>Ga0302319_10007563_pt1 | contig 21372 bp, 15 predicted proteins | sample Bog_T0_2_FD_203319 | JGI IMG/M metagenome (GOLD analysis project Ga0302319, IMG submission 203319) | Peat permafrost microbial communities from Stordalen Mire near Abisko, Sweden - Bog_T0_2 | ecosystem: Environmental > Terrestrial > Soil > Wetlands > Peat | place: Sweden: Abisko, Stordalen Mire... | reverse complement strand
TCGCCGGCGTGCAGCGGCAGCTCCGGGAGATAAAGCGGGATCGCCCCGCGCAGCTCACGAAAGCTCCTGCCGTAGTTGAAGCTGACGAGTCCGTCATGGGCATAGAGCCGCCCGGCGACAACCGGCGCGGCCGCGCCCGGCAGCCAGACCCAGACATAGGCTTCGTTGTAGGTAGGGACCTTAGAACTCATCGACGACCTGCTTGCCGGCCTTGTAGACATGCTTGGGCAGCAGCGCGATGCGGTCGTCCGTGCGCTCCGACAGGGCTGTGATGCCCTTGTCGTCCGCATCGAACAGCTTGACGCCGACAATGGCGGCGGCTTCGAACATCAGTCCGATTTCGACTTTGGGATCGCCCTTCTCCATGCGCTGTAAGGTGCTGCGCGAAACACCGATCCTCTCGGCCAACTCCTGTGCGGTTAGCCGGTGCTGCATCCGCCCCAGCCGGATGGTCTTGCCGAAAAGGCCCAGCCCCTCCAGCGCGTAGCGCGAATAAGTCCGTTTGTGGTTTGCCGTCATATCGATCACCGTGACCTACCCATGAGCCATATCGCCCGGTTTCGGCCTTTATATGGGTCATTCTAGCAGAGCGACTGCCGAAGTCAAGCCTATGGATCGTATACGATCCAAATTGCTATGATTGGGCCTCTATATACACCACTGCGCCGCAGGCAGGTGGCCGCCAGGCGCGGGGACAAGCTCAGCCTGCTGCGACAGGACTATTCCCCGGCGTCCGGTATCTCGATTTCAAGGCTGTGGTCCCGCGTCCAAACGCGATGGCCCCGGATCGCGCGTATGCCCGTGGCGGGGTCGGTATAGGTCTCCGGAATACGCTCCCAGTATTCGAGCACGCGGCGCGTTGTGCTGGTCATGGTTGCCCCGACACCACAGCACTCAACATTGGGCGGGTCCCTGTATGCGGCACTTGGTCAGCCGCGTCGAAGTAGGCGACCGGGAGATCAAGATTAGCGGTCCCCACGCCAGCCTTGCGGATGGCGTACTGGACTCCGGCAGCGGCGCTGCCGGAGTGCCCAGTTTTGTACAGGGTTGGTGGGCCCGGCAGGACTCGAACCTGCAACCAGACCGTTATGAGCGGCCGGCTCTAACCATTGAGCTACGGGCCCGAGGAGACCTAAACCGGGCTGCGACCGCAGCCCCGCGCTACCGACAGCCGCCGAGCACAGGGTGAATAGCTTGGCGCGGGTGCCAAGCAAGCGGAGCCTGCGCCCTGCGGTTGAGGGCAAACATTACGTATCCAGAAAACTGCGCAGTTTCCGGCTTCTGCTGGGGTGTTTAAGCTTTCGCAGCGCCTTGGCTTCGATCTGGCGTATGCGCTCTCGGGTGACCGAGAATTGCTGGCCAACTTCTTCCAAGGTGTGATCGGTATTCATGCCGATACCGAAGCGCATGCGCAGCACCCGTTCCTCGCGCGGAGTCAGGCTGGCCAGCACGCGGGTGGTGGTCTCGCGCAGATTGGCGTGAATGGCGGCGTCGAGCGGCAGCACGGCGTTCTTGTCCTCGATGAAATCGCCGAGATGGCTGTCCTCCTCGTCGCCGATCGGCGTCTCAAGCGAGATCGGTTCCTTGGCGATCTTGAGTACCTTGCGCACCTTCTCGAGCGGCATCGACAGTTTTTCGGCCAGTTCCTCCGGCGTCGGCTCGCGGCCGATCTCGTGCAGCATCTGACGGCTGGTGCGCACCAGTTTGTTGATGGTCTCGATCATGTGCACCGGAATGCGGATGGTGCGCGCCTGATCGGCGATCGAGCGGGTGATCGCCTGGCGGATCCACCAGGTGGCATAGGTCGAGAATTTATAGCCGCGGCGATATTCGAACTTATCCACTGCCTTCATCAGGCCGATATTGCCTTCCTGGATCAGATCGAGGAATTGCAGGCCGCGGTTGGTATATTTCTTGGCGATCGAGATCACCAGGCGCAAATTGGCCTCGATCATCTCCTTCTTGGCCTTGCTGGCTTCGCGTTCACCGCGCTGCACGGTGGCGACGATCCGTCGCCATTCCCAGATCGGCAAGCCGGCCTGCTGGCTGACCTGTCCGATGGCATTCCTGAGTTCGGCTACGTCATGGCCGTGCTTGACCGGAAAATCCTTCCAGCCCTTGCCCGGACGAACAGTGACCCGCTCCAGCCAACCCGGGTCCAACTCATGGCCGAAATAGCTGTCAAGAAAATCCTGCCGCTTGATCTTGCAGGATTCGGCCATGCGCAGCAGCTTGCCCTCCAGACTCATCAGCCGGCGATTGAGGTCGTTCATATGTTCGACCAACTGCTCGATGCGCGCATTGTTGAGGTGGACGCCCTCCATCAGCGTGACCAGTTCGACCTTCAGCTTTTCGTATTTGCGCTCGGTCGCCGGCGACACCAGCTCGCCCTTTTGCAAATGCGCGAGGCGTTGCTCCTGCACCTTGTGCAAGTGCACATAGGTCTCGGCGATCGATTCGAACATCAGCAGCACGGTCGGCATCAGGGCGCTTTCCATCGCCGCCAGCGAAATGCCGTTCTCGTCGCCGTTCTCGTCGCCATTCTCGTCGCTGTCGGCGGCGGCCTTGACCTCGCCGTCCTCGCCGGTCGCCTGTTCCTCGTCGCTGCCTTCCTCGTCAGGAGGGGGCGCCGGTTCATTTTCGACGGTCTCGGTCTCGACCAGCGCGACCGCGGCCTCGAGGCCCTCGGGGAAGATCTCGCCGACCTGATCGCTGCCATAGGTGGCGTCGAGGTCAATGATATCCCGCAGCAGCATCTTGCCATCGACCAGCGCGTCATGCCATTCGACGATCGCCCGAATGGTCATCGGGCTTTCGCAAATGCCGCCGATCATCATTTCGCGGCCGGCCTCGATGCGCTTGGCGATGGCGATTTCGCCCTCGCGCGACAACAGCTCGACCGACCCCATCTCGCGCAGATACATGCGTACCGGATCGTCGGTACGGCCGAGGTCCTCCTCGTCGACATTGCCGGCGGCGCCGACTTCGCCGTCGGGCACGACTTCTTCCTCACCGATGGTGGCGGCGGCGGCTTCCTCGCCCTCTTCGCTCTCCACCAGATTGATGCCCATTTCGGACAGCATCGACATGGTGTCCTCGATCTGTTCGGAAGACACCTCGTCGGGCGGCAGCGCCGTGTTCAATTCGTCATAGGTGATGTAGCCGCGCTCCTTGCCGCGCGCCACCAGCTTTTTGACGGCGACCCCCAACGTGTCCAGCAAAGGGCCGTCAAGCGGTTCTTCCGGAGCGTCGGCCACTTCTGCCGTGCTTGCTACCTTGCTCGCCATACAATCACGCTCCCTATCGGATGAGTCGCCTATGCTTAAACGGCTGACCTAGTGACAACAGGCATTCATAAATCGCCACCAGGGTCCTCACCAGACCATAGGGCGTTGACGTAGCCAAATGTTTCGTCGGTTAGATCGGCCGCGGATCTCTGTTGGGCCAACTCGAAATCCGCTGCCAGATCCTTCTGGCGATAAAGACCATAAACATGCCGCCACAAGCGCCTTACCTCTTCATCAGAGAGATCAGGCTTCCGGATCGCGCTGAGTTCATGGGCGCTGGCTTCCAGAAGGCAGTCCAAAGTCTGCGAAAAGCCTTGCACCCTTAGATGGCTATAAACCGCGTCGCGGTCAAGTCCGACAAAATCGTGGCCGTGCATTAAGATGACTTGGCGAAGCTTGTCAAGGTTTGAATCGGCAAATTGCAACTCGCCCAACTGCTCCGCCGTCTCGTCGAGAAGCCGGGGTTGCTCGAGCAGCAGCAGCAGCAAGAGCCGTTCCTGCCCCAGATCGGCGGACAGCGGCAGCGCCGCCGGCCGGGGTCCGACCACGATGACACGTCCCTGGGTATCGCGCGTCGCGTAGACCCTGGCTTTCGGCTTCAGGGGCAGGCCGCCGGGCCGGCGCGGACGGCGCGTGATGTCCCTGAGCCGGCTGGTGAATTCAAAGATGTAGTCGCGCCGCAGTTCGGCATCCGGGATCACTGCCAACATATCGCGGATCTTTGCCGAGGCGCCGGCCCGCTGTTCCGGGGTTGCCAGCGAGAGCGACTGAATTTGCGTCTGCCACAAAATATCGGCCAGCGAACGCGCCTGGTCGCAGACTGATTGCATCGCTGCCGGGCCCGATTTTCGCAGCAGACTGTCGGGATCCTCGGGCACCGGCAGGCTGGCAAAGCGCAGGCTGCGGCCCGGTTGAAGAATCGCCAATGCCCGCAGTGCCGCGCGACTCATGGCCCGTTGTCCGGCGGCGTCGCCGTCCAGGCACAGAATCGGCTCGGCCACGCTGCGCCAAAGCCAGGTGATCTGCGCTTCGGTCAAAGCGGTACCGAGCGGTGCCACGGCATTGTCAAAGCCGGCGCGATGCAGCGCAATCACGTCCATATAGCCTTCCGCCACCAGCATGGTGCCGGTCTTGGCTGCCGCCTCGCGGGCATGCGCCCAGCCATAGAGCACATGGCCCTTGTGAAACAGAGGAGAATCCGGGGAGTTCAGATATTTTGGCTGCAGATCGCCCAGCGCGCGGCCGCCAAAGGCAATGACCCTGCCGCGCCGATCGGTGATCGGGAATATGACCCGGCCACGAAAGCGGTCATAGCTCTGCCCGCCGGGGCCTTCATCGTCGGGCTTGATCAGCAGCCCGGCCTCAATGGCGAGGGCTTCCTGGCCGGTTTTCAGCACGCCTTTCAATGCCGTGCGCGCGGCCGGAGCAAATCCCAGGCGAAACCGGGCGATGGTGTCGTCATCAAGGCCGCGTTCGCGCAGATAGGCGAGTGCTGCCCGGCCACCGGTGGAACGCAATTGTGCCTCGAACCACTGCGCCGCCTGCTCCAGCACAGTGTGCAAATTGGCTTGCCTGATTTCGCTGTCGCGGTCCGGGGCGGCCCGTTCCGGCATGCTAAGCCCGGCGAGGGCGGCCAACTTTTCAACGGCGTCGGGAAAGCTCTGGTGGCTGGCCCGCATCTCGAAGCTGATCACGTCGCCATGCGCACCGCAACCGAAGCAGTGGAAAAAGCCCTTATCCTCATTGACGGTGAAGCTCGGCGACTTTTCGTTGTGGAAGGGACACAAGCCGGCATATTCGCGGCCCTTTTTCACAAGCCGCACGGTCTTGCTGATCACCGCGGCAAGCGGCACGCGGGCGCGTATCTCATCAAGAAAACTGGCGGAAAAGCCCATCCAAGTTCATCCCAGGCGGCCCTTGACGATCTGGCTCGCCTTGGTGAAATCCATGCGACCGGCGAACCGCTCCTTCAGCACAGCCATGGTGCGGCCCATATCCTTGAGAGTCTTGGCGTCGATCTCGGACAGAACCTGGCCTACCGCCGCCGTGGTTTCGGCGTCCGACATCTGTTTCGGCATGAAGCGGCCGATAATGTCGATCTCTTCCATTTCCTGCTGCGCCAGATCGAGCCGGGCACCCTGTTCGTAAAGGGTGATGCTTTCGCGACGCTGCTTTACCATCTGCTGCAGCATCTGCAGAATTTCGTCGTCGCTGATTCCGTCGCTGACGCCGCGGCCACGCGCCGCGATGTCTCGGTCCTTGAGAGCGGCGACGATCAACCGCACCGTCGAAACGGTGCGGACATCCCTGGCCAACATGGCCGTCTTCAACGCCTCGTTGAATTGCTGGCGCAGCATCACACCCAACCCTTCGGTTCCGCTTCGGAGCACACCACCGTAATGCAAATCCAGCCCGATTGCAAAACTATTAACTATTTGAAGAAAAACGATTTTTTATTTCCGCCGCAAGCCTTGACGGGATACCCGGTTTACCATATCTACACCGGAATTTGCCGGCATCGTCGCCGTCTGCTATCTAAGGCGTGCCGGCCGCTTGGCGACGATCTGCGCCCTTGGCTTCGTTTGCAATCAGGATATTCCATGCCACAAATGCTGCCGGGATCTGCGTCCGTCAACGCGCACCCAGACTTCAACCCACGCCCGAAGGCCGCGACGGCAGCGCTGGTGCTGTCCGATGGGACGGTATTTTGGGGCATGGGCACCGGCGCCGTCGGCCGCCGCATCGGCGAAGTGGTGTTCAATACCGGCATGACCGGCTATCAGGAAACCTTGACCGATCCGTCCTATGCCGGTCAGATCATCACCTTCACCTTCCCGCATATCGGCAATGTCGGCGCCAACGGGGAGGATTTGGAAGCATCGACCCCGGCGGCACGCGGCGCCGTCTTGCGGGCCCCCATTACGGCCGCCTCCAACTGGCGCGCCTCGCGGCCGCTCGACAGCTGGCTGTCGGCGCACGGACTGGTCGGCATCAGCGGCATCGACACAAGGGCGTTGACCCGTCGAATCCGCGATCTTGGCGCGCCGCAGGGCTGTCTGATGCATGCGCCGGACCAGAATTTCGATCTGCCGGCGCTGCAGGCCGAAGCTGCCGCCTGGCCCGGCCTGGTCGGCATGGATCTGGCCCTCGAGGTCAGTTGCCGGCAGTCTTACAGCTGGGATCAGACCTTGTGGCGGCGCGGGCGCGGCTATGGCCGGCAACAGGATCCAGGGCCACATGTGGTGGCGGTCGATTACGGCGCCAAACGCAATATTCTGCGCTGCCTTGCTGATGCCGGCTGCCGCGTGACCGTGGTGCCGGCCGACAGCCGGTTCGCCGAGATTGCGCGGTACCAGCCCGACGGACTGTTCCTGTCGAACGGTCCAGGCGACCCGGCCGCCACCGGAGTCTACGCCGAACCGATGATCAGGGAGGCGATCGCTGCCGGTCTGCCGCTGTTCGGCATTTGCCTCGGCCACCAATTGCTGGCGCGCGCGCTCGGCGGCGAAACCCGCAAAATGGCGATCGGCCATCGCGGCGCCAACCATCCGGTCAAGGAGCTCTCCACCGGCACAGTGGCGATCACCAGCCAGAATCACGGTTTCGCCGTGGTCGAAGACAGCCTGCCGGCTGGATTGCGCATTACCCACCGCTCGCTGTTCGACGGCAGCGTCGAGGGTCTGGAAGTGACCGGCAAAGCCGCCTTCTCGGTGCAGTTCCACCCCGAGGCAAGTCCGGGACCGGAGGACACGCACGCCTTGTTCGACCGGTTCGTCGCCATGACGCGCGCTTCCCGGTCGGCCGGCCGGTAAAGCGAAACAGATGCCACGCAGAACCGACATTACATCAGTCCTCATCATCGGCGCTGGCCCGATCATCATCGGCCAGGCCTGCGAGTTCGACTATTCCGGCGTGCAGGCCTGCAAGGCGCTCAAGGACGAGGGCTATCGGGTCATATTGGTCAATTCCAATCCGGCCACCATCATGACCGATCCCGGTTTGGCCGATGCCACCTATATCGAGCCGATTACGCCGGAAATCGTCGCCCGCATCATCGAGAAGGAACGGCCCGACGCGCTGCTGCCGACCATGGGCGGGCAGACCGCGCTCAACATCGCCATGGCTTTGGCCGATCAGGGCGTGCTCGCCAAATTCGGCGTCGAGATGATCGCCGCCAAGCGCGACGTCATCGCCAAGGCCGAGGATCGCCAGTTGTTCCGCCAGGCAATGGACGCCATCGGTCTGGAAAGTCCGAAGTCGCGCATGGTCCGCACGCTGGCCGAGGCGCGGTCGGCGATGCTCGAAGTCGGGCTGCCGGCGATCATCCGTCCCAGTTTCACTCTGGCCGGCACCGGCGGCGGCATCGCCTATAATGGTGAGGAATTCGACCAGATCGTCGCGGGTGGACTGGCCGCCAGCCCAGTGCAGGAAGTGCTGGTCGAGGAATCGGTGCTGGGCTGGAAAGAATATGAGATGGAGGTGGTGCGCGATCGCAACGACAATTGCATCATCATCTGCTCGATCGAGAATATCGACCCGATGGGCGTGCACACCGGCGATTCGGTAACGGTGGCTCCCGCGCTGACCCTGACCGACAAGGAATATCAGATCATGCGCAACGCCTCGATCGCGGTGCTGCGCGAGGTCGGCGTCGATACCGGCGGCTCCAACGTGCAATTCGCCGTCAACCCCGCCGACGGCCGCATGGTGGTGATCGAAATGAACCCGCGGGTGTCGCGTTCCTCGGCGCTGGCGTCGAAGGCCACCGGCTTCCCGATCGCCAAGGTCGCCGCCAAATTGGCCGTCGGCTACACGCTGGACGAACTCGACAACGACATCACCGGGGTCACCCCGGCGGCCTTCGAGCCTAGCATCGATTATGTCGTGACCAAGATCCCACGCTTTACCTTCGAGAAATTCCCCGGCGCCGATCCCGGACTCACCACCTCGATGAAATCGGTGGGCGAGGCGATGAGCATCGGACGATGCTTTCAGGAAAGTCTGCAGAAGGGTCTGCGCTCGATGGAAACCGGCCTGACGGGCTTGAATGAGGTGGAAATCAAGGGCGCCGATCAGGGCCGTAACAAGGACGCCGTCAAGGCAGCGCTGTCGCAGCCGCGCGCCGACCGGCTGCTGGTGATCGCCCAGGCCTTCCGCTTTGGGCTGTCGCTCGAAGAGGTTCACGCCTGCAGCCTGTATGACCCCTGGTTCCTGGCACAAATCAAGGAGCTGGTGGCGGTCGAAGGCGAGGTACGCGACCAGGGCTTGCCGACCGACGGCGCCGGCCTGCTGCGCCTCAAGAAAATGGGATTTGGCGACGATTTTCTCGGCGCCTTGTGCGGGCTGGACGGCGAAACGGTGCGCGAGCGGCGCGAAAAATGCGGGATCACGCCGGTCTATAAGCGGATCGACACCTGCGCCGCGGAATTCTCGTCCCGCACCCCCTACATGTATAGTTGCTATGAGGGCGACGGGCTGTCGCCGGGCCAATGCGAGAGCGAACCCACCGCGCGCGACAAGGTGGTCATTCTGGGCGGAGGCCCCAATCGTATCGGCCAGGGCATAGAATTCGACTATTGCTGTGTTCATGCGGCCTATGCGCTGTCGGCGGCCGGCTATGAGACCATCATGGTCAATTGCAACCCGGAGACGGTGTCGACCGACTACGACACCTCCGACCGGCTCTATTTCGAACCCTTGACCGCCGAGACGGTGATCGATCTGGTACGTCGGGAACAAAGCAATGGCCGTGTGCTCGGCGCGATCGTGCAATTCGGCGGCCAGACCCCGCTCAAGCTGGCCGCGGCACTGGAGCGCGCCGGCATTCCGATCCTTGGCACCTCGCCCGACGCTATCGATCTGGCCGAAGACCGCCAGCGTTTTCAGCAGTTGCTGCAGCAGCTTGGCTTGCGGCAGCCGGCCAATGGTACGGCGCGCAATCTGGCGGAAGCGCGTCCCGTGGCGGAATCGATCGGCTATCCGGTGGTGATCCGTCCGTCCTACGTGCTGGGTGGCCGGGCCATGAGCATCGTCCATGATGATGAGGGGTTGGAGCGCTACATGAGCGATGCCGTGTCGGCCACCGGCGGCAATCCGCTACTGATCGACCGCTATCTGTCCGATGCCATCGAGGTCGATGTCGATTGCCTGGCCGATGCGTCCTGCGTGTTCGTCGCCGGCATCATGGAACATATCGAAGAAGCCGGCATCCATTCCGGCGATTCCGCCTGTTCGCTGCCGCCCTACAGCCTGGCGCCGGTGGTGGTCGCGGAGATCAAGCGCCAGACCGCCGTGCTGGCCCGAGCGCTCAAGGTGGTCGGTCTGATGAACGCGCAGTTCGCGGTCAAGCAGGGCGACATCTATCTGCTCGAAGTCAACCCGCGCGCCAGCCGCACCGTGCCCTTCGTCGCCAAGGCGACCGGCGTGCCATTGGCCAAGATCGCCGCCCGCATCATGGCTGGCGAAAGCCTGGCATCGTTCAATCTGGTCGAGCGCAGTCTTAACCATGTCTGCGTCAAAGAGGCGGTATTCCCGTTCAGCCGCTTCCCAGGGGTCGACATTCTGCTCGGGCCGGAAATGAAATCGACCGGTGAAGTGATGGGCATCGACGTCGATTTCGGTCGTGCCTTCGCCAAATCGCAGTTGGCCAGCGGCATGCGTCTGCCGAGCGAAGGCACCGCCTTTCTGTCGGTGCGCGACGCCGACAAGCCGGGGCTGACCGAGGTGGCGGGGCGCCTGACGGCGCTCGGCTTCAAGCTGATCGCCACGCACGGCACCGCCCTGTTCCTGCGGGCCCAGGGCATCAGGGTGGGAGTCGTCAACAAGGTGCTGGAAGGGCGGCCACATTGCGTCGACGCCATGCTGTCGGGCCAGGTACAGCTGGTGGTCAACACCACGGACGGGGCGCAGGCGATGACCGACAGCTTCTCGATCCGGCGCACCGCGCTGACCCGCAGCATTTGCCACTATACAACGCTGGCAGGAGCCCGCGCCGCCGTCGACGCCATCGAAACCTTGCGTGGCGGCGCACTTGATGTCGCTCCGCTGCAGTCCTATCTTATTGGGTCATTCTGATCGCCGAGCGCCTTCGACGATTCTCATGGGCAGGAAAAACGGATGGAAAAAATTCCGATGACTCCGGGGGGACTGGTGGCTCTGGAGGACGAACTGAGAACCTTGAAATCCGCCGAGCGGCCGGCGGTGATCCGCGCCATCGCCGAAGCGCGCGAACATGGCGATTTGTCGGAGAATGCCGAGTATCACGCCGCGCGCGAACGGCAGAGTTTCATCGAGGGCCGCATCACCGAGCTGGAAGACATTATCAGCCGGGCACAAGTGATCGATGTCAGCCTGCTGTCGGGCGACACCGTGCGATTCGGCGCTACCGTCACCCTGGCCGACGAGGACAGCGACGACGAGGCGATCTACCAGATCGTCGGCGCCCATGAAGCCGACATCAGCGCCGGCCGCCTGTCGGTGCATTCGCCGCTGGCGCGCGCCCTGATCGGCAAACATACCGGCGACTCCGTCGAAGTCAGCTCACCCGGCGGCTCTCGGTCCTACGAAGTGGTCAACGTCCGCTTCGGGTGATGCCGGCGTCATCCGGTCGGAAAAACGCCGACATCTCGGCGGGGTCAATTCGCCTGGCGCCTGAGGAAGGCGGGAATATCGAGCAGATCTTCTTCGCTGTGCTTCGAGCGCTCGGCGGGACTGACGCGGGCCGTATCGCTGCGCTGCGCGGCCATCGGCGCTTTGGGCTCGGTGCGCTGCGGTGTCGTTGCGGCCGGCTTGGCGGCATGGCTCCAACGTCCGAACAGGCCGGCGCGGCGCGATGGTTCGGCGGTGGCGGCCGGCGCAGGCGGTTCCGAAGCGTTGCGCGGCGATATTGCGGCCGCCATTGCCGCACCCTCGATCATCGACTCACCAGGCCGTTGGTCGGCACGCGCCGTTGGCACGTCGATGCGAAGCGTGCCCTGTACCGGCGCATCACGGCGGACTGACGACGCCGGGGCCAACGCTGCGACGACCCGCGGCTCCGGGACGGGCGGCGCCGACAGCGTTTCGCCTTCGACGCGGCCGACCTCGCTTTCCTGGCTGAGCACCAGGACGGAATCCGGATCGCTGGCCTCCTCCGTTTGCGCGAAGCCGGGCGGGCTGCCGATCCCCTGATCGGCCAATGAATCACGCAAGGACCGCGGCGGCGGCGCGACCGGCGCACGCTTCGGTTCGACCAGGGAAATCACCGGCGGGCGCGACAGTGCCTGCGCAGCATCAATGCCGGTGGCCACCACCGAGACCCGCATCCTGCCATCCAGCGTGTCGTCAAAGGTGGAGCCGAAGATGATGTTGGCGTCGGGATCGACTTCGTCACGGATCCGGTTGGCGGCTTCGTCGACTTCGAACAAGGTCATGTCCATGCCGCCGGTGATGTTGATCAGGACGCCGCGCGCGCCCTTCATGGAAATGTCTTCCAACAGCGGGTTGTTGATGGCCGCTTCGGCGGCATCCAGCGCGCGTTTGTCGCCGGCCGCTTCGCCGGTACCCATCATCGCCTTGCCCATTTCGCTCATCACCGTGCGGATGTCGGCGAAATCAAGATTTATCAGGCCCGGCATGATCATCAGATCAGTCACCCCGCGCACACCGGAATAGAGTACGTCGTCGGCCATCTTGAAGGCATCGGCGAAGGTGGTTTTTTCTGAAGCGACCCGGAACAGGTTCTGATTGGGGATGATGATCAGCGTATCGACATAGTGCGACAATTCCTCGATGCCGGCGTCGGCCAGACGCATGCGGTGTTGCCCTTCGAAATGGAATGGCCTGGTCACCACGCCGACGGTCAGCACACCATGGTCGCGCGCTGCCTGAGCGATCACCGGCGCCGCGCCGGTGCCGGTGCCGCCGCCCATGCCGGCCGTGATGAAAACCATATTGCTGCCGGCCAGCTGGGCGATGATCTCGTCCAAAGTCTCCTCCGCGGCGGCACGGCCAATTTCCGGCCGGGCGCCGGCGCCCAGGCCTTGGGTGACCTGTTCCCCCAACTGGATGCGTCGGTCGGTGCGCGACTGCGCCAGCGATTGTGCGTCAGTGTTGGCGACGATGAATTCGACGCCTTCCAGATGCGATTGGATCATGTTGTTGACGGCATTGCCACCGGCGCCGCCGACGCCGATGACGGTGATGCGCGGGGACTGCCCGCCCTGGTTGCTCGGGTGGAAATTGATCATCGTAAGCTCCTCCTCTCGTTAAAATCCGATCGCACGTCGCGATTCCTCGTCCTTCAAAAATTCTTGCGCAGCCAGGCGCCGACCCGCGCCAAATTGCTATCGCCGGCCGCCTCGGCACGCCGTGCCGCACGCGCCTGGCTCTCCGCGGCATGATGGGTAAGGCCGTAGCGCAGCAACCCGGCACAGGCGGCAAAAGCCGGGCCGCTGGTCGCTTCCGGCAGCCCTTGAAATCCGAACGGCCGCCCGTGGCGCACCTGCTTGTCGAGCACCAGCGCGGCAAGGTCGCGAACGCCTTGCAACTGAGCGGCGCCGCCGGTCAGCACGACGCGGCGGCCGCCTACCTTGTCGAAGCCGGCTGCTTCGAGGCGGGAACGCACCATCTCGAAGGTCTCCTCCAAACGCGGCTGAACGATCTGCACCAGCATCGAGCGCGGCACCTGGTTGGTGGCGCCGTCCTCGTCCTCGCCCACCAGCGGCACCTTGAGCACTTCGCGGTCGTCGGAGGCCGAGATCAGCACGCTGCCATAAAGCGTCTTGATCCGTTCCGCGCTCGACAACGGCGTCGACAGGCCGCGGGCGATGTCGTTGGTGACATGGATGCCGCCGATCGGCACCGAATCGGTGAACACCAGATGGCCGCCCTGGAACACGGCGATGCTGGTGGTGCCGCCGCCCATGTCGATCGAGGTCACCCCCAATTCCTTCTCGTCCTCGACCAGGCAGGCCAAGGCGGCGGCATAGGCCGAGGCGACCCGGTTCTCGATATCGAGATGGCAACGATGCACCACCGTCGCGAGGTTGCGCAGCGGACCGGGCGCCGCCGCCACCTGATGGAGAGTCACGGCCAAATTGTCACCCCACATGCCGCGCGGATCGCGGATGCCGTCATTGCCGTCGACGGTGAAGCCCACGGCAATGGAATGAACCAGTTCCAGTCCATGGTTGGGCGCGTGGTAGCGGGCATGCTCCAGCATGCGGCGGATGTCGGCGTCGCCGATCTCGTGACCATTGAGCGCCAGTTCGATGGATAGATTGGTAGAGCTGGGCTGGCCGCCGGCTGCGGTCAGAATCACGGCGCGAATGCGTTCCTCGGCCATCTGCTCGGCGGCATCGACGGCAGCGCGAATCGCCGTCTCGGCGTCTTCCATGTCGACCACGGAACCGCCTTTCATGCCCCGCGACAGCTGGTGGCCGATGCCGAGCACGCGGAGTCCGCCATCGTCCTCGGCGCGGGCGATGAAGCAACACACCTTGGTGCTGCCGACGTCGAGCGCCACGATCAGTCCGTGACGGGGTTTGGCTTTCGCCAGAATGACGCTCATGCTTCCTTCCCGTTCGCACTCTTGTGTTTGGCGGCCGCATCGCCGCCGCCGGCGCGCAACACCAGACGGTCGGGCAGCCGCATGTCGACCACGTCGATCTGCCGTTGCAAAAGGTTTTGCTCCTTGTCGAGCATCGCTAGGTCGTGCCAAGCCGCCCCTGCACCCTCGTCCGGCAACTGGACCAGGATGGCAACCGGTGCCGCGTCGAGCGTGATGTTCCAGCGCCGATTGCCGACCCAGGCGGCCGCCGTGACGCGACCTTGCAGGCTCGGTTCGGCACCGAGCAGCGCCACCAGTTCCTGGGCGTGATCGGGCGCGCCTTCACCCACCATCAGCGGCAAATGCCGGTAGTCGTCGATCTGGTCGCCGATGATCTGGCCATCGCCATCGACAAGATAATACCGGCCCTTGGCCTGCCACAGCGCGATCGGCACCCGCTCGGTGATCGACAGCATGATCCGATCCGGCAGACGGCGCTCAATCGTTGCCGTCCGCACCCACGGGATCGCCTCCAGGCGATGGCGCGCGGCGGCGAGGTCGATGGAGACGATGGCGTCGCCCCGCTTGATGCCAAGAACCGACAGCAATTGCGCAGACGATGTCTTGTCGCGGCCAATCACGGAGATGTCATCGACACGGAATCCGGCTCGCACCGACCAGGCCAGCAGCTTCGCCCGTGTGCCGGGCACCAGGGTGAGGCTCGCCGACGCCAGCAGCAGGATCGCCAGCAGGATCAAAAGCCAGGGCTTTGCCCTGGCGCCCGACAGGACCGGCCAGCTTCTGCGGCGCTGGGCGGGCTTCGCCGCCCGGCGGCGGCTTGTTTGACCGGCGGCCACGCGGTCATCAGTCTTGAAGGTGACACTGTTCAGGCGTCGCATTCTGCATTCTCCACCATCCAAGTGACCAGTTGGCCGAAGCTCAGCCCGGCATGGGCCGCCAGTTCCGGCACCAGCGACGTCGGCGTCATGCCGGGCTGGGTGTTGACCTCAAGCATGACGAAGCGCCCGGCGCGGCCCGGCTCGGTATCGTCGTAGCGCAGATCGGCGCGGCTCACGCCGCGGCAACCCAGCGCCTGATGCGCTTTCAGCGCCAACGCCAGCGCCTCCTGATAGGCGTCGGCCGGCAGCGGCGCCGGCACCAAATGGCGCGAACCGCCGGCAGCATATTTGGCGGTATAATCGTAGAAGCCGCGATCCGAGGTGATTTCGGTGGCGCCCAGCGCGCGGTCGCCCATCACCGCCACGGTAATCTCGCGCCCAGGGATAAAGCTTTCGGCCAACACCTGGTCGCCGAACGGCCAATCCTCTTCGCCGAACGGATTGCTGTTATCGCCTTGGCGGACGATTCGCACGCCCACCGACGAGCCTTCATTGAGCGGCTTCAGCACGTAGGGACGCGCCAGCACGTCGCCCCGCAATACTTCGAGGCGTGGCACCACCCTGCCTTCGGCCACCGGAATGCCGACGGCGGCGAACACCCGCTTGGCCGCGGGTTTGTCCATCGCCAGCGCCGAGGCCAGCACGCCGGAATGGGTGTAGGGAAGTTTCATGATGTCGAGCACGCCTTGAATACGGCCGTCTTCGCCGAAACGGCCGTGCAAGGCGTTGAACACCACCTTGGGCGCCACCGCCTCGAGTCCGCCGATCAGAGTCATGAGGTCGCGCCGGACATCGATGGTGGCGACCGCATAGCCAGCCCCCTCAAGGGCGGCGGCGACGGCCGCGCCGGACGCCAGGGAAACCTCGCGTTCGGCGGAAAAGCCGCCCATCAGCACGGCAATGCGCTCATTCATCTGCGCTCTCCTGCCGTGCCGACGCCGATCCGGCGTATCTCCCAGGCAAGCGCGACTCCGGTGCTGGCCAGCACGCGCGTCCGCACCTGTTCGCCGAGCGACTCGATGTCGGCGGCGCTTGCGGTGCCGAGATTGATCAGAAAATTGCAATGCTTCTCGGAAACCTGGGCGCCCCCCACCACCAGACCGCGGCAGCCGGCCGCATCGATCAACCGCCAGGCCTGTTGCCCGGGCGGGTTGGCGAAGGTGGAACCGCCCGTGCGGGTCCGCATTGGCTGGCTTTCCTCGCGGTTAATGCGGATCAATGCCATCCGCTCGGCGATCAAATCCGACCGGTCGGGCCGACCGGCCAATTCGGCCTCGACAAAGATCCAATCCTCGGCAACGACGCAATGGCGGTAGGAAAATCGCAAATCCGTTCCCTTCACCCGGTGCAGCCTGCCCTCGGTGTCGGCCAGGGTGGCGGCCAGCGTGATGGACTCCATGTCGCCGCCATAGGCGCCGGCATTCATGCGGAGCGCACCGCCGATGCTGCCCGGCACGCCGCTCAGGAATTCCATTCCGGCCAATCCGGCATCCCGCGCAAACGCCGCCACCGCCGGGTCGATCGCGCCAGCGCCGACCCTGAGCACGCAGCCTTCCTGGACTATCCCTGCCAAATTCCGCCCCAGTCGCACCACCACGCCCGGCACGCCGCCGTCCCTGATCAGCAGGTTGGAGCCGACGCCGATCACCGTGACCGGCACCGTGGCCGGCTTGGCGGATAGGAAGGCAAGCAGATCGTCGCGGTCTGCCGGCTCGAACAGCACTTCGGCCGGGCCGCCGACCCGAAACCAGCTATAGGACGCCAACGGCACTTCCGCCGTGAGGCTGCCGCGCACCGGCGGCAGACGATCGATCAGGCGAAGTCGGCTCATCTTGCTCACTCCTTCGCCTCCGCCAGCGCCAGCGCCTCAAGGTCGGCCGGCAGGGCGTTGGCCCAGGCGGTGATGTTGCCGGCCCCCAGACAGACCACCACATCGCCCGAGCGGGCGTGCTGCCGAACCAGTCCGGCGAGTTGTTCGGGCCCCGGCAGCGCAAGGGCTTGGCGGTGGCCTCGGGCCAGCAGACCCTCCACCAAGGCGTCGCGCGAGATACCGGCGATCGGCACTTCGCCGGCGGCGTAGATGTCGGCAACGATCACCAGATCGGCGTCGTTGAAACAGGTGCAGAATTCCTCGAACAGATTGGCCAGCCGGGAGAAACGGTGGGGCTGCACCACCGCGATCACGCGACCGGACGTGGCCGAACGCGCCGCTTTGAGCACGGCGGCAATTTCCACCGGATGATGGCCGTAATCGTCGATCACGGTGATGCCGCCGGCAATGCCGGTCTTGGTAAAGCGGCGCTTGACGCCGGCGAAATTGCCGAGACCGCGCCGCACCACCGCGTCGGAGAAGCCGAGTTCCTTGGCCACCACCACCGCCGCCAGGGCGTTCTGAACATTGTGCTGACCGAACATCGGCAGCGCGACATCGTCGATTCGTCGCACCAGGCCACTTTGCCGTTCGGTGATGATGACGTCGAAGCGCACCCCATCCGCGGTAATACGGATATCGGCGGCACGTACATCGGCCTGTGGATTGAAGCCATAGGTGACGATCTTGCGATCGGATACTTTCGGGATCAGCGCTTGAACTTCGGGATGGTCGATGCAGAGGACCGCGAAGCCGTAGAAAGGAATATTCTCCACGAAGACGCGGAAGGCTTCGCGCACCCGATCGAAACTGCCATAGAAATCCAGATGTTCGGGATCGATGTTGGTCACCACGGCGATGCTGGCCGGCAATTTCATGAAAGTGCCGTCCGATTCGTCGGCTTCCACCACCGCCCAGTCGCCGGCGCCAAGACGGGCATTAGTGCCGTAAGCGTTGATGATGCCGCCATTGATGACGGTGGGGTCGAGGCCGGCCTCATCCAGCATGGTGGCGATCATCGAGGTGGTCGTGGTCTTGCCGTGCGTGCCGCCGATGGCGATCGCCCATTTCAACCGCATCAGCTCGGCCAGCATTTCCGCCCGCCGCACCACCGGAATCAGGCGCGCGCGCGCCGCCAACACCTCGGGATTGTCGGGCTTGACCGCCGACGACACCACCAACACACGGGCATCGCCGAGATTGCCGGCGCGATGGCCGATATGGACAGCGATGCCAAGATGCTCCAGTCGCTTGACATTGGCACTGGAGGCGATGTCCGAGCCTTGCACCTGATAGCCGAGATTATGCATGACCTCGGCGATCCCGCTCATGCCGATACCGCCGATGCCGACGAAATGCAGAAGTCCGATCGAGAGCGGCAGGCTGCTCATCGTCCCTCCCTGATCAGGCCGGTGACCAGTTCGGCCAAACGGCGGGCGGCGTCCGGCTGGCCCAGACGGCGGGCGGCAGCGGCAGCCTCGCTTAGACGCTCGGGCGCTGTCAGCAAGGCCTGTAGCTGATCGGCCAGAATCTCTGCGGTCAGCCCCAGCTGCGGCAGCAGCCAGCCACCGCCGCCGTCGGCAAAGGCGCGGGCATTGGCAGACTGGTGGTCGTCGATGGCATGCAGATAGGGCACCAGCAGCGCCGGGCGTCCCACCACCGCCAACTCCGCCATGGTCGAAGCGCCGGACCGCGAGATCACCAGATGCGCCGCCGCCAGCCGCGCCGGCGCGTCTGCGAAAAAGCTGCGCAGTTCGGCGGCGACGCCGTTCGCGCCATAGGTGTGGCGCACCGCCTCGATATCCTCCGGCCGGCATTGCTGCGCAATGCTGAGCCGTTGGCGCAGTTCTTGGGACAAGGCCAGCAGCGCCGCCGGCACGATATCCGAGAAGATACGGGCGCCTTGCGATCCGCCCAGCACCAGCAGCGACAGCGGGTCGCGGACGCCCTGCGGCGGATAGGGCTGGTCCCGCATCCTGGTCACCGCCGGACGCACCGGCATGCCGGTGTAACGCACCTTGCCCTGCCAGCGCGGCAGGATCCGGGCCACCGTTGCGTATGAGGTGGCGATGCAGGACACGCGCGGCGCCAGCAACCGATTGGCGCGGCCCAGCACGGCGTTCTGTTCATGCACCAGCGTGGGAATGCCCTCATGGCTGGCGGCCAGCACGGCCGGTACAGAGGCATAGCCGCCGAAACCGACCACCGCCGCCGGCCTTAGCCGGCGGATCAGCCGGCGCGCCTGAATATAGCCGCGCGCCAGCAGGAGGATGGCGCGCAAACGCAACGTGGCGCGCTTGCCGGCGATGCCGCCGCCGCTGATCGGATAGCGTTCCAGGCTGCCGAGCGCACCGCCATAGGCGGTGCCGCGACGGTCGGTGACCAGCGCCAATCGATGGCCGGCGCCGCGCAATTCGTCTGCCAGCGCTTCGGCGGGAAAGACATGGCCGCCGGTTCCCCCGGCGGTCAGCAGGATCAAGGCGCCACCGCTCATAATGCCGCCTCGCGGCCATAGCGCTTGCGGGTCAGCGCCAGCATCATGCCCATGCCCAGCGCCAGCGCCAGAGTCGATGACCCGCCATATGAAATGAAGGGCAAGGTCATGCCTTTGGTCGGCATCAACCGCAGCGTCGAGGCCAGATTGATGATCGCCTGCAGGCCGAACTGTACCAGCAATCCGGATGCGGCCAGCAGCACGAACAGGTTCTCCTCGGCCAGCATGCGGGTAAAGCCGCGCAGCACGACGAAACCGAACAGACCAACCACCAGCAAGCACAGAACCAGACCAAATTCTTCGCCGGCCACCGCCATGATGAAATCGGTGTGCGCATCGGGCAGCACCGCCTTGACCCGTCCTTCGCCCGGGCCGCGCCCGAACAGGCCGCCATTGTGAAAAGCCTGCAGCGCCGTCATCACCTGATAGCTATTGCCGGCAGCCGGATCGAGAAAACTGTCGACCCTGGCCTGGACATGGCTGAAGGCGAAATAGGCGCCGACCAGCCCCGCCAATCCGCTCACGGTTGCCATCACCACCCACAGCAGCGGCAGACCGGCAAGAAAGAATTCGACGAACCACACCGCCGAGATCACCAGTGTCATGCCGACATCGGGCTGCAGCAACAGCAGGCAGGCGACCAGCAGATAGAGCGCCAGGGCGACCAAATTGCCGGGAATGCGGTCGGCCTGCTGCTGGCTGGCGAACATCCAGGCCGCCACCACGGCAAAACTCGGCTTGACGAACTCCGAAGGCTGCAAGGACAGTCCACCCAGACTGAGCCAGCGGGCGGCGCCCTTGACCTCCTGGCCCATCCCGAGCGTCGCGATCATCAGCGCGACACTGACGACCAAGCCCAGGCAGGCAAGGCGCCGCACCAGCCGCGGCGAGGCCAGCGACGAGACCACCATCAGCAGCAGGGCCGGCGGCACAAACAGGAATTGGCGGCGTACGAAATGAAAATGCTCGGCGCCGATGCGCTCCGCCACTGCCGGGCTGGCCGCCATGATCAAAAGCGCGCCGATCACCATCAGCAACGCCAGCGCCGCCATGCTCCAGCGGTCGATTGTCCACCACCAGCACCCCATCACCGAACGGTCGGTGCGGCTGAACGAGATCATGCCGCGCTCCTTTGACCCGGCAGCGCCTCGACCAGACGGCGGAACTGGTTGCCACGCTGTTCGAAACTGCTGAACTGATCCCAAGACGCACAAGCCGGCGACAACAATATGACGGCGTCGTGCAACCGCTCCGCCAGGGCGCGCTCGCGGGCCAGGCCGAGCGCCTTGTCCAAGGTGCCGCACTGCTCGACGGCGACTCGGCCGGCCAGGGTGGCGGCGAAGGCCGGCGCCGCTTCGCCGATCAGGAAAGCAGCGCGAATCCGCGACAAGAACGGCGCAAGACTGGAAATGCCGCCTTCCTTGGGTTGGCCGCCGGCGATCCAATAGATGCTGTGATAGCAGACCAGAGCGCGGGCGGTCGCGTCGGCATTGGTGGCCTTGCTGTCGTTGACATAGGTGACGCCGTCGATCACCGCCACCCGTTCCTGCCGGTGTGCCAAACCGGGATAGTGCGGCAAGGCCGCCGCGATCGCGTCGACCGACATACCGACTGCGCGTGCAACCGCATAGGCAGCGCAAGCGTTCTGCCAATTGTGGCGTCCGGGCAGAGTCGGGATGGCCGTCAGATCGACCACGCTCCGGTTGGTTCCGGCGCTGTCGTCGATCAATATCCCCGCGGGCGCGCTGACGCCGCCCGCCACCAGGCGTTCTGCCGAGATCGCGACCAGGGTAATGTCGTTGCGCTGCGACAGAATCGCATGCACGCCCCGGCTGTCTTCATCGTCGAGACCGATCACCGCCACGCCGCCCGGCCGCACGCGATCGAACAGCGATGCCTTGGCGGCGACATAGCCCGCCATGCCGCCATGGCGGCCGAGATGGTCGGCCGACAGATTAAGCAGGACGGCCACGTCGAAGCGGCTGCGATCGAGCAGCTCGAGCTGGTAGGAGGACAGCTCCAGCACGTATATGCCATCGGCGCCGAAGTCAGGCAGGTCGAGCGCCGGCACACCCAGATTGCCGCCGATCGCGATCGGCGCCCGCCCCGCCTGCAAGAGATGGCCGACCAGGGTGGTGGTGGTAGATTTGCCATTGGTGCCGGTGATGCCGACGACGCGCGCGCCTCCATTGGCACGCAGCAACAGCTCGATGTCGCATACCAGCGGCACGCCGGCCTGGCGTGCGGCGACCGCCACCTTGTGCGGCGCCGGCCAGCGATGGGCAATCCCGGGA
>Ga0302319_10007561_pt1 | contig 21374 bp, 15 predicted proteins | sample Bog_T0_2_FD_203319 | JGI IMG/M metagenome (GOLD analysis project Ga0302319, IMG submission 203319) | Peat permafrost microbial communities from Stordalen Mire near Abisko, Sweden - Bog_T0_2 | ecosystem: Environmental > Terrestrial > Soil > Wetlands > Peat | place: Sweden: Abisko, Stordalen Mire... | reverse complement strand
ACGCCGCGCACCTGTCCCGCGATCTCCAGCGCCTTGTCGGCGTCGGGGCCGACTACGCGGAACTGCACGGGGAAGCCGACCGGCGGGCCGAAATTGAAGCGGTCGACGCGCACCCGCGCCTGCGACAGCGCGCCATTGGCGACCGCCGTTTCGATGCGCGCCTTGAGCCGCTCGCGCGCCTCGACGTCTTTGGCGACGATGACGATCTGGGCGAAGGATTCGTTGGGCTGCACCGGCATCAGGCCGAGCCAGAAGCGCGGCGAAGACTTGCCGATATAGGTGGTGTAGCTGCGGGCGTCGGCATCGGCCGCAATCAGCGCCTCCGCCTCGCGCGCGGCCTTGTCGGTCGCGCCGATCGAACTGCCCTCGGCGAGCCGCAACTCGAAGAACAGTTCGGGACGCTCGGCCAGCGGGAAGAACTGCTGCTGGACTTTGGAAAACTGGCTCAGGCCCAGCGCCAGGACGCCGGTGGCGACGACGATGACGACGACGGGCCGGCGCACGCAGAATTCCAGCGCGCGGCGGAAGGTCCGATAGAACGGCGTCGAATAGATCGCGCGCTCGTCATGGGCGCGGCCGCCGAATTTGGCGGTCGGCAGCAGATAATAGCCGAGAAAGGGCGTGAACAGCACCGCGACCAGCCAGGAAGCGACGAGCGCGATGCCGACCACCCAGAAGATGCCGTTGGTGTATTCGCCCGTCGTCGAATTCGCCAAGCCGATCGGCATGAACCCGACGGCAGTGACCAGCGTTCCCGTCAGCATCGGAAACGCGGTCGATGTCCATGCGAACGACGCGGCGCGCGCGCGATCCCAGCCCTGTTCGAGCTTCACCGCCACCATTTCGGTGGCGATGATCGCGTCGTCGACCAGCAGGCCCAGCGCGATGATGAGCGCGCCGAGCGTCACCCGCTGCAAGTCGAGACCGATGAGCGCCATGGCGACGAACACGATGGCGAGCACCAGCGGAACTGACGTCGCCACCACCAGCCCCGAGCGCCAGCCCAGCGAAACGAAGCTCACCGCGAGCACGATGGCGAGCGCTTCCAGGAACGAACGGCTGAATTCGCCGACCGCCTTGTCCACCACCTCCGGCTGGTCGGCGATACGGCCGACGACGAAGCCGCGCGGCAACTCCTGCTGGAACGCGGCGAGCTCGGCGTCGAGCGCCTTGCCCAGCGCCAGGATATTACCGCCCTTCAGCATGACGACGCCGACTTCCAGCGCCGGTTGGCCATTGGCGCGGATGATATAGGAGGCCGGATCCTCGTAGCCGGGACTGACGGTCGCGATGTCGCCGAGACGGAACGTGCGCCCGCCCGCGAATACCGGCGTCTCCTCGACCGCGGCAACGCCTTCCAGCGCGCCGCTCACTCGCATCGGCACCCGCTGCGCGTCGGTCTGGAATTCGCCTGCCGGCGTCAGCGCATTCTGTTTGGCGAGCGAATCGAGGATCGCCGAAATCGGCACGCCCAGCGTCGCCAGCTTGTCGTGGGCGAATTCGACGAAGATGCGCTCGCCCTGGGCGCCGAAGAGGTCCACCTTGCTGACGTCGTTGACCCGCTGCAGCCGCTTGCGCAGCGCCTTGGCGACTTCTTTCAACTGCGCATACGAGGCCCCGTCGCCGGTGACCGTATAAAGCACCGAATCGACGTCGCCGAATTCGTCATTGATGTTGGGCCCGATGACGTCGGCTGGAATGTCCGGCTTAACGTCGTTCATCTTCTTGCGAAGTTGCAAGAACAGCATCGGCACGTCGCGCGCCGGCGCCGAATCCTTGAACTGGAAAGAAATCGCGGTAAAGCCGGGCTTGGAGTAGGTCTCGATCTTGTCCGCCCAGGGCAGTTCTTCGAGCTTGCGCTCGATCGGATCGGCGACCTGCCCCTGCATCTCCTGCGCCGTGGCGCCCGGCCAATAGGCGGAAACGTTGACGTTCCTGATGGTGAACGAGGGATCTTCGGCGCGCCCGAGACGCCCATAGGCGAACAGTCCGGCGGCGGCGATGACGAGAATGAGGAAGGCGGTGAGTTGCGGGCGCTTCAAGCCCCAGTGAGAGAGGTTGAAGCTCTTCATCACAGCCCTGCCAGCGTTGGTACGACGCGAACCTTGTCGTGGGCGTCGATCTTGTGGACGCCGAGCGCGACGATCTTCGCGCCCTCAGGGACGCCGGAAGCGAGCCAGGCGGAATCGCCGTCGCTGGCGGCCACGACGACCGGGGTTTCAGCGACCGCGCCCGAGCCGGGATCGACCACCCAGACACGGGGGCCGGAGCCGTCATCGAACAGCGCGCCCAGCGGCGCGCGCGCCAATGACGGCGCGCCGTCGCCGAGCGTCACCGTCACGCTCATGCCGAGCCGTGCGCCTGACGGTGGATCAGGCAAGCTGAAGCGGGCGGCGTAGGTGCGCGTGGTCGGATCGGCGTTGGGCGACAGTTCCCGCAGCGTCGCTCCGGTCTTGACGCCCGGCAGCGCCCAGTATTCGACGCTCGCCTCGGCCGAACGCGCCCGCTCGTACCAAGTCTCGGGGATGGCGACGGCGGCCTCTTTGACGTCAGTGTGGGCGAGGCGGAGGATCGGCGTTCCCGCCGCCACCACTTGGCCCCCCTCCGCCAAAGTGGCGCTGACGACCCCATCGGCGTCCGCCGTCAGCGTCGCGTAGCTCAGGGAATTGCGGGCCAGCGACACCGCGCGCTCGGCCTTGGCGAGTACGCTGCGCGCCTGCTCCGCCGTAGATTTGATCTTATCGTAATCGGAATTGGCCGCCCAGCCCTTCTGGCTGAGTTGAGTGACGCGCCGCTCTTCGGCTTCGGCCTGGGTCAACGCCGAGCGCGCCTGCGCCTCGTCCGCCTGCGCGGCTTCGAGTTGCAACTGGAAATCGGCGCCGTCGAGGGTCGCCAGCGCCTCGCCCTTGTGGACGAAATGGCCGGCGTCGACGAGGCGACGCTCGATACGGCCGCCGACACGGAAGGCGAGATCGCTCTCGACGCGCGCCTTGACGACGCCCGGCAGCGCCTGCGCCGTCTGCCGGGGCGCGTAGTGGATCACGGCGACCAACACCGGGCGCAGCGGCGCTTGCTGCGCGGCCGGCTTGGCTACGTTGCAGCCCGCCAGGGCGGCGGCGCCGATAAGGAGCGTTAGAGCGGCGGCGGGCTTCATGCGTCACCCTTGGGATTGCCGAGCGCGCGCAAGGCGAAGTCGACGATGTCCTCCGGCGTCGGATCGGCGTCCGGAGCGTCGTAGAGCGCGATGAGCACGGGATGATGGATGCCGGAACAGGCGCACAGCGTGACGAGCCCGAGCGCTTGCGCGTCGCCGGGTCCGAACTCGCCCGCGGCCTGACCCTCGGACACGAGGCCAGCCAGTACATGGGCGATATCGTTCTCGAAGGTTTCGATCGGCGCCCAGCGCTCCTGGATCGCGACTTCGACGATTTCGTGCACGCGCGAGGCGCCCACCATCTGGTCGCGCATGACGCGATGCATGGCGAGCAGGATGTTGCGGATGCGCAGCGCGGCGGGCGCGGACCCCGCGGCGACGCCGCGCGCAAAGGCGGTCATCTGCCCCAGCACATGGGAGCAGACGGCTTCGGACAGCGCCTGTTTGGACGGAAAGAAACGGTAGACGTTGGCGGCGGACATGCCGAGTTTCACGGCGACTTCGGCGACCGTCGTGCGGGTTCCCAACTGCCGGAACAGGTCCCAGGCGGCCTCCATGATCCGCTGCCGGGTTTCCTCGGGGTCTCTGCGTTCGCTCGGGCTCATGATTACTGACGAGTTATGACTGACGAATTTCAATATTCATCAGTAATCAGCCAAAGTCAACCATGTTCGTAATTCACGCTGTTGAATCGGACAATGATGGGTTAAGAAAGTGTTGAGGAGGCCGCCTCAAATCGCAGGAAATCAGCATGAAAGGCTTCAGCCTTTGCGTGGCGGCTCTCGCCTTCGGACTCGTTCTGTCGCTCCCCGGCGCGGCTTGCGCCCGCAGCGGCATCGGTTGGGCGCCGATCCCGCACGGCCCTTCCACCCACGGCATCGCCTTCGTGAAGCCGCCGCATCGTCACGACGGCCAAGGCGCGGAAATCAGCCTCGGCGCGCCGATCGCCGCCGCCGCGCCCGAAGTCGCGTCGCCGCCGGAGGTTCAAGGAACGCTCGACGAGCCGCAGCCCACCGCCCGCGCGGCCGAACGCTCCGACGCCCAAGCGCCGCTCGGCCACGGCCCGCTCATCATCTATATCGGCGCCGACGATAACGATCCGCCGCCCGGCGTCGGCCCGAAGATCGTCTACGGCGACGACCCGGCGGCGCCGGCGGCGCGCGGGCCGAAAATCATTTATGGGGACAATCCGCGCTGAAGCGGTTTGCGAGCGCCGCCGTCGCAGTCAATAGACTGACGCGGAGACTATTCGAACAGCATCGGCACGATCGAGGCCGCGAGAATCGCGGCCATCGCGAGGTTGAACGGCCGGACGGCTCTGGGATTGCCGAGCAGGCGCTTGAGAGCGGCTCCGAACAGCGCCCAGGCGCCGGCGCTCGGGAGCGTGATCGCGGTAAACAGCACGACCATGAGCGCCACGCTCTGCGCATAAGAGTCGGTCATCGGCGCGTAAGCTGCGAGCGCGCCCAAAATCGCCACCCAAGCCTTGGGATTGACCCACTGAAACGCCGCAGCGGAGACGAAGCCGAGCGGGTTTCCGCCGCCCTCGACATCTCCGATCGGCCCCGCGAAGGCGATCTTCATCGCCAGCCAGAGCATATACAGCGACCCCAGGACGCGCATGACCGTCATCAATTGCGGAACGCGCTGAAACACCGCGTCGAGGCCGATGCCGAGCAGCGCCGCCATCAGCGAAAAGCCGAGAACGACGCCGGCAAGGTGCGGCAGCGTGCGGGCGAAACCGAACTTCACCCCCGAGGTCATCAGCATCAAATTGTTCGGCCCCGGGGTTGCCGCGGCGACGACGCCGAACGCGACAAAGCCAGCGAGGACGTCGAGGCGCACGTGCAAGGCTGAGATTCCCTGTCAATGCCGGCGCGGCGCCCGCGCGCGCCGCCGTCTGGGACGTCGCGTGGGAATATACCGGCCTCCGTCGAAAGTCGATGCTGCGCTGGCGTGGCGTCCTGCGGGCGAGCATTTCGACCTGAACTTGCCGTTGATCCCGAACTGCCCGAGTCCTTGCAGCAGCGCCGCTACTGAACCTCCAACGATTCAGGAGTTCGCCGCCGTCGCCTCAGTCCGCAGCGCCCCAGCCGCCGCCGGTCGGCGTGACGATTTCGATCGTCTCCCCGGCCTCCAGCACCGTCTGCGCGCAGCCCGGAAGTTCTTCCGTGCGGCCGTCCAACCGGCGCACGATATTGTGCCCGAGTTCGCCTAGGCTCCCGCCCGCCATGCCGAAACTGGCGACGCGGCGCCGCCCCGTGAGCAGAGCGAGATCCATGCGCTGGCGAAAGCGCAGGCGTCGGCGGATACCGTCGCCGGCTTTCCAGCGCCCCTTGCCGCCGGAGCCGCGGCGCACCGAGAATTCCTCCAGCACCACGGGGAACCGGCTCTCCAGCACCTCCGGGTCGGTGAGCCGCGAGTTGGTCATGTGGGTGTGCACGGCGCTGGCGCCGTCGAAGCCGGGACCCGCGGGGGCGCCCGAGCAGATGGTTTCATAATATTGATAGCGCGCGTCGCCGAAGGTGAGATTGTTCATCGTGCCTTGCGCCGATCCGAGAGCGCCGAGCGCGCCGAACAGACAATCGGTCACCGCCTGACTGGTCTCGACATTGCCGGCGACGACCGCCGCCGGATATTGCGGGCGCAGCATCGAACCTTCGGGGACGATCAACTTGATCGGACGCAGGCAGCCCGCGTTCATCGGAATCTCGTCGTCGACCATGACGCGGAACACGTACAAGGTCGCCGCGCGCGCCACCGGTTCGGGGGCGTTGAAATTGTCGGGCTGCACGGGCGAGGTTCCGCTGAAATCGACGGTCGCCTCGCGCTTTTTCCTGTCGACCGTGATCTTCACCTTGATCGTTGCGCCCTGGTCGGTCTCGACCGCAAACTCGCTGTCCTTGAGCCGATCGATCACGCAGCGCACGCTCTCGGCGGCGTTGTCCTGCACATGGCCCATATAGGCGCGCACCACCGACAGCGAGAACGTCTCGACCATGCGCATCAGTTCCTGCGCGCCCTTCTCGTTGGCCGCGATCTGCGCTTTGAGGTCGTTGAGGTTCTGCTGGGGATTGCGCGCGGGATAGGGCCCGGAGGCGAACAAGTCGAACGTCTCCCTTTCGCGGAAGCGGCGTTCGTCGACCAGCAGGAAATTGTCGATATAGATCCCTTCCTCGTGGATCTCCGTCGCGCGCGGGCTCATCGAACCCGGCGCCACGCCGCCGACGTCGGCGTGATGGCCGCGCGAGGCGGCCCAGAACAGGATGGTTTTCGCTTCCGCGTCGAACACCGGCGTGCAGACGGTGATGTCGGGCAGGTGCGTGCCGCCGTTATAGGGCGCATTCAACATGAACACGTCGCCGGGCCGCACCTTGCCCTGGTTGAGGCGGATGATCGTCTCCACCGAGCGATCCATCGAGCCCAGATGCACCGGCATATGCGGGGCGTTGGCGACGAGATGGCCGTGGGCGTCGAAGATCGCGCAGGAGAAGTCGAGCCGCTCCTTGATGTTGACGGAATAGGCGGTGTTCTGCAGCGTCACGCCCATCTGTTCGGCAATCGACATGAACAGATTGTTGAAGATCTCCAGCCGTACCGGATCGACCTTGGCGCCGATCGCCTCGCGCTGCGGCAGCGGCTTGTAGCGCGTCAACACCACATGGTTCCGGGGCGTGAGCTCGGCGCGCCAACCCGTTTCGACGACGATGGTCTGATGCGGCTCGACGATCAGCGCGGGACCGTTGACGCGCGCCCCCAGCGGCATGCGCTCGCGCAGGAACACTTTCGCTTCGCACCATTCGCCGTGGGAAAAGAACTTCGTCGTCCGCTCCGGCCGCGCGTGGGTATTCTGGCGGATCGGCTTGGCGCGTTCGAGAAATCGCGCGGCGCCGCCGACCGCTTCGACATTGACGGCTTCGACGACGATCTGCTTGTTGGCGTCGACGAAGCCGAAACGCGCGGCGTGGGCTTTTTCGAACGCGCGGCGCATCGCCGGCCCGGTCGCGAAATCGACTTCGAGCGCGGTGTCGGAGCCGGCGTAGCGCAGTTGCGCGCGCTCGTGCACGCGAGCCTCATCCGGCGAAACGCCTTGAGACGCGACCTCCGCGACCGCCTCCGCGGCGAGCGTCGTCAACAACGCGCGCAGACGTGCGAGCGAGGCGGCGGACAGGTCCGTCTCCACGCCCTGCCCGCGATGCGCGCCGATATCGGCGAGCCCCATGCCATAGGCCGAGAGCAGCGACGACAGCGGATGGATCAGCACCGTCTTGATCGCGAGTTGATCGGCGACGTCGCAGGCGTGCTGTCCGCCGGCGCCGCCGAAACAATTGAGCGCATAGCGGGTCACGTCATAGCCGCGCGCGACGGAAATTTTCTTGATGGCTTCGGCCATCTTGGCGACCGCGATGGCGAGGAACCCGTCGGCGACCTGTTCGGCGCTGCGCCCGTCGCCGACGTCCGTCGCGAGCCGTACGAAGGCCGCGCGCACGGCGTCGGCGTCGAGCGGTTGATCCTGATCGGGGCCGAAAATCTTGGGGAAGAAGTCCGGGATCAGCTTGCCGGTCATCAGATTGGCGTCGGTGACGGCGAGCGGGCCGCCGCGACGGTAACAGCAGGGGCCGGGATCGGCGCCGGCGGAATCCGGGCCGACGCGGAAGCGCGCGCCGTCGAAATGCAGCACCGAGCCGCCGCCGGCCGCCACCGTGTGGATGCTCATCATCGGCGCGCGCATCCGCACGCCCGCCACTTCGGTTTCAAAAGCGCGTTCATATTCGCCGTCGAAATGCGCGACGTCCGTGGACGTGCCGCCCATGTCGAAGCCGATGACCTTATCGAACCCGGCCGCGCGTCCCGTGCGCGCCATCGCCACCACGCCGCCAGCGGGCCCGGAGAGGATGGCGTCCTTGCCGGCGAACAGATGCGCCGAAGTGAGGTCGCCCGACGACATCATGAACATCAGCTTGGCGCCGGTGCGCTCGACGTCGAGCGCATCCGCCACCCGCGCGACGTAGCGGGCGAGGATCGGCGACAGATAGGCGTCGACCACCGTGGTGTCGCCGCGCCCGACCAGCTTGATCAGCGCCGAACATTCGTGGCTTACCGAGACCTGGGAAAACCCGAGATCCCTGGCGATCTCGGCGACGCGCCTCTCGTGTTCGGGATGGCGGTAGGCGTGCATGAACACGATCGCGACCGCATCGAATTTTTTGCGCGCCGCTTTCAGTTGCTCGCGCACGCGGGCGAGATCCGGCGCTTGCTCGACCGTGCCGTCGGCGAGCACGCGCTCGTCGATCTCGACGACGTCGCTGTAGAGTTGTTCGGGCTTGACGATCTCGCGCGCAAATATTTTCGGCCGCGCCTGATAGCCGATCTCCAGCGCGTCGCGAAAACCCCGGGTCGTCACCAGCAGCGTAGGTTCGCCGCGTCGCTCCAGCAGCGCGTTGGTCGCGACTGTCGTGCCCATCTTGACGAAGCCGATCTCGTTGGCGGGGATCGCGTCGGATGCCGCGAGGCCGAGCAGATCGCGGATCGCCTGCACGGCGGCGTCCGGATAGGCCGGGTTTTCCGAGAGCAGCTTGCGCACATGCAGCTTGCCCTTGGGATCGCGGCCGATGACGTCGGTAAACGTGCCGCCGCGGTCAATCCAGAAATCCCAGCGTCCGTTCGGTCTCTTCTTGTTCGCGTTTGTCGCCACGCGCTTCACTCCACTCGAACCCACGATGCCTGCGTCCTCGGCGTAGACGCGTCAACTCGCCTCGCCGCCTTTGGTCGCGGGCGATCATGTATAGGTTCATGGCGGAGAAAGCGAAAGTTTCGACGAACCCCGTCAAACTCTCTGCTCTTTCGCGCCCGGCGCAGAGATCTTCAAGTCTCGACCCTCGGCGAAGGCCAGACCTCCCTTCACGCAGGCTTCGATCCAGGCGCGAATTTCGGTTGGCGGCCTTTGCGAGACGGCGATCGCAAGTGCGCCGGCGACCGCCTGGGCGCAGGCTTGCGGCGGCGCCGGGATCGGCTTCTGATCGGGCGCGCTGACACTGCCGCCCGAGCGGCCGACGGCGAGCGCGAGCCAAGTCGTAGGCGAAGACGGATCGCCGGACGCGCCGAGTTCCAACGCCGCGCGGCGCGTCTCGTCCTCGGGCGCGCGTACCCAATCCTCGGCTAAGCGAGCGCAAGCGTCCTCGCCCACCGGGCCGAGCATCGCGGCGAGGCAGCGCCGGCCCCACCACACCGCCTCGCGACGAGGCAGCGTGTAAGCGAGCATGGTCAAAGCCTGTTTGGGTCGCGGCCCGGCGAGCAAGTGGCGCACGTAGCTTGCGGGGTCGACGCCCTCCGGCGGCCGCGCCGTGAACATACGCAACCCAGGGAACGCTTCGAATACGTCGCTGGCGCGCGAGAATCGGATTCGGCTGGTCATCGCGCTCACATCGGTATGCCGCTGACGGTGGCCGCGCCGGCGTTGAGTTCGGGCGTCGTCAACGTCGCGCCGGCCGTGACCGCCGACGCCATCAAGGTGATCGCCCCCTCGGCCGTGTCCGTGATCAGCGGCGCCGTCGTGGTCACGCCCTCAGGCTGAATGGCCACTGCGGATACCCCCGCGGCCGACTGCAACGTGATGCCTTGCGGCCCCATCATGATCTGGCAGATCGTGCCAGACGGGCCGACGTTGAGCGTGATCGAGGTCTGGTCCATCACGATCTGTGTAAGCGGCGAGCCCTTCGGCCCGACGTTCAACGTGATCGTTTTGAACGCGTTGACGGTGAAGTTGCCGCCGCCAGTGGGATCGCCGACGTTGATCGTTTCGTCGCCGCCGATCGTCTCGGTCTGATTGCCCTTGATGTCGCGCGTCTCGTTACCGAGCGCCTTGAACATCAGCTCCTTCTGCGAGCGCAATTTGACGTGCTCGTCGCCGGCCGTGTCGTCGAACAGCAACATATGGTAGCCGTCCCCGCCCTTGCTGGAGCGGGTGAGCCAGCCTGAACGCGTCTTCTTGGACGGCAAGTCCGCCGGGACGGTGTTGACGCCGTTATAGGCTGAACCGACGACCAGCGGGCGATCGGGATCGCCATCCTCGTAGGCGACGAGCACTTCGTCGCCGATGCGCGGCGTGAACAAGGCGCCGCGGTGCGAGCCCGCCCAGATTTGCGCCACGCGCACCCGGCGCGACGCCTTCTTCTTGCGGTCCCAGTAGAACTGAACGGTGACGCGGCCCATCTTGTCGACGTCGATCTCCTCGCCGTCCTTGCCGACCACCAGCGCCGACTGCCAACCGGCGACGACCGGCTTGCGGGTCGCCAGCGGCGCGCGGAACGGGCGCGAACTCGGCGTCAGCTCGTATTTGCCGGTGTAGGCGCGCGGCTCGCCGCGGCCGCCCGAACGATAATCCTGCGCGGCGAACGTATGTTCGGCGCGCGTGATCAGATACTCGACGTTCTCGCCACCGTCAGCGTATTTGCTCAACTTCGTGAGCGCTCCCGGCGCCAGTGACGGCGCCTGGCCCGACGCCCGGCGCCGATCGTCGAGCGATTGCCGCGCCTGGATTTTCACGGTCGCGAGTTTCTCGCCCTCGCCCTTGTCGGAATAGTCGCCGTTATAGTCGAACAGCTCCATCTTGTCGTGCTCATAGCCGCCCGAGTCTTCGTGCTCCGCCAACAGATTGGCCTTGGGCTTGTTGTAATCGTAATCGTTGAGCACGTAACGACCGGTCTCGACGAGTCGGCCGCGCGACCAGGAATCTACGAACTGCAATTGCTGCCGCCCGGCGTCTTCGACGGGAACGAATTTGAGTTCGCTCATGCCCGGAACCGGCTGGTGGCTCGCCTTGGCGTCGGCCAGCACCAGCGTGTGCTTGCCGTCCTCATGTTCGAAGAAATAGTAGATGCCGTATTCTTCCATCAGACGGCTGACGAAGGCGAAATCGGTCTCGCGGTATTGCACGCAATATTCGAGCTTGGGCGGCGTTTGCGTGGTGGCGTCGCGGAAGTCGGAGAACCCGCGATCGGTGAACACCTGTTTGACGATCTCCTTGGCGTCCTTGTTGTCGAAGATGCGGCAATCGGACGCGCGGGTGAGCAGCCACAACCACGGGCGCAGCACGAGCGTATAGGCGTAATTGTCCTGACGCGCGCCCAGCCAGCGCGCTTCGACGACGATGCCGTTGAAATGGCGCTCCCCCCCATCGACGGTCTTCAGGCTCACCGTCGCGGACTTGCCGAGCAGCGGCGCGAAGTCGAGATTGGCGTCGTGGGACACCGCCTCGACATTGGCCTCGAACAATTCGCTCAAAGCCTCGACGGCGCTGAACCGCGCGAGCGCGAGCTTGCTTTCGCCGAGCGGCGTCTTCAGCTGGCCTTGCCGTTGCGCCTGTCCGATCGCGTCCGCCATGGGGCCCCCGTGATTCGGCTACGAACGAAGACGGCCGCAACCGCTGGATTTCGAGGTTGTCATTACGGTCTGGCGCGGTTTCGGTTAGGATGCGCCGAGAACCGAATTCGAGGCTTTCTGATGTCTGACGCCGAAATCGCTCTTGCCCCGATCTCCGACGAGGAACCGTGCGGCCCCGACCTCGACCTCGAGGGCGATTCCAAATTCATGAATTATGTCGCGGCGACCGAAGGACTGTTGCCCGCGAAGTCGTATTTCGAATTCGATCGCAAGACGATCGACTTTGCGGCGACGATCGCCGCGGGCGAAGCGCTGCTGCAACGCACCTACGATCTGCGCCTGCTGTCGCTGCTCGCCAAGCTCGCCATTCTCAATCGCGATTTTCGCGGCTTCACGCGCCGCGTCGAGACCATGGCGTGGCTGCTCGACAATCATTGGGACGGCGTTCACCCGCGCGCCGAAGACGGCGACTATTCCAATCGGCTGGTGCAGTTGAGCGCGCTCGACGACGCTCCCGCCTGCGTGCTCCCTCTGCAATACGCCTCGCTGCTGGAGACGCGCCGGGACGGCGCCGTCGTCTACCGCGCGCAGATGATCGCGCTCGGCGACGCCAAGGCGCGCGACGGCGAGACCCTGGCGTCCCCCAGCGCGATCGATCGCATCTTCGCGACCGTGGAACTCGACGAACTCACCGGGGTTCTCCAAACGGCCGAAGGGCTCGCCAGCGCGCTGACCCGCATCCGTGCGGCGACCATGGATCACGTCGGTCCGGAAAACGCGACGCTCTACAGGGGGTTGGCGCCGCTGGCGGATAAAATCGTCGAGTTCCTGCGCGAAGGCGTGCGCAAGCGCGATCCCGGCGCCGCGTCGGCGCGGATCGAAGGCGAAAGCCCGGCGCAGGACGCGCCGCTCGCTTCCGGCGGCGCCCCGGCGCCGGCGACGCCGCTCGACACCTTCGAGGGCGTCGACGCCGCGCTCGGCGCGGCGCTTGGCTATTTCGCCCATCGCGAGCCCTCGTCGCCGGCGCTGCTGCTGATCCGCCAGGCTCGGGAGTCGCTGGGCCGCAATCTCTACGACGTCATGCGCTTGTTGGCGCCCAATCACGCCGACAACGCGCGCGTGTTCGTCGGGCCCGACAGCGCCTTCACCGTCCCGGTCAGCGCGCTCTCGGACGCACCGACGCTCGCCATCGCGCGCTCCGATCCGGAACCGTCGCCAAACCGCGCCGCCGCGCTGGCGCAAATCGACGCCGTCGCCGCGCATATGCGCAAGAGCGAGCCGTCCAGCCCGCTGCCCTATCTGCTGGAACGCGCCCGCGCTCTGGCCTCGCGCGACTTCGTCAGCCTGCTGCACGAAGTGTTGCCCGAAGACGACATCCAGTCGATGAAGAACGGTCGCTGACTATTTGCCGGGCTCGGCGAGGAACGTCGTCCAGTCGGAGGCGTCGAGGGTGTCGATCTCGACGAAATTCGCCGCCTGCAACCCGCGCCGCCAGCAATCGGTGATGCTGGAGAAGCGGAATTTGCCGCTGTCGACGCACATCGGCGCGTTGCCCTTGGTCACGTCGACGGCGTTGATATCGATGGCGTACAAATAGACGTAACGGCTTTTCAGCGGCCCGCGCACCGGCGTCGCGCACGAGCCGGGCGTGACCGTCCACCAGCCCTCGGTGGCGAAATTGCCGCCGACGTTGACTCCGACCGCGAGGTTCACCATCGCACCGGTTTTGTTGCAGACGCGTAGGTCGGCGTGGGCAGCGGAGGCGAACAGAAAACCGAACAGCAACGCGAGAAAGAGCCAACGCGCTCGCCGCCGCTCCAGAGGGGCTACGATAAAGGGTTTGTCGGCGCGATCGTCATGGCCGGGCTTGTCCCGGCCATCCACGCGGCTCCGCTTGGACGGATCTCCAAAACAAACAACCGGCGTTACAACCGTAAGAATGACAGCGAAGTCTCTTTGCCAAGCGCGAGTCTTGCGCGACGGCGTGGATGGCCGGGACAAGCCCGGCCATGACGGAGAGCGTGGATCTAAACTCAAGGCGACGCTTCTCCTGGCAGCCATGCGCAGCCCCTCATCAATCAACCTCTTCCCCCGGCGCATCCGCGCCGTCGTCGCGATACAACTCGCCCCATTCCTTCTTCCACACGCCGTCGCGATCGACGATCACGATATCCAACTTCAGCTTGTTGGCGAACTTCACGGCGTTGGAGAGCGCGTCCTTCGGCGGCAGGTCTTCGCTGGTCCAATCCTTCGGCAGCAGGCGCGCGGCGCTGCGGGCGATGAGGATATTCGCCCATTGTCCGTTGGCGCGCTGCTCCAGCACCACGTTGATCGCGTCGTCGACGGGTTCGTCGACCTGTTCGAATCGATTGCTCATCACGACACCTCATAAACGAACTGCCCGTCCGCCGCCGACACCTTGACGTTGGTAATGGCTTCGCGCGCCACCGAGCGACGCAGGATCTCGCGCGACAGCGCCGGCAGGATCGTGTTGGTGACGACATTGTCGATGACACGGCCGCCCGACGCCGGATCGTGGCACATCGACACGATCTGCGCGACCGCCGTCTCGTCGGCGGTGAATGTGGCGCGATGGTTCTCTGCGATGCGCTTGCCGATGCGGCCGAGTTGCAGCCTGACGATGCCGGCGAGCACCTCTTCCGAGAGCGGATAATAGGGGATGGTCACGATGCGCCCGAGCAGCGCCGGCGGGAACACGCCGAGCAGCGCCGGCTTCAATTCCGTCGCCAGGGTCTCCGGCTCGGGCGGATTGGGGCGCTGGCCCGCTTCCATGATCTCGTCGGTGCCGACGTTGGTTGTCAGGATGATCAGCGTGTTCTTGAAGTCGATGCGCCGTCCGGTGCCGTCCTCCATCACGCCCTTGTCGAACACCTGGAAGAAAATCTCATGCACGTCCGGGTGCGCCTTCTCGATCTCGTCGAGCAGCACGACACTGTAGGGGCGCCGACGCACGGCTTCCGTCAACCGCCCGCCCTCGCCATAGCCGACATAGCCGGGAGGCGCGCCCTTCAACGTCGAGACGGTATGCGCCTCCTGGAATTCGGACATGTTGATGGTGATGAGATTCTGTTCGCCGCCGTACAGCGTCTCGGCTAGCGCCAGCGCCGTCTCGGTTTTGCCGACGCCCGACGGTCCCGCGAGCATGAACACGCCGATCGGCTTGCTCGGGTTGTCGAGCTTGGCGCGGTTGGTCTCGATGCGCTTGGCGATCATCTTCAAGCCGTGGGTCTGGCCGATGACGCGCTTCTCGAGGATGTCGGCGAGATTGAGCACGGTCTCGATCTCGTCGGCGACCATGCGGCCGACCGGAATGCCGGTCCAATCCGACACGACGGCGGCGACCGCCTGTTCGTCGACCTCGGCGAAGATCATGCGCTTGTCCGGCGAGATTTCGCCAAGTTCCCCCGCCTTGGCGCGCAGATCCGTCTGATGGGTTTCGCGGTCGGGGGCTTCGCCCTCGCCCGCGAGCTTCGCCCGCAGCGCCAGGATTTCCTCGACCAACGCGCGCTCGCGGTCGAACTCCTTCTTCACTTCCTCCAGCGTGTCGCGATGCGCGGCGATCTTGGTGTCGATCTCGGCGATGCGGTCCTCGCGCGCCCCGCCCAAATCGCGCTCGCGCTCCAGCGAGACCTTCTCGGCTTCGAGCGAAGCGATCGTGACTTCCTCGTCCTCGATCGCCGCGGGCTTGGCGCTCTGACTGATCGCCACGCGCGCACACGCCGTATCGAGCAGGCTCACGGCCTTGTCGGGCAATTGGCGGGCCGGAATATAGCGATGGGAGAAATTGACGGCGGCGACGATCGCCTCGTCCTTGATGCGCACCTTGTGGTGCTTCTCCATCGGCCCGGTGAGGCCGCGCAGCATGATCGCGGCGGTGGCCGTGTCGGGCTCGCCAACCAGGATCGGCTGAAAGCGCCGGCTCAGCGCCGGGTCCTTCTCGATATACTGGCGATACTCGGCCCAGGTGGTAGCGGCGATCGTGCGCAGCGTGCCGCGCGCCAACGCAGGCTTTAGCAGATTGGCGGCGTCGCCCGTGCCCGCCTGTCCCCCGGCGCCGATCAACGTATGCGCTTCGTCGATGAACAGGATGATCGGCGTCGGCGACGATTGCACTTCGTCGATGACGCTGCGCAACCGCTGTTCGAACTCGCCCTTCATCGACGCGCCCGCCTGCATCAGGCCAACGTCGAGCACGCGCAGCGTCACGCCGCGCAACGGCGGCGGCACGTCTCCGCTGGCGATCTTCTGCGCAAAGCCTTCGACGACCGCCGTCTTGCCGACGCCGGCTTCACCTGTGAGGATCGGATTGTTCTGGCGCCGGCGCATCAGCACATCGATGATCTGCCGCACTTCCTCGTCGCGGCCGAGGATCGGGTCCATGTCGCCGGCTTTGGCTTTGGCGGTGAGGTCCTGACTGAAGCGTTCGAGCGCGCTGGTGCCCTTGGCGCCGGAAGCCGTCGCCGCGCCGTCGGTCCCGGCGGCCGCCAGTCCCGAGCCGGCCATCGGCTTGAGATTGCCTTCCTCCGAGTCGCGCCACAGCGATTGGTGGCCGGCGGCGATCTCGTCGGCCGGGAACTTGCCGAACTCCGGCGAAATGGCGACGAGCGCGCGCCGCAGTTCCGGCGACTTCAGCATCGCCACCAGCAGATGGCCGGTGCGGATCTGCGTCTCGCCGAACAGCAGCGTCGCATAGTGCCAGCCGCGGTCGAGCGCGTCGGCGATCGGATTGGAGATGCCGGGCATCTCCGTCTCGTTCTTGCGGAAGCCGTTGACCGCCGTCGTCGCGTCGGCGATGATTTTTCCGCGCGAAACTTTGTAGTGGTCGGCGGTCACCGCGATGTCGGTGCGGTCGCGTTGCGCCAGATGCAGCATCCAGTGCGCGAGTTCGATATTGCGGTTGCCCGCGCTCTTGGCCTGACGAAGGCCCTGCAAGAACGCCTCGTAGCCGACGCGATTGAGTTTGCCCGCTACCGCTTCAACGCTGATGTCTGCGCCCATGTGCGTCCCCTCGCTAATTGCGCGGCCGAGCGGCTTGCGCCTCGCTCTCGCGGCTCAACAGATGAAAATGCGCGTCCTTGCGGATCGTCTCGGACGTATTCGACCAGTTCGGCGACATCCAGCTCGTCCACCCGAGTTTCGCCCCCTTGCCGAGGCGAGCCGGCTCGATCTTGCCGGCGGGTATCGCAAGTTCCAGATCCCAGTCGTATTCGCGGCCGATATAGAGCGACACGGCGTCGGCAAGTTCCTTCGCCTGCGGTCCGCCGGGAAGGAAGCGCTGGTATTGATCGAGATCGCGGGCGAACAGCCGCACGCGAAACCGGTCGCCGACACTGAACACGTTGGCGCCGAGCACAGTTTCTGCGCCGAGTCGTCCGTGCGCCAACCCCAGACGCGTCCGATCGCCCGGCTCCAGCTTCAGCCAACTGCCGACGAATTCTTCGATCTCGACGCGCGCGCCAAACAGCCCCGACAGAAACGAGCGCAGCCGCGACGCGCTCTTGACCCGCGCGCCCAGCAGCCCCGCATATTCCAGCTTGGCGAAGTCGGACAGGGAATCGCGATTGCGGTACGACGGGACGCCGACGCCGATCATCGAACCGATATAGTCGACCCAGCGATCGCGTTCGGGACGGTCGTGCTGAGCGATTGGCCGCGCGTCCGCCCAGGCGCGGAAAAACAGCGCGAGAAAGCGGCGTTGAAACACGTTGGCGAACTCGACGAAGGCGTCGTCGCGTTCGCGCATCCAGGCGCGCGCTTCGTCGGTCGTCGTCAACGGCAGCGCGCCCTGCGGGCCGAACACACCTAAGAATCGCGCAACGATTTTCGTGCGGCCCGCCGCATCGGTGTTCGCCGCCTCGAGATTCGAATCCGGAAACTCGACATAAGGGTTTTGCGCTACGATGACGAATTCTTCGGCCAGCGTCGCGTTGTCGCCGATGCGCGGCTTGTCAGGATGCTCGCGTTCCAGACGGCGCAGCGTCGCCAGCAGATCGAAGCGCCAGGGTTCGGCGTGGAGTTCGGAGCGAAAGCTCAAATGAGCCCCCTCTCGCCCATGCGCGGCGGCCAACGCATGATCTCGCCGCGTTCGTTGCTGCGCACCACCGTCTGCGTGAAGTGGTTGATCGCAACATATTCGGCGAAGAAACGGTCGAGCACGGCGCCCAGCAGAAAGGGCCCCGACCCCTCGAACGCCTTCTCCTCGAGTTCGACTGTGATCTCCAGGCCGCGGGCGGCCGCCGCCCCTTGCGCGAAGCGCACGCGGCGCACTACTTCGCGCGCGTCGACGCCGCGAACGCCGCGAATCTTGCGGTCGGTCGAGTTGTCGGCGACATCGGCGAACATCGCCAGCATTTCTCTCATCGCCCGGCCGCTGTCTTCCGCCCCGCGCGCCTCGATCCCCAAATGATTGAGGCTCAACATGTTGACGAGCCGCCACGCCACTTCGCCGACGCCCGCGCCGTCGGTCTTGCCTTTCATGACGGTCATCAGCGGTTCGCGCGGCTTCGTCGGTCCCGCAACGCAGCGCAGTTCCAGTTCGACGTCGTCGAGCAGACGGAAATCCGCGCCGCCCTCGCCAGTCGGCAGACGCTCGGTCAGATGGCGATTGGAGCATAGCGCGCGCACGCTCAACTGCGCCACTTTCTGCAACTCCTCCGGGTCGGACCGTTCGCCGAGCGAAATGAAGGTCTCGACGCCCACGTAATCGGAGACGCGGCCGTATTTCTTCTCCTCCGCAGAGCGCAGTCGAGGCAGACGCCGCGCGGTGTAGCACAGGCCGTTGACGTTGCGCGACGCGGCCACCGAATAGAGCGGCTCGACCGGCGCTTTCTGCGCTACGCCGGGGATGTGGGCCCAAACTTGCAAGATGCGGTTGGTCTCGTAGTCGGTCGGCTTGGTGCGATCGGGGATGACCGCGAATTCATATTTGTTGGTCGACACCGGAATTCGGTCCAACGTCTTCTCGAACAGATTGACGCTGGGCGCGGCGTGCAGCGCGAACATCTCCTTGCGCACGGCCGAGGCGAGGCGCGGATTCGATTCGTCGAAAGCGAAGATGATTTCTACGGTTTTCGCTTTGAGCCGCGGCGCGACGGCGGCGAGGCCGACGAGGTCGAAGCCTAGGAAGCGGCGAGGAAACGTGAAATATTCGCGCAGGAAATCGAAGCCGCGGAACAGTCGCTTGTCGCCGGGCAACAGCGTCTCGTCGGGCGAAAAACCGATCTGCTGCAACATGTCGAGCCGGCCCGCAATCGTCACGGGATCGCCGAACGAATCGAGAATGCGGAAATGCACGCCGCAGCAGCGAGCAAACAATTGCTCGTAGAGCGCGACCGCGTCCGCTTCCTCGCCGAGCAGATGGAACCGCAGCGAATTCACCCGACAGGCGGCGAATTGCAGTTCCGGGCGGACATGCGCCTCCTTGTCGTCGGGCTCGTCCGCCGCGCGCCCCGCCGAACGGACGTTCAACTGCAGGCGCAAGCCCGCCGCGCCGCGCAGCGCTTGCGACGGCGACAGGCCCTGCAATTGCGCGGTCGAGGGCAGATATTCGGCTTTGGCGATCTCAAAGGGCCAAATCTCCAGCGGCGCGCAAAGCCGGAACCGGCAGGCGACGTTACGCTCGGCCTCCCGATAGGTCGCGTCGAAATAGGAGTCGCGCGCGATTCTGCGTCCCTCGCGCAGCGCCGGATCGCCGAATTTCGGCGAAGCCTGCACCAATAAGAACGAGGGCAGCGGCGCCAGATATTGCGGAGCCAGTTGATCGATCAGATTGACGGTGAAGTCGGAGAACTCGTGCTTGATCTTCAGTTGCACGCGCGCGGCGAGAAACGCCGCGCCCTGCAGCAGGCCCGTGATCATCGGATCGGTGCGGTCGCCGATCAGGCCGCCCAATCGCTCGGCGATGCCGGGATATTCGGCGGCGAATTCCGCGCCCTGCTCGCGCAACACGGCGAGTTCGCGATTGTAGAAGTCTCGGAACTCGTTGTTCATGCGTTATAGCCGCTCGATCTTGATCTTGCCGCTGTCGAGTTCGATCTCGGCGACGAACTCGACGGGCACTTCGATGGGCTGAGTTCGCAGTTCGGCGTTGATGAGAAACCGAAGTTTCAATTCCTCGGCCGACGCCGTATCGTCACGACGCGCCTTGATCGAGTCGCGATGCAGGCGTGGTTCGAAGTCGGCTAGAGCAGCCTCGATCTCGCGCCCGATTTCGACTAGGCTGTTCTCGTCGATCGTCCGCCGCGTGAGGTCGGGCAAGCCAAAATTCAAAATCGAATGCTCGACATCAGGCGTATCCGACAGATCCTCGACAGACGCCATATTGGTCGTGTTCAGCAGATTCAGCAGATCGCTCGCCACTTCCCGCCGCAGGCCGGATTCGGAGATGGGCGCGCGCGTCGTCTGTCGGCGGGCCGCGATCACGCGCTCGCCCGACGAATCCCGCAAGTCGAGAGCGACCTTGGCGTCGCCCTTTTCGTGGGCCGCGCGGAATGCGGCCATCAGCGGCGGGGCCAGGCGGTCTTTGGCGAAAGGCGGCATCGAAACTCCCTTTCGAACCCTCCGCTCCGGCGAGAGCTGCTTCTTGAATTTCCGAAGGGCGCAGCCTCAAGCCGCGTGCTTCGCGAGCATTTCGAACTCGCCCGGGGTCTCCGCGTGCAGCGCGGCGCCTTTGGGGTCGCCGCGCTGGAGCGGACTTCGGAGACGCGTTCACCATGATCAGCAGAGCCGGAAAGGCGCTCAGCTGACCTTGTTCTGGTTGACGTCGTAGGTCTTGGTGATCTTGGCGCCGGACGAACCGTCGGCGTTCTGCGGCGCATAATTGTACTCGATGTGTGAAAAGTTGAGCGACAAGCTCTCCTGAGCGATGCCGCCGCCGTCGTGCGCAGCGACATTGTAGGAAGAGATGAACACTTCCTTGAGCTTGTAGATCAGATATTCCTGCGGCTTGTCGCCGGATTTGCGCAGGGTGATCGTCGCGGTCGGGAAGTGCTTGCCGCTGCAGCAGTTGATGAACAAGTTCGCCGACGACTTATCGACGTATTTCGTGAAGTGAATGTCCTGCACGTTCGCCTTGCCAGAGCCCGAACCCGAGTTCGCTCCGCCGCTGCCCGAGTTGGTGACGCCGAGCGAAACCGACTGAACCTGGATTTCGCCCTTGTGGACTGAGTCCAGCGATTCGCCGTCGATGCCGTCGATCTTGAGGAAAAAGTCAGCCGCTGCCATGATGCAGTCTCCGTTTATTGGTTTTGAACCGCCTGAGCGGCTCGGTTGTCCGCAAGAACCTCACCGGTTCGCTGAAAGTTTACGGTCTGAGCGCTGGGTCAAATCCCCAGCGCTCGCCGCCTCCTATGCTATTTTTCCTGGCCCGGAATTTTGGAAACCAGGCTCATGCCGATATCCATGCCCTCGAGCTGGAAATGCGGGCGCAGATAGAAATTGGCCGCATAGTAGCCAGGATTTTCTTCATCGGCGACCACGGTGACTTTGGCCGCGGCGAGCGGATAACGCGCCTTGACCTCTTCGCTCGAGTTCTTGGGATCGCCGTCGACATAAAGCGTGATCCACTCGTTGAGCCAGCGCTCGAGTTGATCCTTTTCCTTGGTCGAGCCGATCTTGTCGCGCACCATGCACTTCAGATAGTGCGCGAAACGCGACACGGCGAACATGTAGGGGATGCGCGACGAGAGATTATCCGACGCCGTGGCCTGAGGATCGATGTAGGTCTTCGGCTTGTAGATCGACTGTGCGCCGATGAACGCGGCTTTGTCGGTGTTCTTGCGATGGATGATCGAGATGAGGCCGGCCTTCGACAACTCTG
>Ga0302319_10007560_pt1 | contig 21374 bp, 22 predicted proteins | sample Bog_T0_2_FD_203319 | JGI IMG/M metagenome (GOLD analysis project Ga0302319, IMG submission 203319) | Peat permafrost microbial communities from Stordalen Mire near Abisko, Sweden - Bog_T0_2 | ecosystem: Environmental > Terrestrial > Soil > Wetlands > Peat | place: Sweden: Abisko, Stordalen Mire... | reverse complement strand
GTCGGTGGAGTTGTCCCAGCGCTCGCCGAACCGCGAGCAGCCCATTGCCACTACCGCCACCTTGCCGGCTATTCCCCTGCTAGCCATGGCTCTCCTCTTCGGTCCCGTCCAATCGGGCCTTCCAGAAGTAGTTGTGCACGCCACCTGCGGTGAACAAGCGACGGAAGGTGAACTCCACCGGCGACCCAACCCGTATTCGATCCGGTTCAGCGTCGGCAACTTCGCAGGTGAATCGCCCACCACCGGCCACATCGATGACGGCCTGCACGACGGGCGGCGAAGGTGAGTATGCGAGATGATCGACGGTGCACGTGGCGACAGTGCCTCGCTGGTCGGCTACGGGTAGGCCACTCATCTGATCGGTTGCGCCACAGTGCTTGCAGACGCGTGCAGGCGGCAGATGAATGAACCCGCATGCATCACATCGTGAGCCGCAGAGCCCGAACTTCCAGAGCGCGGAGCGACCGGCGGCGGGTCCCGACGGCCGGTCCGGTTCGGGACGACGCGGCGGCTCCCGTTCAACGAGCCCGCGCCACGATAGGTAGGTCAGGTAGCTGACCGGCAGGCCGCCGGCGCGTTGCGCGCTGACCGGATGTGGTTGGCGCGCCTGGGACAGCGCACTGGTGGTCCGCAACAGCATCGCATCGCAGCCGTCAACGGCCGACAGCATCAACACGGTTTCCCCGGCCTCGGCGGTGTCCAACACGGTGCACAGTCCCAGTGCGGCATCGCAGGCTCCCGAGAAACCGATCGGTGACGTGACAACCGACTTCTCCCCTTTGACCAACGTGGACGCGCGCTTAATAATCCCGCTGTTCGGACAGGTAAGCACAACGTGGTCGACCCCAGTCAGTCCCGCGGTGTCCAGCACCCGCTCGACCGCGGCCCGGATGAGGGCCGCGTAACGCTCGGCACCGAACCGCTCCTCCCATTGCTCGCCGGTCACCGACGTCGTTGCGCGCCAGCGATCCATGAACTCCGCTGTCAGCGATGCCGTCGCGAGCACCTCGGCGATGGCCTGCTCGTCGGCCCCGAACAGCAAGGCCGCCGCGCCGTCGCCGCCGAGCTTTTCATCGGCCGATCCCGGCCGGCCCACCCGGACATCGGCGCTGGCCGCGATCCCGCCGCTGCTCGCCGCCGCGAGGATGGCGGCAAAACCGCTGCGTCCCGATCCGCAGAGGTCGACGGCTAGGGCGTCGAGGGGCAGACCGAGCGCGGCGTGGATCGCGGTGGCGTTGGTCTTGTCTGCGTAAGCCGGCGTGCTGGTGGCAAAATACAGCGCATTCGCCGAATGAGATTGGGGTATATCGGCTATGGCCGCGACCGCCATGGTGGTGCTGTCCTCGTCGAACGCGGCAACGACCCGATCACCGCGGCGCACACCGATGTCGCCACCTGCCAGCCGGTAACGAGGCAGGTATGTGGCGTAGCCAACGAGACCCTTCATCAGGAGGCCCCGCGGAAGATCGCTGCCATGCCCTGCCCACCTCCGATGCACATGGTCTCCAGCGCCAGGCCTCCGCCCCGTCGGCGCAGCTCGTGCAGCATCGTGACCAGGATCCGCACGCCGGTCGCTCCGATGGGATGTCCGAGCGAGATGCCCGAACCGTTGACATTGAGCCTGTCCTCGACGTCGTCGAGCTTGACGCCCCAGCCGGCGAGCACCGCGAGCACCTGCACTGCAAACGCCTCGTTGAGCTCAATCAAATCCATCTCGTCGAACCCCAACCCCGTTCGGTGGAACAGCTTCTCGACCGCGCCGACGGGTCCGATGCCCATTCGCGACGGCTCGCATCCGACCGCCGCCCAGCCTTCCAGGAAGCCAAGCGGCTCGAGATCAAGGTCGTCAAGCCGCTCCTCGGCCACCACCAGGCACGCCGCAGCGGCGTCATTCTGTTGGCTGGAGTTACCGGCTGTGACGGTGCCGTCCTTCGCCAAGGGCCGCAGTCGGCCCAGCGTTTCGGGGGTGGTGTCGGGACGGATGCCTTCGTCGCGATCGAATTGCACCGGTTCGCCTTTGCGCTGCGGCACCTGCACGGCAACAATCTCGTCGTCGAAGCGGCCCGCACGCTGAGCGGCGGCGGCACGCTGATGGCTGCGCGCCGCGAAGCTATCGGCGGCCTCACGATCGATCCCGTAGTCGGCGGCCAGGTTTTCGGCGGTCTCGATCATGCCGCTGATCGGGCCGAATCGCCAGATCGGCTGCGACAATTCGCGACCACGGTCGAGCCGGTCGTACAGCATCTGGTTGCCGGACCGCGAGCCCCACCGCGCGGTCGTGGTGTAGTGCTCGATATTGCTCATCGACTCGACACCACCGGCCAGCACGACGTCAGCGGCTCCTGTCTGCACCGTCATCGCCGCCGTGACGACGGCCTGCAGCCCGCCACCGCAGCGCCGGTCGATCTGCAGACCGGGCACGCTGATCGGGAGGTCGGCGTGCAGCGCGGCCCAACGTCCGATGCACGGCGCCTCGGAATTGGCGTAAGACTGCGCGAAGACGACGTCTTCGATGGCCGCCGGGTCCACGCCGCTGCGCTCGACGAGAGCCGTGATCGCCTTCGCCGCGAGATCCTCGGCCCGCAGCGGTCGCAGCCTCCCGCCGAAGGTCCCGACGGCGGTTCGAACTGGGCAGACTATCGCGGCGCGTCTCACGTATCGCCTCGCCAGCGCTCGGCGGATGGGTCTATCAGAGCGGTCAGCCGCTGGTCCGAGAGCCAGATGATCGTCTCCAATTCCAATGCGTCGAGGTAGCGGACACGACCGGAGCGAAGATCCTCCAACCGCAGGCGGGGAGAATTGCCGGACGCGTCGAAATTTACTGATATTTGTGCGAATTCACTGCCGATCACCGGGCCTACCCGAGGCACGTCTACCGAATCGCTATCACCGAATTCAATCGTCATAACGGCTCAGATGAGAAAGCCCAGTGTGGGAATCGGCTGGCCGTTGTCCACCAGCACAACCTTCTTGTACGCCAGCCGCAAGTCGCCGTCCTGGCGGCGAAGCCGGTAGGTGGTCCGACCGCCCCACAGGTGATTTCCGCGCGCACGAGACTCCAGCACCAGGAAGTTCGCGCCTACCTCCAGGTCTACTCCACCGCCGGAATTGGCTCGGCCGCCAAGGAATTCAATATTGGACAACAGTCGCCGCAAGTTTGACTGCGGCGCCTGAGCATAGCGTTTGCCGGTGCGAACCTGCTTGAGCCGGGTACCGATGCGACTGCGGTTGTCGTAGATCACCGACATCGTGCGCGACGGGTCGTTGGTTGTGGCCACCGGAACCCAGTACAGCGCATCGTCGGTCCATAACGCTTCCCAGGCGTCGTAGTCGGACTCGTCGGCGTACCGGGCTTCGCGGTAGAGGAACTGCTCCACCTCCCACCGGTCGAAGCCGTCAGGTATTGGCCCCAGCGTGGCGTGCTCGTCCAGCGCAGTGCTCATCAGCGCCGCTCCTCCTCATCGCTTCGCTCTGCATCGTCGCTGGCTCTGGTCATCAGCGCCGCTCCTCCTCATCGCTTCGCTCTGCATCGTCGCTGGCGGAGGTCACAATTCTGCCTCCATCAGCGTTTTGTACTGCGACCAGAATCCGCGCATCCCGGTCTCATCGGTGGCTCCGCCGACGGTGAAACCGTTCTCGTCGGCATGTTCCCGGTTGAGCCCGCGGCGTACGTCCAGCCATTCCGGTGTCAGGCACTCGAGGCCGAGTTGGTTGCGCTCGTACATCTCGGTGTCGTCGGCCAGCAGCATTCCGGCAGGCCCCACCGAGCCCATGCATTGCGACACCATGCGTTTGTTCAGCTCTGCTGCACCCACCAACTGAACCGCGGTGGAGTACTGTATGCACTCGCCGACGGCGACCGGTTGGATATTGAACACCTGGATCTCGGCGATGAACAAGTTCGGAAAAATCATCACGTGCGGGCCGCCTTCGATCATGATCCTCTCGGCTTCCTCGCCGTAGCGTTTGCGCATCGCCGCCACATAATTGGGCACCCGGGCCTCGGTGGTGCCGAACCAGCGCATCGGCTCGGCGAACTTACGGAATTCCGGGCGCAGATCATTTTCGCTGTGACCCTGGCCCAGGTCTCGCGTGACCGCGGTCGAGGTATCGCTATAGAGGGCGCCGATCGGGCTGCCGGTGACGCCGAAAATCGAGCCGTGCACGAACTGAGGGTGATATCCGTCGGTTTCATTCTCGGCCAGTAGCTTCCAGTTCGCGCGCGTCTGGTGCTGCAGCCATCCCGCGGTGAGCTCGACCGCTCCTTCCGGCGACAATTGGGCCAGCCGGTCGATTTCGCCCGCGGCGGCGCCGAGATGCTCGACAAGTCCGGGACCATCCGCGGAGAAGCTGCCGAACACGAAGCCCCGGTAGGTGTCCATTCGAGGAACCCGTCCCAGGTTCAGGTCCAACTTGCGCTGGCCATAACCCTTGAAAAAGGGGAATCCGACAAGCTCACCGTTGTTGCGATATGTCCAGCCGTGATATGGGCAGCGAAATGTCGACGAATTGCCTTGGGCGTCATCGCAGACCTGGTTGCCGCGGTGTGCGCAGCGGTTGAGCAGCAGATGCAGTTCTCCGTCACGATCACGGGTCATGATCACGTCTTGTAGCCCGAGCTTCTTACGCACATAATCACCGGGCTGCGCTACTTCGCTTTCGTGACCGACGAAAACCCAGGTGCGGTACCAGATCTTGCGCAGCTCCTCGGCAAATAGCGCCGAATCGGTGTAGAGCGATCCGTGCACCTTGTCTCGTTTGATCAACTTGTCGAAGGGGCCGCCGATTGCGGCAGCCGGCTCGATGAGTGAGGTCACTGGCTGGGGTCCTTTCGAAACAGTTCGCGCACGCTGCCCTGCGCGATCAGGCCGGGTATGGCGAACTTGCGCACCTTCCCGGTTGGGGTTTTGGGCAGATCGTCGGCGACGTACCAGCGCTGCGGAACCTTATGTGGTGTCAAGTGTTTGCGTGCGTGCGCGCACAACAGGTCAGCCGCATCCGCCGGCAATGAACCACGGGCAACAATGACGACGGCAACGATCTCGCCCAGTCGATCGTCAGGGAGGCCGAAAGCGCAGGCTTCGGCGATCACTTCATGCCCGGCCAGGCACGCCTCAACCTCGGCGGGGGCGATGTTCTCGCCGCCGCGAATGATCAGCTCCTTAAGCCGGCCCATGTGGGTCAGGTAGCCGCGCTCGTCTATCACACCGAGATCCCCGGTATGCACGAACCCGTCCTCGTCCACCGCCTCCGCAGTGGCAGCCGGGTCGTGAAGATAGCCGATCATCTGCTGATAGCCACGCGCGCAGATCTCCCCTGGGTGTCCCACCGGGACGACCGCGCCGGTGACCGGGTCTACGACTTTGCAATCAACCTGGGGAAGCGGCCGGCCGACGGTGGCGAGTTGGTCGTCTCGGCTGTCTTCGGGCCGGGTCGCGGTGAGCACGGGCGAGAGTTCGGTCTGACCGAACACGTTCACCACTGTCGCCCCAAACGTGCTCTCGACCGCTGTGATGAGCTCCGCGGGAACGGTGGACGCACCGCCCAGGCAGGTTGATAGTCGCGGCGCCGGCTCGGCGGAGTCGCGCTGCGCCGCAACGAGAGCCGTCAGCATCGCGGGCACGAAGAAAAGGACCGTCACGTCCTCGCGGCGCATAGTATCGAGCGCTGCGGTCGGCTCGAACCGACCTAACAGCACCTCAGTGCCACCGATCCATAGCGGGCCTAGGGTGCCGACGACGCAGGCGGCCGTGTGGAACATCGGGAGCGGGTTCACGGTGACCGCACCCGCGGGGATGCCAGCGGTCTCCAGGGTCAATTTAGCGACGTTGACCAGGGAACGGTGTCGCAACAGCACCCCTTTCGGTGTGCCAGTGGTTCCCGACGTGTACTGCAGCATCACTGGCTGCTCGGGGTCCGTGGGCGCACGGGCGATTACAGCGGCATCGATATTGTCGCTTCGCCACTCGGCGCGCGATGACAGGCTGATGGTGTGCACACCGAGGGAGCGCGTATCGACCTCGCCGACCGCGGCGGCGTTGTCGTAGTTGCGACTACTGTTGGCGTGGATCAGCACCCTGGGCCGGCAGTGCCGCAGCGCGTACGCCAGTTCGGCGGGACGCAGCGCCGGGTTCAACGCGACGAGAACGACACCGGCAAGTGCCGCGCCGTACTGAATCACCGGCCACTCCACCACGTTCGGCGCCCACAGCGCAACGTAGTCGCCGGGCTGGGTGAGGCGTGCCAGTGCGGTAGCGACTCGGCAGGCTTCGTCGAAGAGCCCGCGGTAGGTAAAGCGGGTCTCCGCCCCGTCGTCGTGGGCAGGGCCCACCAGGGCTGTGACGTCGCCGTGCGTGCGGGCCCGCTCGGCCAGCAAGGCGCCGACGGTGTACTCCTCCAGCTCGGTGCTGCTGTCGGCGCTCAGATACGACCGGTCCAGGCGCGCATGTAGTTTCGCGGTCATGTCGGTACCGTTCCGAACTGCGGACGTCGTTTCGCGCGGAAGGCCGCGATTCCCTCGGCGAAGTCGTCGGTGTCGAAGAGTTGAGCCTGGTGTTTAGCCTCGAGGTCGAGGAGTTCGAACGGACTGAGGGCGAATCCAGCGGCCAGCAGCGATTTGATCACCCCGTAGGCCTGGGTGGGGCCGGCGGCGAGCCGCTCAGCGTCGGCCAGTGCCCCGGCTAACGCCGTACCAGGCTCGGCGAGCCCATCGACGAGTCCTATCTCCAAAGCCATCGGTGCATCGATGGGAGTCGGCATCATCAACATCTGCCGCGCGCGAGCGATGCCGACCCTGGCTGGCAGTGACGCGAATGTGCCCATGTCGCCGGCCAATCCGACATTGGTGAACGTTGTCGCGAAACGTGCGTCGCGCGCGGCGACGACGCGATCGCACGCGGCGGCCAGGGCGACGCCCGCACCGTAGGCGCTACCCTCCACCGCCGCGATAACGGGCTTGGCTGCGCTCCAGATGGCGCGAATCACCCTCTGCGCCAACTGTGTCCGCTCCATCGCTCGCTCGGGTGACATTCGCTCCATCGAAGAGATGTCCCCGCCCGAGCAGAACGCAGTGCCGGCGCCGGTAAGCACTATCGCCCGGACCGAATTGTCCGTGCCAGCAGTCTCGATCGCATCGGCAAGCTCGAGCCGGACCGGAATGTCGATCGCGTTGCGCTTGTCGGGTCGGTTCAGCGTGACGATCCGCACCGCGCCGCGATCCTCGAAGAGGACAGAACCAGTACTCATTGTCCGGTGAAGTTCGGTTTGCGCCGTTCGATGACAGCTCTCAGGCCCTCGAGTGCGTCAGCGGTTCCGGACAACTCGGAGACGGTGCGCGCCTCTTCGGCCAATCGTTGTTCGACCGATGCCCCCAACCCGCTCCAGATCAGCCGCTTGGTGGCCGACAATGCCCGGGGCGGCAGCGCAGCCAGTTCGGTCGCGACTTGTTCCGCGCGGCTGATTAGTTCGGCATCATCGACAACCTCGGTGACCAATCCGATCTGCAGCGCTTCGGTGGCGCTCAGCGTCGGGTTGGTCAGCAGGATCCGCAACGCCTGACGCAGACCGACCAGTTGGGTCAGCGTGACCGAGGAGCCGCCGTCGGGTGCCATGCCGACCCGAACCGCCCCCGAGAAGAACTTTGCAGATCGCGCTGCGACGACGATGTCAGACGCGCAGACCAATCCCAGCCCTCCGCCGCCCGCGGCAAAGCCCTGCACCGCGGCCACTATCGGTGCGCGGAGCTGAATCAACGCGGCGGTGGCCAACTGCAACCACGCCGTCGCCTCCCGCAGGTAGTCCGGAAGATCCGCTCCCTTCGACTCGAAGGTGTGGATATCGCCGCCCGCGCAGAAGTTTCGGCCTTCACCGGAGAGAAGCACGACTCGCACCGCGGGATCAGCGTGACACGCCAACGCCGCCGCATGCAGCGCCTTGAGGAACTCGACGTTCATCCCGTTGGACGCCTCGGGTCGATTCAAACGCAGCCGGGCGACGCCGTCGGCTACCTCGAGCGCGATGGGCGCGCTGGTTTCTGCAACACTCATCAGCCGGCTCCTCGCTGCCGAAAGGCGGTCACACCGTGCTGTCCATCGTGCCCGCAGATGTGGTCAACTACGCAATCGATTTCGTGTTCCAATCCGGTGGGTAGCGCCGCCTCGATGCCGGTGTACACGAGGCGCTTGATGCAGATCACGGCCTCACGGCGGCGCCCGGCCAGATCCGTGACGAACCGGTGGACACCGCTGCTGAACTCTGCCTGGGGAAAGCTCCGATACGCCAGACCGCGGCGTACGGCGTCCACACCGGAAATGCGGTCGCCGGACAGCAGCAGACCCAGCGCCTCCTGACGACCCACCAGGCGGCTCAACCGCTGGGTGCTGCCCCCACCCGGGATCATCCCGTATTTGATGTGGTTGTCGGCGATCTTGGCGTCATCGCTGACCAGCACGATGTCGCTGGCCTGCATCAGCTCAAAGCCGCCGGCCATGGCGACACCTTCGACTGCGGCGACCACTGGGACCTCGACACTGGCGATGGCGTCGCAGGCGCGGCGAAACGCCGCAAACAGTGCGCGCAATGCATCCGGGCCGCTCGACCGCAGGAGTTCAACTTCGTTGAAATCGCCCCCCGCACAAAAGTTTCCGCCTGCACCCTGGATGACGACAACGTTCACCCCGGGGTTGCTGCCCAGATCGAGGATGGCCCGTTCCAGTTCACCGCTCAGCGCGACGGTGAGGGAGTTCATCTGCTCGGGTCGATTGAGCGTGATCGCCCCTATTCCATCGGCGACATCGCAGACTACGAGCGTCATACGTTTGGCCCCCCGCCGATCTCGGCGGCAGCCTCGTCGCGAAGTTCAGCATGAATTCCAGCGAGTACGGCCTGGGCGCCGCATCCGGTGAGCGATCGTCCGATCTCGCGCCCGATCCCCTGGTCCGCGCCGGTGACGACGGCGGCACGCTGGTCGAATAGCAACTCAGCCATGAAATAGCCCTCCTCAACCCGACCCGAGATCATTGTTTCTAATCCACGTTAAACTAACATGGCGGCGGTCACAATAACCGCCCACGACAGGGAGCAGAGCATGGACCTTGGATTGGCTGGCGCACGCGTGGTCATCACCGGAGGCGCTTCCAACATCGGGCGCGGCATCGTCCACGAGTTCGCGGCGGAGGGCGCCCGCATCGTGATCAGCGACATCGACAAGCCGCAGGCGGAACGGGTTCGCGGCGAAGCCCAGGCCAAGGGCGCGGCAAGCGTGGAACTCGCGATCGCCGACCTGACGGCTCTCGGCGGAGCCGACACCGCGATCGGGACTGCCCTGGAACACTGGGGCGGCATCGATGTCCTGGTGAACAACGCAGGATGGAGCGTGCCCGGATTCATCGAGACCGACACCGACCGCGACAAGTGGCAGCGCACCATCGAAATCAATCTCTTTACCGCTGTCGCCGCCACCCAGGCCGCGATCGGCCCGATGAAAGAGGCCGGCGGCGGCGCGATCGCGTTCATCGCCAGCGACGCCGCATTCGGACAAATTCGCCAAGGTGTCTACGGTGCATCGAAAGCTGCGGTGGTAGCCCTGGCCCGCACCGTCGCACGCGAACACGGCCGTCACGGGATCAGGTCCAACGTCATCTGCCCTGGCCTGGTGATCCCCGAGGGTCCGGAAGCGATCGGTGAATCGAGTCTCTGGGCCGTCGGCGGGGAAAATGTGTTCAACCAGGACCAGATCGACTACATGGTCAAAGGGACTCCGCTGCGCCGCCTGACCACTGCAGAGGACATCGGCCGGGCGGCTGCGTGGTTCTGTTCACCGACGGCGGCTCGGCAGGTGACCGGGCAGCTCATCTCGGTCAGCGGCGGGTACACGATGCCCTAGACAGGGCGGACGCCCTAGAACCCGGACGCGGGCGGAACTGCCGGCGGGCGGTAGCCCTCCGCCGACTTACGCAACTGCCAGATCTGGGCGGGGCACAAATTATCAACGGCGTACGAGACCAGATAGTTGGCCGCGAACTCGTCGTTGGGAGTTACGTCGCTTTTCACGTCACCCATTAACTGGGGGTATCCCTCGCCCGCGGTGACTTTGTCGCAGATCCCGTAGCCATAGCCGATCGCGTCGTTGTTCGGAAAGTTGTAATGCCGCCGCACCGACACGTTGTACACGTACTCCACCTCTGGACCGGGCTTGGCCTGGGCCTGAGGCGTCAGCGTTCCGGCGGCGCCGCCGACGGCCATGGCCACGCCAGCGACGATCATGGCAACAACTGACGTGCGACGCTTCATGGCTGACATCCTTTCAATCGTTCCCGCGGGTTAGATTTACCAGACGAACTCACGCCTGGCTGGTGATTCTGTCGTCATCTGGGCCTTAGCGACCGGCGAAGTTGGCGGCACGGCCTTCTTTGAACGCGGCGATACCCTCGAGCATGTCGTCACTGGTCAAGGTGCGCTCTTCGAGTTCGAAGGCCAGCTCAACCACTTCTGCGGCCCTGAGCGAAGTCACATAGTTCAGCGCAGGTTTGGTGCCCTGGACGGCCAGCGGCGCCAGAGCCGCAATGCGCCTTGCGATTTCGCGAGCGCAAGGCAGTACATCGCCCGGCTCGTCGGCGATGTCAGTCACAATGCCGAATTGGTAGGCGGTAGTCGCGTCGAGCGCATCACCACTAAGCACGTGACGTCGAGCTCGCAGCATGCCGACCGCCCGCGGCCACACCAGACAGCCGCCGCCGCCGGCAACGAAACCGACCTTCACGTGAGTGTCCGCGAGTTTCGCGGTCCGTGCTGCAACCACAACATCGCACGTGCCACCGTCGCGCCCAGGCCAATCGCCGGGCCCTGCACCGCCGCCACAATGGGCTGGGGGCAGGTCAGAGAAAGACCGGATGAGCCTCAAGCCGGCTTCGACGGTTTCGCGTCGCGAATCGGCGTCATCATGGGCGGCCTGCATCAACGCAAAGTTTCCACCAGCGGAGAACACCTTTCCGGTGGAGCCGAGCACGATCGCGCGGACGTCATCGTCTTTGGCGAGCTCATCGAGTACCGTTGCCAGCTCGGTCGGCAACTGATTGTCGAACCGATTCAACAGTTTTGGACGAACCAACGATATCTCGCAGATGCCGTCGCCGCCGGAGCTTATGGATAGTGCTTCGAGGCTGGTGCTCATGAGGCCTTCCTCGTATTATTAAGATTCAAAAGCTCATAAATCTGCGCGTAAATCTACATGATCGAAGGTGATACCTAAAGTGGTATTTGTCGACGTCGACGATGGTGTGCGGATGCACGTGCAAGACCTGGGCGAAGGTCCGGTCGTGGTATTGATTTCCGGCTTCGGCCTCGACCACGAGCTGTGGGATCGCCAGGTGCGCGTGCTCACCGAGCGCGGGCTTCGCGTCCTGTGCGTGGACCAACGCGGCCACGGGTTTTCCGATGACCCGCTGCGCGGCTACGACATTGACCGCCTCGCTGCCGATCTCGTCACCGTGCTCGACCGGCTCGACATCAGCAGCGCGACGGTGGTCGGCCATTCATTCGGCGGGCAGGTGTCCTTTCGCGCCGCCGCAACCGCGCCGGAATTGGTCACTGGTCTCGTGCTGGTCGGCTCGAACGGCGTTCGCGCCAGCCGCAGCGAAGACTTCCCGTTCGGTGGGCCGCCCGGGCCGATGTTGCAGGGGATGGTGGCCGACGAGCACACCCACCGGGTGGGAGCCCGCTATCGCACGATCGCATCGGCGTTCGCGCACGAGCCGGATCCGCGAACGGTCGATTGGCTGGTCCGCTGCTCGCTCCGGATGCCGTCGTGGGCCGCAACCGCCTGTTACCGGACGTTGCTAACGACCGATCTGCTCGCCGACATCCCGCGCGTCACGCAGCCCGTGCTGCAGATCATCGGCGCCCTCGACCCGGTACATTCGGCAAAAGGAGCCCGTTGGTTACAGCAGCAGCTCCCCGATGCCACCCTGATGGAAATCCCCGATTGCGGTCACTATCCGATGCTCGAGGCACCGGACGCCTTCGAATCCGCGCTGCTGAAATTCGTCAGCGCTTAGCCGCCGGCTCCGGCTCCAGCGCCAGAACCGATGCCAACGCCATTTGGGCCAGCAGATCCTCGGCTTGCTTTGCGCGCCGCCCGCCCGGTGGGCGCAGCGCTTCGGACAGCAACAGCAATTGGGCACCCCGCGTGGCGGTGATGATTTCGTCGATCGAACGATCGGGGTAGCACCGCTTCAGGCAATCGGTCCAGCGCTGATTGATGCGGCGATGTCGACGGTCGTGTTCGCGGCGATAGCGGTCCGCCAGCGAGCGCTGCTCGCGCAGCCAAATCGAGACCAGGCGTTCGTGACTCTTGGCCAGCCCCACAAACGCGCGCACCAATTTGTTCAGCTCAGCGGTCGGATCGTCGTCGGGCTCCCCGAGCCGCACCAGAATAGTGTCGAGGGTCTTGTCGAACAGGGCGGCCAAGATCGCGTCCTTGCTCGGAAAGTGACGATAGATGGCCGACCCGGTGGTGCCCGCGACTTTGCCGATCTCGTCGACGCCGACGCCGTCGAAACTGCGCTCGAAGAATAGTTTCTCGGCGGCAGCCAGGATCTTTTCGTCGCGCGTCACGCTAGCAGCCTCTCACAGGCCGAGGGTCTGTCCGATGATGACCTTCATGATTTCGCTGGATCCGCCGTAGATCCGGCTCACCCGGCCATCGAGGTAGGCGTTGCCCAACCGTGAGTCGCCCCGCAGCGCGGTCGACGGTTGCGACAGCGCCAGGCACCGGTCCACCACCCGGCCCTGCAATTCGGTGCAGTAGAGCTTGGCGATTGCCGCGTCCCCGCCGCTCAACCGGCCTTCGACGTGCCACGATAACGCTTGGTCGATGAGGGACTGACCGGCCGCCACCTCCGCCGCGCACTGCGCCAGCGTGAATTTGACCTCCTGGCCCGCGCTGCCGCCCTGTTGATGCTCTTCAACCGCCCAAGAAAGCGCTGCGGCGGCCGCGGCCTGCGAATTCACCGCAATCGACAAGCGTTCCTGCGCGAGATTCGACGTCAGATAGGTGAATCCTTCGTTCTCCACGCCGAGGAGGTTCCCGACGGGGATCCTCATGTCGGTGAACGAGATCTCCGCCAGGTCCTGCGCGCGAAGGCCCAGCTTGTCCAGCTTGCGCCCCCGTGCGAAGCCGGGTGTCGAGGTGTCCACGAGCAGCAGGCTGATGCCACGACGGCCCGCGTCCGGGTCGGTCTTGACCGCCAGGATCACCAGATCGGCGGCGGCGCCATTGGAGATGAAGGTCTTTGCGCCGTTCACCACATAGTGGTCCCCGGAGCGGCGAGCGCGCGTCGACATCGCCTTGAGATCTGAACCCGCCCCGGGCTCGGACAGCCCCAGCGCTGCGACAACATCACCGGACGCCATCCGCGGCAGCCAGGTGGCGTGCTGTTCGGGCGAGCCATGGTGCAGCAGGTAGGGCAAACAGATATCGGTCTGGACGCGCAAACCGCCGATGGCCAGGCCCAGCGCCTGGATCTCTTCGGTGACGACAGCGCTGTGCCGATAGTCCGAACCGGGCAGGCCACCGAACTCTACGGGCACCCCGATCCCGAGGATGCCGACGTCTGCCGCGCCTCGCCAAAACTGTCGCGACGGCTTCCCCTCTGCCAGCCAAGTCGAATATTCCGGTACAACATGGTTGTTGAGGAACTGGCGCACCCCGTCACGGAACCGCTCCTGCTCCTGGGTGAAAACCGAGCGGGTGTGCGTGATGTTCACTTACCGAAAGTCCATCCAGTGACCATGCGGGGTCCACCCGAACGCAAACGGCAATTCTATGGTGCAGATCGGTCCCTTGGTGATGTCGTCGGTGTCGAAAATCAGATACTCGCCGCGTTTCTCGGCCCACCAGGACACCGGGACGATCACGTAGCCGTCACCTTCCGGCGAATCCTTGTGACGTGGCGCGAAGCTGGCCTCCAGCACCGCGGCCGGCTCGCTGTCGCGGATCTTGTACACCTGTTCGGACAAGGTCTCCATGTCGGTAGCCACCAGGCTGTTCATCGACATCCCGTTGCGCTTGACCACGCCGCCAACCTGATAGCCCCACCGGTAACCCTTACCGAAAAACCGCTCGTCGACCTTGGGAAGTTCGCTCGGCCGGTCCGATAGCTGTTCGCTGGTCGCGTCCCCGGTGGCCAGGTCGATCGTCCAGCGGCCCAGCCTGCTCGAGGCGATCGAGAAGAACAATGCGACCTCATCGCCTTCCGCGAAGTCCTGCTCAAACGGAAACGGCGGCCGGTTGAAGATCGGTGCGTCCAAGAGCAGCTTGCCGTCGCGGACATTGGCCTGCATCGTGTGCATGACGTACTGCGTGGGCAGTCCCGTGCTGATCCAGCGGATGTCGGCTTCCATGTCGTCGCGCGGAATCAGCGCCAACGTGATCGGCAGGTCGGTTTCCCAACCCCAGATTCCGAGCCCCTTCGCGATACGCTCCTTGCTCACGGTAAAAGGCTGAAACGGCATCACGATCCATTCGGGGGTGAGCCAAATGTCGTGAGCCACCGTGTTGTACGGCGCATCCCACAATTCGCGGGAATCGACCCGCCCATCGGGATAGATGGTGTGCAGGGTGACGAACGGCGAGGTATCCCGGTAGGTCCAGCCATAGAGCACGCCCGTGTCGTGATCCCATTTCGGGTGGGCGGCAAAGGCGCAGTCGCCGAAGACCACCGGCTCGTGCAGCCCCGGCGACAACGCCGGCGACCAATCCACGATGCCCTTGGTGTCCAACGTGATCGGGTCTATGGCGATCGGCGCGCCGCCCTGCTCCCCGGATACCACCATGTGGCCGGCGAACGGGAACACGTTGATGTTGCTCACGCCCTGCGGGACATGTCGGTTGTACTGATCGCGTTCCACGTCTCCGTACGCGAAATCTCGCCAGTCATGGAAGCCACCGTCCGTCCAGGCGAACATGCCCCGCTGGTGCTTCTCCTCCAGCAGATACTTCGGCGTCCGCACCCAGCGGTTCCGGAAATCCGCGCGCCCGTTATCGAACGTGATCGCCTGGATCATGCCGTCCATGCTCAGCAGCGGATTGGTGCCCTGTTTAGTCGGGCGCTTCCAGGTCGGTCCCACGCGGTAGTAGCCGCCGGCGAGATCTTTGGGGATCTCGCCTTGGCTGACGATGCATTCTTCGACGGTGGCCTCAAATCGCATCGGCGTGAACGCACCTCGAAGCGCCGTCTCTCGCGGCAGCGGATATCCCATAACGCTCCTTCTCAAGCCTGTCTCGACCCTATCAGCGAGGCTCATTGATGGTAAACGTTCGTTATCCTTATCGCTTGTCCGAAGGCACAGGGTTGCTGGCCGTGTCAGCCAACCGCAGGACGGCCCCCTAAACCATCAGTATCCACGCGAAGCCTGCTGTTGGCGATGTTGACCAGGCAGGAGCCCCCGCCTACTATTCGAGACGAAGCGACTCATAATCGCTGTGAGAATCGCTCGCGCCGACCGTTGTCCCCCGCGAGCGATCGTTCTGCTAGGGAGCATAGATGGACGCGGTGGGACTCACCGAGGAGCAACGGGACTTCGCCGTCGCTGTCCGCGAGTTCTGCCGCAAGGAATGCGGCACCCGCGAACAGCGCGATGCATTGACCGACAATGGCGCCGAGCAACACCATGCCGGCCTGTACCAGAAGCTAGCAGAGGTCGGTTATCTCGGCGTGTCAATCCCCGAAGAGTACGGCGGCAGCGGGGGCGGGCTCACCGAGCAAGTGATCTTGTTCGAGCAACTGTGGCGGGGCCTCGCGCCGGTCCACGGAGCGGGCAGCTCCCATACCGTCGCCGGCATCTACAAGAGGTTTGCCACCGAGGAACAGAAGAACGCTGCACTGGGCTCGATCTGCTCGGGCAAGGTGATGTCGATCAGCATTTCCGAACCCGGCGCCGGCTCGGATGCGTCCGCGGTCAGCTGCAAAGCCGAGAAGGTCGAGGGCGGCTGGCGCGTGCGCGGCCAGAAGACGTGGTGCTCCGACGCGCAATTCGCCACCAAGATTCTGGTCGTCGTGCGCACCGCGCGGGGTGTCCGGCCCCACGACGGCCTGACACTGCTGGAGGTGCCCGCCGACGCGGAAGGCCTCCGAATCCACCCGATCTCGACGATGGGCGGCAGCGAGGTCAACGACCTGTTCTTCACCGATGTCTTCGTTCCCGAATCGGCCGTGGTGGGGACCGAGGGCAACGCGTGGAAGCAGATAATGGCCGGGCTGAACGGCGAACGACTGGTCTGCGCCGCACAGGGCCTGGGCATGGCGCAGCGCGCCTTCGACGACTTGCTCGCCTACGTTTCCGAGCGCGAACAGTTCGGCGCTCCGGTCGGGTCGTTCCAGGCACTCCGGCATCGCATCGCCGACCTGGCGATTGAGATCGAAGCCGCGCGGGCGCTCACCTATGCGACCGTGCACCACATTGAGCATCAGATCGGCGCACCCGAGGAGTGGGTGCGTGCGACGTCAATGTCCAAGGTCAAAGTAACCGAGACAGCGAAAAAGGTTGCGCTGGAAGGTGTCCAAATGATGGGCGGCTACGGTTACAGTACCGAATTCGACATGCAGCGACACCTTCGACTGAGTATCGCTCCCACAATTTACGCGGGAACCAACGAGATCCAGCGCGACATCATCTCGTCGACATTCGGCCTGCGACCGGCCCGCTGAGGAAGAACGGGCTTGTGACGCTTGACACTTTGAGCACCGAAGAATCATAATTGAGACTACTCAACTCATAATCCGCTTGGACGGATTAGCGTGGGGCCTCGAGCCTCTTAGTCACCTCCCGGTTAGGAGCCAATAGATGACGACGGCCAAGCCCGACATCCGCGTTTTGGACGCCGAGACTTACGCCAACGGCGACCCAACGACGTTCGGGCTGCCGTTGGAGCAGTACGCGTTTTTGCGCGACGAGGCGCCCTGCTACCTACACGAGTTCGACGATCCGATGCTCATCGAGCGGGCTTGGATCGTGAGCCGCAACGCCGACATCTGGGCCGTGGACCGAAACCCCGAGCTGTACGCCGCCGATCGCGGGGGCGTCAACATGTGGAAGGTGACCCCACTCGACCCGAAGGTGGGTGGTAAGCCGGCGATGCTGACGATGGATGGGGCCAAGCACCGCGCCCAGCGGGGCGTGATGAGCAAAGCGTTCACCCCGGGCATGGTCAAAAAGCTGGAGGACAAGTTCCGCGACTATGCCGTCAACATCGTCGACGCGGCGCTGGAGAAGGGCACCTTTAATTTCGTCACTGACATCGGGCATGCGATGCCGATGGAGGCACTCGGCGACGTACTGGGCGTTCCCAATGGTGACCGGGAGAAGTTCTTCGCATGGGTGGACACTTTCGCCGCGCCGTTCGATACCCGCATCACCCCCTCGTTCGAATATGTGATGCAGGCCATCTTCGACCTGCTGGGCTACGCGTTGGAGTTGGGCGAGCTCAAACGCCGCGAGCCCGGCGACGATGTCATTACCCAACTCGTCCAGGCCGGTGCCGAGGTCATTTCAGAGGACGAATTGATGGGCAACGTCGCCTTGCTGGCTTCCGGTGCCGCCGAAAGCACCCGCACCGCACTGTCTCACGGCGTGCATGAGCTGATGCGCAACCCGGCCCAGATGAGCTGGCTGCGCGAGCACGCGCACGACATCCCCAACACTGCGATCCAAGAACTCGTGCGCATCTCCACCCCGTTCACCCATCTGGTGCGCACCGCCACAGCCGATCACGAGCTGCACGGCCAGCAGATCAAAGAAGGCGACACCGTGCTGATGCTGTTCGCCGCGGGTAACTTCGACGAGCGCGCGTTCGACGACCCCAACGCCTTCGATTTGGCCCGCGAGAAAAATCCCCACGTCAGCTTTGGTCGCGGGCCGCATCAGTGCCTGGGCAAACACGTCGCGGGACTGGAGATGAAGATCCTGCTTGAAGAACTGCTGCAACGCACCAAAGACATCACCCCCGCTGGGGATATCAGCTACATACGTGACGCCTATTCGCGCGGGGTTTACCAGCTGCCCGTGACGATCACCCCGGCCTGACGAAGACGGGATCGACAAGCAATGAAGGTCATCGTTGACAGCGGCCGGTGCGAACTTCACGGGGAGTGCGTCATGGCAGCACCCGACGTGTTCGCAATCGATGACGACGCCGACAGCGTAGCCGTGTTGGACGCTCAACCTGATGAGCATCTACGGTCGAACGTTGAGGAAGCCGTGTTGATGTGCCCGGTCGCTGCGATCCGAATTGAGGACTGAGCTATGACCACCGCTGAAGAAGCGACCCGGAAGAAGGAGCCACGACAGGCCGGCGCTTCGGTTGTCGAGGTGCACAATCCGGCTGACGGTTCGTTGGTCGGAGTGGTTCCGGACATGTCCGCCGACCAAGTGTCCAAGCTAGCCGACGAGCTTCGATCGGCTCAGCCGGCCTGGGAGGCGCTGGGACCGGAAGGCCGTGCGGCTTATCTGCGGCGGTGGCTGGATTGGATTGTCGACAATCAAGACCGAATTCTTGGCCTGGTGCATCGGGAGGCGGGCAAATCCTGGGGGGATGCGCAGATCGAGCTGCTGGTGTGCATGGAAGTGATCAACTACTACACCAAGCACGGAGCAGAGTTCCTGGCCGAGGAGACCCGCCGCCCACACGGACCGGCGTCGGCAACCAAGGGGCTCCGAATCCGCTACCGACCTTACGAACTCGTAGGCGTGATCACCCCCTGGAACTATCCGGTGGGGATGCCGATGCTCGACGTGCCACAGGCGTTGATGGCGGGGGCGGCCGTGCTCACGAAGCCGTCGGAGGAAACACCGCTGGGCTGGGCCGAAATCGTGCGTGGCTGGAACGAGGAGATCGGCGCGCCACCCGTACTGGGCTGTGTGACGGGAAGGGGCGAAACCGGCAGGGCGGTCGTGGACGCGGTCGACATGGTGCAGTTCACGGGATCCACCAAAACCGGCCGCCAGGTCGGCATCCGCTGCGCGGAACGGCTCATCCCGGTCAGCCTCGAATTGGGCGGCAAAGACGCGATGATTGTGCTGTCCGATGCCCCGCTGCAGCGAACCGTCCGCGGAGCGATCTGGGCCGGACTGTTCAACTCGGGCCAGTCCTGCGTCGCCGTCGAACGGATCTATGTCGAGGATTCGGTATATGACGAGTTCACGTCGCGTCTTGTCGACGAGGTCAACAAACTCCGTCAGGGCCACGACGCACCGGGCAGTTTCGCCGCCGATATCGGCGCGCTGGCAAACGAAGCTCAGATGGCGATTGTCGAGCGCCATGTCAGCGACGCGGTGGCTCGCGGGGCACGCATCCTCACGGGCGGAAAGCGATCCGAGCTTGGTCTGTTCTATGCGCCCACCGTGCTGGTGGATGTCGACCACACGATGGCCTGTATGCGCGAGGAGACGTTTGGCCCGCTGCTGCCGATCATGAAGGTGTCCAGTGAAGACGAAGCCATCGCCCTTGCCAACGACACCACTTACGGCCTGGGCGCCAGCGTCTGGACGGCGAGCAAGGAGCGCGGCGAGCGAGTCGGCCGGCGGATCGAAGCCGGCGGCGTCAACATCAACAACGCGATGATGCACGTATTCCAGTTTCCGCTGCCGATGGGCGGCTGGAAGGAATCCGGTCTTGGTCACCGGATGGGCGGGCCCGACGGCATCCGGAAATACTGTCGCGCACAGGCGGTAGTCACAGAGAAGCTCAGCCTGCCCAACGAGACACACTGGTACCCCTACTCGCCGCGCAAGGCTCGGATCTCCGGCGCAGTGCTTCGGCTGCTCGAAATGCACGACTGGCGCCGTCGGCTGGGCCTACACCCGAAGAGATGACGGCGACCCGGAAAACCCGCCGGATCAATCAGAACACTCGGCCGAGGTGGACGATCGGGGCGGCGACGCGGTGAACTCGCCTTCGGATAACACTCGCGATGCGCGGACGACTCGAGGCCCGCTGGACGGGCTCAAGGTCATTGAACTCGCCGGTATCGGTCCGGGGCCTTACGCGGCGATGCTGCTCGCCGACCTGGGCGCCGACGTCGTCCGCATTGAGCGCCCCGGGCCGCCCGCCAGCGCAGTGCCCCCCGAGAAGGATGTGTTGCGCCGCAACCGCCGATCGATCGTCGTAGATCTCCACGATCCCGACGGCGCGCGCACCGTGTTATCGATGGCCACGAAGGCCGACGTGCTGCTCGAGGGTTTCCGGCCGGGCGTCACAGAACGCCTCGGGCTGGGTCCTGCCGACTGCTGGAACGTCAACCCGCGACTGGTCTACGGACGAATGACCGGCTGGGGTCAGTCGGGTCCATTGGCGTCGACCGCTGGCCACGACATCGGGTACATCGCTGTGACCGGGGCGCTCGCATCGATAGGCCGGGCCGGCGAGGCGCCCGTGCCGCCGGTGAATCTAGTCGGCGACTTTGGCGGTGGGTCGACGTTTCTTGTGATCGGCGTGCTTGCCGCGGTGTGGGAGGCAGGCCGATCAGGCCGCGGCCAAGTCGTCGATGCGGCAATCGTGGACGGGGCCAGCTCGCTGACCGCGCTTTTGCATGGGCTAATGGCGGCTGGGCAGTGGACCGATAAGCGAGGATCCAATTTTCTCGATGGTGGGGTGCCGTGGTACGACACCTACCTGACCGCCGACGGCCAATGGATGGCTGTCGGCGCTCTGGAGCAAAAGTTCTACGCGCAATTCACCCGCCTGCTAGGGATTCCCAACGTACTCGCCGACCAGCGCGACGATCCGTCGGCGTGGCCGCAGCTGCGGGACGCAATCGCGCGAGCGTTCGCGACGCGAACGCGGGACGAGTGGGTGACGGTCTTCGAAGGGACCGACGCTTGCGTGGCACCGGTCCTGTCACTGACCGAGGCGGCCACCCATCCGCACCTGGCTGCGCGCGAAACCTTCGTCGAAGTTGGCGGTGTGATCCAACCGGCGCCTGTCCCCCGGTTCAGCAGGACGATCCCGCGGCATCCAACACCGCCGCCGCCAGTGGGGGCCGACACACTGGATGCGTTGAGCGATTGGTGATTGGCGAGGACACGGTCGCGGCCCGTGCCGGCGATCAGTACGAGCGGGGCAGCCCCCAGAGAATGTTCAGCCATTGTGCTGACTCCATACAGGTGATGAACACCTTCTCGCCGCTGATCAGTAGTGCTCACCCTCACGACGAGCCACCGTGGAGATCCGGTGGGCGTTTGCCCCGGCATCGGGCTCAGTGATTGCGAGCTCGCGCAGCCCCAGCCCCTCGCCGCCGTCCTTCGCGGCCAGATGCACACCGAGGCAACCCTTGGCGCCAACGCATCCCAAAGCTCCTCACTATTGGCACCGTCGTCGA
>Ga0302319_10007559_pt1 | contig 21374 bp, 5 predicted proteins | sample Bog_T0_2_FD_203319 | JGI IMG/M metagenome (GOLD analysis project Ga0302319, IMG submission 203319) | Peat permafrost microbial communities from Stordalen Mire near Abisko, Sweden - Bog_T0_2 | ecosystem: Environmental > Terrestrial > Soil > Wetlands > Peat | place: Sweden: Abisko, Stordalen Mire... | reverse complement strand
GCTGGCCGTGTCCAGCGTCAGGGTTTCGCCGTCGGGGGACAAGCTGCCTCCAAAGGTGTCAAAGACTGGATTGGTCGCACCGTAAGCGCCGGCAAAGGCCGCGCCATTTGCTGCCAGAACCAGATAATTGGTTGGCGCGATGGTTGAACCATTGGGGAAGACATAGGACAAACCCTGCAACTGCCAGCCCGACAAATCAAAGGTCGTGTTGGTGGAATTATTATAGAGTTCAACAAACTGGGCGTTGCTGACCGTCGGCGCGTACATGATTTCATTGAGAACGATCTGGCCAACGGGTGAAGCGTTGGTCTGGCCATAAACGACCGCAACAGTGTTGCTGGCGCCAGCGAGCGGCTGGCCGTTTAAACCCACACCCACCACGCTTAAATTGTTCGTACCACCCACGAGAGGCAAAGTGATCATCCAATTCGTCAGGTTAATCCAAGTTAGCGGATAGGAGACGCCGTTGATCCAAATCACCGCCACGTTGACCGGGGCCTGACCGGTGACATAGGCCACGTTATTGCTGACCGCCACGGAAGGGTTAACCGTAAAATTGGTGGCGTTGACGGCCGCCAGTTGCGAGGCAATGCTGCTCTGCGCCTGAGACAGCCAGGGCTCAATATTCACGGTGGGGTTTTCAACGGTGAGGCCGTTTTCAGTGAAGGCGTTGTATTTGGCCATGATCAAAGGGCCGCTGTTGGCCACATTCAGCGGTCCGCTGACCAGTTCCGACAACGCACGCCAATACATGCGCAGAAAGACCGGCGTGTTATAAATGTCGCTCATGCAGGGGTCGGACGGATTGACATAGAATAAATTCTGTCCCGGACTCCACGACACATAACCGGGCCCGGAGTTGCCGATGGAGATATTGAAGTCCCACATCAACAAAGAATACTTGGTGCCTAACGTGCCAATATAGCCGTAGAGGTTTTGCTCGTTCTGGGCGCCGAAGGAATCCCAGTTGCCGCCCGCGTGATTGGCGGCGAACACCCGCATCCAGTTTTCCATGTCGGCGATATTTTCCAGGTTGGCCACATAATTTGGCGAGCCGTAGGAATTTGCCGCGTCAATCAAGGAGAAGACATCGGTGAAGTCGCTGTACGAATCCGCGGTTCGGCGCATTTCGTATTGAAAGCGGTAGCGGGCGGCTTTTTTAACGCCACCCGTCGTGGTGTAATTGTTAAGGGTACACCAGGACAGGTTGTCAGCACCCATCGTGTAGCCGGAAAGGGCCGGGGCCAATTCAAACCAGGGTTGCATTTTATACATGTAACCGCCGGAATCGTTTGGAAAATGTTCCTTGACCAAGTCACTGTCCGGCACCTGCGCGTCTTCCATCAGGGTGAGGCGCCGGTTGCCATTGACATAGACCGCCACGTACCGCCGGTTGAGCCAGGGCACGCCCAAGGCCCGCAGAAATGTATTGGCAATCTGCTCCCGCTGAATGCTGGGATCATCACCCGGAGTATTTCCCGGCTGGTGAAGTTTCTTTAGTTCCGCTGTGCCCAGGAAAAGATCGTCCTCGCCAAATTTAATTTCGTAAGCGCACAAGCTGCCGTTGGGGGTGTCGTAATCCTGATGCGCCGGACTGCCGCTGTACCGGCCCCGGGCATTGTAGATGACCCGGTTGCCATTGACGAAAGTGCAGTCGTTATTCCAATCCCGGCTGATATTGCCCAAGTTGGCCCAACGAGTCACATTGGTCTGCGTGAGCCAGAGGTGATACACGCCGAAACTGCCGCCGGGATTGCCGTCACCGAACATCACCACGCATTCCCGGGCGGGCACATTGTCATTCGGCCGGATGGCCGGAAAACGCGTCACCGCGCCGGGCTTGTCCACCGCAGAAATGTAGAATGCTGCGATTTGATTTGCCGCGTGTCCGGGAATGGCGGCACTAAAGACGCCATCGCCCGGAACCGCGTCGCCGCCCGTGCCATTGTCGTTCATCGGTACCGATGTATAATTCGTGGCCGGGTCCAACCGGTAATAAAGCGTGAGACTCTGAACACCGTCGGGGTCGCTGACATTGGCAGTCACCACCACCGGCTGGTTCGCCGCTGGTAAAACCGGGAAGTGGGTCACATTGTAAATGGCCGGCCCGGCATTGGTCACGTATTGGCTGTTTGGTCCGCCCGGCGAGCCTAGGTTGTTTGGAATGGGCATCGCGGCCGTGGCTTCCAGCCAGTTGCCATTTAACCGGAGCAGCGGTTCGGGCCAGCCGTGCAGCCAGCGCGCCTGGTAACGCAAGGTAGCCGTCTGCCCGGCGGTCATGGAGTTGGGATTCAAAGCCACCTCGCAGGAATTGTTGCCGGTCCAGATCCGGTCGCTGCAGCGGAGGTGCAAGGAATTGCCGCTTTGATAACCTGTGCTTTCCAAGCTGGAACACACGAGGCAGCCTTGGAGGAGCCAGTTGGACAACCCCAGGCCGTTTTCAAAGGTACCATTGGAAACGTAGTTGCTTCCGTTGTAGTCTACTTCAACGTTGTCCACCAGGCATTCTCCGGCGTCCAGCAGGCCAATCTGGGCATGGTCAATGGACGAATCATAGTTCTGGCCATTATCCAGCACACCGGTGGTTTCGATGTTTGTCCAGGAAGATTTTTGCGATTCGTCGCTATCGGCCCAGTTGGCGGCCAGCCGATGGTTGGAATGCGGATCAATCAATTCCAAGCTGCTCCCGCCGCCGGAGGACCATTCGCCCCAACGCCCGCCGACACCGTAGCTCACTTGATCCTCTTCCACCAAAATGGTCGTGTTCGTGTAAAAGGTTTGCGGCCGGGCCAGCACCACCAGTTCGCCATTATGCGACAATTTGCCGCTGTAATTGCCGACCGTGTTTCCGCTGTTGAGGTTCGAGTATTTGGCGAACAGATTGGTCATATTTTCGGCGACGACCAGATAACCGTTGGGGGCAACGGTCACGTTTGGAAAAGTGAAGGTGACGCCGGAGGTGAACTGCCAGCCGGCCAAATTGACGGTGTTCGTTCCTTTGTTGTAAAGCTCGATATACTGGTCGGCATCGCTCTCACTAATGGGGTCATACATCAATTCGTTTATGACGATGTCGCCGATGGCAATGGTGCTGTTGTTCGTGCCCGGCGTGTTGGTGGTGAAGGCGTAAAAATCATTCGCTCCATCCGGCCATCGGCCATAAGAAATGCCATTGGCTTGCGCCCCAAACTGCACGGCATCCAGCACGCGGCTGCCATCCGGCTTGATGAGGTAAAGCGTCTCGCCCGCGCCGTTGAGAGTGAAACCAAATTGCGGTTGCGTGAAGGCGATGAAGCCGGCCGGCCCAATCACGGTTCCCGCCGGAATGACAAACTTATTGGTTGTGGGATCATCGGTTAAAATACAGCCGGACACATCCACACCGTTCGTTGCATGATTGTAGAGTTCGATGAACTGTGGCACGGCGGGATTTTCCGAGTGCGGCAGGATTTCGTTGATAACTACATTCCGCAACGCGCTGGGGGTGAATCCGTCCATCCGGCCCGGCGAACCACCCACGACATCGCTGATATCCCAGGCGCGCGGATCGCCTTCACCATAAGTCGGATTGGCCAGCACAAGGGAATGCCCTGTCGCCGCAGTTGCCACGGGCCACGGATATACGTCGGTATAGGGCACGGTCAGCAATACATTGGTTTCTTCATCCCACAATTGCAGCGTTTCCGAATGTTTGAGGCTGCCGGTGTAGGGACCCGTCACGTTCGTGATGCCATAAACACTTTCAACGTCACCGGGTACGGCGGCAATCACCAGATAGCCGCCGCCGGGAACCTGCGTGCCGGCGGGGAAGGTGTAATTCATGTCCGCGCAGGTGATCTTATAGCTGCTGATGTCTTGAAACCACGGATTGGAGTTGTAGATTTCCAGGAATTCCAGGTTTTTTCCGTCCGTGCGCGCGGCAGGTTTCCACATGATTTCTGAAAACACTATTGGGCTCATGCGGCTGCTCGGCCCGCTGGCATCATGCGGATTTACAATGGTGGCCAGGACGGCATTGCCCGGCGTGGTTTCATAATTAGAAAATTGCGCCGTGGTTTGTTCCGCTGTGTTGTGGCTGGCCACCGCCAGGCCGATGTAAATCTGAGCCGGCATCGTTATGGTCGCCGTGCCCAGTTGCGTCCAGTTGGTTCCGTCGTAACTGCCGAACCCCGTGAACACATTTCCGACGCGATTCAACCGCAGCCACGTATTGGGATAGTTGACCGGAAAATTTCCCGTAGCAGCGGCCAGCCCGTTCGTGGCTGTGCGGGCATTGAAGAATTCACCATTCACACCCGGCGTGGCCACGGCGGCGGCGAATGGGCTGCCGGGTTCGAGACTGGCGCGGGCCATAAGGCCTGCCTGGGCCCAGAGGTCGGACAAGCTCAAGCGGGCCAGGCACACGGTGACGTCAAAGTTCCCGGTTTGGAGTTGATAATCAAAATTGAACTGGTCGCTGTTGCCGCCGATTGAGATGCCGGCGCTGTTGATGGTCACGCCGCCGCCGGTGTAGAAATCGCTGGAGGCAATCGCGGGATTGCCAATATCCAGCGGCGCCAAAGGTGCGGCCGTAAATTCCACCATCGAATTTGTGGCGATGGTGTTCGGCGGCAGGGCACGGTCACGGACGCTGTTAATGACGAGGTTGTAATTGGTCCCGTTAATTACCGGTGCGGTGGTGAGCAGGACCGATGAATTATCAACCGCCAGCGCGGCGGAAACGATGGCGAGCCCGTTGGTGAAATAATAGTTGGCCGCATTTGTCGCGCTGGCGGCTTCGACCAATTTTGAAAAATCCACCTCAACCATCGTTGCGCCGATGTTGAAGGCGCGGAGGACGGTTGGCGGATTAGTGTCAACAGTGACTGACAGGATGACCGGCGCGCTGGTGACGGCGCCGTAGCTGTTGGTGACAATCACGCTGTAATTGCCGGAAGCCGCCAAGGTGAGATTGCTCAGAAGAAGAGATTGATTCGTGGCTCCGGGGAGAATGGAGCCATTCGTTTCCCATTGGTAATAGAAAGGTGTCAAGCCGGACGCAGCCTCGGAAAGCACCACGGAGTCGCCGACAAACAAGTTGGTGAAAGGCGCGGCGGTTGGGACCGTGGCCGTGGGCGGAGCGACGCCACCAACCACGAGTTCGGCATAGCCGGAATAGCCATAGTCCTGGCTGCCGGTCTGCGGGGTGAAGTCAAAATTGATAAAGGCGACATTCGTGGCGAGGGGTGCGCCGGAGACGGTTGAAATCATCACGCGGTTGGCTGAAATGCCGGTCACAGGGGGGTTATAATTGACACTTGCCAGCGGAAGGAATGTTGCGGGCGCTGAGACGGTGGAATAGGTAATATTATAGAACTGGCCGTCGCGATTTTGATCCGGCCATCCGCTGTAAACTACAATGTCCGCAACCGTGGCCCCGTTCACGGCATAGGTGACCGACTGGCCTGCGAGCGAGCCGCACGTGGCGTAGGACGCTTTATTGTCAACCGCCCCGAAAGTCCCGTCGGTCAGCGCACTGAGGCCGGCGACGCCCGCTTCAATTGTGAAATTGCCGGGACCGGTGGTGCTGGGCAACTTTCCGGCGATCAAATTGTTGGTTTCAACCGGCCACGTGGGGATGAACGAAACGCTGTTGTTTTGGTTTGAAGTTGTGATGACAATCACCGGACCGATCAAATTTGTAGCGGCCGCGCCTTCAATGGTGATGGCACCATAGCCGCAATAACCATTCTCGGACCCGGGCGAGGTGAAATCAAACATCACGGCAGCGACATTGCTGGCGATTAATCCGCCTGCCGAGTCGTTGAGCACCACCTGATTGGCGGACGGTGTGCCGCCGGGAACGGACGGGTTGTAATTTACCGCTGTCAACGCTGTGAAGACAGTCGGATTGACGACGGTCGAAAAATAAACGGTGTAAGCCTGCGCATCCCGGCCATTATCCTGCCAACCGCTGTCAACCGTGATGTTGGTCAGATTATAGCCATAAGTGGAGGCCGGCAGCGTATAGATGACGGTGCTGCCCGCGCCGTTTGCATTGCCGCAAGTGACATAATTTGTGCTACAGGTGGTTGGATTTCCCACCGAAGTGATGGTGAGACTGCCACCGGCGGTCAGGGAGTTAACATTTCGACCGGAAATCTCCTCGCTGAAATTACCCGACGCCGTGCTGGGCGCCAGTCCGGCGATCAGGCTGTCGGCAACGGGCGTCCAGGCAGGGGTCAACGGTGCGGGACCGTATTGGTTGGCAGTCACGATGACGAGTGCGGCGGTGGCGGAACGAGCCAGGACAAGCAACGCAATGAAAACAAGGTTCGGTGCGGCCTGCCATTGTGTGACGTAATGATTTTTTTTGATAAGATTTAAATGTATTTGGGTGGTTGAATCTGCTCCAGCGGGCTTTTGATTTCAAAAATCCAATCGTCAATGGGTTATGCTTGTTAAAGCCAGGCATTCAATGCCTTCTAAAATTGAAAATGGGGAGTTCAACAGCCAAGGTTACTGGTTCATGCTTAACAATATAACGCCGCCCAAACCGCTTTCGCCATCCCCCATGCCGGTGGTGGCTTTCTCACCGAAATAGGGGAGTCTGGAGCTTACGGAACCGCCTGCAGCGACAACTTTACGGCGGTATCCAAGCCCGCCGAAAATCTTCGGATGACTTTCGTCATGTTTGGCGCCGGTGAAAAAACATATTGGCCGGCGGGATAAGCCATAATCACGACATAATCAAAATTCTTTGCTTTCGGGCGCCTGGGAATATCTGTCAGAAAAATCCAGCCGATGCACGGAGCGCCCGGTTGCTTGAGTTCGATGGAAGTGGAATCACGACTGGCAGAGACGGTTCCGGGTATCACCCACGAACCGATGAGCGGCTCCCGCAGCAGGTCTGAATAGCCACTATCCACGACGAGCCCATCGGGCAGAACTTTGAGCACCTTGCCGCAGACCAGACGGCGGCCATCAATGCACTGTGTCCGGATTTGGTCTGGACTCAAGGCCGGGGCCGCCACGGCTGGAGGGGGAGCGATGGGTGGGGCCGCAACCGTGCTGGCGGGCGCCGGCGCCGCCTCGATGGCGCGCATCGAAGAGCGATCACGCGCGCAACCGGCAACGCATGCAAGGAGCAGTACCAGCAGGATTCTCATAGTCATGACACCGTCAAAATAAGGCGTCAACGCCTAAATCCAAAAACGGCGACGGCAATCGTTAACATGGCGCTTCGATTTCAGCAACGCGATTATTGCCGCAATTTCTTTTCCACTTTTCCAGGTTTTTTTAAGTTGATCATACTCTCCGGCTTTACATGTTCATCAGATTGTGTGAAAGTAAGGGCAACTCTTTCAATAAATTAAACAGCATTAAACAAACGCGAAAAATTTGGCGCCAGAGTTGTCACGGGATGTTTTAACCCACCAATCACTTATGTACGGAATCCCCTCTTTGCTGCGGCCAACCCTGACGTTGGTTGCGTTCTGTTTCGTGGCCCTGAACAGCTTCGGCCAGACCGCCTTTTTGGATTTCAACACGACCGGCCAGTACACGAATAATTTCAACGTCTGGCAGGACGGCGGGGGGTTCAACGGCGGGGCTTATGCCTTCACCGAAAACACAACGGATGGCGTGGCGGGAAGCGGCGGCGTGAGTGTGGACCAAAGCACGGACACGACCGCGACCTACAAAACCGGCGGTTGGAATTTTGCCACCAATGGTTCCACGCTCATATTCTCCACCTTGATTTATTGCAGCGGCGGAAACAACGGAGACAAGATTCAGCTTGGCCTCATTAATTCGACCACCAACGGCTTGAACGGAAATGCTGGCGTGGCCTTTGAGTCGTTTCGGTTCATTCCCTCCAGTGCCACCGTGTGGTCCGCCTATGAACAGTACCGCGCCGGCAACAACACCACCACCAGCGGCAGCCTGGGCAATGTCACCGTGACCGCCGGCCACTGGTATAAGTTTGTTGTCGCCATGACCAACACCTCGGGTGCTTCCGGCAACCTGAACACCTCCTGTGGCCTTTTCGATTACGGCACCAACGGCGTGACCCCCGGCGCCAACCTTGTAACTTTTTCCACGGTGGCCAGCCACCCGGCACAGGACATTGCCACGAATACCGCCACGTGGCCGGCGTTGCGCATCACTGCAAATGCCGCCGTCAATGCCTGGGACAATTTTCTGGTTTTCCGGTCAAACAGCCCGCCCGTGTTGACCTTGAAGCTCGCCAATTCCAACCTGGTCCCGGGTGCCGCCGCCACGTTCAATGCCCTGGCGGATGGTCCGGGAATTATTACCTATTCATGGTTCACCAACAACGTTCTGGCGGCGGGAGCGACCAGCGCGACATTTAACATACCTGCGGCCGGCGTCAGTCTGACGAATGTGGCCGTCGTGGCCAGAAACAGCAACGGCTCGGTGACGAATGTGGCGGCCATCAACATGATCGTTCCCCTCCTGCTCACCGGCTTCAACCGCGACCTGGTGATTGAAAGCAACGCCGGTTCGCCCTATGGCAATTACGCGTCTGAATACAATCCCGGCGAAGGGACCTGCTATTACCAACAGGGTTTGCCCGGAACCACCTATGGGCTGCCCGTGTCGGGAGCATTCAACAGCGTGATTGATGGTACGCCGTTTCAGTTCCAACCTTACACCACTAATAACGCCTTGGTCATGAGCAGCGAAACGGGCATCACCAGCGGGACGCTTACCTTGGTCAATCCTGCGACTTACAACACTCTGTCCATCCTCGCCAACTCCGCCGCCGGCACGCCCACCAGCACCGGCGTCCTGACGTTGAACTTCGCGGATGGAACCTCCTTTATCACCAACTTCGACGCGGCGGATTGGTTCTTCAACCCCGGATTTGCACTGCAAGGGGTGGATCGAATCGCCCTGTCCAACGGCGCCACTTCCGGGGGGCCCACCGATCCACGATTTTACCAAACCACCCTGAATTTGGCGGCGGTGTTCGGGGTCTCCAACAAACCACTGGCCAGTTTAACCTTCGGGCAGGCGCCGGATGCCAATGCCACCGCGGTTTACGCCATCAGCGGCTCACTGAGCGCCTCGAATTCCTTCACACTGGCCGTGGTGACAAATCTTCCGGCATCCGCCATTCAGCCCACCACCGCCACCCTCGCGGGCCAGGTGCTTTCGAGCGGGGGATTCGCGCCGACCATTACGCTTTTTTACGGCAACAGCAATGGTGGAACGAACACGGCAAATTGGTCGAACAGCATTGGTTTGGGCATTCAAACGGGTGCTTTCAGCCAGCCGGTCAGCGGGCTTTCTCCAAATACGAGCTATTACTACACGGTGCGGGGGGTGAATTACTCGGGCACAGCGTGGGCTGCTCCGGCGGGAAGTTTTACCACCGGCTTGATCACTTTGCCGCAGGTCACCAACGCGCCGGCCACGACCGTCGGCGCCTCCTTCGCCACACTGAACGGACAAGTGCTCTCGACCGGCGGCGCCCCCACGAGCGTTGTTCTCTATTATGGACTGTCAAATGGCGGGACGAACGCCGGTGGTTGGAGCCAGAGCGTTGCCATTGGCGCGCAGACCGGCTCCTTCTCACAAACCATCAGCGGATTGTCTTCCAACACGATCTATTATTTTACGGCTGAAGCCACCAATTCGCAGGGTGCTGCCTGGGCGGTGCCTTCGCAAATTTTCACCACGACTGCGACGAATCCCGTCTCCTCCCTGGTTCCGGTCCTCACCTTCCACAACGATAATACGCGCTGGGGAGTGAACGCCGGTGAAACAACTTTGACGCCAGCCAACGTGAACACCAATAATTTTGGCAAATTGTTCACTTACACGGTGGATGGATTCGTTTACGCCCAGCCGCTCATCATGACCAATGTGTTCATTCCAGGCAAAGGCACTCACAACGTCGTTTTTGTCGCCACCGAGCACAATAGTTTGTACGCCTTTGACGCCGACAACAATTCAGGCGCAAATGCCGCGCCGCTCTGGCAGGCCAGTTTTATCAATTCCGCTGCTGGAATCACCACGGTTCCAAACGGCGACGTCGGCACTACCGACATCACGCCTGAAGTCGGCGTCACCAGCACGCCGGTCATAGACCCGGTCACCGGCACCATTTACGTCGAGGTCAAAACCAAGGAACCGGGTCCCGTCTATGTGCATCGCCTGCATGCACTCGATATTACCACGGGTTTGGAACGCACCAATTTCAACAGTCCCGGCGTTATTTTATGCACCAATTATGTCGGGGCCGGCACCGGCGATAATGACGGCCAGTCGCCCAGTCACGTGCTGTGGAATCCGCTGCGCGAACACAGCCGGCCGGCGCTGACATTGCTGAATGGGGTGGTTTATATGTCGTTTGCCTCTCACGGCGACAATCAGCCTTATCATGGCTGGTTCTTTGGTTACAACGCCACGAACGTGGCCCAGCAGGTCGGCGTGTTTAACTCCACGCCCAACGGCGCGGAGGGCGGCTTCTGGGATGGTGGCGGCGGCCCCTCCGTGGATGCGCAAGGCAACCTGTATTTCCAAACGGGCAACGGCACGTTCGATGGCGGCACGACGCTTTCCACTGCCAGCGACTATTCCATGAGCTTGGTGAAGCTCGCCACAACCAATGGCCTGACTTTGGTTGACTATTTCGCACCCTCGAACGCCGTTTCCTTGAGCGGCGGGGACCAGGACCTCGGCTCCAGTTCTTCCATCATCCTGCCCGATTCGGTCGGCAGCGCAGCGCACCCGCATCTCGTCATCGGGGGAGGCAAGACAGCGCCGATTTATGTGGTGGACCGCAACAACATGGGACGCTTCAACGGTACGGCAGGGAACAATCTCATAGTGCAGCAGTTTAATGGCGGCCCGGGCGGCGATCGTGATGTGGCGCCGGCCTTCTTCAAAAATGCGCTCTACCTGATTGACTCGAACTCCCGGATCGGCGCCTACACCATTTCCAATGCCTTGTTTAACACGACGCCCGTGGAAACTCCCGATACGTATGACAACAAGGGCGGCGCCACAGCGTCTGTTTCGGCCAATGGCACCAATAATGGCATCGTCTGGGCAATCTATAACACCGGTGGTCAGACGCCGGCCACGCCCTGTGTTCTGCGCGCGTACAACGCGACCAATCTGACGCAAAAACTGTACTCCAGCGATCAAATCGCCTCGCGGGATTCCGCCGGGGCCGCGGTCAAGTTCACCGTTCCGGCCATCGCCAACGGCAAAGTCTATGTCGGCGCGCAATATTCGCTTACGGTCTATGGCTTGGCGCAGTCCTTTGTGAGCACGCCGGTCATCAATCCCAATGGCGGCGTCTTCACCAACTCCGTCCTGGTCAGTCTCTCCGATGCCACGGTGGGCGCCTCGATTTACTACACGTTGGATGGCACCACGCCCACCACCAATTCAATTCATTACTCCGCGCCGTTTACGCTGACGAACTCGGTGGCCGTTACCGCAGCGGCTTTCAAACCGGGTTCCGTTCCGAGCGGCACCACCAGCGCGAGCTTTCTCAACAGTTCAGCCATCGGCAGCGGCGTGGGGTTGCTGGGCCAATATTGGGCCAACACCACCAGCGCGGCATTTGTGACGCCCGGCTTTAACACGCTGCCAACGCTGACGCGGACCGATGCCACGGTAAATTTCAATTGGAGCACCACGCCGCCGGCCACCAATGTCGGCCCCGACACCTACGTGGTGCAGTGGACCGGAACGGTTCAGCCGCAGTTCAGCGACACCTACACCTTTTACGCCACGGCGGATGACGGCGTGCGCTTATGGGTGAACGGACAATTGCTGATTGACGAATGGGTGGATGAAGGCCCGACCACCTGGAGCGGGCAGATTACGCTGGCCGCCCAGCAGCAATACAACATTCAAATGGACTACTATCAGGACGGCGGCGGCGCGCAGGCGCAACTTTTCTGGAGCAGTCCCTTGACCGGGCCAACGGCCATTATTCCGCAAAGCCAGCTTTATCCGAATACCAATCCACCCCCTTCGATCGCCATCAGTGCTCCCACCAACGGCGCAAGCTTTACCGCGAGCGCCAGTGTGACGATTGGAGCGGACGCGTTCGCGCCTTACAATCCGCTGAATCCCGTGGCGTTCTATATTAACGGCGGCTATGTCGGCAGTGTCAGCAATGAACCTTATGCGCTGACGGCCACTGGCCTGGCAGCGGGTAATTACACGCTGACAGCCGTGGCAACGGATGGCAGTGGTTTAAGCAGCACGTCTGCGCCGGTGAACATCACCGTGGTGGCCGGCAGCGGTCAGCCATACGGGCTCACCACCAATGCAGCGGTCCGCCCGTTTTTAAACATGCCGACGACTTATAATGGCACTTTGCCGGCGCTGCTTTCCGGCACCGGTGCATTCAGCGATACGCCCAACCGCGTGCCCACCGCAGGCTTGATTCCCTACCAGCCCAACACCCCGCTGTGGTCGGACGGCGCGACGAAGAGCCGTTATTTTGCCGTGCCGCAAAATGGCGCGCCGATCACGCCGGAGGAACAGATTGATTTTCTGGCCACCAACACCTGGACCTTCCCTGCAGGAACGGTGTTCGTGAAAAATTTCGACCTGGTCGTCAATCAAACCAATGCGAGCGTCCCTTTGCGCCGTTTGGAGACGAGATTGCTGGTCCGTGATATCAACGGGGCCGTGTACGGCGTGACGTATAAGTGGCGTCCGGATAACTCAGACGCGGATCTGCTGAGCAGCAGCCTGAACGAAGCCATCCTTATTACCAACGCCACCGGCGTCAGCACCCAGACCTGGTATTATCCGAGTCCGGCGGATTGTCTGACCTGCCACACTCCGGTGGCCAACTACGTCCTGGGCGTCAACACCCGCCAGCTCAATGGAAACTTCACCTATCCCACCACGGGCAATACGGACAACCAGTTGCGCACCTTGAACCGGCTGGGGCTGTTCTATCCCGCGATCAACGAGGCGGACATCCCGAGTTACTTGAAACTATATTCGCTGACCAACCTCAGCGCTTCGCTCCAAGACCGTGCGCGTTCTTACATTGAAGCCAATTGCGTCCAATGCCACCAACCCGGCGGCACCGGTCCGACTTTCGACGCGCGTTTCGACACGCCCCTGGCGAACCAGCACCTCACGAACTATCCCGCCACCTTCTCGCTGGGCGTGGACGGTGCCTGCATCGTCAAGTCGCAGGACATCTGGCGCTCGGTGCTGTTGTCCCGCATCAACTCCACCAACAGCAACATCAAGATGCCGCCGCTGGCGCGCAACTTGATTGACACCAACGCCGTCCAGGTCATCACGGACTGGATTAACAGCCTGCCGGGCACGCCCGCCCTCGCGCCACCGCTCATCATTCCCAATGGCGGCAGTTTTGTTGGCTCGGCCAATGTGGCGCTGGCCGCGCCGAACACCAATGCGACGATTTATTACACGCTGGACGGTTCGCTCCCGACCACCAACTCGTTCCAATACGCCGGCGCATTTAATCTGTTCAGCAACGCCACGGTTTCGGCCAGCGCTTTCGAATCCAATTACGACAACAGCGTGGCGGCCACCGCCAGTTTCCTGGTGCAGCCGCTCTACTTTTTCTCCGCGGATTATTTGCCCAACCAAACATTGCAACTCGGTTTCATGGGCGTGCCCGGCAGCAGTTATGTGCTGCTGGCCACCACGAACTTCACGAGCTGGGTGCCCATCGCCACCAATGCCGGGTTGACGAATCAAATTTATTTTGTTGACCCGGCGGCGTCGAATTTCCCGTCGCGCTTCTACCGGGTGCTGCAACAATAGGCACGGCGTGCTTGGGCGGATCGTCTCCGCCCGAGTTTTTAGGTTCGCTATTTTCGGTGGAATGACCGGATCGCTGCAAACCGCTGGAATTGCCGTCTCCGCCAAGCATTACGCAAAGTTGTTCCATTGCCAACAGGAACGCCAATCCATGGATTCATTGGGATTTCATCAAAAAATAACACCTACCCGCATTGCAGCCGCACAATGCGGGTAGGTGAATTTTACAGCCCGCTGGTTAATTTGTCGAGCCGGTAAATCAGCCATGTCTAAATCAATTACCATAATCGCACACAGCCAAGCAAAACGCGGGGACGTGGATTACCGGGCCCGCCAGCAATCCGCTTTGAGATCGCCATACCACCGAAATTAGCGAGGAACCGGTTTTTATCTGCGTTCATCCGTGTCCATCTGTGGTTGAACTCCGTTTAGTTTCTTCTCCCCAATCCAGCCACGGGTTTGCTTGCCGATCGTTTGAGCCAGCCGGATTTCGTCACGGTTGCGGTTGCGTGGCGCGGTAGAAGTTATCCGGCTGAGCGGCGGAATTCAGATATTGAACGGCACCGGTGGGATTAAGAATGGTGCCGAGAGAGCTCCAATTCACCAAGTCGGTCGAGTCGTAGAGCGTGAAACTTTTGCCGGTCAAACCCCGCAGATTCAGTTGGACTTGGCTGCTCCCATTGACTGAAACACCGGTGAACTCCGGCGCGCGGACCAGGCCGGAGCTGCCCGCGGCAAAGATGGCGGCAATTTCTCCCGCGCTCAAGGCCCGGTGGAAGGTCTGAATTTCATCCAAGCTGCCCAGCATGAAATCCGTCTGGTTGCCATTGGCCAGCTCGTCCGCACCGATGCACGCGCGTGGCAGGGGGATGCCCGCAGGCGTGACAATCGCCACCGAATTCGAATAAAGCTGGCCGCTGGCCAGCACGCCGTTGGTGTAAAGCAGGAGCTGCGAACCGCTGTCAACCAATGCCAGATGGGCCCACCTGTTTTGCGGCACAGAAATTTTGAAATAATAATCGGCCACGCCCGCATGCGTAAAGCCCACCTCGCGCGTGTCGTTGTATTGCTCCAATTTGAGCGCGTACGTGGAATCACCCATCAAGGCGGCCGAAACGCCCGGGGCATTCTGGCGGTTAATCCACAGGCAGAGGGTCCAATTGGGCGGGATGTTCGTGGCTCCGCTGGGAATCAGATACCCCGTCGAGCCATCCAAATGAAACGCCAGCCCTTCTTCACCGGTGGTGTAGTGCATGCCGTTGAAAGGTGAGATGTTATTCGTCCCGTAAATGTCGCTGGCGTTCCCGTCGGCCGTCCACCAGTTCACCATGTTCGACGGGGCGAGGACGGAACCGGTGGCATTGGTCAGCGGCGCAATCACGGAGAGGAATGCCGGGGTGGTCAAGGCGCTGCCGCCGGTGTTGGTGACCAGCACCGAATAGCCACCGGCATTTGTCAGTTGGACATTCGTAATTGAAAACGTGACGGCGGTGGCATTGGGAATATTCGTCTGGTTAAAAAGCCATTGGTATTTCAAGGTGCCCGGACCAGTCGCGCCAACCTTGAAGGTCGCCAAACTACCCACATTCACCGTGAGATTGGTGGGTTGGCTGGTGAGGGCGATTCCGCCCACGACGAAGTCTGAAATCACCCCGGCTGCCGAGCCGTTGAAGGTGTCTTCGTCACAATACCCGGATGAATCTCCTGGGACCCCGGGAATGATCGCGCTGGAAGTGAACTGCCACAACTGCCAGGCGCCCGGACCCCAAACTTCACAACCCGTACAGGTGCTCCAAGGATTGCCGGGCGTATAGCTTTCGCCGTTGTAGTTGGCCAGCCAGGAGCCCCAGCCCGACACGGAACTATCCAGCTCGCAGGCGTTGCAGGAGCTGATGTAGATGACGGGAGTGACGGTGACGCCGTGAGCGGCGGCATTGGTTTTAAGGTCGTTGCACCATTGGTTGACCCAGTCGGCGTAACTGGCCGCGTTCGTGTAACCATCAAATGTTTCAAAGTCGAGCATCGGCATGAAGGTCTTGCCGTCGTTTCTGATGTAAGAGCCTGCAAAATTCCAGAAGTAGCGGGCCTCCACGCTGGGTGTGCATACCCCGGGATCGGCGAAATCATAGGCTCCGATATACACGCCTGCGGCCTTGGCATTGACCATGTTGGGCGCCATGGCTGCATCCTGATAGTAATTGCCCTGCGTGGCTTTGGTCCAGGCAAAGGTGATGCCGGCGCTTTTCACATTTGTCCAATTGATGCTGCCGCTCCCGGAGTACACATCTATGCCCAACGGTCTTTGGGCCCATGCGGGCGCGAATATCAAAGTGGAAAAAACCAGAACCAGTCCGGCACGGGCAAAGTTTATGAAGGTACAACACATAATTTTCTTGTCGGTGCCAGCGATTGCTCACCCGATGGCATAACGCGTCGCCCTAAGCGCCCAGAACCTCCTCCTCCCGCTGACGGAAATAGGTTGCCGTTTGCCGCACCATGCCGTCGAGCAATTTTTTATCGGGTTTGCCATGCATGGCGGGGTGCGGATTGCCGCCAGGGCCAAGCGGCTCAGGGGTGACGTAGCGCCCCTGGACATTGAAGCCAATCAAATACAACGCCATGATGATGGTATCCAAATCCATGGCGCCTTCGCCCATCGCGCAACGGTTGCTGTCGGCCAGGTGCAGATTTATCAACTGGTCGCCGGCCTCCAGCAACGCCGCACCAATGTGCGTTTCCTCGGATTGCATGTGATAAACGTCGCCATTGATGTGGCCGATGCCGCGATGGCCGACCGCCGCGATATACTTCTTCGCGTCGGCGACCGTGTGGACAAAACTGACCTCCGCCGAGCGAATCGGCTCAATGGCGGCTTTGACGTTGTGCTTCACAAATAAATCAGCGACCAGCCGCAACGTCTCCACGCTGCGTTCAAATTCGGTATCGTCATAGGCTTGCGGCCGCCCCACCGCGCCCGGCACCACCAGAATATAATCCGCCGCGGTCTGTTTGGCGAATTCCAGCTCGCGTTTCAAGTAATCAGCCGCTGCCTGGCGGTGAATGCCACGGTGGCTGGAAAGGTCGCGGTCCGTCGAAAACATTCCGCAGATGCCGCCCACTGCGATGCCGTGGTCGCCCAGGATTTTTTTTGTCTCCGCCGCCCGGTAACCCAGGTCCGCCCCATAATGATTGCCGTGGAGTTCGATGGACTGAATGCCGTTTTTCTGAAGACGCGCCGCAGAATCCGCCAGCGGCTCAATCCCGAATCCCCAGTTGCTCCAGGAAAGATTCAGCCGGTTTTTCAGTGTTCCCGGCTGTTTCTTTTTCAGTTCGAGAAAGGCCTGCCGGATTTTTTCGGTTTTTATCTCGTAGTTTTGCTTTTTCATATTGGTCCGGTCCTGGGTGCGCCCGATTGGCTTTAATTTGCCGGTTGATTTGAGCCGACCCGAAAGTGCCCGTCAATCGTGCTGCCGGGCTTGAGCGTCATGTAAAAATCCGCCACCACATTCTTGCTGATGTCATCCGGCGGACTGACTTGCTGATTTACAAACAAGACATACCCGTGGACGCCATCGGCGACGCCGCCCCGGCAATGGAACCGCTGATGCGGATCGAATTCCACCCGCAGCCCCGCGCCGGCTTGGGTGGTCAGACTTGCCCAATTGCAATTGTATTTGGTGGAATTAAAGTCGAAGGCGTCCGGACGGTCCATGCGTGTCAGCGGAACCTGCATCGAGTCGGGCGTCGCGGTGCCGGCGGGCCGGCCGATATGTGTGGGCGGATAGACCGTCCATCGCGCATTGCGGTCCCAGGAGAAATGATCGCAATCCGCTGGCATGGCAAATTTCCAGCCCGCTTCCTGAACGTCGGCGTTTTGCCCGGTCCATTCCAAATGATAGGAAAATTCACCATCGGCGTATTGGGCATGCAGCGTCCCGACGACGTCCGCATCGGTACCCCCAACGACGTCAGCCGTGAGTTCTTTAAATTGCGCCAACGTGGCGGCCGATGGGGGTTCGATCGCCATATTTTCCAAGTGTACAGGAAAACGTTTTACCTCCCGCCAGCCGATGGGATCGCGCTGGGTCACCCTTGTGACAAGATTAAATTGCGGAACCGGCAGACCGTCGGGCAAAGCCGCGTCGAACCCTGACGTGGGAGGCGCCTCCTTCAATACAAAACGATGGCCAACGACGTTATTCCCAATGGGGTGAATGAACGCAACCTCGAGCGAATCCGCGTTCGTCAGCGCATCCTTGGGCAATGATATTTTGACGGTGCCGGCACTTAAAGGCGCCTGGCTTAAGGGGCTGTCCCCGGAGGCAATCGTTTTTCCGCGCTGCTGCAATTCCCAGGACAACTTCAAATTCGAAAGGTCGGTGAATGAATACCGGTTCTCAACCGGGAAGGTCACCTCGCCGTCGGCAACGGTCAGCTTATCGCCAACTTTTATCGGCGAATAGACCATCTTCACTTCATAAAGTGACGGGCGCGGATTGCGGAAGCCATCCACGAGCCCTTTTATTTTTAGCAGGTTGAGGCCGGTTTCCGGAAAATAATAATAGAGCTTGGTGGGGCAGAGGTCGGCCACCGCACGGTCCTGCCATTCAAAAGGGAACAACCCGGGAACCGTGTCATACTTCAGACACGCGTCCCACTCGCGTTGCAACACCGGTCCCCAACGCTCCCACATGCCCGCGTCCGCAGCCAGCCGGATGTCCCAGGTATTCGGGTTCTCCAGATGAATGTGTGGCCGCCCCGAGGCACGCGAAAGCTCGGCGGCCTTGGCAAACGAAGACGGCGGAGAATAATGCGAATCATCCAGTTCAACACCGTACTTGTCCCCGTCCAGGGAAGACACGGCGCGCGGGCGGCTTGGATCCATTTGCTTCACCAAATCAGCGACAACTTGGAGGTTTCGACCCGCTCTATTTTCGTTGCCGATTGTCCAGATGATAACCGACGGATGGTTCTTGTCGCGGCGCACGGTTTCGCGCGCGCGTTGTTCAAAGGCGGGTTTCATTTCGCTGGTGTCAGTCGGGCACCAGCAATAGGGCAATTCATCCACCACATACATTCCGAGCTGGTCGCACAGGTCATAGAAACCTGCACCATACGGATAATGGCTGGTGCGAATCGCATTGATGTTGGCGCCTTTCATCAACGTTATGTCCTTGCGCCAGACATCCGGCCCCACGGCGGTGCCCTCTGTGGGGAAGACATCATGCCGGCAAACGCCCGCGAGCTTCACCGGAACGCCATTAACCAGCAAGACGCCGTTTGTGATGGTAACTTCGCGAATGCCGATGCGCTGGGAAATGGTCTCAGTCGTGGCACCTTGGGCATCTTTCATTTTCAAGGTGAGGCCGTAGAGATTTGGAAATTCCGCGGACCATAGCTTCGGCTGCTCCACGATTTGAACGAAGCTTACCTGGCCGTTTTCAACGACCGCATTGGTCTCACCTTTGCTGCCCTCCAGTTGCATCGAGACGGTTGAAGCGTCGTTGCCGGCAATATCCGCCAGCACTTTGACTTCCGCGCGGTTGCCTTCAAGCAGATGCGTCTGCACGGTGACGTCGTCAATATGGGTCTGTGGCACCGAAAACAATTTTACCGTGCGATAGACGCCGCCGAGAAAAAAATAATCGCCGCTGTCGAGGTCGGCAGAGCGCGTGTTTTTGGTCACCCGCAAGGCCAGCAGGTTTTCTTCGCCAAATTTTACCTGGGGCGTCAGGTCAACTTGAAAGGCGGTCCATCCGCTTTCGTGATAGTTGTCCCGTCCCCAGCTCGGTTCGTCCACGCGCACCGGCTTTCCGTTGAGCCAAATTTCCGCACCGTTTTGAACGCCGTCAAAGGCCAGGCGCACGCAGCGGCCCGTCCAAGAGGCGGGCACTTTGAACCATCGCCGGTAAAAACCCGAGGCGTTGTCCGGTTGATCATAAGTCGCCGGTGAAAGCCCGGCCATTTCCCAATTGCCGGGAACTGCAAGGTTTGTCCATTCCGGGCCTTCCTGGTAGGTGTTCTCTTGGAATGGCTCAAACGTCGCGGGAGTCCGGATCGGCAGCAGATGGTCGCCATTGGTGGAGGCTGCGTCGTAGCCTCCGGGCTGTTCCAATTTGAAACGCCAGATTCCGTCCAGTGATTTCACGTGGCTGGATTCACTGGGAACAACGGCGGCGTGCAGAGTAAAACAAACGGCTGCGAACAGAACTGCCGGCGGCCAAAGGAGCGGTCGCCGCGGCCGGGTGGCATAAGCTTTATAGATGGAGGTCATATTGAATCCCGAATTTTTAGTGCGTCATTGTTTTTACCAAGGCAGCTGAAGCCGCCGGTACCTTTACGAAAAGCTGCCCGGATTCCCCGGGCCTCAAGGGCTGCCACTCTCCCTGCCACGTGGCATTGTTGGTGATCGCGCCGCCGCCCAATGTCATGCCGCCGGTTGCGCCTATATCGCCATGGGGCGCCGAAAGGAACATTACCACCGCCCGTCCTGGGGAAAAACCTGGAAATGCAAGTGTCACAGCCGCGTCGCGCGCGCCGGGGCCGTGCTCTTTGTTAAGAATTGTCACGCACAGGGCATTTGTAGCCGCCACTCCGTACGCGCTCAAGTTGAGCCCATTTGGGTTGGCAATTCCAACCGGTTCCACCCGGCCACCGCTGCCCAGCTCAAACATCTTGACCCCATAGGCCTTCGGATGGATCTGGTAGGCTCGGGAAGCCTCATCAAAATACACCGTATCTGTTTTAAGCCATTCAGTATTATGAAAGTTCACGCCGGCCCCGCCACGCGCCGCCCACCAATGTAAATATTCCAAAGCCCACAACGCAGAGGCAAATGAGTCGCTGGCATTATCTATGCCTTTGAGGTAGTCATCCGATTCCGTGAGCCGATAACGCAGCCCGGTTTCTTGCACGGGGACAAGGGTGGTTTTGCAAAGATCGGGATATTTAACGGCCGGCCAGTTGGCGGACAACATACGGTCTATTGCCTCTTGCGCCGGAATTTTGTCAGGCCCGTCGCCGATGTAAGGTCTGCCGCCCGCGTAGTAGTGTTGTGTGATCAGGGTGACCATTCTGGAATCCTTTTCGTCCCGGGCAAACATGGGCGCCCAAGCGTGGTTGGCCGCATCCGGCCCGGCAAACGTGGCGTCGGGAGCGGCCTGAACGATCGCGGCCGCGAACCTCCGCCACTGCTTCAGAAAAGACGCGTAGTTTGTGATGGCCGGGTCTGTGCCGAAACCAAATGGGGGATGGAGATAACGCCTCACATCCGGTTCGTTGCCGAGGGCAAAGCAGTCGAGCTGGGGCTGGAAATGTGACCAGATGTATTGTGCCATAATGGCGTTGCTGGCGCTGTTCCCGTTGAGCAACGGAAACGAGCATAGCACCTTTACTTCCGCAGACTTTGCAAACGCGAAGACATCGTCCACGGCAGAGCGATCTGGGATGGCCGCATTTGTGCCTTCCACTGTGGTCCCGCCTAGGCGGAGGTGATGGAGGCCGCTGTTTTTGAACAAGGTGAGCAGTTGTTCATTTGTTGCGTTGAACATATGCCCGGGCACCCCGCCATGTCCGGGCAATTCAGCCAC
>Ga0302319_10007557_pt1 | contig 21382 bp, 24 predicted proteins | sample Bog_T0_2_FD_203319 | JGI IMG/M metagenome (GOLD analysis project Ga0302319, IMG submission 203319) | Peat permafrost microbial communities from Stordalen Mire near Abisko, Sweden - Bog_T0_2 | ecosystem: Environmental > Terrestrial > Soil > Wetlands > Peat | place: Sweden: Abisko, Stordalen Mire... | reverse complement strand
AAGTCCAGCGGCCCATTCTGCGCGTCGTTATCGAACTTTTTCAGAATCCAGGATTTCACCTGCGCGCCGCGATTGCTGAATGTAACTTTATAAAGATCGCTCTCGATGACAGTTTCAGTTTCGCTCGCAGCCTGCTTGCTGGCCGGCGGCGCGGTCACGGCAGCGCTGGCAGGGGTCGCTGTGCTGGCCGCAGGCGCAGCCGCGCTTTGCTGCGGCAAAGAAGAAAAAGAAGAAGAGGATGAGGAAGAAGTGGAAGACCCAGATTGCTTCTGCGGCGCCGCCGGAGCTTGCGGCATATATTTCTTCAGCAGCGGCTGGAAAATCATCAGAACCACGAACGTCAAAAGAAAAACGAGCAGCAATCGTTTTTCTGCGCCCGGCTCTTGTTGAGGATTTTGAAAGTCGGCCAAAAGTTTTTCTTATCGCCTCAAATTCTTGGCGCGCCCGCGCCGGTCTTCTCTAGATACTCTCCAGCCAGGCACTGCCCGCCAGCGCACCGCCCAACCGCCGCTCGCACTACGGGGTCATACCCCGATCCCGCCAATGGATGACAACGCAGTAACCGCCTCATCGCCAACCATCCTCCGCGCAGTGCGCCATATCGCTCCACCGCTTCCATGGCGTACTCCGAGCAGCTCGGCACATAGCGGCAAGCGCCGGGAAACATCGGCGAGATTGCCCACTTGTATGCCCGCAAAATTTGCAGCGTCACGATTTTGCCGAACTGCATCATGTCTTGGGTCTCACGAATTCGTTTTCTGCGGATTTTTCTGTCGCGGATGGCCGCTCAACAGCTGCAACGGCAACTCCGGCGCTCGCGGGTTTGAATTCTTTCCCCGATTTCTGTTCAATCACCGCAAAGGCTCGTTTCACTTCCTTCAGCACGTCGGCGAAATCCGCGGTCAGCAAAGCTTTCTTCGGATTGATCACCACATCCGCCGCCACTCCCGTCGCCGGGCGCGATATCCGTACCGCCTCGCGCAAACGCCGCTTCATGCGATTGCGCACGACCGCCCCGCCCAGCACTCGCCCCACCGTGAATCCAATCCGCAACCCGTGTAGAGCGGGCGCCCCCGCCCGCTTCTTTCCGAGAACGTGAAGATCCGGAGCCTGCGAATCTGCAGCATCCGCCTCCGGCCGCGCCCAATAAAACACCGTCATCGACGCGGAGAAATGCCGCCGCCCCTGCTTGTACACGCGTTCGAAATCCGCATGACGCAGCAATCGCGCCGTGCGCGGAAATCGAACTGCTTTCTTTGCGGGCATAGTCTCCGGTCCACTTCATCCGGTCCAACTTCGTCCGGTCAAGCTGCATCCAGTCGAGACGGCGGCCATAGCCACTCTCGATATCGACTCTAAATGGAAGCGACACCAGAAAAGTTACTCGCGGAATCCAGGCTTCACGGAAACCCGTTTCCGTCCCTTGGCGCGGCGGCGGGATAACACCTTCTGGCCGCCCTGGGTCTTCATGCGCGTGCGAAATCCATGCTTCTTCACTCGCTTGCGCCGGTTCGGTTGGAATGTTCGTTTAGGCATGAAAGATACGTACTCCTGATTTCGTCGACAGTGTTAAGGCAAACGGTAAGTATAAATGACGAACCCCCACCAGGGCAAAGACCGTCGCCCCCGCGCCTCTAACCCTTGCCGCATGAATCCGTTCCGGATTGCGTAAATAATTCGCCTCGCCCGTTCTACTTCCTGCAAATCGCCGTACACTCGACCACCTCAACTTCTTCGGCCAAGCCAAAACAACTTCCCCAACCGGTTGAAACAGACCTCAACCCATTTTCCAGGAGAGACTCGAATGAAGACCCACCGCATACTCGCAACTGCACTCGCGTTCCTTGCGCTTCTCATTTCTCCAACGTTTGCCGGCGCGCAAACCTGGACAACCTTAACCAATACCCCGCCTGCTCCCCTCGGCACAGCTCTGCTGCTCACTGACGGCACCGTCATGGCCCAAGGTATGGCCACCAGCGGCTACGCCACCGGGAACTGGTATCGCTTAACGCCGAGCGCCACCGGCAGCTACGTGAATGGCACCTGGACCACGCTCGCCACCATGCCGTCGGGTTACTCCCCGCTCTACTATGCTTCCGCCGTACTGCCCGACGGGCGCCTGGTCACCGTCGGTGGCGAGTACAACAATAACGCCGAAGCCGAAACCAATCTCGGCGCCATCTACAATCCCGCCACCAACTCCTGGACTTCCATTACTCCGCCCTCCGGCTGGACTCACATCGGCGATGCGGCCAGCGTCGTGCTTCCGAACGGGACCTTCATGATCGGCAACTGCGGCGTCGCCGGTACGGAGTGCACCAATCAAACCTACCAGGCGCAGCTAAACGCCAGCACCTTAACCTGGACCATCATCGGCGCCGGCAACGGCAAAGCCGATCAGAATTCTGAAGAAGGTTGGCAATTGCTGCCAAACGGAGACGTGCTGGTCGAGGACGTCTGGGACGGCACCAATTCTGAGGTCTTTAATCCCAGCACCAGCAGGTGGACAAGTGCGGGGAGCACCGTGGTTGATCTGGTAAATACCACCTGCACCGAGATCGGTCCCGCCGTGCTGCGTCCGGAAGGTTCGGTCTTCGCTGTCGGAGGCACCAGCAACACCGCCATCTACACCACCTCCACCGGCGTTTGGTCGGCGGGTCCTGTGATTCCAAGCTCCTACGGCGTGGAGGATGGGCCAGCGGCGATTTTGCCCGATGGCAATGTACTGATCGACGTGGGTCCGCAATCTCCCTGCTACGTCGCTCCCAGCAAGTTCTACGAATTCAATGGCACCACTTTGACGGCGGTTGCCGGCCCCTCCCGCGCTGCCAGCGATCCCACCTATGTCGGCCGCATGCTCGTGCTGCCCACCGGCCAAGTGCTGTTCACCGACGGATCCACCACCGCTGAGCTCTACACCGCCGCCGGAACTTACCAGTCCTCGTGGCAACCAACCATTACTTCGGTCTCCAGCACGTTGACCGCTGGAAGCGCCAACAACCTCATCGAGGGCACCCAGTTCAACGGACTCTCGCAGGGAGCGATGTACGGCGACGATGCGCAGATGGCCACGAACTATCCACTCGTGCGAATCACCAACAATGCCAGTGGTGACGTCGTCTATGCCAAAACTCACAATCACAGCACCATGGGCGTGGCCACCGGAACTGCTACGGTCTCGACCGAGTTCGATATCCCTTCCACCATCCAGACCGGAGCCAGCAAAATCGTCGTCGTCGCCAACGGCATTCCCTCCAGCCCCGTCAACGTCACCATCGAGGCACCCGTGCCGCCTTGGACTTTCGCCTCCGGATTGCCCGCCCCGAATTCATGCAACTTTGAACCGGGCTGGCTCTCGTTCTCTTTGGACCAGCTGAATAGTCCGAGTTCCCTACAGTGGTCGACATCTCTGAGCCTTGAAGGAGAAGGCACGGAACTCATCGTTCAGCTGAGTTGGTCCTGGACACTGTCCGATCAAGACGGCGAGATTCTGAACGAAACGAATCAGGAGTATGGCACGTTCCCACTGACTGCATCCCGCGCGCCGGTCGGCACCCCCACTCTGGTGATCAGCGGCTATGCCCTCGGGGAAGACGGATGCTACGATACGATTCGAGAGACTCTTACAGGCACCAACTAAATTTGGATGACCCGACAACCGTTGGCGTCAGCCTGAATGAAATCAGCAGAGGGTTCTCGCCCTCTCCTGTTTCTTTTTTCCGGCCCTCACGCCCAGTGGGATTTCGATATCCCCTTTTGACAGCCGGTTGCCTTCCGGTCTAGCATTCAACCGTTCCCCTGTGGGGCACGTCGGCATCCCTTGCCGAAAGGGCTAGGCCCGCCCGCTGAAAATCTCAGCAGGAGTGCGTCTATGCCAACCATCGAAACCTATCGCAAACAAGCCAAACTGTTGCTCCGCTGGCATCGTGAAAAAGACTATTCAATCGGCGAAAGGGTGCGCCGGCTCGAACGCTACCAGTCTTTGACCGACCGCGAAGTATTGGCGCTGAAATTCCCTCTTACCGTCGCGCAGGAAATCATCGCGGTGGAAGCCGGATACCGGAGTTGGGCGGAGCTGAAAGCAGCCACCGCCGGAGCACCCAAGACACCGCGCCCCGCCCAGGGCCGGCAGTTCCTGAAGAATGTCACACCGATCCTGCTGGTGCGGGATGTCACGACATGCGCCGCCTTCTTCCAAAAAAAGCTGGGCTTCGAGATCGACTTTCTCCATGGTCTTCCTCCGTTTTACGGCGCGGTGTCGCGCGATGGCGTCTGTTTGCACCTGCGCTACGTGCGCCAACCTTTTTTTGCGGAAGCCGCCGCTCAGGAGAAATCGCTGATCTGCGCTTCCATCGAAGTCTCAAACCTGCAAGCCTTATTTGAAGAATTCAAAACACGAAGCGTGGAGTTTGCGCAAACGCTCACCAAGCAGGCGTGGGGCGGCACTGATTTTCATGTACGCGATCCCGATGGCAATGTCATTTCGTTCGTCACATACGATTGAAATTAAATCTCTCCGCCCTCGTCATCCGCCTCTGTTCGCGCAGCCATAGATTCGTAGCGAAAGAACATGCGTAACTGAAGATCTCGGTTTGCTTCGGAGTCGGTTTGCTTCGGAGAAAGATCAGCCAGACAATGCACCGCCTTCGCGACAGTTACATCCTCGACACTTGACACGCGGCGCGCTACGCGTTTCAATCGGCATCCAGAAAAAATTTCGCGCAAGATTTCTGTGCGATGAAAAATTTTTCGTGCTAAGATTCGGCACTGTTCAGCTTTCAACATTCTCTTTCACCATGGCAACCGCGCACCGCACCAACGGCGCATTCCGCAGTAGACTAAGAGTTCCAACAGGCAGTCGGTAGATCGCATTCATGAACGGGCGTCCTCAGCCAGCCGCCGGGACGCCGCGCGGCAGTTTTTCATAATCTGGTTTCATAAACTGGTTTCATAAATATGTCAGTCACCAGCACAACGCTCTCCCCCAATCCGTGGATGCGCATTCTCGATGCGCTGGAAAAAAAGATCAACCGGCACTCCTACGATACGTGGTTGAAACCCACCCGCTACAGCCATTCCAGCGGCGGAATTTTATTCGTGCGCGTCCCTACGGTGGAGTTCCGTCACGCCGGCGACAAGTACGCCGATCTCATCCAGGAAGCCATCGACAACCTCGGACTCGATTTCAATGACGTGAAGTTCGTCACCCCGGAGGACGATCCCGCTTCCACCGCCATCCGCCACAACGGCGGACTCTCCGGGCCGCCGGTCATTTCTGCCCCGTCGCAAGCCCGCTTCGATTGGGATGGCGCCGCGCAACTCAATCCGCGCTACACCTTCGACGCCTTCGTCATCGGCTCCGGCAATCAGTTCGCGCACGCCGCCTGTCAGGCCGTCGCCGAGCGCCCGTCCAAAGCCTACAACCCGCTCTTCCTCTACGGCGGCGTCGGCATGGGCAAGACCCATCTCATGCAGGCCATCGGACACGAAGTCAAGCGCCGCCAGCCGCAGGCCGCAATCTGTTACGTCTCCAGCGAGAAGTTCACCAATGACATGATCAACTCGCTGCGCTACGACAAGATGACCAGCTTCCGCGACAAGTTCCGCGGCGTCGACGTTCTCCTCGTCGACGACATTCAATTCCTCGCCGGCAAAGAGCGCACCCAGGAAGAATTCTTCCACACCTTCAACGCCCTGCACGACACCATGAAGCAGATCGTCATCGCCAGCGACCGTTCCCCCAAGGAACTCGCCGAGATCGAAGACCGCCTGCGCAGCCGCTTCGAGTGGGGCCTGATCGCCGATATTCAACCGCCCGATCTCGAAACCAAAGTTGCCATCCTGCAAAAGAAAGCCGAGCAGGAAAAAGTTACTCTCCCTACCGACGTCGCCCTCTACGTCGCGCAAAATATTCGCTCCAACGTTCGCGAGCTCGAAGGCGCGCTCATCCGTTTAGTCGCGCACTCCTCGCTCATCGGCGCAGAGATCACGCTTCCCTACGCGCAGCAGGTCCTGAAAAATTTTATCGACTCGCAAGCCCGCAAGGTCACCATCGAGTCCATTCAGAAAATGGTTGCCGAACAGTTCGGCTTGCGCCTGGTCGAGATCAAAGCCAAAGATAATTCCCGCGCCATCGTCTACCCGCGCCAGATCGCCATGTATCTGGCGAAACAAATGACCGAAGCTTCGCTGCCCGAGATCGGACGCCAGTTCGGCGGAAAACATCACACCACGGTTCTGCACTCCGTCGAAAAAATTGAACTGGTTCGCAAGAACGACAAAGATTTAAACAGGCTGCTCAACAAATTGACTGAGCAATTAGGCGGATAATCGCAGTGATTTTTTGCGTTTTGCACGGATCGTCGCAGTCTTCCTTCAACCCCGCTGTGAACTCGATGTGGAAACTGTGCAAGCCACAGGCGAAATCAAAGATGCGGAAATTTTCTACTCGGGTCTCCGCCAAGTTCGGGACCGATTTATCACACCAAGGGTTACTCCCGAAAGTAGTGACAATAGGCCGCTTGCCAAAGTTTTCCACTTCTCCGAACCGCCTGCTGTTACTACTGGTTTAATAGCTTTTGTATTTGATATAAGGGAAGTACTAAAAGTAGCAATCGGATCGCAGCTTAACGCGTAGAAGAAATATTGCTGAAAGCAATCTGTTGAGGTCACGACCCTGCAAGGCAAAGTTCAGGTAAGGAAAGTTCAGGTAAGGAAAGTTCGGGTAAAAAAAGTTCGGGAAGGACTAAAGTCCGGGTAGAAGAAGTTCGGGTAGGGCACGGCTTCAGCCGTGCCAATCAGTCGCTCCAAAGATTCGGGCTTTAGCCCCTGAGGACTCGGGAGATTAATATGCCGGTGGAAGCCGCCGTTGCTGTAGGAACTATGGAGATCACAGTCAGCAAATCGGAGTTGCTGCGGGAACTAACCGCCACCCAGGGCGTGGTCGAGCGCAAGACCACCATCCCCATTCTGTCCAACTATTTATTCGAGGCCTCCGAAGGCAAACTCTCGCTCACCGCCACCGACCTCGACCTTAGCCTGCGCACCTCGTGCAACGCCAAAGTAAAAAAGGAAGGCTCCTGCACCATCCCCGCGCGCAAACTGCACGACTACGTCAAACTCCTGCCCGACTCCGACATCACCATCAAGCTGCTGGATAATCACTGGGTCAGCATCCGCTGCGGCCGCTCCAATACGAAAATGGTTGGCATGGCGAAATCAAATTTCCCCAGCCTGCCCGCGTTTCCTACCGCAGGCGTCGTGCAAATTCCCGGCAAGATCCTGCGCGGCCTCATCGCCCGCACCGGCTTCGCCATCTCCAGCGAAGAATCCCGCTACACCCTGAACGGCGCGCTCATGCTGCTCAAGCCCGAGTCCATCACCATGGTCGCCACCGACGGCCATCGCCTCGCCCACTGCGAGCGCAACGGAGAAAAGTTCGAAGGCATCTCCGGCGAGATGAAAACTCTCGTTCCCAAAAAAGCCATGGACGAACTCAAGTCCCTGCTCGATTCCACCGACGCCGAAACCATCGAGTTCGCCAAAGACGATTCCACTCTCTTCTTCCGCATCGGCTCGCGCCTGCTCACCTCGCGCCAACTTACCGGCCAGTTCCCCAACTTCGAAGCCGTGCTCCCCAAAGACAACAACAAGAGCATCGTCCTCAATAATTCCGATCTAAATTCCGCCATCCTGCGCGTCGCCCAGTTCGCCGACGAACGCTCCCGCGCCGTCCGCATGAAGCTCGAAAAAGGCGAAGTAAAAATCTCCGCCTCTTCCACCGACGCCGGCGAATCCGAAGATTCCATCGAGGCCCCCTACGATGGCGAGACCATGACCATCGGCTTCAACGCCCAATACCTGGTCGACTTCCTAAAAGCCGCCGGCACTGACGACGTCCGCCTCGAACTGAAAGACTCCCAATCCGCCGGCCAACTCCGCCCCGCCGAAGGCGACGACTACAAATACCGCTACATCGTCATGCCCATGCGGATCTGAGATTATTTTAGTTCTTTGGAAAAACCTTGAGATTATTGGGTTCCCCGCAATCGTCGGAGGGAACCGCCAACAGTTCCTGGATTTTCTCCCTCGAAATTCCCTCGCCTTCGGTTAAAACTTTCCAAAGGGCGTCAGCAACTATCTCGCTAGGACTTGTTCTCTCTTCCTTACGCTTTTTCCTGCGCCCAGCAATTACATCCATAACGAGCTTTTCGGTTGGTGTGAGGTAAATACCAACTTGTTCAGCGTCCTTGTCAAGTCTTTTTCGCCTGGCCATAAAGATTGTTCTTGCTTTCTTATTGTAATATTATAATATCCTTGTGTAAGACTTGCACGCGAGGATTTCTGTGGCCGCTGAAGAGAAGGCGTTGCAAAAAGAACTGACGGTGTTCGAAGAACATAAGCGAGAATGGCTTCAGAACCATCCTGGCGACTTCGTCGTGATCGCCGACGAGACCGTCGCCGGTTTCTTCCAAGACTACGAATCGGCGTTCAAAGCAGGCCTTAACAAGTTCGGCGTTCAGGCCAGCTTCCTCGTCAAGCAGATTTGGGCGGAAGAACCCGTTTATCTCATTCATTGACCTCACGCGCTGCGGGTGCCACCAGTGAAGTTGCCGTTTACCTCGACGAAAGGGCCACACCTTGAGATACTAATCAGCGCGACGAGGATCGAGTTAGTTGAGGGAAGAGCGGCAGGCCTAGAATTTCCCGATATGTCCGTCAGGGCCCTGGTCGATACCGGCGCATCGTTAACAATCATCAACCCGCAGATTGCCGCCACTTGCAAACTCAAGCAAACCGGTCGCCAGAAAATCAGTGCAGTGGGCGGAGAAGCCGGCGAATTTCCAGAGTATGCTGCCGCCATCTCCTTTCCCGGTAACCATCTGCCTGGCCTTGATACAACTCGTGTGGTCGCTTGTCCGATCATCCGTCAGCCGTTTTTTTCTTGCCTTATCGGTCGCGACATCATGCGCAAATGGCTCTTCACATACGATGGACGCACCGGCGAGGTCGAAATAATCTCGTAAAAGGCAAAGCCTGATCCACTCCCGCTTGACCTTCCTCCTCCCCTGTCATAAATTGTCCCAACCCTTACATCGAAGGAGATTTCGCATGCTAGACGGTTTCAAGAAATTCATCCTGCGCGGCAACGTCGTCGACATGGCCGTCGGCGTAGTCATCGGCGCGGCCTTCGGCGGCGTAGTCACCGAGATGACCAAAGCTTTCCTCACGCCCCTGATCGCCCTCATCGTCGGCAAGCCTGATTACTCGAGTCTCAAGTTTACCGTCCGCACCACCACGTTCCCCATCGGCGATTTCATCAATGCCTGCATCTCCTTCGTGCTGATTGCTGCCGCCGTGTACTTCTTCGTAGTCCTGCCCGTCAACTGGCTGATCGCCCGCATGCACAAGGCCGACAAACCCGCCGACCCCACCACCCGGAAATGCCCCGAATGCCTCAGCGAAATTCCCCTCGAAGCCCGCCGCTGCATGCACTGCACCCAACCCGTATTAGGACGCGCCGCCTAGAACCCAATCAGGTCGGGACTCCGCCTTCCACATTGCGGTCCAAAAATACGGTCCCTTTTTCTCTCGCCCGCGAGAATCGGGGCCGCCAAATTCTTTAGCCCGAGCAGAGCACTCAACCCCGCGCAAAAGCATGCAACAAAAATTGATCTTTTCGGCCCGGACCATCCTCTGCCAGTAATTTCGCTCATTCATCCCATGCTAGCGATTGCAGAATGCCGCGAACCCATCCCTTGTGCTCACGAGAATTCCTCGGAAGCCGCACGCCCTCCCACTATTACCATCTCGATTCCCACCCACACCTGTTTACATGCCCCGCACGAAATTCCACTTTCGCCAACCGCCCTCTCCGCTAGCATCATTCGGAAGCCCGACTCCTCAGACTTCTTCCCACCTGTTAACCCGAAAGATTCGTACCTAGAGAGATGCGTCGCAATCCAACAGCAGAAACCAACAGAAAAAAAGCGGCCCTCAAAGGCCGCCATACAACCGAGAACCAACAACCAACAACCAACAACCAACAACCGAGAACGAGAACCGAGAACCGAGAACTACCCACTACCCACTAACCACTAACCACTGCTCCCCCCTACCTCCCCGCCGCCGCTCCGCTCGCCATCATCCCCGCAATCTCCATCCCTTCAATCCGCGCCAGCACATTCTCCATGCTAGCCCCCGTATCCGTGCACGCATCCACATAAGGATGCCGGCTCCCATCCGCATGCATCACCAGCACCGCAGTCTCCGCCTGCGCCTTCTTCACCATGTAAGGCAAATGATGCCGGTCATTCCGCGTCAAACTCGCTCCCAGCACCACCAGATCGAAGGTGCCCTTTTGCAGCGCGTCCACCACCGCCTTGCGCCCCAAAGCGTTCTGCACACTATGCCCGGCCTTCTCAAATGCCGCCGCCGGAGCCACCTGCGCCTCCGCTTCCCCCTCACCATAAAGAATTCTCAACTTCGTTACTTTCGACATTGCTCCCATCCTGGCTCGGCACGAGAACCCATACCGGCACAGCCACGGTAGCAACCGCCCCGCCCCCCGCAAACGTCACCGAAGACCAGTGACTAGTGATCGGTAAAATCAGTGGTTAGTGAGTAGTGGTCAGTGGGTGGGGGTCGGATTGAGTCGAGGATTGATCTCGGAAACTCTTCCTAGTTAAAAGTGGGTTCCAATGGCCTTCACCCATCACTGACCACTACTCACTACCCACTACCCACTACCCAGTACCCAGTACCCACTACCCCACCCCACTTTTCCTGTTCCCCTACAGCCCCATCACCGTTTACACTCATGCCCCAGAGGAATCCACCATGTCCCGCTCGCACTTCGTCGTCACCATAATTTTCCTGTTAACCGCCGTCTGCGCCGCTCAACAGAACGAGCCCACATCCACCGCCAGTTGCAATCTCGACGACGGCCGCCAAGTCTACATCCGCTACAACCCCGGCAACGCCAAGACCGATAAAGTTTCCAACGGCAAACCCTTCACCCCCGGCGGCGCTCCCATGACCTTATTTACTGACGCCCCACTCACCTTCGCCGGCTCCTCCATCCCCATGGGCGCCTACACCGTCTATCCAATCCCCGCGCGCGAAAAATGGACCCTCGCGGTCAACAAAAATGTCACCGCCGGCGCCCCCTACGACGAAAAGCAGGACCTCGCCCGCTCCACCATCGAAACCGAACAAATTCCGCAGGCCGCCACCGAACTCGAAGTCGCATTCGCCCACGTCGGCTCCAGATGCACCCTCCGCATCTACATCGGCAAAGTCGCCACCTTCGCCGACTTCATCGCCAAGTAACCTCATCTGAAGCCATGTGGAGCGGGCGCCCCGCCCGCTGCTTTTGATGTTGACTTTGATCTTGATCTCGCCCCGTCATCCTAAGCCCCGCGCCTTTGCGGGGCGAAGGACTTCGTCACCCTGCGTCCCCCTCCGTTGCTTTTTCAACTGGGAGAACCTAGACTTCAGCCCATGAGACCGCAGCCGCCGGCGAAACTTTTCTCCGTGATCTCTCTAACTATATTTCTAGCCACCACCGCCTTAGCCCAACTCTCCCGCCAAACCCAATCCTCCAACACCACCGAAAACCTCCGCGGCGTCAGCGCCGTCTCGCAACAAATCGCCTGGGCTTCCGGTTCTCACGGCACCTACCTTCGCACCACCGACGCCGGCCGCACCTGGACACCCGCCCAGGTCCCCGACGCCGCCACCCTCGATTTCCGCGGCATAGTCGCCTTCTCCGCCGACGAAGCCTTCCTCATGTCCTCCGGACCCGGCGCCCAGTCCCGCATTTACCACACAATCGACGCCGGCCAACACTGGCAACTGCAATTCACCGCCACCAATCCCAAATCATTCTTCGACTCCATCGCCTTCTGGGATCGCACCCACGGCGTCGTCCTCGGCGACCCCATCCCCGACGAAAAAGGCCAACTAAAATTCCAACTCCTCCTCACCACCGACGGCCAATCCTGGACCCCCATCCCCCCCGCTCAACTCCCCCCCGCCCTCGAAGGCGAAGGCGCATTCGCCGCTAGCAACACCTGCCTCGCCCTCTTGCCCCGTGACTCTGTCATCCTGAGCGGAGAAACGCGCTCCGCGGAGCGGGGCGCGTGTCGGAGTCGAAGGATCCCTTGCAGCTCGTCGTCGCCTGCGGCCTCGCAGGGAGTTCTTACCGCCGATGCCGTCCCGTCGCATTCTGAAGTCACTCCTGTATCCTGGAAGAGCGGCGCTTCTTCAGGACCGCGTGAAGCGCCACAAGAAAAAGCCGCGTCAGCCCCCGACCCCAACCTCTGGTTCGCCACCGGCGGCCGCGCCGCCCGCGTCTTCCACTCCCCCGACCGCGGCCAAACCTGGGAAGTCTTCCCCACTCCCATCGCCCACGGCCCCGATTCCGCCGGAATCTTCTCCATCGCCTTCCGCGACCCCGTCCACGGCGTCATCGCCGGCGGCGACTACAAGCATCCCGACCGCGACGGCCCCAACTTAGCCTTCACCAACGACGGCGGCAAAACCTGGTCGCTCTCAAAAATCTTTGCCCAATCCTATTACTCCGCCGTCGCCTATGATCGCGCCTCCCTCACCACCGCCGACCCCTCCCAGACCGACGACCGCGCCCTCATCCGCCTTTTCATCGCCGGCCCCAACTTCATCTTCGATTTCCGCCCTCCAAAAGATCCCACCCGCATCAGTCCTCCCAAAAAATCGGGCATCGGATTCAACGCCCTCAGCCCCTACCCCTCCGGCGGAGCCCTCGCCGTCGGTCCCCACGGCTCCATCGCCACCATCCCCTGATGATTCTTGCAGCCGTCTGTCGCGTTATAAAAACTCCTTGTCATCCTGAGCGCGTTCTTTGCGCGAAGGATCTCCGCCACGCTGCCCGTTCCCGCCGCACGATCCCCGGACAAATCTTTTCCAGCGTCCCCGCCCCACTCCCCAGCATCCAACCTGCAGCCCATGTCCCAAAGTTCTTCCAATCCCGCCGTTTTGGAGTACACTCCATAGATCGTTTCATCAGTATGTTTACTCCGCACCCCAATCTAGCCGACGAAGTCAACCACGTCATCGTCCAGTCCGAAATCGAAGGCGGCGTTTTTCTCCACGATCTCCCGCCCTCCACCATCCTGGAAATTCAAACTCTTCACCACGTCTACACCGCCGTCCTGCTCGGCGGCAGCGAAGCTCTCCTGTCCGGCCATCCCGAGTTCTGCCCCAACCCCGTGCAAGTCGCCATCGCCGGCTCCACCTGGGGCGGCTCCATGCTCAAACTGCAATACGTCGGCCGCGGTATGCACCTCGAATTCCGCCACCCCGAATACTCCACTCCCATCATCACCTCTCCCATTCAGGAAATCCGCGACTACACCACCGCCTGATAGTTTCCCCTCAGCGTTTTCCTCTGTGCCGCTCCGTGTCCCCTGTGTTTAAGCTCTTGACGTTGCCTTTGACCCTGATCTCCACGCACCCATTTGACTATCTCCCCGACCTGACCTACCATTCCCCCCGAAGTCCCCACTTCCTATGACCATCACCACCCGCGAAGTCAGCCACGTCACCATCCTCGATCTCAACGGCCGCATCACCCTCGGCGACGAAACCGGCCTGCTCCGCGACGCCGTCCGCAAACTCATCGCCGCCGGCAAAAAGAAGATCGTCCTCAACCTCACCCACGTCGATTACATCGACTCCTCCGGCGTCGGCGAACTGGTCAGCAGCTACACCGCCGTCCGCAACGCCGGCGGCGAACTCAAACTCTACGGCCTCAGCAAAAAAGTGCAGGACGTCCTCCACGTCACCAAGCTCTACACCGTCTTCGACATCAAAGACGACGAATTCACCGCCGTAAAATCCTTCGACTACTTCTTCGCCAAATAACCCTTCACCCAGCACAGCATCGTCAAGCTAGCGCGTCGATTTGAGTTGCATCGAAAGAAACGAAAGAAACGACTTTCAGAGGCTGCGAGAGTTTCGAAAAACTCGATCTGCGGCGAGGCGTGGAAGCGCACGACCTTCGAGCTCGCGGAAAAAGTCCTTGTGCGGCCGCTTTGAAAGGGCGCGACTTTTTAGTCGCGCCGCAAAAGCCCAATGAAATTAACAGCGGCTTCAGCCGCCGAACCCAATGTTCAAGTCGCGAAGGACTTTTCCCCGCGCCCTCTGAAGTCGTGGCGTAAGAGTCGCGTTTTGATTGCGGCTTTCAGCCGCTGAGCGCCGATGCTTTTCAACCGCATACCGTCGGCGAGCAGACCTTCGCCAACGATCCCGGAAACCCCTGTCATTCGGAATCACGGCCCGTCTATTTTCCACTCATGATGTTCTCTCCTCAGTGATTGGTTCGTTTACGCCCGTTTCATTCAAGATAGCTTCGCTCATAACCGACCCGCTCCCTTCTCCAATCCTTCTGCCGGCAGCGACCTCAGAAGATCCTCAAGCCGAACATAGCTCGCTTCCATTCCGCCTTCCATGCCGGTCGCCAGCATCGCCGCGCGCGTCTTTCCATCGGGCAGCGTCATTCGCATCGTCATCAACGTTCCCGCTCCCTCCTCATCAAATCTCGTTTCAACATGGTTGTCCGGGGTAGGATCCGGCAGATGCATCCGCTCCACATGTACGATCCTGCTATAAGGCTTCAATTCCACAAACTCGCCGGTGATGTAGAATCCCGCACCTTTGGCATTCTTCCACTCGTAGCGGAATTTACCCCCCGGCCGCGCCTCGTTGATGCAGACAGGCATCGTCCATCCCTCCGGGCCCAGCAACCATTGCTGGATTAATTTCGGATCCGTGTGGGCGCGATACACCGCCTCCGGCGGGGCAGCGAAGCGCCGGGTCACAACGATGTGGGTCTCCCCTTCGGTTTTCAGCGTCATCTTGCTCATGGCTTTTCTCCTTTACGTTTTTCCATCCCGTTCAGAACTTCATCCAGCCGGTCGTAGTTCTTCTCCAGGGCTCCTCGCAGCATTGCCAGCCACTGGTCCATCGCTTCAATCCCCGCCTTAGCCAGACGCCGAGGCCGCTTCGTGCCCTCGACTCGCCGAACAATCAGTCCCGCATCTTCGAGCACCTTCAGATGTTGGGAGATTGCCGGTTGCGTCATCTCGAACGGCGCCGCCAATTCATTGACCGTGGCTTCTCCCGTCGCCAGCCGCGCAAGAATCGCCCGCCGCGTCGGATCAGCCAAAGCCGAGAAAGCAGCATCCAGATCATACATAATTATCAACTTATATAAGTAAATAATTATCTTGTCAAGGAAAGTTTGATCCCAATCGCACGAATGAGGGTTGCACTTCACGGGTGGGCCACGATGCCGCCAGCCTCGCGATATTGGGCGGAACGCAAGTACTCCATTACCCTTCCGATTGGCCGACTATCCACTCACTGGATACGCTCAAAATTCCAACCGCGCCTGAAACGCGATCATCCGTGGACTGCTATCGCCCCCCAGCCCAACCCCCAGCAACCCCGTCGGCGGAGCGGTCGTGTACGTGAGCGCTCCAAACCCATGCTGCGTGGAAGGATTTCCCGGAATGCCCGCCTGCACCATGCTCGGCAGCGCAAAATTCGGATGATTGAAAACATTAAAGAACTGCCCCTCAAACCGCAGCTTCACATGCTCGCTCAGGGGAAACCACTTCGTCAGGTAGAAGTCGCTCCATAGAAAATCAGGACCGCGCAGCGCATTCCGTCCCAGGTTTCCGAACTGGCAATTCTGCGCGCTGTCGCCCCCATCGCACTCCCCTGTACTTGGATCGACCGCCGACACAAATGCCGCCGGATTCAGCCACTGCACCGTTCCTGCCTGTGTCACCCCCGGAATGGGATGATGCTCATACAACCGCGCGCCGGGAACCACACTGGCAAACTGCGGTCCGCTGCCCTGCACGATTCCGTCTCCGTTTGCCGAATAAGGCGTGCTCAGCACCGAGAACGGAACTCCGCTGTGCCAAAACGCTGTCCCGGAGATCTGCCATCCGTTGAGCCCATAACCCAGCCAGTGACTCCGCACTCTGACCGGCAGTTGATAAACATATTGCGCGTTCAGATTGTGCCGGATGTCATAGTCGCAAGGCCCATAATCGCGCGCCAAGTCGCCCGGCAGCGGAGACAAAATCCCTCCCGCGGAAAACGAAAGAAACCCTCCGTTCGAAACCGTATCCATGCAACGGCTCCAGTTGTAGTTGACCTGCCCTTGCAGACCATGCCCCAGCCGCTTCATCGCCGTCAGTTGTAGCCCGTTATAGTGGCTGTTCGCCCCGGTGGAGAACTGCGTCACCGCCCCGAATCGCGGATCCGTCGGCTCCCGATAGGGAAACGGCGCAAAACATCCCGGACACACAGTTTGGTAGCCGTTCACTTGGGTCGAGTACGGTTGATTCACCGCCCGCGTGCCCACGTAGCGCGCTTGCACACTCGTCGTCGTCCCAAATTGATGTTCCATTCCCAGGCTCCACTCCATAAAGTAGGGCGCATGGAGTTTGCCATCCGGCACCGCCGTAATCGCAACCGGAGGAAGACAACTTGCCGGACTCGACCGCGGAGATGCGCACGAAAGCTCTCCCTGCGCAAATCCCGAGGTAAAAATCTGATTTGCCGCCACGGTCGCATCGACTGCGCTGTTCGGCGCTCCCGGCGCGATGGCCGTACCCCCCACGCTGCCCAGCACCCCTCCCTGAAACGTCTTGTCGTAAGGAGGATTGGTCCCGATCAGATCCGCCACGCTGCCCGGCAAAATATCGCTGAAGATTCCAAAGCCGCTCCGCAGCACCGATTTCGGCTCGAACTGCCACGCTATCGCCGTTCTCGGTTGCAGGATCGCCACCGGTGTGGAGGAAAAAAGATTGCCGAGATGCGTCTGAATGGCCTCGTTCAGCGGCTGATTCACATCATGCGAGATGGAATTGAACGAGCCGCGCAGACGCCCAACTTCATCATGCGGATTCAGCGGATTCGAATTAAATGTATCGCGCAGACCCAACGTCCACGTCAGTTTGCGAGTCACCTTCCAGGTGTCTTGCGCATAGACATCGAGATTGAGAAAGTTGAACGGCTCATTTGCATTCGAAGGAAATGTTTCCGACGCGGTGTTCGCCACGCCCTCGATGAATTGCTGCAAGTTCGCATAAGTCACCGTCGGAACCGTGCCTTCTCCGAAGTCGTAATCGTTCAGCCGAAAGATGCGGGCATTGCTTCCGAACCGCAGCTCATGAGCCCCGCGACTCCAGGCCAGGTTGTCGTTGATGAAAAACCGCGCCGCCCGCCGCCCCTGAATCCAGGTATTGTCCAGCCCGCCAATAGGCGTGAACCCATTCGCGCCCGTGCCCTGCAACACCATCGGAAACGCCGAAAGCGTCTTCTGCAAGTTGCTCGGCCCAAACAAACTCTCATACCAGGAGAATGCCGGATTGAAATAGTTCACCAGGTTCTGCGAGAAAACATGAGTGTGTCCCGCCGCAAATGAATACAGAGGCTGAGGAGAGACCGCATCAAATAAAGGGTTGATGGGATCTGTATAGGCGGCTTGTAATCCCGTGTCGGCCTGAAACCGGAACCAGGCCGTATCTCTCGGGTTCACGTTGTCGTCGATGCGCACCGTCTGCACCTGTTCGTGGTCGTCGCTGGAATGTGAAACGCTCTGCCGGTTCGCGCATCCATCCCCAGCCGCGCCCAGCGGGCACCCAAGGACCGCGGCCGGGGTGCCGCTGGTATTTTCATACAGAGCGAACATCTGCCCATAGAATGGGGCCGACGCAACAGGGATTTGCTGCAGCACGTACTGCTGGAATGCCTCACTGGGAACAATCGTCGGCGTAACAATCGGCAACGCGATGCGCACCCACTCGCTGTCGAAAAAGAAAAAAAGCTTGTCGCGCACAATCGGCCCGCCCACACTCCCTCCAAAGTGATTCACCGTCGATCCCGGCTTGTGGTTCCCCGCCGTCGCATTGGTGAAGTAATCCGCCGCATTCAGTAGCGAACCATTCCACAGCTCATAAAGGTTCCCGTGAAACTGATTCGTCCCCGACTTGGTGACATAGTCGACCTGCGATGCTCCATACCGTCCTTGATCCACCGAATAGGAAAGTGTGTTGACCGTCACTTCCGAAATCGAATTCAATCCCAGCACCAGATTGGTGGAGAGACCGCTATTGAGATTAGTGAGCGGATCGTTCGTTTCCAGCCCATCCACGATATAGCCATTGGAAAGCGCCGGGAGTCCATTGAATTCCACGTTGCCATAGCCGTTGCTGCCGCCCACAAAATCGTTACTGCTTCCCGCCGTATTAATGAGCGCCCCCGGCGCAAATTGCAGAGGATACGTTAGATCCCCTCCCGGATTCGGCAAGTCCTCCAGCGCCGGAGCATTCAGGGTTGTGGACGTGTTGGCATTTTCCGGATTGATGATCGGGGCTTCACTGCTAACCTCAACCGCCTCATTCGACCGCGCCACTCTCAGCGTGAAATCTACAGTTTGTTTCTGACCCAGCCCCGAAATCACGTTTTCATTTTTCCCCGGATCGAAGCCCGGTGCTTCCGCTCGAACCGAATAGCTCCCCGGCTTGAGCTGCGGAAAGTTGAAGCGCCCCGCGTCATCCGTGCGGGCAGTGCGCTTCAGTCCGCTCTCGTGACTCGTGATCGTCACCGTGGCGCCCCCCACCACCGCGTCGCTTGTGTCCCGCACCTGGCCAACGATCGCGCTGGTCGTTTCCCCTTGCGCCAGAGCCCTGACCGGAAGAAAACACGCCACCGTTAATACAAGAAAAGCAAACTTCGCAGCCCGCGGGTAGTCGTGCAGTTGGCAAGGACATTTGTGTGGGGACAGCCGCCCTCGGCTGTCCGTCGAGCGCAGCTCGACCGCTTCTCTCGACCCGCCGCAAACCACGCCACTACCCGCCCGCGCCATGAATACCTTACGTCTACGCCCTGAGTGGCAGAGCGCCATTGATTAACCACCGGTCATCTTCCATAGTTAACCACAGTTAACGCAAACTAGACAAGGAGACTGACTCGGGAAAGGCACGACGTTCAGAGGCCGCTGAAAAAATCGCCCCGCGAAAGGGTTCGGGAAGGGCACGACGGTTCAGTCGTGCCGTTAGATCGTTCAAAATGAAGCCGCGCTTTAGCGCCGGAGGGCCGCTTTGGGACGCCGGAATGACTTTTTCCGCAGCCTCTGCTAGCCGAAGCGGCCCAGCCGCCGCTTCCGCCCCGCAAAAATCCTTGCTTAGTAGAAACCGGAAGGGCGTCCCATAAGCTAATGAGGCTGTTTGGAAACCTCCAAACCTTCGCTCACTCGCCGGATTTCTTCGACCCGAAAATGTACCCAAGGATGGCACTGAACACCGGCAGAATCGTGGAAGCTACAACCAATTGGAATAACTGCGTCGCCCGCTCAACCTGAAGCTTCGCCATCTGCTGATAAATGTCAACGGCTTCCTTGTGGGCGTCCAACAATCTCTTATATTGTTCAAGATCGCCAGGGTTGGATGGTGGGACCGGAAAGTCCGGGATTCGGAGCCAGTGGAAGGATACGAGAAAGATCGTGCCAGACGCTATGAGGATATAAACGAAAAATGCGAGGGCCAGCCATAGGCCGACCCGTTGCAATGGTTCCAATCGAGCGCCGGCGCCGCGGACCTCCTGCAGAATTTGGTCCTGCGGCACCTGCACGCGCTCAATCATGGCAGCACAATATCCTTAATGACGTCATTGTCCTGCATAATCGAGACCTTTCCATCCTTCTTCTCGCCATCTAGATACTTATAGAGAGCGACTGCTCTCCGCAAAACATCGACCTTCGTCGTCCCCTTTTCCTCCGCAAGTTGTTCCAAGATGTCGTTCATCTTGTCATTAAATTCAACCGTCAATTTCGGCATGTTTCCTAGTCCTCCACCTAGGATGCACTAAATATACACCGAATATGCACATTGTCAACGCATTTATTGTGTATCATTAGGTCTTTGAATCGGAGTCGACGATACTTCAGGATCAGAGTCCGCTTTACTGGCCTCTAGCGTAGTCGCCTCAAAATATACGGACAGGGCCGCGCCCGGTGGGAATTATTATTATTCCCAAGGGGAATAATTAGCGATACACTCGCCTATTTTAACCAAAAGTGGTAAATATAAAAATTATATCCACAAAATGTTCCACTGGAACAATAGGACTAATGTTCCGGCAGGAACATTAGGAAAGATGTTCCAGTCGGAACACTGGTTCTAGTGTTCCCGTCGGAACGTTAGCACTAACGTTCCCGTCGGAACACTTGGCACAAGTTCCAAATCAAACCCCGCAATGTTCCCACCGGAACATTAGACAAGTTTTGCACAACCCCTTCACGAAATGCACAACATCTGACCTTGCACTCCGCACACACTTCCTTCTATGCTGCGAATGACTCTGACTTCTCCCACAACTTATGGCACGTGTCATCGCTGTTGCCAATCAGAAGGGCGGCGTGGGTAAGACCACGACTGCCATCAACCTCGCCGCATCTTTCGCCGCCGCTGAAGTGAACACCTTACTCATCGATTGCGATCCGCAATCGAATGCCTCCAGCGGCCTGGGCCTGGTGAAGGATCCGGAACGCATCTCCACCTACCATGTCCTCCTAGGCGCTGCCTCAGGCGAAGAAGCCCTCGCCATGACAGAACTGGAACAACTCTGGATCATTCCTTCCCACAAGAATCTAATCGGCGCAAACCTTGAACTCGTAGACGCGGACCGCCGCGAATATCGCCTGAAAGATGCCATCGCGCCTTTGCGCGAAAGGTTCCAGTACATTGTTCTGGACTGCCCGCCTGCGCTCGACTTGCTAACCCTGAACGCACTCGTCGCCGCCGATTCCGTTTTGATTCCCATGCAGGCGGAATACTTTGCACTCGAAGGCATCAGCGAGCTGCTCGACACCATCGAGCGCATTCGCGTGGAGTTGAATCCGGAACTTGCAATCGAAGGCGTAGTCCTGACCATGCTGGATGAGCGCACCAACCTGGCGCAGCAAGTGATCGCGGAATTGAAGAAGTTCTTTGGCGACAAACTGTGCGCTGCGAGTGTGCCGCGGAACATACGGCTGGCCGAGGCGCCCAGTCATGGCAAGCCGGCGCTGGTGTACGATCCGCGATCGAAAGGCGCGGAGAGTTATATACGCCTGGCGAAGGAGCTGCTGGGGCGGCATGTGGCGGTGGGGGATACGGCCACGGCTCGGAGCGCTTGAGTATATCGATATTCGTCTATCTATAGATTGATATGTGTCGATATAAATAAGATCAAAGTCAAAGGCTTTAACACAGGGGACACAGAGGGGCACGGGGTAATACACGGAGGGTGCGTGCTATGACTACGGTGGCGGCGGAGAAGA
>Ga0302319_10007553_pt1 | contig 21387 bp, 23 predicted proteins | sample Bog_T0_2_FD_203319 | JGI IMG/M metagenome (GOLD analysis project Ga0302319, IMG submission 203319) | Peat permafrost microbial communities from Stordalen Mire near Abisko, Sweden - Bog_T0_2 | ecosystem: Environmental > Terrestrial > Soil > Wetlands > Peat | place: Sweden: Abisko, Stordalen Mire... | reverse complement strand
GGTATGAGAACTTATTTCTTTAGTGGCATGGAAGGTGATGCGTTCCCAATCAACGACTTGCGATGACGTTGTTTCCTGAAGTGTTAACATGCTCGCCGTTCCACCGACCGAATCTCATAATCCATTAGCCCGCCATGTCGTGCCCTGGGTCGTAGGCGCTTTGCCCTGAGTAATTCTGGGCTTGCTGGGGTCGATACTCAGACAAACGCCAAGGGTGTGTGCGCCGCAATGGAAAAAGAAATGGTCGTTGGAACCGCCGGGCACCGCCTCATTCGGCAGGGCCGTTTCGAATGTGACCACCGGAAGCGATACTTCCGACATCAACCCGGCATCGCAAAGTTTTGATTGGAGACTGCCCGTCACGATATTCACCAGCTCCCCGATGACGTCGTTAATCGCTTCCGGGGTATGCTCGTCCGCATCGCCGCCCAACATCTTGGCCGCGATGATCAGGCTGAGATGGGGGGGGAATGCCAGCGTGACCTGGCCATTGGTCTCTCCGCTAAACCGCACCGCAGCGGTCATGAACCGGTAATCCGGCATCGACGTCGTAAACGGATCGGCCGCCTCGAGCGGCATTTCGACCATCGTTTCAAATGTCTCGTAGATCGCTTTGGTCAACAGATCGCCGACCATCACCACGATGACCTTGTTGACGCCGAGGCGGGACGTGGCCATTTGCACCGTCGCTCCGAGGCGCGCGGCCGCCTTCGGGTACGCGATGGTCATGAGCCTCTGGGTTATGCCGCTGTCCGTGTTGATGATCCCCGCGATCTCATCCATCGAGGCGCTTTCGCGTCCCTTCACCAGACCCGAGATTTTCTCAACGTTGGGCGATTGGGGTCCCAATTGAAATTTGGCGCGAAGGTCAACTTGCTGTTTCGAAGGGCCGCCGTTGGAGGGGGGATTATTCTTGTGCATAGGAATGAATGGGCATCGGTTGATTGGAATTTTGCAAAGCATTCACGATTTCGTCCGCGATTTCCTCCAGCGGAACGATGGCGTCGACCGCGTTCAGTTCCACGGCCTTGCGGGCCATGCCGTAGACCACGCTGCTGTCGGCATCCTGCACGAGCGTGTAGGCGTTGAGATCGTGCAGCATTTTCATCCCGGCGGCTCCATCCCGGCCCATGCCGGTAAGCAGGGCCGCAATGGTGTTTGCGCCGGCGTACTTCGCCAGCGACCGGAACAGCACATCGACCGATGGCCGTTGGTGCTCCACCACCGGCCCGGAATGCAGCACCACGCGATACTGGTTCAGGACGCGGCGGACTTCCATATGCTGGTCTCCCGGCGCGATCAGCGCGAGGCCCCGGTGGACAATATCGCCGTGCTTCGCTTCCCGCACTTCCATCGCGCAGGTCTTGTCCAGCCGCTCTGCAAAGCTGGCCGAGAACCCGGCGGGAATGTGCTGCACCACGACAATACCGGGCAGGTCGTCGGGCAGCATGGTCAGGACTGTCTCCAGCGCCTGCGTTCCGCCTGTTGAGGCACCGAGGGCGATGATTTGCGTCGGATCATGGGCGCCTTGGGGGGCCGAATCCGGGAGGAAGGAACAAGTGAGCCGGTGGGTCCGTTGGCGCCACGACGGCGATGCCGCAGCGGTCTTGATGTCCTGGATCAGCCTCTCACTAAAGTCATGCCTGCTGGAAAGGCTTTCCGGTTTTTTAATTACGGAGCACGCTCCGGCGATAAGCGCCTCAATCGCCTTCGGTGAACCCGGTGGCGTGAGACCGCTCAGGACAATCACTGGCATCGGTTTGTGCTCCATCAGCAATTTCAGAAACTTCATGCCCGGCATTCGCGGCAATTCCAAATCGAGCGTCAGCACATCCACCGGTTGGGAACGTAATTGGTCCCTGGCCTCGTACGGATCGCGCGCGCAGCCGACCAGTTCGATCTCCTTGTTGTGTCCTAGAATCTCAGTCAGGTATTTGCAGAAAAACGGCGAATCATCGATCGACAATACCCGGATCGGCCGGGTCAGGTGCCGTTCTTGTCGCGAATGATTATTCATGGTTTCCTCGGCGCTACGTCTTGCGGTAAATGCTCGGTTTGGCTTGCGCCATTCCGTCAGGCTTTTGACTCATGCTCTCGGAGTGTCCAATGACGAGATAGCCGCCTTGGTAGAGCTGGCGGCAGAGCCTCTCCATCAAGGTTCGCGTTGTTGGCGGATCGAAGTAAATCATCACGTTCCGGCAAAAGATAAGATGGTATTTTTCATCGGGCCGCGTCGGGTTGAGCAGGTTCATATGCTCGAATTGGATCTGTTCGCGCAGCTGCGGCTTGACCCGGTAGAAGCCCTCCCACTCGCCTTCGCCTTTTTGAAAATAGCGGGGTAACAACGTCGCGTTGGGCAGCTTCAGCCGGTCACCCTGGTAAATCCCCTTATCGGCTTTTTCCAAAACTCGCGTCGAAATATCGGTGGCAAGAATTTGCCATGCGCCCTGGCCCATGCTTTGGAGGCAACTGTCCAGCACGATTGCCAGCGAGTAGGCCTCTTCTCCCGTGGAACACGCCGCGCTCCAGGCGCGATAGGGCTTTTTGGCGGTCTTGGGATCCAGCGCTAGAAACTCGGGAATGATCGTCTCCTTGAGAAATTTGAAGTGCTCGATTTCCCGGAAAAAATTGGTGAAATTCGTCGAGAGCGCATCGATCAAATGAGTGACTTCGTCAGGCTCGCGGTTCGATTTGAGCAGGTCGCAATATTCTTCCACACTCGACAACCCGAGGCGCGTTAGCCGCTGGGTCAGCCGCGTGCATACCATTGCTTTTTTTTCTTCGCCCAGATGGATGCTACTCTGGTCATAGACCAGTTGACGGATGAAATTGAAATCGGGGTCTCGAATTTGCACGATAAAAAAAAGGCGTTATCTTCTTTATCGGAGTGACTTTAGGAAATCTTAGATTCATACTAAGGGAATCCATTTAATCGTATGGCCCGCCGCTTAACGTAATTTTCGAGTAGGCCGATGGGTCAATGGCGCTTTAAAACAATTTTTCGTGCGTATTACACCGAAGGTATATTGTAGCAATATATTTGTTTCAAATAAGTTGCATGACTTTTTAAGATATTTATTGAAGTGCTCTGCCGCTTGGTATAAACAGATCGGAGCTAAATGCATGTACGCTTAAGGTATTCAGACCACTTCAAATTCATTTCATGAAAAACGAGACGGCGACCAAACTAGCGCTTTTCCCTAGCCACACCGGACTTATGGAAACCAAGCCAGTTACCGCGAAAAACCGCAAGAAAGCCGGTTCTCTCCCGAATTTGAACAAAGCAGTCCATGCCGATTATACCGACGAGATCATCCGGCAATCGACGACCGTTCTCGATTTGATCAACGAAGCGATCATTGCCAAGAGCCTGGACGGCACCGTCACCCTGTGGAACCCCGCCGCCGAGCGAATGCTTGGGTACTCGGCCCAAGAGATCGTCGGTCAGTCGGCGGAGATACTGTTCACCTCCGACCGCTTTAAGCAGGCCGAAGAAGTCCGGGAACGCGCCATCCGGGGTGAGACCGTAAGCCCTTTCGAGACGGTTTTTCTTCGCAAGGATGGTCGCCCTCTGGATGTCTCGGTCACAGTCTGCCCGCTCAAAAACGAAACAGGCAAGATCATTGGCTCCTCGAAAATCCTGCGGGACCTCACGGAATACAACCGCGCCAAAAACGAGATTGAGGAACGGACCGCCTTGCTCGACAAAACCCGCGATGCCATCATCATTTCCGACCTCGAAGGCCGGATCATCTTTTGGAACAAGGGGGCGGAGCACGTCTACGGTTGGAGCCGCCTGGAATCGACGGGCCGTTTCGCCGGGGAATTCATCTTTGCCGAAGTGCCAAAATTCAGGGAAATCAGCGCCCTCACGCTGGAGCACGGCGAATGGTCGGGCGAAGTCCAGCACCACGGACGGGATCGCCAGGAATTGATCATCGAGACCCGCTGGTCTCTCCTGCGCGACAAGTCGGGTGCGCCCAAATCGATTCTCGCCATCAACACCGACGTCACCGAAAAGAGAAAAATCGAAGTCCAGTACATGAGGGCGCAACGCATGGAGAGCCTCGGCATCCTCGCCGGTGGAATCGCGCACGACCTGAACAACATCCTCACCCCCATCATGCTCTCCATCGACATGCTCAAGAGCCTGTCGGTCGATCCCCACGCCCGCTCGATCCTCGAAACCATTGAGCTCAGCGCTCGTCGCGGGTCCGACATCGTCCAGCAAGTCCTGGCCTTCGCCCGCGGCATGGAAGGCCAGCGCATTGTCATCCAGCCCAAGTATCTCCTCAAGGACATCGAGCATATCGTCGCTGACACCTTCCCCACCGACGTCCGCCTCAGCCTGGCACTTCCTCATGAATCCTGGCCCATCCTGGGTGATCCGACCCAGATCCAGCAGGTTCTTCTCAACCTTTGCGTGAACGCGCGCGACGCGATGCCCAACGGAGGCACCCTTAGCATCAAAACGGAGAACATCCTCGCCGACGAAAACTATATTGCGATGAACCGGCAGGCCAAGATCGGCGCCTACCTCGCCATTTCCGTTACCGACACCGGCGTTGGCATTCCCCAGGACATCATCAACTCGATCTTCGAGCCCTTCTTCACCACCAAGGAGCTCGGCAAAGGAACCGGGCTCGGCCTCTCTTCCGTCAAGGCCATTATCAAAAGCCATGGTGGCTTCATCAACGTTTACAGCGAGATTGGCCGGGGAACGACCTTCAAAGTCTACCTTCCGGCGCAGCAAGAGACGGTTTCAGACGTTCCTGATCAAGCCAAGGAAGAAACCATCCTGCCCCGTGGCTCCGGCGAAACGATCCTTGTCGTCGATGACGAGACTTCCATTCTCTCCATCACCAGCGAAACCCTCCTGGCTTTCGGCTACAATGTCGTCACCGCGTGCAACGGCGCTGAAGCCGTCGCTATTTACGCCCAGCAAATGGACAAGATCGCCGCGATCCTCACCGATCTCTCCATGCCGGTCATGGATGGCCGCGCCACGATCTACGCTCTGCTCAAAATAAACCCCAAGGCGAAAATCATCGCCATGAGCGGCATGGACGAAGCCGACAGCGTCGCGAAGGCATCCACCGCCGGAATCAAACATTTCATCTCGAAGCCCTACACCGCCGCGACTCTGCTTCAAACCCTGCGCACCATGCAGGAAGCTTAGAGGCTTTCGATTTACACAGGCGCTTCGCGACACAAAGTGGCCGGAGATCGCGCAAGCCGTACCGACTCACTCCTGCTTCTTCTTCTCTGAAGCAGCCTTGCTCAAAATACTGGTGCTTTCAGCCGCCTGGGGATGCATTGCCGCCTCGCGATTGGCTTCCATCACGTTGATTTCCGGTGTGCTCCGGCGAACATCAATATGCCGCGGCGCCCGGATGCCCAGCCGAACGCGCTGGTTGTCCACGGCAAGGACCGTGATTTCGATATCGTCGGAGAGTTTGATCGACTCACCGACTTTCCGACTAAGGACGAGCATTGCTCATCGATAGCAGATTCAGAGCTGGAGGCAAAGGGCTTCCGCTTTTTCCAGCGAGGAATTCAGAGGGACAACCACCTGGCGGGCCTGCCGGTTGCGCACATTCACCAGCAGCGGCGAGTTCGGTTTCGCCTTTACCGTGGTGCGGCTGTCCTGTTCCTGAATGCGGACGATGAAGTAAACCGCGTAATCCCTCGGGTCGATCGATCCCATTTCCTGCAGCGTCGAGTCCTCCACTTCCAGCATGAAATCCTTCACCCAGGCAAAGGCATCAACCACGGCAAATACGAGATCGGGATCGGAGACCGACTGCATCCATGCGAAAGGCCGTTCCTCAGGCTTCTGCGCCATGATAAATTCCCGGTTCGCGGGAAATCCTGGCAAACCATTCGGGAATTCAATCACCTTGTTGCGAAGTGATTCGATCGGGAGGTTTTCGGAGTGCTTGTTTTTCATGGGGTCTTGGGTTCGATCATGCGTGGGCTTTAGGACGTGGGAACACTACCCATATAGTTCAGCATTGACAGGCTCAGGATGCGGCTGCCCGCTTCCAGCGATGCCTGGTACTGGTTTTGGATTTGCTGCAATTGAACCGTTATGTTCGGCAGATTGGTCTGCGTCAGGTTGTTCACTTGGGCGTTCTGCGAATCCAATTGCTGTGTCAAACTCGTCGTGGCCGCTGATACGGCTGACATGCTTGCGGCGGTACTTCCAACATACTGCGAAACGAGATTGAGCGCGTTGTTAAGCGCGGGCAAATCGGTGTTCATGACGGAGGTGGCATTGCCCGATTTCAAATCGGTGATGGTCTGGTTCAGGGCGCCGACCACATCGACTCCCGTAGATGAATCGTAGAGAAAGCCGTCGACAGGAGGCGACCCGGAGCGGCCGGCCACGATGCCAGTTTGCACCGCGTTGCCTTGTTGGACTTCGATCGTTTGGGTCGCGCCGTTGGTGGCCGAATTATAAGTCCCACTCGAGGTCAAAGGCGGCTGGTTGGCTGTTCCGCCAAAGAGATAATTTCCGTTGCTGTCTTTTTGATTTACCACGCTGGTGAGCTGGTCGAGCAGGTCGCTCATCTCGGTGGCGATGGTGCCCATGTCTGTGGACGATGTGTCGGAGCTGACAGTGGTGGCATATTCACCCGCTTGCGCCAGGAGTTGGTGAATATTGGTCATGGCTTGGTTGTTCTGAGCCGTTGCCGTTGTCGCGACGGACGCCGCGCTGCTGTAGGCGTTCAACTGCGAGATCATCGACTGGTCCTGCGAGGCTAGTTGATAGGAAAGTGGATTGTCCGATGCGACCTGGACACTGTCTCCCGTCGAGATTTCCTGTTGTAACTGGGCCAACTGCTGCTGCGCAGATTGCGAGCTACTGATAATCAGGTTCGAGTAGGTTTGAGATGTGACACGCATAATGGAGTCCTTTAGCCGGCGGTAGATATATTATTCAAGGTGCTGAACATGCCGGAAATGATTGTAATAAAACGGGCTGAGGCAGAATACGCCTGCTGAAAGTTGATCAGGTTCGTCATTTCCTCGTCGAGCGAAACGCCTGAGACGGAAGCCTGCTGCGTTTGTAATTGCTGGGTAACCTGGTCCTGCGTTGTCTGGTTGGACGCCGCCGTGCTCACGGTCTGGCCGAGATTGCCGACCATCGTCTGGAATGCCGGAACGATGGAAGCCGAATTCTGGAGCTGCGACATCACCAGCGCATTGCTGCCGTCGAGGGGACTATTGGCGGCGCTGGCTGCCGCGATGAGCGACGGATCGCTGGTGATGGATGAACTCACCGCGATATCCGCGGCACCCGTACCGGTAAAAAACACTCCGCCGGCGACCCCATTCGCATCGTACCCGGCTTTATTCTGCGTATTCAACTGGCTGATGAGTTGATTGGCGACTCCGTCCATCGCGCCGAGAAGTCCCGTATTGCCGCTGGCGGCTGGGGACCCGATCACATTATTGGCCACATCCAGGTCAGACCCGAGCGATCCGCCAGAGGGGATGCCGGTGCCGAGCGCTCCTGTCGTGCTGCCGGAAACGGTGAGGGGAACGGCCGCGTTGGCGTTATAAGTGGCGCTCAGGCTTTGCGTGGTGCCCGCGCCGTTGCTGTCGATGCCATTGACCAGAGCCACGGAGGAATTGTCGGCCAGGGTGATATTCACCATGCCGTTGCTCTGTGTGGTCGTGGAGATGTTGACCAGCCCGGAAAGGGTTTGGATGTCGGCCGTCCTGGTGTCGGTCAGGGAATTGGCCGCCTCGCCCGAGGCCGCTTGGGCAAACTCGATCTGCTGGTTGAGAGAAGCAATCTGCGAGCTCAACTGATTGATCTGCGTCGTGGTCGCGCTGGCGGCAGTGGCGATCTGTCCCTGCGTCGATTGCAGTCTTTCGTAAGCGCTATTGATGGCTGAGGTGAGTTCGGTCCCGTCGGAGGCCACGACCGCTCGCGCGGAGGAATCCGTCGGCGTGCTGGCCAAGCTTTGCAACGAACTGAAGAAAGTCGACATGGCGCTCTGGATCGCGCCGCTGCCGGTGCTGGTCGTCGATGTCGAAGAAGAGCTCGACGCGGACGAAAATTGTTCGCCCAGCGAATCCTGTACGGTCGACGTCAGGCTTGCCTGGTTGTCGGCGTAACCCTTGGCGCCCAGAGATTGCTGGACCATGCTGTCGAGCAGCGGACTGCGAAGGCTTTCGACACTGGAGATGGCAGAGCCCATGTCCAACTCGCCGTTCACGCCGGTCTGCTGGTCAGTGACGATATTCACTCGCTGCCGGGCGTAGCCGGGAGTGTTGATGTTGGAAATATTATTCCCGATCGTGCTGATCGCGGTTTGCTGGACATTGAGCGACTGTGCTCCCATCAGCAAACTTGCATTGAGTCCGATATTGTAGGTCGAGGACATGGTCGTGGTCTCGTGATTAGATGCGCGTTTGGAGAAGACCGCCGCCCATGTCGCTGGAGAAGGCGTGGCCGTTCAGGTTGTAGAGATGCAGCGGCGTGTCTCTCTCCAGCACTTGCTGGAAAAGTTGCTGCAGGAAAAAAAGCGAATGCTCGAGCAGGGTGTGGTTTTGCTGTGCGAGGCGCTTGATCTGCGCCAGCTTTTCCTGCATTCGATTCTGTGGGTACTCCCGCGCATGACGGGCATCCTGCAATTCGCGCCGCACATCCAGCTCCATGCTCTGCATCCGAATGCCCATCCACTCAATCGACTGGGTCGTGACCGCCAGGTCGTCCGTGCGGCGGGCCAGAATTTGCTCCTGTTCCTTTTTTTGCAAACTGATCATCCCCTCGAGGAGTTGATCGAATTCCTTGAGAACGGGACTGGAGATATTAGTCGATGGGGTTGACATGGCTGGAAGCGTCGTTGAGTTGAAGGCCGTGCTGGGCCGCAGTGCGATGCGAAAGAGAATCCTCGATGATCTTGGCGAGACCCAGGCCTCCGCCCTTGGTCACGCCCTGCGTCATCGCCTGCTGGATAAAGTCGCCATAGGGCCCCTCGGCCGCGTCGTCCTTGCCGTCAATGCTCTTGCCGAGTTCCGCTGTGAGCTGACTGACGAAGATTGATTCCATTGCCTTCGAAACCTGCTTGATCCGCGTCGCGTCGGAAGCGCCGGCCATCGCCGTCGGCGTCAAATCGATCGACGTTACCGGGCTGAGCGAGGAGAGTGAAAAATCGAGGCTCATTCGAGGACAAGCTCCGCGTTAAGGGCTCCCGCGTCTTTGATCGATTGCAGGATCGACATCAATTCGCGCGGCGTTGCGCCCATCGAGTTCAAGGCGAAGGCGACATCTTCCACCGTCGGCATGTCGTTCAACACCACGATGGCCCGCTTTTCCTCCTGCACACTCGTTGTCGTGCGATTCACCACTTCGGTTTTCACGCCATTGTCGCCACTGGCACTACCGCCCCGGCCGCCCGGACCGCCGGCTGCGATACCGCCCCGGCCGCCCTTTCCAGTGCTGCTGTTGCTTCCGCCCGTGCCGCCGTTTCCGGAGGCCCCGCCAACGCCGCCCTGGCCGCCGATATTGATTGAATTATCGACATACCCCTCAGGCTGGGAAACCTCGGGCGTGCTCGTGATCGAAACCGTCAGGTTGCCGTAAGCCACGGCCACTTTGGAAATCTGAATGTTCGCATTCGCCACCACCGTGCCCGTCCGTTCATTGATCACAATGCGCGCCGTCACGTCCGGCACAAAGGAGGCGTTCTCAACCCGTGCCACGAATTCCATCTGCTTCTCCGGGGCCTGCATCTCCTTCGGCACATACACGTCCACGGTCGTCGGGCTGACTGCCTCGGCGATGGGCGCAATCTGATCGTTGATCGCATTGGCCATCCGCACGGCGGAGGTAAAATCTCCCTGGCGCAGCACAATCTCCAGGATGCCCTTGGAGAACAGCTCCGTCGGGATTTCATTTTCCACCATGGCTCCGTCCGTCACCACGCCTGAAGTCGTATGATTCTTTTGCACTGAAGCGCCGCCCGATCCGCCTGTCCCGGCGTCGAATCCGCCCAGGAAAACACTGCCCTGTGCGACGGCGTAAATCTGCCCGTCGCCGCCCACCAGCGGCGTCTGCAACAGGATGCCTCCCTGCAACGATTTCGCATCGGCGAGCGAAGCCACGATCGCATTGAGCTTCGTCCCCTGCCTCGTGTAGGGAGGGATGTTGACCGTCACCATCACAATGGCGACATTCTTGTTTGTGATGTCGGTCGGCAAAACTTGAATCCCGAACTTGCGCGCGAGATTCGAAATCGTCTGCTGCGTGAATTGCTTGTCGGAATCTCCCAGCCCATCCAGGCCGGCCACGATGCCATAGCCGATCAATTGATTGTCGCGGGCACCCTCAACTGTAGCCACATCCTTGATGCGGGTCTGTCCGTGCGCGAGTACCGACAACGCCATCAGCGCGGCGGCGATCAGCATCCCCGAGGCAATCAACTGATGCAGATTGCGCAGGCTAGAAGGGCTCGATGAATTCATAAAATTTGGTTAGCCAGCCTTTGCGCTGGTCGTTAGTGAGGGTTCCCTTGCCCTTCTGCAGGATTTGCAGGTCGGCCACATTGCTCGAACTGATGACATTCGATGAGCTGAGGTCTTGCGGGCGCACCAGTCCGGTCAGCACCATGCTCGTATCCTCTTCGCCCGCTTTCGAAAGCCGGGTCGCTTCCACCTTCAGCACGCCGTTCGGTTCGACTTCGACCACGCGCGCCTGGATGGTGGTCGAGGTGGCCTCCGTGTTGGCGACGGTGCCTCCCCCGTTGAACGATTGAGTGCTGTTCCACGCCATTTGCGGCGTTTGTCCGTGCAAGGTGTACCAACTCCAGCCGCGATTGGAGCCATCGGGAGGATAGACCAGGGTGTTGATATTCCCGGCCACGTTCGTGGCCTTCGCCGTTGTGGTGTTTTGCGCCTTGGTAATGCTGTTTTGCAAATCAACCACGATTGTTACAAGGTCGCCCACCGCATGGGCCAGCGGATCGCCATACATGGAAGCCGGCCCCGCTGTCACCACCGGTGCCGAAGTTGTCGAATGGCCCCACACCGAACCCACTGCCTGCGGGGTCGGGTCGGCGCAAAGTGCGCAGGCCGATCCCAGCCCAAGCGCTGCGGTTAAAATAAATTTACTCATCATAAACAAGGCTCCTTTCATTCACGACGCGAGCATTGAAGATTTTGTGCGACTCGAGATTTTGCACCGCGATGACTTGGTCGCGCACGCCGTTGTCCATCGCCTTCGCTTCCACGGTGATGGAGATTCCGTGATGATCGTAGAGAATCGTCACGAGATCATCGCGCTTGACCAGGACCGGCTCGACCCAATCGCTCTCCATCAGGATTTTTCCCTGGGAGAGGGGATGTGCCGCCACTTTACCCTCGGGAAAATCAGTCGCAGGTTGCAGCAGGCCCGGAATCTTCAGGACATTCACCTCGATCTGCTGGAACGTGGATGAGATGAGTGGAGAGCCGGTCGGGATGCGGCTGCTCGACTGCCAGACGAGCCGGGTGTAAACCCACTGAAAACGCACGCTCTTCGTCACTGCCAGTTTCCCCTGATAACGGAACTCCAGCGTGGCGTCGGCCCATTCGCTGCGCAAGGCGTTGGAGGAAAGCTCCACCTGCATGTCGAGTTGACCCTGCGGAATCGGGAATGGATCAACGCCCGGCATCTGGAGGATCGCAAAATCGCTGTCGGCGGGAAGGTGACGCGCCAGCTCCGCGCTGACCAGCTGTTTCGCATCCTTGTCTGTAAATTGCACCGCCGGGCGGCTGACCACGCAGGCTGAAGCCCCCGCCCATTCCAGCGGCTGTGCTTTCAGCGAAGTGGGCAGGACTTTCTCGATTTGGTCGCGCGTCCAGGTGTCCGATTTTCCCAGTGACGGCGCGGCCGCGATGGCTGTGCTGAGATCGTCGTCGGAGAGTCCCTGCGACGACTTCAGCAGATCGTTCAGCGTCAGATTTTCCGAGACCATCGTTTGCTGGTCCTTCAGTTCCATGACCACGCCATGGACCTGCAGCGGCGTCAAGCACGCGCAAAGGGCGGCGAGAGAGAAGAAAAGCGTTTTCATCGGAGATCCTTACGCGGCCTTGAGGTTATTGGCCATTTGCATCATCTGGTCGGCGGTCTGAATCGCCTTGGAATTGATTTCATAGGCCCGCTGGGCCTGAATCATATTCACCATTTCCTCAACGACCTGGACATTGGAAGTCTCAATGTAACCCTCGGCCAGTGTGCCCATGCCGTTCGTACCGGGGACCTGGCCATCGTTCGCGTTTCCGGAAGCGGCGGTTTCCTGAAAAAGATTGTTGCCGAGGCTGTTGAGGCCTTCCGGATTGGGAAAACTCGAAATCGTGATCGGGCTGATCTTCACGGTCGCATTATTGACCGTGGCGGAAATGGTTCCGTCCGATCCAATGGCCACGTTGGTCGCCGTCACTGGAATCTGGCCTACGCCTGTGACCAGGTATCCCTGGCTCGTGACCAGGTTGCCGTCGGAGTTCACGATGAAAGAGCCATCACGCGTATAGGCGTTGGTCCCATCCGGCAGCGTGACCTTATAAAATCCCTGCCCCTGGATCGCGATGTCGTACGTATTGCCCGTCTGCTGCAAATTGCCCTGCGTAAAATTCCGCTCCGTCGCCACCGGCTTCGCGCCGTAGCCGATCTGCGTGCCCGTCGCACTCGTGCTCGAGTCGGTTGTACTCGCGCCGGGCGACTTGTCCGTGTCGTACATCATTTCCTGGAACTGGAGGCTCGATTTCTTGAAGCCCGAGGTATTCACGTTGGCCAGATTGTTCGCGATTACGTCCAGGTTCATTTGCTGCGCTTCCATGCCGCTGGCTGCTGTCCAAAGGGATCGAATCATATTGTTTCTCCTCGGCTATTCTTTACGTATCGGGGCTCAGGCTTGCGGATGCGCCCCCAGATTGCTTATCAGTTGGTTTTGCGTGTCATCGACAGCCTTCATCGATTTCGAGTTGGCTTCATAAAGTCGCGTCGCCTGGATCATGTCGGCCATTTGCAAAACCGCGTTGCCGTTGCTCTGCTCCAGGCTCCCCTGCAAAACGACGTCGTTTGGCGCCAGCCCCTGCTTCGCATCGGAAGAATTCGTTGCCACATACCGGCCGAACGCGCCCGGTTGCAGCGAGGTGGCCGGATTATCGAAGTGGGCCACGCCTACGCTCCCCTGCGCTGCCCCATTGATGGAAATCGTCCCATCCTTGCCGATGGAGACTTGGCCGGGCGTAGAGGCACTCACGGTGATCGGTGATCCACCCTTGCCCAACACCTGCGCTCCATCCGACGTTTGCACCTGGCCCTGTGCCGAAACAGTGAACGAACCGTTGCGGGTATAGGTCGTTGTGCCATCAGCTTCGCGCACCTCAAAAAATCCTTTGCCTTCGATCGCCATATCATAGGGATTGCCGGTTGGCTGCACCGGTCCCTGCGAAAAATCGATCATCCGCGTCATCTTGATCGCTGCCGGGCTGCCCCCATTGCTCATCTGCGGCGCCGTCGTCACCATGGTCGGGTCAGTGCTGAAAACAGGAAAAGTCTGCTTGTACCCCGGTACCGATTGAAGCGAAAGGTTTTCCGAGATGAGCTGTTGGTAGTCCTCACCCACCCGCATCCCCGCCGCACCCGTATATAAGCCAACGTTCATAGGTTAGTTCCCAAAGCGCAGGTGGTATGCCTGCGCCATATTCCGACCCTCTTTTTCAAATTTACCTCTGAAGTGAAGGTTCATGACTTTGAAAGACGGAGAGTGCTGCGGAATAAAAATCCCTTTTGATGGAATTTTATTCATTTCAAAGTTCCCTTTAGGGCGTGCCCTTAAGCCGCCGCTTTCTCCTCCCGCGCCGGGCTGTTCCAGCAGCGAACCTGCGTGCTCTCGCCGCAACCACAAGTGATCTCAAGGTCGCAATAATCCGCCCCGGCGTGGATCATTCGAATCTCCGGTTTCTTGCGCGGGCCATCGGCCACATGCCCATTGCTGTGTCCGTTCGCGGCCGTGCCGAGAAGCTTGCTGGCCTGCGCCGCCTTGATCAGCCGCACGGGCTGCTCGCTCGAGCGATGTCTGAAAATGTCCTGGTTCAGTCGGGGTGGATGATTTGTTTTCATGGGAGGGGATCGTCCTGGGTTAAGTTTTGCGCTGTATCAGATTTGAGACGGGCCACGATGGTGATGCGCCGATTTTGCTCGGCCTCCGGCTTGAGGCCCTCAAGGGGGATGCGGTCGGAGTAACCGATCACGCGCCAAAAGCGCTCCGGCTCCAGCCCGGAATTCTGCAGGACATTGCGCGCCGCGACGGCCCGGCTGGTCGACAAGTCCCATCCGCCGCCGTTTTGATCGGGGGCTGAGGTAAGCTCCGCTCCCTTTTGCGTGTGGCCTTCCACCTCAAGCATGAAAGGGAATCGGTCCAGATACCATGCCGTCGTCTTCAAGACCCATTCGCCGTAATAGGTCAGATGCGCCGTTCCGGGATCGAAAAAGGGCTTGGCCGAACTATCGATGACAGTGATCCGCACGCCGTCGGCGATAAACTCATAGCGGATCTGGTCGTCGCCGTCCTGGCTGCTGTTGTTGAGCTGCTCGCGGAGTTTTTCCAACTCCCGCTTCATCTTCTCTTCCTCGACCAGGTTCTTGCTCACCTTGTCCCGGATCTCCGTCTGAAACGGCTCTGGTTTCGCATACTCCTGGTTCCCGTTTTTGCCCTGCTGGGTGATTTCACCGCGAAAATAACGCTGCACCGCCAGCCTCGTCTGATCGTCCGAGCCGACCAGCCACAGCACGAGAAAAAGTGCCATCATCGACGTCACAAAATCCGCATAGGCCACTTTCCACTGGCCTCCGTGGCTGCCGCCGCCATGACCACGTTTATTACGGCTCATAACTGTGCTGCGGCACTTTTCAACTGGGCTTCCATGTCGTCGCAGCTCGGTTGATGGTGTACCGGAATGGTTAGCCGTCCCGCTTCCGCCGCGGTCATGGGAGGAGCGCCAAGCGCATAGCTGATTACCATGCGGCCGATCACCGCCAGGTAGCTGAGCTCCTCCTCGTGAATAGTCTCGATGCGATTAATGAGCGGCTGGGCGAAACCGTAACTCAGTAGCAGGCCGAGAAAGGTCCCCACCAGCGCGTGCGCGACATGCTCGCCGATTTCCGCCTTATCGCCCGCGATGCTCGCCATGGTGATAACGATACCGAGCACCGCCGCCACGATCCCGATCGCCGGCAACGCATCGGATGCCTTCGTCAACACCGCCGTCGGCATCGAATGCATCGAAAAGAAATTGTCCAGTTGCGCCTCCACCGAGCGTGAAAGCTCCTCCGGTTTCACCTTGCCGTCGAGCAGCGGGCGAAAAGTGTCCTGCAAAAAATGAACCGCGTGATGATCGTTGAGCAAACTCGGATACTTCGAAAAAATCGAACTCGTCTGCGGTTGAAGGATGTGTTCCTCCAATCCAATGACCCCCTTTTCCCGCGCCAGGATCAAAACCTGGTAAAGCGCCTGCACCAGCTCGATATACCGCTTCTGCGTATAAGGCGATCCCTTCAGCGCCGTCATGATCGACTTCATCATCATCTTCAGCACTGCCGCGCTCGACGACGCCACGATGTAGCCGAGAAAAATCCCGATAATGATGATGTACTCCCCCACCACGAAGAGCGTGGCTGGGTTCCCGCCGGAGAAAATAAAGCCTCCGAGCAAGGCCACTGTAACGATTATCCAGCCAACAAAGAGCAACATGGCTGGTGCTCCTTAAAGACTGTGGGCTTTTCGCATGGCGGCGGTGAGACGCCGGAGAGCTTCAGTGTGAATTTGCGAAACGCGCGATTCCGAAACCTCCAGAACTTTCGCGATTTCCTTCAGGCGGAGGTCCTCCATGTAGTAGAGGCACAACACCAGTTTCTCGTTCTGCGGCAGGCGATCCAGCTCTTCCCGCAACAGGGCTCGGTCTTCTTCGCGCAGCATTTCATCGAAAGCCGTCGGCGCCGCGAGGTTCGGCATGATCTCCCCGCGGTCGATCGAGTTGCCGTCTTCGTCCGAGCATGATTCGTTGAGCGAGAAGCACGTTGTGCTCTGCGTCCTTTCCGAGAACTGCTCGAAAGCCTGGGGCGTCATCCCCAACTCGATGCGAATCTCTTCCGGCGTCGCTTCGCGGCCAAATTTCTGGCCCAGCTTTTCCGCTGCCTGCTCATAAATCTTTTCGTCGCGGTGCACTGTCCGCGGCACCCAATCCTGGTTGCGCAGCTCATCCACCATCGCCCCGCGAATGCGCAGGCTGCTGTAGGTCTTCAGGCTGCAACCCTTCGACGCATCGTAACGGTCCACCGCGTCGATCAACCCCACCACGCCCGCGCTGATGAGATCCTCCTTCGCCACGTGTGAGGGAAGTTTGGCCACCAGCCGGCCCGCGATATGTTGAACCAGATAGAGGAGACTACGGATCGTTCCGTCGCGATCCGTCGGCGCCTCGAGTGCCGGTTCTGTCATCCACTCCTGCTGCAATTCCTGTGTAGCGATCATCGTTCCCTCTCAGTTAGTTGATGGTCCGGCCCATGGCAGGGCGGACATCTGCGGTTTTGTTTTTTGACTGGAGCGATTCCAAACGACTCTCCAGCCATGCCTTTGCCATCGTTCCCAGCCACCAGCGGCCGATAACTCCAAAGGCCAGAAATAAAATGGCTCCCCTCAAAAGCGACCATCCCAAGTCGTCTCCATTATTGAAACCGATCAGCACGCCAATGAAGGCACCGGTCAGCGCTAGTAAGAAAGACAGACGCAGGATGAAGGGGGGAACTTTGGTTCTCATGGCATCATCCTTTAAGCACTGGTGATACCACCACGTACCGCGCCGAATGCCATGTAGCGTATCTTGTTTACATCAAGTAAGTTGCGCCAGATTCTCTTCGCGAGAATTTTTTTTACCGACCCGATTTAAAGAACTTTTTTCCGGTTTCAGAAATCACTCGGGGAAAATAATTCCATCGTAGCCCACGTGGCGGGGCGCCTTCTACCGGATTTGGCAGGTCTACCCTCTATATCGGAACAACCCGTAATTCCTGCACCTAATAATGCAGCCGATCCCCTCTCGAGGGTAGGGACGGCAGTCCCTGCCGTCCGTGATTTTCCAGCTCCCGAGTTCCTCCTCGCTCCTAACCGACGACAACGACGGGGCGACACGCTCTTTTTCGACGGTTCCCCCTCTGCAGTCCACCGTCCCTCCGTGCGAAATCCCCCATTCAAAAAATTCTAGGAATTCCGCAACCGCCTTCTACACCTTCGCCGGCGCAATCGTATAAACCGGATCCAGCTTCAGCGAAGGCGAAATCTCATTGTACGCAAAAATCTTCAACAGCCGGAAGCTGTCCTCGAAAAACTTCTTCAGCCCCATCCGGATCGCCGGTGCGCACAGTAACGTCGGCGCGCGCCCCGAACCCGCCATCGACTGAATGCCCTTCTTTAGCTCCGCGTGAATATGCCCGGCCAGGGCCGGATCAAGCACCAGCACCACTTCCTGAGGCATCTGGCGCACGCTCTCGATCACCCGTTGTTCCACCTCGGGATGAAGCGTAATCACCCTCAGCTTTCCGTCGTCGGAATCGAGCTGCCGCGCGATCTCCAGATGGAGCGCGCGCCGGCACGCCTCGCTCAACTCATCGACATTCTTCGTAAAGGGATATTGATCGCAGAGCCGTTCCAAAACCACCGACAGCTCCCGCACCGAAACGCCCTCGCGCAGGAGATTCTGTAGAATACGCTGCACCAACCCCACGCTGATCTGAAGTTGCCCAAGCTCCTGCACCACCGCGGCGTTCGTCTCCTTCAGGCGGTTCAGCAACTCCTGAACGTCCTGGCGCGTAATCATCTCCGCCATGTTGCGTTTGAGAATCTCGCTCAGGTGCGTCACCATCACCGTCAGCGGATCGATCACCACGTAGCCGTTGCGTTCCGCTTCCTTGCGTTCCGTCTCCGGAATCCACACCGCCGGCATCCCGAATGCCGGCTCGACCGTCGGGCGACCACGCAGCATCTTTTGCCCTTTGCCCAGGCCCATCGCCATCAGCTGATTGCAAAACACCTCGCCGCTCGCCAGGGGATGTCCCCGCAGCAGCAGTTGATACTTGTGCGTCCCGAGCGAACTCTGGTCGCGAATCGTGATCGGCGGTATCATCGCGCCCATCTCCTGCGAAAGCGTCCGCCGCAGCGCCAGCACCCGGTCGAGCAGATTCTGCATATTGCCCTGCACCAGTGGCAGCAGCCCGAGACCGATTTCGAGCGTTACCACCTCGCCCGGCTTCGGCACAAACTGCGCCGGCTCGTTGGCCTTTCCGCCGCCCCCGCTCTTTCCGTTCGTGCTCGCCTTGCCTCCGCCCAGTCCGCCCGTCGCTCCATCCTTTGTCTCATTCGCGGCCGGCAGCATGCGCGCCAGCCCGATGAAAATCGCGCCCATCAGGAAAAGAACGAATTTCGGAAAGCCCGGGACCAGAATCATCACCCAAAGCATCACGCCTGTCATCATCACCGTGCGCGCATTACTGAAAAGTTGCCGTATGAAATCCTCGCCCAGGCCCGCCTCGGAACCCGAGCGCGTCACCAGAATACCCGCCGCCGCCGAAATCAGCAGGGCCGGAATCTGCGAAACCAGGCCGTCACCTACGCTCAACAGCGAAAACCGCTGCACCGAATCCTCCGGGGACAAGCCCATCTGCAAAATACCGATCACAAATCCACCGATGAGGTTGATTCCCGTAATCAGCACGCCCGCCATCGCGTCACCACGCACAAATTTGCTCGCGCCGTCCATCGCCCCGTAAAAATCGGCTTCCTTCTCAATGGCCACGCGCCGGTCCCGCGCCTCGCGTTCGGAAATCACTCCCGCATTCAAGTCCGCATCGATGCTCATCTGCTTGCCGGGCATGGCGTCCAAAGTGAACCGCGCCGACACCTCCGCCACGCGGCCCGCGCCCTTCGTGATCACGATGAAATTGATGATGGTCAGGATGATAAAGATCACGAGGCCGATCACGAAATTGCCCTGCACGACAAACTGCCCGAACGCGGTGATCAGATGGCCCGCGTCGCCGTTGGTTAAAATGGCGCGCGTCGTCGCGATGTTCAGCCCCAGCCGGAAGAGCGTTACGAAAAGCAGCAACGTCGGAAACACGCTGAAATCGGTCGGCTTTTTGATGTTCGAAATCAGCATGATGATCAGCACCGCCAGCGCGATGCTCATGCTCAACAGCGCGTCGATCATCCAGGTCGGCAACGGCAGCACCAGGATGAAGACAATTCCGATCATGCCCGCACTGAAGAGCAAATTGCCCCGGCGGATCAAATGTTCCAGTGTAAATCCCTTGTTCATCAGTCATTCTCCTCGTTGAAAATCTCGTCGTGTTCCGCCTCGCTCAACTCCGTTTTGGCAGGCCGCGAATAAGCATCTGAAGCCTGGAAGCCCTGGCGATAAAGGGCCGCCAAAATCACGGCCACGCCCTGGTAAAAGATCGACGGAATCGGCTGGTCCACCTTGCCGTATTTATAAAGCCCGCGCGCCAGGGGCCGGTCCTCGCGCACCGCAATGCGCAATTCGTAAGCGTGTTCCTTGATCCGCAGTGCCGCCTTGCGAATGCCCTTCGCCACGACGATCGGCGCTTCCGTCTCACCGCGGCGATATTTCAGCGCCACGGCATAGTGCGTCGGGTTCGTCACCACGACCGTCGCGTCCTTCATGTTTTCCAGCATCCGGCGCATCGAAATTTTTCGCGCCATCAAGCGCCGCTTCTTGATAATTTCCGGCGAAGCCTCCATGGAACGCCGCTCTTCCTTCACTTCCTCGAGCGTCATCCGGTGGTCGTAATTGAATTTCCACCGCTGCCAGCCAAAGTCTATCCCCGCCAGCACGCCTAAAACCGTGACGATGCGCCACCCCAGCGACCAGGCCACGCCCACGTAAATGCTCCCCAGTTCGTCGAGACTCACCGGGCGCTCAAACACCGCGCTGTCCTGGATGCTTTTCAGCGCCATATAGGCGAACGACGACACCACCAGCAGCTTGATCAGGCTCTGGCCCGTCTGCGTCAGGCGATTGAGCGAGAAAATGCCTTGCAGCCCGGTCAGCGGATTCAGCTTCTCGAGCTTCAGGGTCAACGTTTCGTCGGCAAATGTAAGCCCGACCTGTGCCACCTGCGAAACGAACACTGCGAGGGCAATCGAGCCTGCGAAAATCCCCATCCACAGCCACAAGCCGTTGCTAAAAACCGAGCCCACCTTCTCCGGCGTGATCGCACGGCCCGAGTCGCCGATCTGCAGGAAGGAGTTCGTCATCAGCTCGCGCAAATATTGAATCAGAAAACCGCCGCCAATGAGCATCAGTCCCAGTCCCACGATCAGCGTCGTCGTGGTCGAAATATCATGACTGCGCGGGATATTGCCTTCCTGCCGGAGCTCCTCCCGCCTCCGCGCGGAAAGGTCGAATTTTTTTTCGCCGGCCTGGTCGCTCATGACATTGCCCGGAAGTAGTCAGCCGCCGCCGGAAGCATCCGTTCCATCCCGAAACGCGAAAGGTCCAGCAGCAATGGCAGAAAAAGAACAACACCTGAGCCTCCAACGACCACGCGCAGCGTGAAGCTCTCGTTAAAAACGTTAAGTTGCTGCACCGAGCGGGAAAGAAAACCCAGCGCCATCGTCACGATAAAACAAAGCACGGCGATCGGCGCTGCGATGATCAGCCCCGCCGCGAAAATTTCCCCGCTTAGCCGCACCATCAGATCAAGCGACGCCTGCGTCGCGCCGACCGAGCCGAGCGGCAGCACGCGAAACGATTGCTGAACGCCGATGATCAGGGCCGAGAGATAATCCGATGCCCAGAAAAAGGCCAGGCCCACGATCATCAGAATCCGCCCCATTACGCCGCCCGATATTCCCGCGGTGGGACTCAGCTGTTGCGCCGCCGAAAGGCCAAGATCGTTGTCGATCAGCGCCCCTCCCGCCTGCAGCGCGGTGATAACCAGCCGCGTCACCAACCCCAGCCCGAGCCCGCAAAGAAATTCCAGGCTTAACGCGCCGGCCAGGCTCACCCAATCCAGACTGATCGCCGGCGGCGCGGTGATCATCGGGGTCATGAAGCATGAGAGCCACACGATGACCGCTACTCGCACCAGCTTTGGTACCTGCATGTCCTGGATGCCCGGAGCCAGCGCCAAAAAGCCGGTCAGGCGCGTCGCCAGCAGCCAGAACACGACAATGTTCATGAAAAAATTCATGGCGTAAACGTTCCCGCCTTCACCATCATCAGCTCAAAAAGATTGCCGAGCTGCTGCAAAATCCACGGAGCCGTCAGCCAGAGGCACAACCCGCATCCCAGCAACTTCGGCACGAACGA
>Ga0302319_10007552_pt1 | contig 21388 bp, 17 predicted proteins | sample Bog_T0_2_FD_203319 | JGI IMG/M metagenome (GOLD analysis project Ga0302319, IMG submission 203319) | Peat permafrost microbial communities from Stordalen Mire near Abisko, Sweden - Bog_T0_2 | ecosystem: Environmental > Terrestrial > Soil > Wetlands > Peat | place: Sweden: Abisko, Stordalen Mire... | reverse complement strand
CCTTCCCGACGACGTTCATACGCGACTTCACGCGAGTCGAATGATTCAACGGGCGCGCTCTTTCTCAGCTTCTTATCGTTGGGAGATGACTCAGGTATACCAATTCCCAGATACCTGCGTATTGGACCCATAGAAGGAGACCGCAGTACATCGATCGATGGAGAGGTTTGAAGAGGCGTCCTTGGACCAACTCCCGAGCGACGTTCTGAAGAGGAGGTGGGAGCTCGTTTGCAGCAAGAGTTCTTAGCCTTGCAGCCCGAAGTGCAACAGGGTCTACCGCTAGGAGTTCTCGTCGTTGCGGGTGAGGTGCTGCTCGATGACGGGGTTGGTGGAGGCGGCTGTGGGGGTGGAGCCCAGGATCTGAACTAGCGGCGCAGGGGAGGCTGCGGCGGCGGTTTCCATGGCGGTGTGGGCGGCCGGTGGGGCGATGTCCATGGCGATGCCGCTGGGGGTGGGCGGGGTGTATGTGTACTCCCAGGCGTAGTGGCGGGTGAGGCGCTGGAGGAGGAAGAGGCCGGTGATCAGAATGATGGCCGTGAAGAAGGAGGCTTCAGGACCGTAGGCGCCTCCTGTCAACCACTCGGGGCCGCTGACAGAGGTGAAGATGAGGTTGTTGTAGCCGGCGTTTCCTGCGATGGGAAGGCCGAAGATCAAGGCGGCTGCAGCGTTCCAGGCGAAGTGGATTCCCCAGCCCACCCACAGGGCACGGGTGCGAAGGTAAGCGATCGAAAAGAGAACTGCGAAGAGGAAGGTGTCGAAGATGCTGAGCGGTGTGGCGTCAGGACGGAAGGCGGAGAGGGTGGCGTAGAGGAAGGAGAGGAAGAGGGTTGCGAAGACGGGGCCGGTGGCTTCGATGAACTGGATGAAGAGGAAGCCTCGGAAGGCAACTTCGAGCGCAAGCGTGGCGACAGCGATAGTGAGGACGGAGACGATCGCATAACCGAGATTGGCGAAGCTAAGGTTGAACTCCGGGTGAAGCGAGCCGAGGAGCATCATCGGTAGAATCGCCGCGAGAAGAAGCGACCAGCCGAGGGCAGCGCCGCGTTGCCACTCTTCGCGAGTGGTGGCGCGGGCGGGGAGGGCGTTGGTGGCGCGGATGCCGTTGGGGCTGGCGAAGGCGTCGGCATTCGGATCGCGGGTCGCGATCCAACGTAGGGTGGCGAAGCCGATGAGCAGGAGAAAGAGGAAAAAGAGCTGCTGAAGCAGGTCAGAGACGATGGAGAGGTTGAAGCGGATGGTGAGACCCTGTGTGGCGCGCGAGGCGAGACCTTGGGCTGCGACAATCCAAAGGCCTGCGCCTAGGAAGAGTAGGAAGTGGAAGGGCCGAGGAAGAGTGGTGATGCGCGGAGATTGCGGCAATGTGATCAAGACTCCTGAAGGTCAGACGCTCCTAGCTAGGATTTTGGCATCCTGCAAGCCTCTGTCTCAAAGACAAAACCATCGCCGTGTAGGAATGGAATACCTGGGCCTTATTCCTTACCCGTACGCAGAAGCTTATACCGATGGGCACCCGATTATCGCTCAAGCCGTGGTGTAGCACTGGGCGATGTTGCGGAACTTTTCGTAGCGAGCGGCCAGCAGGGCTTCCAGAGAGAGGCCCTGGAGGTAAGCGAGATGGTCAGTAAGGCGCTCGTCGACGATGGACATGGCGAGGGCGGGGTCGTTGTGGGTTCCGCCTTCGGGTTCGTGGATGACTTCGTCGACGCAGCCTAGCATCTTCACATCCGGAGCGGTGTAGCGCAGGGCGGTCGCAGCATCCTGCTTGCGGCTGGCGTCCTTCCACGTGATGGCCGCGCAGCTCTCGGGCGTAATGACGGAGTAGATGGCGTTCTCCAGCATAAGGACGCGGTCGGCTACGGCTAGCGCGAGGGCGCCGCCGGAACCACCTTCTCCCGTGACGGTAGCGATGGTGGGGACACGAAGGCGGGACATCTCGCGGAGGTTGCGGGCGATGGCCTCGCCCTGACCGCGTTCCTCGGCGCTGACGCCGGGGTAGGCTCCGGCTAGATCGATAAAGGTGAAGATCGGACGTCCGAACTTTTCGGCTATCTTCATGGCACGCAGGGCCTTGCGATAACCTTCAGGGTCGGGCTGCCCGAACCGGCGAAATACTCGCTCTTTGGTGCTGCGGCCCTTTAGATTCCCAATCACCATGACGGGCTGGCCGTGGAAGCGAGCCATGCCGGCGGTCATGGCGGGATCGTCACCGTACTGGCGATCGCCGTGGATCTCGCTGAAATCGGTAAAGATAGATTCTATATAGTCCATCGGGTGAGGACGCTGGGGATGCCGGGCTAGTTCCGTCTTAACCCAGGCTTCGGGGACCGGTAATGCGGACTGGGGGGATTGCTTTGGGGAGGTATTTTCTGCCATCTCGTTGACCAAATTGATTGTACGGGAAACCGTAGGTAGGAAGTAGCTCCTAGCTTTTTGCTAAAGACGGACGAGCGAAGAGTTTGGTCCAAGGGAGGTCGTAGGGGTGGCGGGCGAAGAGGAGTATGGCAAGGACGAGGGCATAGAGGAGCTGCTGGCCGGCCACGTTCCAGTCCTGCTTGAGGCCGATGCCGAACATGAGGACGAGCATGAGCAAGAGGGCTGCTGTAAGGGAGGCCCGGGTGAAGAGGCCGAGGAGGAGGAGGGTGCCAATGAGGAGTTCGACACAGGGAATGGCGTAGCCGGTGGCGAGTACGACGGACGGGAGAAGTTGGGTGTTAGCCATCGAGGTGACCATGCTCTGCGCGAAGCCGGGGAGTCCGGCCCCGGTGAAGATGCGGGAGAAGCCGTGCATGAAGAAGTCGAGGCCGGTGATGACGCGGAGGAGGACGTAGGCGTGTTGGCGCTCGGGGTTGGGGAGGAGTGCGTCGAGGGGGACTTCCATAATGAAGGATTGGATGCGGGGAGGTTAGTTGGGGTACAAGAGGGTAACGCGGAGGACTTGAGCGCCTGGGGTTAGTTGAAGCGGATTCTTGGCGTTGCCGGGAAGCCATATGACCTGTCCGACACCGAACGAGTGCTTCCCTGCTGCGGGCGGCTGGATTTTGAGATCCGTGAGCGGGACGAGGAGCGAGCGTGCCGGGGTGGCCGCAGCTTCGCAGGCGACGGTGGGCGGACAGACGATGCGATCAATCTCGAGGGCGGGGTCCTGGTATTCGATGTGGGTGCCGGGCATGAGCGGCGAGGGGACTTCGCCGCGGGTGACTTGCTTAAGGTCGGTGGACGAGAGAGTTTTGAATTCGACGCGGAGGAAGTCGGAGGGCTCGTCGCCGAGGTTGGTGATGCTGTGGCGCTCGGTCATGCCGGGAGCTAGGCGGAAGGCTCCGATGTGGGTGGGCGGGCGGGTGACGGAGAAGGCGTTGGGTGGTTCGTGGTCGATTCGGACTTCGCCGGAGTTGTTGAGATAGACGTAGAGGGTGGGATAGGCGGAGTGGTTGTGCATAGGGACGACCTCGTGCGGACCGTAGTGGACGCGCATGACGAGGAGGTCGTGGTTGTTGAGGATGGTCTTATAGTTCTTTGGGAGGGGTTGCATCGCGGTCTGCGCGAGCGCGGCAGTGGTGAAGATGGTGGCGAGGGTGAGGGCGCGCATGATCATTGGATGACCTGGACAGCGCCGCGGCCTACAAGCGATTCGACTTGTTCGATGAAGGCGACGTCGGCGGCTACGGTCAGGTGGGGTTCGAGATCTACGGCGAACTGGTCGGGCTCTTCGAGACGGAGCATGAGCCTGCCTGCGCCAGGGGCAGAGCGGAAGATGGCGTCGAGTTTGGTGAGGAGCTGGCTGTCGGGGTTGTGCATGGGGACGCGGATACGGAGGGCGTCGGGTAGCTTGAGCTTGACGTCTTCGAGGGCGATGATGCCCGTGATGGCGAGCTTGGGGGCTGCGTCTTCGTCGCCGCGCAGGATGCCGCGGACCAGGACGGGGACATCGATTTTCAGCTTCTCGGCCAGTTTTTCGTAGGCCGAGGAGAAGGCGATGAGCTCGATCTTGCCGACTGTGTCTTCGAGCGCTGCCTGTGCGTACATCTCGCCAGAGCGCTTGGACTTGGCTACCTTGAGGCCGGTGATGACACCGGCAATCTGGATCTCGCTGCCGCTATCGTCGCGGCGGCCGCGGTTGAAGACGGTGGGCTCAGGCTTCATCTCGCAGGCGGTCACCGTGTCGATGACCTTGAGGTTACGGAGTTTTTCCCGGTACTTGTCGAGGGGATGGCCGGAGACGAAGAAGCCCAGAACTTCCTTTTCGTTTTGCAGGCGGAGATGCTCGTCCCAGTCGGGTGCAGGTGGGAGGGCTTCTTCGCTCCGGGAAGAGCTTGCGGGACCTGGATCGTCGAACATGCCGAAGAGGCCGTGTTGTCCGGAGGCGGTGTCGCGCTGGGATTTCTGGGCTCGCTCGATGGCTTTGTCGAGGGCGGCGAAGACGCGGGCGCGGGGGCCGAAGGAGTCGAGTGCACCGGCCTTGCAAAGGCTCTCGAGAACGCGTTTGTTCATGAGGCGGAGATCGACCTTGTCGCAGAACTCGTACAAGGAAGAGAAGCCTTGCTTTCCTTCCTTGTGGAGCTCGGCGCGGGCGGCGATGATGGAGTCGATGGCGTTGTGGCCGACATTCTTGATAGCGGCGAGGCCAAAGACGATGCTGTCTCCCTTAGGGGTAAAACTGGCGGCGGAGACCTGGACGTCGGGCGGGACGACGGCGATACCCAACTCTCGGCACTCGCCGATGTACTTGACGACGTTTTCGGGCTTGGAGGTTTCGGAGGTGAGGAGCGCGGCCATGAACTCGACCGGGTAGTGGGTCTTGAGCCATGCCGTGTGATACGCGAGCAGCGAGTACGCGGCGGAGTGCGACTTGTTGAAGCCGTAGCCGGCGAATTTTGCCATCTGGTCGAAGATCTCACCGGCCGCTGTTTTGTTGAACTTGCGCTCGGCGGCACCGGCGAGGAAGATGGCGCGCTGCTTCTCCATCTCGGCGGCATCCTTCTTACCCATGGCACGGCGAAGGAGGTCGGCGCCACCGAGCGAATAGCCTCCGATGACGTTCGAGATCTGCATCACCTGCTCCTGGTAAACCATGACGCCGAGGGTCTCTTTGAGCAGGGGTTCGAGTTCGGGGAGGGTGTATTCGACCGGGTTGCGCCCCCACTTGCGCTCGATAAAGTCGTCGATCATGGACATCGGGCCGGGGCGATAGAGGGCGTTGAGAGCGGTAAGGTGCTCGATGGTGTTGGGCTTATAGCGGCGAAGGACGTCGCGCATGCCGCCGGACTCGAACTGGAAGACGCCGGAGGTGAGGGCGCGGTGGAAGACTCGCTCGAAGGTGGCTGTGTCTTCGAGGTCGATGGTGGAAAGGTCGACGGTTTCGCCGCGATTGATCTTGATGAGCTTGAGGCAGTCGTCGATGACGGTGAGGGTGGTGAGGCCGAGGAAGTCCATCTTCAGCAGTCCCATCTTTTCGACGGCCTTCATGTCGTAGCTGGTGACGATGGCTTCGTCCTTGGTGCGAGTGACAGGGACGAGCTCGGTGAGGGGCTGAGGCGCGATGACCACTCCGGCAGCATGGACTCCAGCCCCGCGGATGAGGCCTTCTAGGCGAAGAGCGGTGTCGATGAGCTCCTTGATCTTGGAGTCTTGATACGCGGTGGCGAGGGCAGGGTTTTCCTCAAGCGCCTTCTCGATGGTGATGCCAATGGTTGGGGGAATGAGCTTGGCGATCCGGTCGACCTCGCCGTAGGGCATATCTAAAGCCCGGCCGACATCTTTTATCGCCGCTTTCGCCGCCATGGTGTTGAAGGTGATGATCTGGGCGACTTGATCGTTGCCGTACTTGCGGCGAACGTACTCGATCACCTCACCGCGGCGGTTCATGTCGAAGTCGATGTCGATATCCGGCATGGAGATACGTTCGGGATTGAGGAAGCGCTCGAAGAGGAGATCATTCTGGAGCGGATCGATGTCCGTGATCTCCATGACGTAGGCGACTAGCGAGCCCGCAGCCGAACCGCGGCCGGGCCCGACGGGGATTCCCTGCTCACGGGCATAGCGGATGAAATCCCAGACGATCATGAAATAGCCGGGAAACTTCATCTGCTTGATGCAGTCGATTTCGCGGTTGAGACGGGCTTCATAGTCGGCGATGGACTTTTTCAGTTTGCCGGTGAGCTCGAGATGCTTGATGGCGGAGTCGCGACGCTTGCGCCAGCCGGCCCGGCAGACCTGCTCGAAGTAGGTGTCGAGGTCCATGCCGTCGGGGCAGTCGAATTTTGGGAACGGGTTTTTAACTTTCTTGAGCTCGAGATTGCAGCGCTCGGGAAACTGCATGGTGCGGGTGCAGACTTCGGGGGCATGAGCGAAGAGCCGGTGCATCTCTTCGGCGCTCTTGATATAGAACTCCTGCGTATCGAACTTGAAGCGCTTGGGGTCGTTCATCGACCCGGCGGTCTGGACGCAGAGGAGGACTTCGTGGGCGCGGGAGTCCTGATCCTCAATGTAGTGAGAATCGTTGGTGGCGATGAGCGGGATGTCGAGATCTTTTTCGAGGCGGAACATAGCCTCGGTAACAGCCTTATCAGGCTCGAGATGGTGGTCCTGGATCTCGAGGAAGAAGTTGCCACGACCGAACATAGTTTCGTAGTCACCGGCAGACTTCTTCGCAAGATCGTAGTTGCCTTGCATGATGTGCTGCGAGACTTCGCCCGCGAGGCAGCCAGAGAAGCCGATCAGGCCTTCGGTGTGCTTTGCTAAGAAATTCTTGCTGACGCGCGGCTTCTTGTAGAAGCCGTGCAGTGCGGCTTCACTGGTGAGGCGGACGAGGTTGCGATAGCCGGCTTCGTTCTCGGCAAGGATAAGGAGGTGGTTGTACTTCGACTCAGGGTCGGCGTGCTCGCGGAGGTGGGACTCTTCTTTGCAGACGTAGAGTTCGCAGCCGAGGATCGGCTTGAGGTTCTTCTTGTGCATGGCGTCGAAGAAATGGACGGCGCCGTAGATGTTGCCATGGTCGGTGATGGCGGCGGATTTCTGACCGAGCTTGGTGAGGTGTTTGGCTAGCTTGTCGACGTCGCAGGCACCGTCGAGGAGGGAGTAGTCGGTGTGGAGATGGAGGTGCGTGAACTCAGCGGCCATAACGCCAGTTTACGACTTGGGTGGGTGCGGAAAACGGGGCGGCATCTGGCGAGGTGCATGGTCGCAGGATGGGGAGCGGCTATATCCCGTAGTGGTGTATGGCACTTGGAGCTGTCTGATGGCTAGTGGAGAGTGGAGGTTTCGTCCTGCGAGAGGGGTATGTGGTTCAGCTGCTTGAGGAGGCTGATGAGGTTCTGGTTAAGGGCTATAGCGCGGCGCTTGCCGGATTGGCGGTAGAAGCCGAAATGGGGGTCCGTGATCGTCCAGAGGATGGCTTTTGTGGCGGGGTCAGTGAGGGTGATGGAGGTGCCGTTGGCGTCGTCGTCGTTGTAGTGGAAGACGACGTCGGCGGATTGGGCGGAGTCCACCAGATGGTAGTAGCCCCAGGCGGTGATGGAGGAGGTGAAGTCTCGGAAGTAGTGCGTGGGGCGCGAGTCGTTCTGAACGTAGATCTTCTTGGCGCTGAGGACTTGCGGAGGAACAGGGCCTTCAGAATGAATGAGGGTTTCGAACGAGAGGCGGAGAGTATCCCGGCTCATCAGTTCGCCAGTGGAGGCATGTGGAACGGAGACGCGCGTGCTGATTTGGTACGTCAGCCACTCGACCGATTGCGCGAAGGCGATCGTGCCTTTGGGGATGTTGGCGGCACGGCCGGCGCGCGTGATGATAGTGTCGATGGCGGCTGATGGGTCAGCGTGGGGGTCGATGATGGAAAAAACTAGCTCGGGGGTGTGCTGTTGAGCGATGATGTGCTGGTTATCCGGAGTTTGGACAAGGTTTGGGGCGGTTTCCATCCCGCGGATCTGGAAGATAAGGTCGGCTTTTGACGGCGAGTCGACGAGTTGGAAGTAGCCCCACTGCTGAAGCGCGGCGTAGAGCTCGTTGTAGCTGACATTAGGGCCGCCCGGGATCTCATTATTGAAGGAGTCGTTGGCTCCGGCGTTCGAGAGGAAGATGGTCTTGGCAGCGGTGACGCGGGTTACGACTGCGGGGGGTGGCGCCTGCTGGGGTGGCGGCGGCGGTGGTGGAGGCGGTGGCAGAAGCTGTGTCTGTCCAGCGCAGACGAGCGGGCCAAGCGCTAGCAGGAGGCAGGCGGAGGGTAGACCTGGGCGCAGGAGGCGTCCGAGCATTCTAGCGATGGGCGGGTTGGGGATCGTGGTACTGCACATCAAGATCACCTCCGGGAGCAGGGGGACATGGGTGGATTTATTCAAAGATACATGATGCTGTTACCCAGCATGGTTGGTGAGATGCCACGCCGGGTGAAGTTGAGAGCGGAGCGCGAAGGTTTGCAAGTAATGAAGCGTATGCAGGGAAGATCGGCGGTCAGCTAAAATCGGTTGTCATGAACGGCGCACCTGAGGCAGCGAACGATGCATTGGGGAGTGAGGAGGTATAGGCCTTGAGCATGAGGGAGAGCGTTCTATTGGGGTGGATCTTCCGGGCGGTGCGAAAGCGGAGTCGGGAGCGCGACCTTCAGGCGGCTGCCTCGTGGCCGACGGTGATCGCGAAACTGCTCGCAGGGAACGTGGTGCAGCGCGATGAGCTGGCCCAGGGGACGTTGCCGCAGACTACGCAGATAGAGTTCCAGTATTACTTTTCGCTGGGCGATGATTTCTTTGGTGGGTATCTGCGGAGTGTTCCCTGCTCGGATTCGGAGGGGAGACGGTGGCTGCGCGAGGTTCCGGAAGGGACGCCGGTGACGGTGCGATACGACCCTGCCGATAAGGACAAGACACATGCGTTGCAGCGGGACAATGAGGGGAAGTTTCCGTTTGCGATTTGGGAGATGTAGTGGACCGGGGATTTGGAAACCCATGTCTCATAAGCGAGACATGGGGCACCCGGTTTAGTTGGGGATGCCGGTGAGTGCGGCGGGGAGCTTTTCGTAGATGTTGCCGAAGCCGCCGTTGGAGAGGATGGCGACTACGTCGTTGGCGGCGAGGCGCGGGGCTAGATTGGCTACGATGGCGTCGGCGTCGGCGCAGAGGATGGCAGGGATGTTGCGGCCGTTGAGGGCGGCGATGACGTGCTCGGGGTCGAGGCGCTCGAGGGGCGGGAGTGCTTCGGATTTGAAGACGGTGGCGAGGATGACTTCGTCAGCTAGGGCGAGGGAGTCGACTAACTCCCGCTCGAAGACATTGCGGCGGAGGGTGTTGGAGCGGGGCTCGAGGACGGCGAAGAGGCGGCGGCCGGGGTAGGCGGCGCGGAGGGCGCGGAGGGTTTCGCGGATGGCCGTGGGGTGGTGGGCGAAGTCGTCGATGAGGGTGATGCCGTTGATCTCGGCGCGGACTTCGAGGCGGCGCTTTACGGACTGGAAGGTGGCGAGGGCTTCGGTTATTGCGGCGGCGGGAATTCCCTGTCCCGCCGCCAGCGCGGCGGCGGCGGTAGCGTTGAGGGCGTTGTGCTCGCCGGCCATGGGGAGGGTGAGATGGGCGAAATCTTCGCCGCATCGGAAGAGGGTCCAGGTGGTGGTGCTTCCCTTCTGCTTGAGGTTGGTGGCTTGCCAGTAGGAGTCGGGCTGGAGGCCGTAGCGCTCCACGTTGCAGAAGGCCTTGGCGATGCACTCGGTTACGTTGGCGTTGCCGTCGAAGGCTATGAGGCGGCCGCGATGGGGGATGAGGTTGACCATGCGTTTGAAGGCGGTCTTGACGGCGTCGAGGTCGGCGTAGATGTCGGCGTGGTCGAACTCTACGTGGGTGAGGATGGCGACGTCGGGAAAGTAGTGGAGGAACTTGGGGCCCTTGTCGAAGAAGGCGGTGTCGTACTCGTCGCCTTCGAGGATGAAGGTGCGGGAGTCTGGCTGGACGTGGAAGCTGGTACCGAAGTTTTCGGCTACGCCTCCGATGAGAAAGCTGGGGGTGTAGATGGGATTGGAGCGACCGGCGACCTCGTAGATCCAGGCGAGCATGCTGGTGGTGGTGGTCTTGCCGTGGGTGCCGCAGACGACGAGGCGCTCGCGGTTGGTCAGGAATTCATCGTGGATGAGGGCTGCCATGGAGGTCATGGGGATGCGCTGGTCGAGGACCACTTCTAACTCGACGTTGCCGCGCGAGATGGCGTTGCCAACGACTACGAGGTCGGGGCGGGGGTCGAGGTTGGCGGCGCTGTAGGGTTCCAGGATGGGGATGCCTTGGGCTCGGAGCTGGTCGGACATGGGCGGGTACGCGGCGGTGTCGGAGCCGGTGACGTTGTAGCCCTGGGCGCGGAGCATGCCCGCTAGCGAGGCCATGGCGGTGCCGCAGATTCCGATGAGGTGGATGTGCTTTGGAGGTGTGCTGGGCTTGGTGCTCAAGGTTGGATCTCGCTTAAGGTTGCGTCTTGCATTGTGACCATGGTGCCGAGCGGGAGGGATCGGTTCTGGGAGGTTAGGTGGCCGGATTTTAGGCCGAAGAGGATGGGACCGTTGAAGGTCTCGAGGGCGTGGAGGCAGGCGGCTTCCAGGTGATGGAGTTCGTGGGGCTGGATGTTAGCGGAGGGGTCGCCGAAGATGATGCCGGTGACGTGGTCTAGCTGGCCGGAGAGGCGGAGGTGGTTGAGCATGCGATCCCACTGGTAGGGCTTGGTGTTGATGTCTTCGAGGAAGAGGATGGTCGGCTCGGTGAGCGCGAGGGCATAGGGGGTGCCCAGTGATTCGGTGAGAATGGAGAGGCAGCCGCCTAGGAGTCGGCCTTCAGCGCGACCGGGTTTTAGGGTGCGGATGCCGTCGGCGGAGGAGACGGACCAGGTGGTGTCGGCGTGGAGGGCGGATTGCCAGGTGCGGTGGTCTACGCCGTCGGGGTTGGACCAGTCGGCTGCGGCCATGGGGGCGTAGAAGGTTGGGAGGTGGCAGAGGTTCCAGAGGTAGACGTGGAGCGAGGTGTGGTCGCTGTAGCCAATGAATGCTTTGGGGTTGGCTCGGATGAGCGCGGCGTCGAGGAGGGGGAGGAGTTCGGCGGAACCCCAGCCGCCTCGGGTGCAGAGGATGGCGTCGATGGTGGGGTCGGCGAAGGCGGCGTGGAAGTCAGATGCGCGATTTGCGGCGGTCCCGGCATAGTAGAGAGGGCCGCGGTCTAGCGCGTGCGGCATGACGATGGGGTCGTAGCCGTAGGCCTGGAGCGCGGTTCGGCCCTGGTCTACGGGCTCGGGCTTGGCGGCTGAGGCTGGAGAGACGATCGCTATGCGACTTCCCTGCTTGAGGGTTGGTCTAAAGGTCATCGTTGGCACCAGGGACGAAGATTGTCGTATCCCACTCATCCCGCAAAGAGCGCGGTATGAATGGGGCACCCGGCGATTTAAGAAGGAGCCTTGAGGGGAGGTCAGACAAAGTCAACCTCGCCGGTGCAGATGATTTCGGCAGGGCCGGTTAGGAGCATCTCGCTGGTATTGGTGGGCCAGACAACTTGCTGGGTTCCGCCTTCGGCGATGGCTGTTAGCTCGCGGGACGTGTTGTACAGGAACATGGCGGCGGAGGAGGACGCGCAGGTTCCTGTGCCGCTGGAGGTGGTGGGGCCGCAGCCTCGCTCATAGATGCGGAAGGCGATTTCGGTGGGCGAGAGGATGCGGACGAACTCTACGTTTGTGCCGTACGGGAAGAGCTTGTCGACGGCGATCTTTGCGCCGAGTTGTTGCCATGTCAGGCCGTGCGAGCTGAAGTCCTCTGCTTCAGGAAAGAGGACGAAGTGGGGGTTACCTACGTTGACCATTGCGCCGGGGATGGGGCCGGGGACGCCGGGGATTTCGATGGTGCGGGGCATGACGCGGGGGACGCCCATGTTGCTTTCGATCCAATAGTCGGGGCCTTCGCGACGGATGAGGTGGCAGGTGCGGATTCCGCCGTGGGTGCCTAGCGCTACGTCGTGGAGGCCCTCGCTGGCGGCTAGCCAGGCAGCTACGCAGCGGGTGCCGTTGCCAGAGAGCTCAGCTTCGGAGCCATCTGCGTTGAAGAGGCGGAGGAAGAACTGGTTGCTGGGCTTGCGTTGCAGAAACTCGATGCCGTCGGCGCCGATGCCGGTATTGCGGCTGCAGAGTTTGCGAGCCAACGCCGCGTGTTGGTTCTTGGCGAAAGACTCTTCGATGATGAGGAAATCGTTGCCACAGGCGTGGGCCTTGACGAAGGGGATGCGGCTCATTCTTCCTCCGTGTCGTGGAAGACTATGACTTGATCGGTGGCGTCAGACGCCTCGAGTTCGTGGTGAATGTAGTGGTGGATTTTGTGGGTGGCGGTGACGATGAAGGAGACACGCTCGATGCCGGCAATGTTGTCTCGATCGAGGACTGCGAGGCGCTGGCCTACGGAGTCGAGGACTTTCAGGATCGCTAGCTGCATGCGGTGGTTGGCGGAGGAAACCTGCTCGGCCAGGGCTTCGGCTCGGGCGGATCCGACGACGTTGATGGGGAGCATCGCGCCGATGTCGGCACGGACTTCGTAGACTTTGGGGTAACGCTTCCATCCTAGACGCCCTTCGAGGAGACCGATGATCTGGAGGGCGATGAGGACCATGAGGGTGGAGAGGCCGGCGACGATGTATAGGCCGGCTCCGCACGTCATGCCGATGGCCGCGACTACCCAGACAGTGGTCGCGCTGGTGAGGCCGAGTACTCGGTTCTTGGTGTGGAGGATGAGGCCAGCGCCGAGGAAGCCGATCCCCTGCACAATATTAGCGGCGATTTGGCCGCGGTTCGGGGAGTTATCTCCGGAGATGGCGACGCTCATGATGGTAAAAAGCGCCGAGCCCATGCAAATGAGGATGTTGGTGCGGAGGCCGGAGTCCTTATGACGCCACTCGCGCTCCAGACCCACAGCTGCGCCCATGCCGCATGCCATCAGCAGACGCTGCACCGAGGGTCCGGAGAGGACCATCTGTTCGAGCGTAGAAAAATGTATGCGGCCGGGATCCACCATCGAGTCAGGATACTACTCGGGTGCGTGGGAGGGTGTTAGGACAGCTCGCGGAGGTGCCGGAAAGAGCAAGTACAGGGGGTCGTTCCACTGGACTGCGCTTCCGGAGATAACGATACGTGGGCACGGCCATTTGGCGGGAGAACGATTTTCGGGCGTAAAGAGAACCGCCCGCGTGACGATACACGCGGGCAGCCTGGAGTGTCTGAAGAACAAACTACGCTACGGGAGCCGCAATGTTGATCTGCTGCGAGAGGCGGGTGAGCAGCTCGTCGGCTTTCTGCTCTTCAGCAAGGGTCTTATCGAGAAGCTGGGCGTCCTGCTGGTTGCCGAGGACTTCAGCCCAGGTGCGAAGGGTTCCGTAGACAGCGATCTCGTGATGCTCGACCTGGTTGCCAGCGGCGATCAGGATAACATCGCGGATGCTGTCGTTGGCGGCATCGCTGATCTCAGACTCGGCTGAGCTAATCAGCTGTGCCGTGACCTTGCATTTGGACTCGCTGACTTCGCCCTGAGCCGCGTCGAGAATGCGTTCAAGGCGGATCACGTGCTGCTTAGACTCGGCGAGGTGATCGCGGAAGGCCTGACTCAGATCAGGGTTAGTGGATTTCTCGATCATGGCGGGCAGACCCTTTTCGACGATCTGCTTTTCACTGTTGAGCGCGCGCTGCAGCTCGTTGAGATACAGCTCGCGCAGGTTGTTAACATCCGGTGTGAAGATTCCCATGGCCCATAACTCCTTGTGGTTTTGTATAAGCACATGTTCGCTACCTCGTGGGAGCGAGTGTGCTGTGTTACTTTGATTCCCATTGCGTTCATATACCGGCGAGCGTTCAGCCCGGTTTGTTGTACAACCGCCACTTGTACGGCCAATCATTGTGATGCGGGTTGTGTCTTGCGCGTTACTCTCGGCGGATGCTGAAACAGCGGATTTGATGGAAATTATTTTGCAGGGTTGGGGGTCCAGAGGAGGGACTGGTAGACGCGGGCGCAGGGCTGACCTGTGGTGCAGACGACTTCCATCTCGGCAAGGCCCTGGGGATGGGCCGTGACCGCTTTGTCGACTGCGTCGCCCGCGATGGCGATGATGTAAGCGGCGTTGCGGGCCGGATCTTTAAGGGCGATCTGCCAGGTCTGATCGTCATTTTCGCTGACCATGCTGCGGAGCGTGCGGTTCGCGAGAGGGACGGCGCCGACATGGTTGGTAAGCGACATCATCACGGGGACATTTTGCGGCATGAGTTCCAGCGCGTTGGCGAGGTTGCGCTCGAGCGCTACGCGGGTGGTGGAGTTGTGGATGGCTTCCTGCAGGACCATGGGGATGAAGTACATCATGGTGATGCAATTGGCTACGCAGAGGACCATCGCGGTGGGCTGCCAGAGGCGGGCGGCGAGGCGGGCGAAGGTGGAGGCTCGGGATTTTAGGAAGGTCTCCAGCTGCTCGGCCGAGAGCGCCGCGTAAAGGGCTAGCGCGGGAAGAAGTTCCATACCATAGCGCGCGTTGTAGTAGGCGTGTGGCCAGAGCTGCGGGATGAAGATGGGGACGGATCCGTAGGCGACAGAGTAGATGTAGAACGGAAGAGGGATCCAGAGGAGAAGTGCGAAGGATTCGGCGCGGGCGTGAACCGCAAAGGTGGCGCGGCGGCGTAGAGAAATCCAGAGCCCATAGAGCGCCGCCAGCATGAGACCGAAGCCGGTTTCCCAGGCTGCGGCATCGATCTGCGCGGTGCGGGTGTAGAAAAGGGCGGCCCATCCGATGTTGTGCCAGCCGCGATAGTGCTGCCCCGGAGGTGCGGTGCGGCGCTCGATTTGTGCGGCGGAGTAGGGACCGCGGAGGAAGTCTAACCAATCGTGTTCGAAGTGGGCGTTGTACCAGAACCAGAGCAGAGGGCCTGCGGCGACGATGATGGTGAAGGCGATGAACCACGGGCGCATGCGGCGGCGGATGTCGGCGGACGATCGGAAGATGGCGACGGCGAAACAGAGCCAGATGATTGCGCCGATGATCCAGCCGTCGTAGCGGGTGAAGACTTGTCCGAAGATGAGGAAGCTGGCGAGCATCATTCGGGCGCGCGCGGTGACGGTGTCGTTAGCGCGGAGGGCGGCAATGGATTCGCTGGTGGCGACTACCGTCCAGATGAGGAGCGCGAGGAACAGCGCTTCGGTCATCGCGGTGGTGGAGAGAAAGAGCAGGTTCGCGTTGAGCGCGTAGAAGGTGGTGGCGACCAGCGCCCAGCGAAGCTTCATGAGGCGACGCGCGAGACGCCAGATTCCCGCGACGCTGGCCGCATAGCTGAGCATGGACATTGGCGCGCCGGCGAGGCCCGTCTGCCACATGCGCATGTTCATGATGAAGGGCAACATGAGGATGTGCGGGAGGGGCAGCCAGACTCCGCCGAGCTGGGCGATGCCGGGCCATTTGGCATCGAGAATGCGGCGGGCGATGGCGAGGTGGGCTACTGCGTCTCCATAAAGCAGGAGATAGCCACGATGAACACAGACGAAGAGCGCCACGAACGCGATGAGAATGCCGGCGACGAAGATTGGGTAGGTTTCGCCGGGGACGACTGGGCGGACGGCTTCAGGATCTCCGGGAACCCAGATGGGGGTCTGGCGGAAGGAACCGGTGCGGGAGCTCTTGCGGCCAAGGACGATCTCGCCGGGTTTGAGCTCCGGGAGTTTGGCGTTGCGTCGATCGGAACGTGATCTCGCCATGGACTTGCTGAAATTCCCTCAGCGGCTAAAGCCGCATTGCTGGGGCGCACTAACGGCGGGACTGAAGTCCCGCCCCTTCAAAACAGACTCCTGGCGGGATCGGGGCCCGTCCTTTCAACGAAGCCTGCTTCGCCTATTTTAGAGGTGAGAGATTTCCTTGAGGTGTTCGAAGCCCTGATCGATTTCTTCGCGGGTGGTGCGCTGGAGGCGTTCGGTTCCGAAGGCCTCGACCGAGAGCGAGCCGAGGACGCAGCCGTAGAACATGGCTTTGCGGAAGACTTCCGGCGTCAGCTTGCCTTGCGAGGCGATATAGCCGTAGAAGCCTCCGGCAAAGGAGTCGCCTGCGCCGGTCGGATCGACTACCTCCTCTTGCGGTGTGGCGGGGGCGCGGAACTGGTTGTGCTCGAAGTTGTCGCCGAAGCTGTGCGGGGAGAAATAGGCTGCGCTGCCGTGCTCGGCATACTTGACGACTAGCGACTTGGGGCCGAGGGCGAGAACGCCTTTGGCTGCGCGGATGTTGTTGGTTTCGCCGCTGAGCATGCGTGCTTCGTTGTCGTTGATGATGAGGATGTCGAGCTCGCGAAGGACCTTGAGGAGATTGTCGCGGTGGGCGGCGATCCAGTAGTTCATCGTGTCGCCGGCGACTAGTTTTGCGTTGGGCAGCTCGGCGCGGACGCGGGACTGTAGGACGGGATCGATATTGGCGAGGAAGAGATAGTCGGTGTCGCGATAGGAGGTGGGGATCTTGGGCTCGAAATCTGCGAAGACGTTGAGGTCGGTGGCGAGGGTCTCGGCGGCGTCGAGGCTTTTGACGTAGCTGCCGGTCCAGTGGAAGCTCTTGCCGGGGACGTGCTCGATGCCGGTCGTGTCGACGCCGTGCGAGGTGAGGACGGCTTCGTGCTCAGGGAGGAAGTCTTCGCCGACTACGCCGACGACACGGACGTTGGTGAAGAAGCTTGCGGCGAGGGCGAAGTGCGTGGCAGCGCCGCCAAGGACGCGCTCGCGCTTGCCGCTGGGGGTTTCCAGGGTGTCAAAGGCTACCGAACCTACTACGAGAATGGACAAAAGTACTCCTTCGTTACTGATTGTTGCTGGTTGCATGTACGGAATACAGGGTCTCCGCACGACGCTTCGCTTCGGTCGAGATGACGAGATTTGGAGCGGTGTGCTCTCGATCGAGATGACGACAGATTTGCTACCAGTATTTGCCGTATAGGAGGTCTAGCTTGGCCTTGGTGGCGGCGGGGATGGCTGCCTTGTCGGTCATGATCGCGAACTTGGCGGCGGTCTGGGCGGGGCTGTCGCTTAGGTCTGTGGGCATGAGGCGGACGGCGGCTTTGACTACCTTCTGGGCGTTGCCGGAGTTCTGGTGCATGACGGCAATCACTTGCTCGATGGTGACGGAGTCGTGGCCCTCGTACCAGCAGTCGTAGTCGGTGACCATGGCGAGTGTGGCGTAGCTGATCTCGGCTTCGCGGGCTAGCTTGGCTTCCTGGAGGTTAGTCATGCCGATGATGTCGGCGCCCCAGGAGCGGTAAAGGTTGGACTCGGCGCGGGTGGAGAACTGCGGGCCTTCCATGCAGACGTACGTGCCGCCGCGCTTCCCGACGACTCCGACCTCTTCGCAGGCTTTGGCGAAGACCATCGAGACGATGGGGCAGACGGGATCACTGAAGGCGATGTGGCCGACCACGCCTTCGCCGAAGAAGGTGGCGCTGCGGGCGAAGGTTCGGTCGATGAACTGGTCGGGGATGATGAAGTCGGTGGGCTTGTGCTCTTCCTTGAGGCTGCCGACGGCGCTGACCGAGAGGATGCTCGTGACCCCGAGGGACTTCATGGCATAGATGTTGGCCTTGAAGTTGAGCTCGCTGGGGAGGATGCGGTGGCCCTTGCCGTGGCGCGCAAGGAAGGCGACTTTTCGGCCTTCGAGGGTGCCTAGGGCAAAGACTTCGCTGGGATCGCCGAACGGGGTTTCTATCTTGACTTCTGTGACGTTGGTGAGGCCGTCCATGTTGTACAGCCCGCTACCGCCGATGATGCCGATCTCTGCCTTCGCCAAACCTGTCTCCTACTGGGGCGCTTGGGTTTTGGTGCGCCTTGAGCAGTATAGCGTTGGGCGGTGGATCGGCTGTTTGGGCCCGTCGGAATAGGGGCACCCCCCTCCCCCCATACTCTTCGGGCTTATTTGGCGTAAAGTACGGCACGCAGGTCGGTTAGGGGGTGGGTATGACTTTGGAAAGAGCCCCTTTTTGGCTGTAGGTCATTGATACTAAAGTAGATGCGCTGGAAGTACGGTGGATAGGGACTGAATCGCTAATGTATTGCAGGGAAAGGGGTTAGGGGCGTTATTGGGCCTTCTGGGTGGGGCCTTCGACCCCACGGCGTATATATCGGGCCTTCAGCCCTTGGGTTGGTGGTGGGTGTCTACCTGGGGCTGCGCCCCAGGCTGTGATGGGGGCGGGCCTTTGGCCCTCGAGCTAGTTGTGTTGGGAGGTATTTGGTCAAACTGCCCTAGTTCAATTGTAGTGATTGGGAGGGGGTAACCATGCCAGGTTTTGAAAATATAAATCGGCAGTGTTGACGGGGGTTTGGTGGGTTTGGGGGGTGGGAGGGGGTTGACAGGTTTTGGGGAGGACTACGGTGGGATGGCGGGGTGGTTGTCCTTGGGACTTATGACCCTACTCATCCGCAAAGTGAGCGTATGAATGGGGCACCCGGATGAATCATAGTTTCCGAAAACCGTTTTTCATCCGGTATCCGCTTCGCTGCCATTCATTATTTGTCGGGATGTTCCTGTAGTGGCGGCAACGCTCGCCGCTCGATAGCACCTGCCAGCTTGAAAGCCCCATTCTGCCACTTGTAGTTGGAAATCAGAACACCAGAAGAACAGCAGTCACCGGACGCTCGGGCTGGATCAAGTAGCTCAAAGACGAGCGCTCCGTTTCTTGCATATACGCCGTAGAGTCCTAAGTCTGCTCGGCTTCCTGTATGGCAATAGGCAAGGAGCTTTGGACCATGCTCCCCGAGACCATAGACGTAGACATAGTTCGTCGTCTGAGTTCCGCCACTGTGGTATGTGAGGACGATGATTGCTTCTTCCTTGCCGTTCCCTATGGCGTCGCCATAGCTCAACGATTCGAAAGTGAATCCCTCATATTGGCTATATTCTTTCCCGTCCACCATTACGCTGGAGGTTTTAGTGAGTTGTGAACCGTTGACGAGTTGGATGGTCTTTGTGTTGGCAGCGGGATGCGTAGGAGTGTTTAGCCATTCGAGTCTGTCGTGACCGAGCAGGTGTCCACTCAGGGGATAGGTAAAGTTGTTGAAATCAACCTGCCTTATGCTTTGCTGCGCAGCGAGGACAGAGGACCAAAGTATGAGAGCCGACATGAGCACAAGGCGGGACATAGGTCGAGTCTACCGCCGTATCCCAGCAGTGCGGGAGGATCACCAACGATTGGAAGGGAGCTGTGAGGTGCCGCTAAAGTCGGGTTTTGGGCAAGTTCTACCGACGTCCGAGATAACTCGCTCTTAGAAGCCGAGGCCTTTGCAGAGGGCGTCTACTTTGGCCTTGATCTCCTCGGGCATGGTGAGCATCTGCGGCCAGGGGCGATTGAAGCCTTCGGCGGGCCATTTGCGGGTGGCGTCGATGCCCATCTTGCTGCCGTAGTTGGGCAGGCGGCTGGCGTGGTCGAGCGTGTCCACGGGCCCCATAGTGAACTGGATATCGCGCTCGGGGTCGATGTTGTTGCCGACGCGGAGCATGACGTCGGAGACGTTCTGGACGTCGCAGTCTTCGTCGAGGACGACAATGCACTTGGTGAACATGGCTTGGCCGAGGCCCCAGATGGCGTGCATGACCTTGCGGGCGTGGCCGGGGTAGCTCTTTCGAATACGCACCAGCATCAGGTTGTGGGCGACGCCTTCGGCGGGGAGGTTGATGTCGAGGATCTCGGGAATGGTGAGCTTCATCAACGGGAGGAAGATGCGCTCGACGCCCTTGATCATCCAGGTGTCTTCCATGGGCGGGCGGCCGACGACGGTTGCGGCGTAGATAGGGTTCTTGCGGTGGGTGATGCAGGTGATGTGGAAGACGGGATAGTCGTCCTGCATGGTGTAAAAGCCGGTGTGGTCGCCGAAGGGGCCTTCGGCGCGGAGTTCGCCTAGCTCGACGTACCCTTCGAGAATAATTTCGGCGTGGGCTGGGACGTCGAGGTCGACGGTCTCGCACTTGACGAGCTCGAGAGCCTGCTGGCGGAGGAAGCCGGCGATGAGATACTCCTCAACTTCAGGCGGCGCGGGGACGATGGCGGAGAAGGTCGTGGCGGGATCGGTGCCGATGGCTACGGCGACTTCCATGCGCTCGCCTCGGATTTTGGTGGCGACAAGCTGGTTGACAGAGTTGGGCGCTGCGGCAGAGGTGCCACCAGCGGTGAGGGCCATAAGTTCGACTTCGCCGGATTTGTCCGAGGCGGTGGCGCGGAGGCGGTCGCGGACCTGTTCGGCGGCTACCTTCTGCCGCTGCCAGTGCATGCCGGTAGTCTGGCCGTCATATACCTGGATGCGGTACATGCCGAGGTTGCGCTTGCCGGATTTTGGGTCGCGGGTGGTGACGCACGGGAGGGTGATGAAGCGACCGCCGTCCTCTGGCCAGGTTTGGAGGACGGGGAATTTGAGGACGTCGATGTCGTCGCCACGGAGGACGATTTCCTTGCAGGGGGCCTTGCGGGCATCGATGATTTTGGGGAAGAAGCTGCCGACTTCGGCGAGCATGGGGAGGAGCTTGAGCTTGTCTAGAATGCCGGTGGGGGCGACGGGATGGAGGAGCGTTTCGATGCGCTTGGCGACGTCGTCTAGAGAGTCGACCTGGAGGGCGAGACGCATACGGCGCTCGCTGCCGAACTGGTTCATGAGGACTTGTGCGCCCTTGTAGCCGGTGATGTTTTCGAAAAGAAGTGCCGGGCCGCCGGCCTTGGCGGTTCCCTTCCCGGATTTGGAGGCGCGGTCGGCGATCTCGGCCATCTCGAGGATTGGGCTGACTTCGGCGGTGACCCGCTTTAGTTCGCCAGCTTTGTCGAGTGCCTTGATCCAGTCGCGCAGACTTTCATATCCCACAGGGTTACCCTCTTCCTTCGTCATGATGCTCTTCTATTGTGACGCGGCGGAGAGATTTGTGCAGAGTGGAAAGGCCGGAACTGGGCAGGAGCAAAAATACGGGGGCCTCTCCACTGCGCCGCGCAAAAGCCGAGCGGCTTCGGTCGAGATGACGATGTTGTATGGGCGCAGAAGCGCGTGGCGTTCGAGAGGACGATTATTTCGGGCGAACGGGGGACAAAGGCTTAGGCGAAGACCGCTGCGTCTACCGGATAGCCGGCGTCTTTCCAGCCCTGGAGGCCGCCCCGCAGAGGCCGGACTCGCTTGATGCCGAGGCGGTGGAGCTCGAGAGCCACCTTAGCGGAGGTCTCCTCGCTTGGACAGGTGCAGTAGAGGACGATGTCTCGGTCAGTGGGGATGATTTCTCGGCGTTGCTTGAGCTCGTCGGGGCCGATACGGAGAGCTCCGGGGAGGATGAGCGGATCCGTCATGACGTCCAGCGGGTGACGAAGGTCGACGATGAACGGGCGATCGAGACCGGCGCGCTCGGCGTCAGCGATCATGGCCATGAGTTGCGCGGGC
>Ga0302319_10007551_pt1 | contig 21393 bp, 19 predicted proteins | sample Bog_T0_2_FD_203319 | JGI IMG/M metagenome (GOLD analysis project Ga0302319, IMG submission 203319) | Peat permafrost microbial communities from Stordalen Mire near Abisko, Sweden - Bog_T0_2 | ecosystem: Environmental > Terrestrial > Soil > Wetlands > Peat | place: Sweden: Abisko, Stordalen Mire... | reverse complement strand
GCCACGTGCCCAACTATCTGCGCGAACCCTTGGGCTTGCGAGATTGGTTGGTTGCTGTCGATTTGAGCATTCAAAACGGACAAGTGACGACGGTGAGCAGCAATGCAATGGTGGAAGGTCGATCCCGATGGCTTGGGAACAGTTGGAAGCAAACGTCAGAAGCGGTTGGGCTTGACGGCGCACCAAGCGCATACTCCGTGGATATGGCGTACCTGACTTTTGCGCCTCGTGGCGGTTCCACTCTAGAAGAGGTCTTGCCGCCCTTAGCGTCTTTCGAGCAGGTGAGGGCGTCCTACGAGATAAATCACCGCTGCTTCACATCGCTGATCCCGTGCGCCTCACTGTGCGACCTGAAACCGAGCATCTTCAGATATCTGTATGCGCATCCGGAGGTCAGGGTCAACTTCGAGATAGACCGTTGTCGGCTTCCACAATCGTCCGATCCAAAGTAGCCATAGGCCGTCCCTCTGGGGCGGCCTTGCTGCGTCTGGGCGGGCCGTGGACGCGCCGGTGGGCTGTCCTCTGGTCTCCGTTCCGACCGGGAGAAAAAGCGACGCTGCTCCGCATCGGAATTAGGGGGACACGCCACCCCAGAATGGATGCTGCACAGTAACCTTCGGTTACTGTGCGGGAACCACTTTATAATCAGGCAGCTAAAAGGAAAACTCTCTAAAAATAAGGTGTTTACAGGTTACCGAGCGCGAACCATAAGAAAACAAGCGACTAAAAGTAAAAATGGTGTCATCCGATCTATTCTATAAACACGCGCCGGTTGCTGTTGGGTAACTTGATGATTTTCCATCCCTTAGCTGAAAAGCGCTGTGCGCGGCCACGAAAGCGGAGGAATCCATGGGGCAGATGATGGACCAGGCGAAGCAGTTCCCGGCCAGCCAACCGGAGCCAACAGAAGCGTCGCCGCCAGCGTCCAACGAGCGCCCGCGCTTGCGCCGATCGGTTGCGGTGCGGGAATACATCACGCGGATGGTTGCGGGGATGAACAACTACAAGGCGAAGGAGTGAGACATGGTGAAGGCTTCTCTGCGAACAAAATCTGTAGGAACCAAGGTCAGCGACGCGGAGTATGCGGCGCTTGAGGCGCGAGCGCGGGCGGAGAATCTGACGCTCTCGGAGTGGGTCCGGTCGAAGTTGCTGGAGCCGGGCGCGGACGGCGGAGCGGCGGGCGAAGTGGTGTTGGCGGAGGTTCTTGCGTTGCGGGCGTTGTTCTTGAATCTTCGCCCGCTTCCCGATCATGCTCTTCCGGGCGAGGCGGAGGTACGGGCGGAGATTGCGCGGGTGGATGCGACCAAGATGCAGCGCGCGCGGGAGCGGTTGGCGGCGCAGAAAAAGGCGAGCGAGGCGGGGCGATGAAGGACTGGTTCGCTCCGCGCCGGTACTGGAAGTGGACGCGCTGGTCGCTGATTGCGGCGGGAGTTTTCTTCTGTGTTCTCTACGTTCAGTCTTACCGGAACGAGTGGAGCGCGGCGGAGCGAGTTGACCTGTGGGTTTATCTGGAGAGCGGTGTCGTTAATCCTTAACTAGTAGAAAAACGCCTCTGGCCCGGATATTTATTCCTTAACTAGTGGAAATCCTGATCTCTAACTAGTAGAAATGTTCCTTTACTAGTAGAATTCGACGGCCTCGGCAAGGCCGGGATTCCAGCAGGCAGCTCGATCTCGAAACGCCTGACGTTGCTCTGCGTTATGCAGATACTTCATGGATTTCCAAAACTCTCTGCCTCTGCCGCATGGAGAGACCAATGTGCCGCATAAGGCCGCCGGTAACAGCAAACTCGAAAGCACCGCAAGGATGGATCGGCGAACCTGTAGTGGGCCGCAGGAGAGCCAGTTGTCTGCATCCACGGGAGTATTGAAGCCCATGGGTACGCGAAACTGAGGTGTCCGCATCGAGTGCAAGACACGGAACGGGGAACCGTCCAGCGGCAGCATCAGCGCCCAGGTCATGTCTTCGACGAACAGCAGCAGGTTTTCACTTGGCAGCAGCCTGTCTATCAAGTCGAGTATTCGGTTTCCTCCAACGCCAGCTCGCAGTTGGCGTTCCAGGTGCGCCACGGCGAAGAGGGCTTGCTGGTCTGTCGTCGAATCGCAGGAGCGATCAAAAGCACCGCAGCATCCCAAGCAACACATGCGCTTACACTGTACCCAGTCTTGTTGATGGGCCAATGTTTTCATTGAATACGCAGAACAGCATGTAACGAGCGGGCTAAGATGAATGGGGCAGACGGTGGTAATGGAGCAAAGCCAACTGAGTCGAAGATACTGGCTTCGGCCGCTGTCGATATCTTCCGTAAGGCAGAATAGGCAAACAGCCGGCCTTATGTCGGTGGTTGGCACGGTGCGCCGATCTGTGACATGCCAATTTGGTGGCGAGCGGCTAATCCAATTTGGGAGCCAGTGCGGATAAGCGGTCGCGAGAGTGCAGGCCTTCAGTTGTTCGATCGGGCCGCCGACAAGGGCCTGGATAACTAACAGCCCTATCATGCTGGGTTGGATATCTACATTGTCAAAGATCTCTGGCCGGAATCCGCAATAGGCGGAAAGCATTTCGCGGCAGGAACATCCGTAAACCGCGGCAGTTCTTGAGAGCCACGATGTCAGAGCCTCATCGTTATGAGGCCGAAACGCGACGGGAAGTCTATCGGGAGACAGCATTTTCAAAGCGGTCGCTCATCGAGAGAAGTTGGGGTGAGAGGCGAAGGTCTTCCAGGCTCTCTTTGTCAATTCTCTCTTTGCCAGATTGAATTGCATCGACGGCCAACGTCTCCAGGAGTCGCACGATACGCACCGTTACGCCCTCGGTTCGATCGAGGAGCAACCGTCGCGAAGCCACACTAGTCAGATCGGATCTCTGCCGCAAGGGAAAGGCGGCCTGAAAGCTGGCTAACAGCCGAAGAAAGGCTTCATCATTTTGCCATAGCGGAAGCTCAAAGGCCTCGAAGCGGTCCGCCAATTGCGGGTCGGTTGTCAACGCGATCTTCGCGTCGGCGGTCCCTGCACAGATCAATGGAATACGCAGCTCATTGGCCAAATAGCGGAGGGTATTCAATAGAATCCGCTGCTGCCGGTAGGTGCTTGCCAGCAAGGCGTGGACTTCGTCGATGACGAGCATTCTGGCGCCAATGTAAGTGAGTAACTCTCGAACCACATGACGCATATGATGGACGTTCATTGAACTTCGCACCGGCGCTCTGAGCGAGGTGAGAATCTGGGAGTAAAAGGACTTTTCATCCGGTTCCGGAGGCATCTGCAGGGCGACTATAGGCATTCGCTGCACGCCGATCTTTTCATCAAAAGATTCCGGATGGTCGCGGCGGAATTTTCTCAGTATCTTCGTTTTACCCATCCCAGTGGCCGCATACAAAAGCAGACATGGCATCCGATCTCGCTGGGGATAATGCAGCAAATCGTTTAACCGGTTCAATACCAGTTCCGCCCGAGGATACCCAATCCAGCGTTCCGCTTGAATGCGGCGTATGCGCTCGTGGTGCGGTAGATCTGCTTCCTCCTTGCACTCCGGCGTCAGATGGTCGTAGTCAGCGATCATTCCCAAACCTCCACAACATACGGCTCAACGGATCGGGACGACTCTTCCGATCGCACTTCCACAACAGGCGGAAGAATACCAACACTGGGCATTGTCTTGCGAGCCTTCACTTTCTCGCGGGTACGGCGCGCGGTAGCCGTGTCCTTGCGGGCCCTTTCCACCAATGCGCGCTGATCGAGAATGGCGGCAAAGACAGCCTTTTCGTTGATGGCAACGCCCTTGTTCTTGCTCAGACGCTTCTGCACGGAACGCTGCTCGGCTAGCGTAATTGGGGGATTGCTGAGATCTCTATAGGGCACAGTGATGTATTGGCCGCCGTCATGGTCCTTGACGTAAACGTGGGAGAGATCGCGGGGATCGTAGCGCACAAGGTACTTCTGCGTTGATCTTCCAGCAACAGGACTGAGAGCGTTGTCCCAGTAGTGAATGCCAAACAGTTGAATTCCATCGCGCCGGATGAGCCTGGTCTCTCCAGGCAGAAAGTCGACGTAAAACTTCTGGCTGTCCAGGGGACGGCGGATACTCTGCTCGCCCTGCGAGATCTTCGCCTTCCATGCGGCGAGCGGCGAAACGCCGAGGCTGCGATGCACGCGTTGATGATAAACATCAACAATCTGAAGAGTTAGCCATTGCTCAAACTCCTTGAAAGTGAGAATAGCCTTTTGATCTGATTTGTACTCCCCGCGCGCCTCGATAGAAGAGAATGTTGAGCCGGGTAGCAGATGAACTTCTCCCATCAAGGTGCCAATCATACGTTCGATATGGCCGCCATAGTGAGGAGTCAGTGGTGGACGGAACTTCAGGGCAATTTTATGTTCCCTGCAGCCGCGCTCAAGCGCCTGGCCGTGGAACTCTTTCCCGTTGTCGAGATGGATTGTTAGCGGCAAGCCCTCGATTGGCCATGATTCTCTGAACTTCGATTGCGGCCCACCTTTTGGAAGCACAGAATGACTGATGGCAAGTGCGACGGAGGTGGCACACGGTGCGTCCAGAGACAAATGAAAGCCTGCAATCATGCGCGTGGCAATGTCAATCGCCAAGGTCAACCAAGGCCTTCCAATCGGTCGCCGTTCCACCTCATCCACCAAGATGACATCGGCCAAAGTATGGTCTATCTGAAATAGCTCCAAGGCATTGTTGGGACGGAGGCCCTGGCTGACCGAACCGAACTGTTCTCTAGCCGCTTTTGCGCCTTCGCGCGCCCGAACCTTCACGGCAGGATCCAATTGATTGACGCGTGCGCGAATGGCTTTATAGGACGGCGGCGAAAGCTTCTTGGCGCGGCAGGAAATGGCAATCTGTCTATACAGATCGACAATGCGCGGGCGTTCCCTCTTCAGATAGAAGCTGGAAAACATTTCTTGGATGACAGCCTCGACTTCGTCGTCGAGCCTGCGGGAGCCAGGAACCGGCCCCTCACGCTTCGGCAGCAATTCGCTGGGCGCAGGGTTGAGGCGATACCGCGCCAAGAGCCGGTACACCATCGCCTTAGACAGACCGAGTTCTTGAGCTGTTTCGGCGACTTTTGATGGTCCTGCGCCATGAACCATCAATTCACCCATTGCGCTGGCTCGCTGACTCGCGATCTCCCACTCGGCTTTGGAGGCATCCTCAATTTGCGGATTTAGGGGGTGGCTGGCCTTGGCGAATTTCATGTGCGATTGTTCTACCAGTTAAGGAATATTTCTACAAGTAAAAGATTTTTCTACTAGTTAAGGAAACGAGCAACTCGTTTATATTCAACAAAAGTGTTCTACTAGTTAAGGAATAACGACAACACGGGAACAGTTCGGAAGCGCACGCGACCGCTTCAGATTTGAGGTAGCCGGGGTTCTCAGCTCGTCAGCCCAACTGTGCAAAAATGTTACACCTATCGGCAAGAACAAATGGCCAATTCTGTCGCGAATCGTTCCCGCCGCTCAATTCCGCGGGTTTGAGCTCACAGCGCCACCATGCACTATGCGGACGGGCAGCACTGGATTGAACTGCCACGCGACGGCGGCGAACGTCCTGGCCCAAAACTGCGGCTGCTTCGCGGAATCCGCGCGCCGGATTTCAGACGCGAAACTCAATGCCATGCGCCGCGCGAAATCTCGGCCTGATTGCGCGAAAATTTAAGATGGCGTTTGAAGGGCTATCTGAGGCTCTGGAATGCATTGGGACTAGGCGATGGGCCGCCTGGTGTCCAGTAGAGCCTCTGGACCGGCATTCTGTTCGATCTACCACTGCTGCAAGCTGTTATCCGATGCAGCCGGAAGTACCCCATCCTCATTAGGAAGGTTCTTCCATCCTCCATTTTTGTTTTTCCATCCCCCTTATGAAGCGAAGCCCGTAGGGCGGAAGATTTGCAGATTTGCACAGGCTGAACAACCTGTTCCTGATATTTGTGATTACTTGAATTTACTTGTTACTAATAGGCATACCCGGAGCATCGGTTAAATGTACTCGGAGTATCGCTAGAACGTACCCGGAGCATCGGTAGGCGTACCCGGAGCATCGGTAGAATAGAGGAAAATCTCCACAGTCTGTGGAAATTTATAACGGCTTTACTATCAGTAGTTTGCAAAAGAATAGTACCCGGAGCATCGGTCCGCCGTCCACAGAATCGTGTCGATGAGGGTTGATTAGCTGGAAGTGGCGCAGAATGAGTTAGATAATGTCGAATTGTACCCGGAGTATCGGTAGACGCTGGAACGAATGGGGTTGCGATCCCGGTATTCTGAATGGGCTCGAAACGACAGTCCGAGCGGAAAACCGATAAGGGTTGTGCTATCAGCAGTTTGCGGTTGGATCGTACCCGGAGCATCGGTACGCGGGCGGGTAGACGTAAGCTCAATAAAAAGTCCCTCTTAGCGAGGGACTTTTCAAGTGAAGTGTACCTGTTGTATCGGTAGATGGCCGTCATAATCAAGGTGTTTGGTTAAGCACTACCAAGATATTTTGATTCCGGCAGGTAGGAATCGAAGAGGTGCTTGCCGTTGCGTGGGGGACCGATTATCAGACCGTGCGATGTGGCTTGCGCGTTGAGTTCTGGCCATGCGGCTTTGAGCAAGTGAATGGCATCGGCGAAACGGACGCGGATTCGCCTGGTGTTGCTGTCGTCATGCCAGATTTGCTGTCGCAAGTTCGCCCACGGAATGGTGCTCGTCGTTTTCGCGGCGAAGCTCCGTCTGTGAAGAAACAGAATTATGTCCTGCATCTGAGGCTTTTGCTCTAACTTGCAGAGTAGTTCCCAAGGAAACGGGACATGATGCTGATTGACCTCATTGTAGAAGTGTTCTCCGAAGCGGAGCCCGCATGGCACATCGATTGGGGTGGAGGTATCCTTGCTAAGACGTGAGGGTACGTGGGCGGCTTCCAAGATCGGCAGCGTCTGACGGGTCTCATCGTGACCGTTCTTTCCTGGCGTGAATCGCTCGACCACAATTGAGAGGCCAGACAGCCGACGGATAGTTTCGCGTAGGCGAGCATAGTTTTGTCCGCTCGTTTGCTTACCTATAGCGCGCAGATATTCGGTAGGGTTGTCCAGGCGTACAAAACGTGATTTGAGCTTGATGGCTTGATCGATTCCGAAGTGAAGAAGTGTGCGGTCTGCACCGAATGCCATTGGAATTTGATTGCCGTCATAATCTTGGCCTAGAGCGTGAAAGGTGACTCTGACAAGCGAGTCGTCGCCGGTTCGTGCAAGACGTTGAATCTTGGTTTCCGCGGTGGCGCGGTATGGAAGGCCGCACAGAATCATGCACTGGGCAATCTGTACGAGCTGTGGCGAGATCCCTGAGTTGCGCTGTACGCGGTAGTCGGCCATGTCGCCATATAGGCTGAGCTGTGCGGCCTTTTCCTCTTCTTTGTAGTCGCGCTTTTCGCCCTTGATTTTGGCTACTAGGCGGGGTTTGGTGAGTCCGGAGGACTCGAAGAGTGAATTGTCGCCCGCTATGATCTGAGAAAGTTTCTTCATGCCGAGTGCGTCTCCGTCCGGGGGTGGAGCGAACCCCTCTTGGCGCTTGACAGATAAACGCGCAGCGCCTTCGCGACTACATCTTGAAGGTCAATTCTGTTTACTACACAGTGGGTTTTGGCCTTGATGTAGATGTCGTCGGGGATACGAACGGTCATCTTTCTATCGAGAGGTGCTGCGATCGCAGTGCTCATTTGTTTGGCTCCCTGTGGAGTCCAGCCGCTTACATGGCTGTATGGCTAGATGGTTGCAAGGCAGCGGAGGGGTGTCAATCTCAAACCTTGGGGTAGAACCTGAATAGTTAACGGGGCGAGAAAAAGCCGCGCCGGGTTCACCCGGCGCGGCGTCCTGCAGGTGTGCTGCTATTCCACGTCGGAAGCCCTGGAATCCTTGAGAATCGCCTTCGCGTCCTTGGAGACGAAGATGGTTTTATGACCGAGCCTCACCACTTCGTCGGGGTTGTCGAGCGCCTGCTTCACCTGGAAGGGCGCCCGCACTGGCAACCTGGGCCGATTTGCGGAGCAGCGACATGTATTGCACGGGGGAGAGTCTCCTTTTCTGGTTGGTTACTTCGATTCAAATTGAAACTTGGTTCTCCATTCGGTAGCCTCGCTGCAAACGAGAAAAGCGTCGAACGGCTTGCCCTGCTTGCTGATGAAGCCCTTGAGGAGGGCGGTTTTTCCTTTGGTGCTTAGGGTCTCGATCTGCTTATCAGTGAGCTTTTTCTTGGCGATTACGACGTTGACGGAAAAGGAGCAACCCTGGCGGTACTGGTCGCACCCGTAGAAGTCTTTTCCGTTGGGACGGCGCAGATGCCCTATTTTGCACTTTGGGCAGGGGATGCCTGGTTCGGTGGCCGATGTTGCGCCGCCCGCGGGCCTGTGAGCAGCAAGCTCGGGCTGCCGCTCGATGTGAAGCTGGCCCAACTCGATATTGAGTAGGCCGTCGAGAGCCGATACCACGCTGAGGTATTGCGCTTTGCCGTTGGCGATGTCGTCAAGCTCCTGCTCCAGCGCGCGGGTGTAGTCGTACTCAACGAAGCGGAATTTGCCGGTGAGCGAGTCGATCAGCAGCTTGGCCAGGTCTGAGGCAGTGAGGATCTTCTTGCCCTCGATGAGGTAGTTTCGCGTGATAATGTTTTTGAGGATGGACGGGTAGGTTGAGGGCCGTCCAATGCCTTCACTCTCCAGTTTCTTGATGAGGCTGGCCTGGGTGTACCCGTTCGGGGGTTTGGTCTGCTTGTTGAGCAGCCGGGTGCTGGTTGATTGGAGAGCGGTGCCCGTGCGAACGGCCGGGACGGCTCCATTGTTGTCGTCTTGGCCCTCGGCATTGTCTTCGGCCTCTTCTGCGGCGTCCTGGGCCGTCAGGACGCGCCAGCCGGGGGCTGTGAGCGTCCGGCCCGTGGCTTTGAACACGAACGTCCGTGAGCCTTGCAGGGCTTCCAAAGTGATCGTGTTTACGCTGTACTCGGCGTCCGCGAGCTGGGATGCAACGGCTCGCTGCCAGATGAGGGTATAGAGTTTTCGCTGATCGTCGTCCTCGCCGGCATTGCGGTCCTGCAAGTGTGTTGGCCGGATCGCCTCGTGGGCCTCCTGGGCGCTCTCCTTCGACTTCCACGTCCGGGGCTTGGGCGGGATGGGAAGAAGGTTCGCCTGGGCAAACGCCCGAATTTCAGCAAGGGCTTCGGCAGAGAAATTCTGGCTGTCGGTGCGGTGGTAGGTAATCAGACCCTGCTCGAAGAGCTTTTGCGAGAGCATGGCGGTCTGGTCGGGCTTGAAACCAAGAGTGACGCTGGCAGCCTGCAAGAGGGTCGCGGTGGTGAATGGGGCGGGCGGCGCCTTCCGGGCCGGCTTGGTGGCCGCGTCGGTCACGCGGAAGGCACGGCACTTGGCAGCTTGCTCGGCCAGGGCAGAGTCGAGGATGTACTTCTGATCCTCTTTGAGGAAAGGCGCGGTATCCCACTGCGCCGTCCATTTGCCATCCTCAAAGATGGCCTCGGCTCCAAAGTGCTTCGTGGTTTTGAAATTCTCGATCTCACGCTGGCGCTCCACAACGAAGCGCACGGCAACGGTCTGTGCGCGGCCCGCGCTCAAACCGGCTATGCCGGTCTGCCGGGAGAGGGCGGGGGAGACTTTGTAGCCTACCAGCCGATCCGCGCCGCGCCTTGCCTCCTGAGCATGGACAAGGTTCATGTCGAGCTGGCGGGGCGTCTTGAGGGCCTTCTGAATCACATCCTCGGTGATGGCATCAAAGGTCACGCGGTGGTATCGCTTGAGCTGCAACGTCTCTTTGAGGTGCCATGCGATCGCTTCGCCCTCACGGTCGGGGTCGGTGGCCAGGTAGACTTGATCCGCGCGCGCCGCGCGGGGCTTGAGACCCTCCACTACGCCCTTGCCGCGCTCCGTGTACTCGTATTGAAGCTGGTAGTCCGGCGTGGTCACTCCGAGCGATTTAACAGGCAAGTCGCGGATGTGGCCGACACTGGCGGCAACGTCCCATCCGGGACCAAGAAAGGTTTTGATCTTCTTCACCTTGTTGGGGCTTTCAACAATCATCAGATTCATGGGACGTTCTCCGTGCTGTTTGAGTGAGGAGGAACCGGATTGGCCGACTTGCCCGATTCCGGTTAAGCCTTGAGGCTCTTCGGTCGCACGATACGGCCGATTGTGTTCTTGTGGACGCCGAACTGGTCGGCAATCTCCTGGAGGCTGTGTTCGTGGCTGGCCCACAGGATTTTGACCTGGCGTATTTGCTGGGGCGTCAATTTCGGCTTTCGGCCGCCTAGCTTCCCTCTGGCACGGGCGGCGGACAATCCAAGTTTGGTTCGTTCGCTTATCAAGTCGCGCTCGAACTGCGTGAGAGCCGCGAAGAAGTGAAATACCATGCCGCCCATCGCGGATGTTGTATCGAACTTCTCGATGAGCGAGCGGAAATGGACCCCGGTCTTACTGAGGCGGTCCATGATCTCCAGCAAATCGCGCAGTGAGCGGGCCAGCCGGTCGAGCCGCCAAACAACAAGGGTGTCTCCTGATTTGAGTCGGTCAAGGCACTTCTCCAGCTCGGGACGGTCCATATTGCGCCCGCTTCCCGCTTCCTCATAGATACGTTTACACTTCGCTGTTTTCAGGGCGGGAATCTGCGCCTCTGTGGTCTGGTCTATAGTCGAGATTCTGGCGTATCCAACAATCATGGGAAAAACAATACCATAAACGGGTTAGTTATGGTACTTTGTTTTTAGTGACGGGTTGAGTGGCGTTTGAAGGGCGCCACCTTCAGTGAGACTGGTAGGCTCTGGAGGGGATCTTAGACGGCTGTATGTGAATTGGGATAGTGATGAGCAATTGTGCTATCTGCGATGGAATTGGTTTGGTCCCGGCCGTCAATAAGGACGGGCTGCGGGTTTCCCGCCCCTGCGAGTGCCAACAAAAGGTGCGCGAGGAGCGCCGCTTGGCCGCTGCGCACATCCCCGATCGCTACCGCCAATACTCTCTGGACAGCTACGATGCCGATTTTCGTAATGCTAACCCTTCACTGCGTCTGGCGCTCCTGACGGCCCGCAAATTTGTCGATGCCTATCCGGTGGATACCGTCGGCAAGGGGCTGCTGTTTACCGGCTCGATCGGCGTGGGCAAGACTCACCTGGCCGTCGGTGTCCTGCGCCGCCTCGTACAGGAACGCGGCGTGACGGGCCTCTTTTGCGATTACCGGGAGCTGCTCAAAAACATCCAGAACAGTTACAACCCACAGGTGAATACCACCGAGCTGGAGTTGCTCGGGCCGGTCTTTGCGGCCGAGGTGCTGTTGCTGGACGATCTTGGCGCGCAGAAGCCCAACGAATGGGTATGGGATACCGTCGCACTCATACTCAACTCCCGGTACAACAATCAGCAAACCACCATCATTACCACCAATTATGCCGATCTTCCGGCAGGCAACGGCGCGAAGACCGACGCCGAACGCGCAGCTCGCGAGCCCACTCTCGGAGACCGCATCGGCGATCGTATGCTTTCCCGTCTGGCTGAGATGTGCTTCTGCGTAGAAATGTCCGGTCTGGACTTCCGGCGAGCCGTCAAACGCGTAAGTTTCAGTTGAATGTCTACTTGTAGGACGGTAACTGGCAGTAACAGATGGCCAACAGGAGATAGACGTGGTGCCTCTCTGCCGTGTGTTACGGTTCAACCGTGATAGTTGACGTAATTGGGGGAGACAAAGCGACTCCCGGAAGCAATAGTTGTGTTTCCTTCGGTAACGCTCGAACAGCTTTAACATGAGCCCTCACCATCAATGCTGGGGCCTCCTCGTGGTCTGACGCATGGACCATGTAATACATGATTCGGTTGCCTTCGTCACGGTCGTAGATCGGGTAAGCTGCGGAGAATCTGTACCCCAGCTCTTTTACAAATCGTGTGCGCATTAGCTCTGCAATGTCCCAGCAAGACATTGACTGTAGGGTGTTCCAGTCCGAGCGGCCCCACCATTTCTCGGCAATTTGCTGGTCCTTCAATCCGGAAAAGGCGCGATGTAGCCATCCTACGCCAAGAAAATAGAGTAGCTCGATCTTATTCTGTGGCTGCTTTTTGTACTCCGCAAGCTTGACGAGCGTTTGCCAATGGCACTCGAATGTTCGCTGGTCAAGCAGGCAGAAGGTAGCTTCCTTCTGCGGGATCGAACCTTCGGCCAATATCTTATCAACCGTAATGTTGAAGTCTCCGGGAAGAACTTTATAGCTGCGAGGGAGTTCACGACCAGACTTAGTTCTCGGAATCGGCTGGTTCTTGACGAGTTCCTGGAGTGCCTCTACGCTCTTTTCGTCAATCTCACAGAGATAGAAGTGACGGAGCCACTTTGGCTCGCTGGCAAGAACCAGTGAGGCGGTCCACGCGTCTAACTTATCTCGGTATTGTGGACCAGAGAATCCATCAATGTAGGTTCCATGTTTTGTAATCTGGACAAAATAGCGAAGATATTGCTGAATGAAGCGCGCTTTATGGTCTGACCAAATCAGTTGGTCAATTCGCTTGAACCGGCGAACCTTCTGCGGCGCTGTCTTTGGCAGCTCCGGGAACAGAGGAAGTCCTGCATCGGGATTCGGATCACACAGCGATTTGGACGTACTCATGTGGTTTCTGGAATCTTTCCTCCAATGCCACCCTTATCTTCTGACGCTCCTGGCGCGGCGGCATTGGTTTTGCTGCTACCACTGGGAACTCATCATACATCTTGCCCTGCAACTCCCTACCGTTCTTTTTCTTGTTAACGCCGCCCCATTGCTTAAAAAAAAATGGGATTCGATGCTTTCGGCAGGACTTGAGCACGCCGATGACCCACTCCTCTTTCATTGGGCGCGCTCCTGGGCCGCTCTCCCCGCCAACGATGACCCAATCTAAGCCTTTAAGATTCACGGCCCCTAAATCTTCGATCAGGGGTTCGACAGAAAGAAACTTCATGGATGCGGCTGTGTTGCGTAGCCGTTCAATGCGCGGCTCTCCGTGTTTTATGTTTTCAACACTGACGCCCCACCAAATATGCGGCGACGCAGCCGCGAATTTCAATGGTCCAGATAACAGTTGTTGAAGCCTTTCTGCCCGTTTCGTGAGCACCTGGTAGGTGTGCCAGTTCGCTTGCATCATCACTTCAGCGACTTGGACAATAAACGAGTCAGGAATCTTCGCATGAAATAAATCGCTCATCGAGTTGACGAACACCATGCTGGGAACATTCCACAATAGGGGTTCAAGAAGCTTTCCTGGCACAGTACGGAGATCAAACCCTTGCTCATATGGGTGTCCGGGCACTCCTCTGAATCGTTCTGCAAAGGTTGATGCGTAGCAGTGTTTACAACCTGGGCTAATCTTGGTGCAGCCTCGGACTGGGTTCCAGGTTGTGTCGGTCCATTCGATTTTTGATTTGTTGACCATTTCACTTCATCTCTTCAGGGCGCTGTTTGGAAGGGCATTTCATCTAAGAGCTACCTTACGCTGAGAACGTTCGCAACGTCCTCTTGTAGCGCCGGAAGTGACTGAACAATCTTTACGGTCTCCAGGCTCACGCGCACGATTCGCTTCACGAGGTCCACGATGTACCTTGGGTCGGCAGACCATTCGTTCGGGTCGTTGCTGATACCGCTATCCTTGTCTACAGAGATCTGATACCGCTCCATAATCCATTCGAGCGCGGACTTGCCGTTCACCAAATAGCTGTATGCTTCCGGTGGAATGCCAGAGAGCGTGACATCGCTGTTGTAAACGATGACGGATTTGTCTGGCTTTCCGTCCTTCCGAGGAAAGCTCATCTTGGAAACACGAAAGCGCTCTACCGCTGCCATGCGTGGCCCGGATATGGTCTCCTCCAGGGCATACGGCTCCACTGATTCATATTCCAGATGCCACTTTGCCAATTTACGCCCTGCCTTGCTAAATACCCAGAAGTCATGAGCAAGCGGAATGCGAGGCAACATCTTTTTCAAGTCACTGGCGAAGCGTTCCTTGTATTCGGGCGAGTGCAGAATGCCGTAAACATAATAGAAGATGTCTTCCTTCTTAACCTTTGTATCGTAGCGACTGCGGAAGCGTTTTAGTGCTGCATCTGAGATTGCCTCACGGCGAATATAGCCCTCATCCTGAAATAGTTTAGCTTCGCTTTCGTCTGGCTTGGCGTAGTAATAAAGCGGAAAGCACTGGCCAGTATCATGCAGATGAAGATTCGGAATACAATCCGATATTATCGCAGAAAAGTCTTTACTCGCACCAATGCCAGTGGCAGAAATAACCAGATTCTCCAACTCAGCGTTTGGGAATATCTTCGGCATTTGGTAGACCATTTCATTGAAACGTCGGTTGAAGTAAAGCCACTGCTTGCAATAGGGGCGATAGTGGGAAGGGACTATACAATCTTCATCTAAAATGAAACGAGAGCATTTGCTTAACTCATTTTTTAGGCTTCGGGTCCAGCTAATCTTCTGAGAGTTCGTGTCAATGAACTTGTCAACGGCGACTTCCTTTTCGCTGGTCTTGCAGAACGTAGCGTAAGCCTTCGATTGCTTGTTGAAAAACGCAATCATGCTTCCCATGTTTGACGTGAGGCTCTCATGGGAAAAGTTATATGCCCAAGCATCGCGGTTTGTGACTACTCCCAACGAATAGACATCGAAGAGTTTGTCGCTCTTGTCGTTTTCCTTGTCGCCAAGAGGCATAAATTGCATAAATTCCGGGTTCCGCTGGCTTACCCAGTCGCCCTCATCGTTGGGCTGGAGTTCCTGCCAGTCAACATTTTGAACACTGCCCAGTTCTTGCACGATCTGGAGTTTTTCCTCCCGACTGAGATAGTCGCCAATGTCGTGGTAGAACAGCTTGTGGTGTCCGGTCTTCTCCGGGTTCTTGACCATGAGCGTGATCGCAATAGGAGCGCGACTGCCTGAGCCGAAGATCTTCCCACCTTCCCTGCGGGACAATTCTCCTGAAGTTCTCTGGTTTCCTCTCAGATTGAAGCAGTAGAGAGAGGTGAATTCATCCGTAAGACACTTGCGGAGTCCATCCATATTATTGGCGTCAAGGAACGACCCATTGGTCACAAAGCATACAATCCCCTTTTCCTTGATGCGGTCGCTGGCCCAGCGAATGGCGCGAATGTAGGAGTCGTATAGGTTCTTGAGCAGCTTGGCATTTGAGCGCCGCGCATAGCTCTGGCGGATTTGCTCGTCAAGGCGCGGATAGGAGAGATTCTTATTGTTGTCGTTTTCACTCTCCTGCTGAGCGGAGTAAGGAGGATTGCCAAGAATCACGCGGATTGGTTGGCGCTTCTGTTTTGAAGCGCGCTCATTGTTCTCAGGGAAAACTAGATCAAGATCTTCATTCACACCTATGCCTTCCGTCATCTGGAAGGTGTCTGCGAGCACAATGCCTTCATAGGGCTGGTACGCTCCACCGGCAAGTCCGTGATAGGTTTCCTCAATGTTGATGGCCGCGATGTAGTAGGCCAGTAGGACGATCTCGTTGGCGTGTAACTCGTTCTGATATTTGTAGAGCAAGTCTTCAGGCTTGATTAAGCCGCTCTGGAGCATTCGCACCATGAACGTGCCTGTACCTGTGAAGGGGTCCAGGACATGAATGCCCTTATCACTGAGGCTGGCCCCAAACTCCTGGTGGAGCGTTTCATTCACGCTGTGGATGATGAAGTCCACAACCTCAACTGGCGTATAGACGATGCCGAGGCGGTCTGCCATATCCTTGAAAGCGATACTGAAGAATTTGTCGTACAGCTCCAAAATGATCTTCTGCTTTCCCTCAGCATTGTCGATACCACTGGCGCGTTCCCTGACGCTGGCGTAGAACTTGTCCAGGACGGCTGTTTCCTTATCCAACGCCTGCCCTTCCAAAATGTTCAGAATCCTTTGCATGGACTGGGAGACAGGGTTCTGCCGTGTGAATTGGTATCCCTCAAAAAGAGCATCAAAGACTGGCTTGGTAATGAGGTGTTGGGCAAGCATTTCAATGGCTTCTTTTTCGGTAACGCTGGGATTCAAGTTCTCATGAAGTCCAGACAGGAAGGCATTGAAAGCCTTGCGGGGTTTGGAATCGGCGGTCGCCAGTAGTTCCGTAATCCGTGCGCTGTGCTGTTTGGCAATGGTGGCAACATCGGCAGCCCAACTCTCCCAGTAGCGCCGGTCCCCACACTTCAGGACGATCTTGGCATATATGGCGTCACGCCACTCTTCCATATGCGGGAAGGAAAACGCAATTTGAGCGGCTGCTACGTTTGCCTCTTCCTCTTCCTTGCTTCCGCCTCCTACGCCGATAATTTGGAGGTTATCGCTGGGCGCATTGTTGATGTCGATTTTGTTGACCATTGCGTTGAAGCGATCATCGTGCGCTCGGAGTGCCTGTAATACCTGCCAGACTACCCGGTAACGATCATTGTCCTTGAGGGCCTTCTCCGGTGTTGTGTCGGCAGGGATTCCAATGGGGAGAATGATGTATCCGTATTGCTTGCCCTCAGCCTTGCGCATCACACGGCCAACAGACTGGACTACGTCCACTACAGAGTCACGCGGGTTGAGGAACATTACAGCGTCAAGGGCTGGTACGTCTACGCCTTCTGAGAGGCAGCGAGCATTGGAGAGAATACGGCAGACGTTGCCCTCGTTGCTGGTGTCCTCTTTGAGCCAATCCAGTAGGCTGTTTCTCCTCAGAATGTTGAAGGTGCCGTCTACGTGTTCCACTTGGCAATCGAGGCGAGACTCATCATCAGGGATGCTGGCCCGCGCCTGCTTGACGAGATCGTTGAACATCGCAGCAATCTTCTTTGAGTCTTTGATCGATCGCGAAAATGCAACAGCGCGGCGCATCGGAGCGGTATCTGTTCCGACCACATCCTGCTGAATTGCCCGCTTCGATAGTCCATTCCAGCATCCAATGACCTTTACCGCATCGTCCAGCCTCATTCCGTTTGCGCTATCGGCAAGTTGTTCCTGGAATGCTCTGTTCACGAATTTCTCGTCTACTGCCAGCACCAGCACCTTGTAGTCCGAGAGAAGCCCTTTTGAGACTGCCTCAGAAAATCCAAGGCGATGGAATTCTTTGCCGTAGAGCTCTTCATCGTCCATCGAATACAGTTCGACATCATTTTCCTTTGCCTGGGTGCGGCTCACATCGCTGTAGATGCGGGGTGTGGCCGTCATATACAGCCGTTTTTGCGCATGAAGATATTTTGGGTCGTGGACGCGGACGAAATGCGAATCATCCTCGCCGGGAACCTTGATTCCAGTGGTGCGGTGAGCCTCATCGCAGATAACGAGATCAAACTCCGGCAAGCCCTTGAGCTGCGCATCGTGGATGACCTTAATGGACTGATACGTCGAAAACACAACGGTAAGTCTCTTGCCGTCGTTTGCCTCCAGATAGTGCTTAGCAAGAAGGTTGGCGTTCGTTGTGGCTGGCAGTGCCAGGTCATGAACGCGCATATCCTCATTGGAGCCGCGCTTGCCTACCTTTGCATCCGAGCAGACGGCATAGCAGCGCAACGGGAGAGCCGCTTCGGCTGCCCACTCTTTGAGCGTCTGTGAAATCAAGGAAATGGACGGGGCCAGAAAGAGAACGGAGCCGCTGGTAGATGCTAGCTTTTCAGCAATTTTGAGCGAAGTAAACGTCTTGCCCGTGCCACAGGCCATAATGAGTTTGCCGCGATCCGCCTCCTTGAAACCCTCAATCGTCTGGGCTAAGGCCGTCTTCTGGTGCAGCCGCAGGGACTTTTTTGTTTTGAGCCGGATTCGGTCCGGCTTGTCCAGGCTGAATTGACTCCAATCGACGGCGCTGTCGTCCAAGTCCTGAACGCGCAGCCGCGTCACAGGGATGTGTTGGGCCTCCAGAGCATCCTCGGCGTTTTTGCCCCAGTTGTCCGTAGTGGAAACGATGATGCGGCTGGTGAATGGCTTCTTCCCTGACGCGGTAAAGAATGAGTCAATGTCGGATTTTTGCAACTCGTGGGACGGGGCATAGAACTTGCACTGAATCGCACAGAAGTCCTCTGTGTCCCGCTCCTGTGCCACAATGTCTATCCCAGTATCCGGCTTTGCATTGCGGCCCGGCCAATCGCTCCACAACCACACGCTGCTGAACTTCGCAGAGTACAGGGGATCGGCCTTGAAAAAGCCCTCCATGAGACGCTCAAACTTGTCGCCCTTATCCCGGTTGTCTGTTGCGGCCTGCGCGAGTTGTTCCAGGATGTCGTGGATAGTCTTCATGAGCCGTTTCTTTCTTGAGCCTGATCTAAAAATGTGGCCTTGCAAGATTACGCTAGACAGGTGCCTCCTCAACTATAAGCGTTGGCCAGCCGGGGACGCAGCGGGCGGCGAGCTGGTAGGTTTCGTTCGCGTTCAACCCACGAAAACCCCGGCCTGACAGCCGGGGTTGCCTCCGCTGGACTTTCGCCTTGCATTCGCCTATGCTGATCCTGATGTCCTTCGGAATTCAGAGACGAAAGCTGTTCGTAGTGGAGTGCAAACGATGCCGGCGAGACGTGCCTGCCGGTGTAGCAGCATTCCCTTTTCAGTCCATTGTGATCGCCTGCCCTCTGTGCGGCGAATTGCGCCGGTATCTTCCTTCAGAGGTTGTCCTGGGAACGCCTCATCATTTGGTGGCGAAGCAGGCACGGGCGGGGCAAAGTTGAGTTGGCCCCTTCCTCGTTAGCTCGATGGCCCTGGGCTGCTTGACTCTCAGCGTCTAGTGCCTGTTCGCGGGAGGGGTGCCGGGGGCGCAGCGGGCGGCCCGTCGCAACGGTGGTTTCTCATTTCTCTCGCGCCCAACTCTAAGCCGCAACCCTTCGAACAAGGCCGCAGAATCTTCTTGCGTCCGCTTTTGGCACCGTCACCGAACCAAGCGCGGGCAACGGCCGCCGCGTCGATGTGAAATTCGCAGTTGGGACAATCAAGCCCGCCCTTGGGCTTCGTTGCTTTCTTCGTCGTCATGGTCGCTCTCGCGGGCTGGGTGCCGGATCAATGCGCCTAGTCTTGTGGTTCGCTTGGATTACTCGACCAGTATATCACGAATTATAATTTGTAGTAGTTATTACGGTTGCTGGAATTCGTCTGCAATGCCGATTCGGTACGCCAGTCTTCCCCAAAGAATGAAGTCCTTCCGGCAGCGGTTGCGCTTCGCGGATTCAATCTGCCCAAACTCCAGTGGCCGTGTGAATAGCGGCGCGTGCTTGCCATCCAACTCCGGGGAACTTCGCATCCTTGCCTAGCTCTTCGGCTCCCCTGCCGATTTTTCTCATCTCCTCGGAATAGCGATCTGCATAGGTGAGCAATGCCTGTAGCGCAGTTAGCAGCACTGGCGCGGAATCCTTTTTGGCTGCTCCATCGCAGCCAAACTCTGCTGCGTACCCTTCCAAGTTGGAGAGCAATTCCATCTTGCTTGCATACTTGTTGCCTACCTGATGCGGGGTGCCGTCTTCGTCAAAATTGACGAAAGACCAGCATCCCGGCTCGACTTGCCAATAACCCAACTCTGCAAACCGTGTGCGATGAACCTTTGGATACGGCGTAATCATGTTGTCACCTCGTTTTAACTGGCCGGGATACGCTCCCGGCTGGCGGTTTACAGCCAATTCTTCCCGTGGTTCGCGCCGCCGCAAGAACACTCGCAATTCGGACCTATGGCGCTGAGGCACTTTGCTCCGCATTTATGCTCAGAGATAAAGCCTTGAACGGTGTTGCCTGTGACACATTGCGAATTACACTTCGGGCAAGTCCATTCGTAGCTGTCGCTGGCAAATACTCTCTTGCCTGATTCATCAATGCGGAAAGGTGCGCGGGTGTTGGGTGCGGTTTCATACTGCCGCGCCCAAACATGGCCGCAAGACTTGCGTTTACAGCGGCGAATGATGCGGTTTGTATTCATCGGGTCATCTCCTTGCGGGCGCTTTTCAGTTGGGGCTTCAAAGGGACGGTACGGGCAGGAACAGGCCCGTGCCCGTGCGGGCGGGGTGCCGGGGGCGCAGCGGGCGGCTCCTGTTTTAGTCGGCGGCGCTGCCGCCGTCGAGTGCCTCTAGCTCTGCATTGGGTGGTGTTGCTGCGGATGCGGTAACAGATGGTCTTCTTGTAGGTGAACTGGAGCATGGGTTCTCCTGAGCCGGTTGAGGGGCGAGACCAGGCAAGCCCGGCCTCGCATTTGTTTAGCCTTTGGCGGTGCGCTTCTTGGCGGCTTTGGCCGGTGGGGCGATAGCGGCCCGTTTTGTGCGACCGCTTCCCTTCCTTGTCCTGTTGCGCGGCTTCGGTGGTTTGGTTGTTCCCTGAGCCTCGGCTTGCTCCTCGCCGGGGTTCTGGGCGGCTTCGGCGTTCACCGTTGGCTGCTCTTCGGCCTCGGCTGGCTGTTCTTCGGCTTCGTCTGCTGTGGCTGTTGCCTCTTCCGCGTCTTGAAGCTCTGACATTTCGGATTCGTCTAGCTGGTCTTCCGGCGATGGTGTTGCATCGTTCTCCGGTTCGGCTGCGGCCAAGCTGTCTGCGGATACGTCGCGCTGGTCCTGCGGGATTTGCGGGGCCTCTTGGGCCATGATGTCGCGCCGGACTCGCGTTTCGACTTCTTCGACGTTGACGCCATAGAGTTGAGCGGCCTTGGCAACGGATGGGCTTACGCGGTAGTTGTACGCATCGCATCCGCCAGCGGAGAAAAGCAGCATATCGAAGATGGCCGTGGTTTGCTCTTTCCCGGAGAGACTGGCGAGATGGGCGAGTAGTTGCTCGAACGTCTCAACGTTGGACTCTTCGTCCTGCGGTGCAACTTTCCAAAGGGTAAGGAAATCCTCGGCGTAGTCTTCAACCGCATAGGCAACCATGAACGCCAAAAGCGCCATGCTGTCTGCGGAGGGAACGGTGAAGATTTTCTCGCCAAACTCCTTGCGAAGCTGCGCGGCGGTCTGTTCCTTCACTTTCTCCTCGATGCGCCGGAAGTCGCGGGGCGGCGGCTGATCGGCGTGGCCCTCTTGCCGGAGTCCCTGTATTGGGTTTGGTTCCTCTTCGTCTTCGGCATCCGGGTTAGCGCCAAAGGCGGCGGGCATCGGGCGGCGCTGGACGGTTGAGTGCTTCTCGCATTCGATGGACGTGCATACAGTGAGGATTGCGCCGGTGTTGTTGCCGATGGCCACAATGCCCTGTGTGGCGTGGCCGCAACGGTCGCCGGACTTCAAGACGGTGTATTTCGACCGGGGCACGATGGCGGAACCTTGGGGAACTGCCCGGTAATCCCCCGCAAGCTGGACAAGGTTTGAAGCGGCGATAAAGCGGGTAACTTTTTCGCCATAGCAAGCCGGATCGAAGCATGAATCCTTCTTCACGTCGGGAAACAAGAGCGTGTTAAAGCCGCTGCGCTTGGGGCAGTTGA
>Ga0302319_10007548_pt1 | contig 21396 bp, 19 predicted proteins | sample Bog_T0_2_FD_203319 | JGI IMG/M metagenome (GOLD analysis project Ga0302319, IMG submission 203319) | Peat permafrost microbial communities from Stordalen Mire near Abisko, Sweden - Bog_T0_2 | ecosystem: Environmental > Terrestrial > Soil > Wetlands > Peat | place: Sweden: Abisko, Stordalen Mire... | reverse complement strand
CTTGAATGGTCGCGGGTATTCGACGCTGGATCAATCGATTTCGGACACTGACAACGCGAAAACGTCGGGGACAGATGGCCCTTATGCTTCCCTTATTCGCGATCGTCTCGATACGAATTGAACCCTTGCGCGTCCGGGCGTTACCACTCGCGCCGTCGTTCCGATCTGAACGGCGACGAGGTCGCAATGACGAGCCGAACTCCCGAGGACGCTTTCAGCCCTCATTCCGTTGAGCGCGGTGTCGGGCGCGTCCTCGCGCACATGCATGCCGCGGCTTTCCTCGCGCGCGAGCGCCGCGATATGGCTCCAGCGCGCGGTCGCGACGACCGCCGCCGCCTCGCGCGCCGCGACGGCGCCGTCGCCCTCGGACGACAGCCCTTCCGTGATCTCGTCCCAGAGTCCGTCCAGACGGCCGAGCGAGGTCGACATCGTGGCGCCCTGCCGGAACAGGCTCTTGTCGTAGGGCAGGATTTCCCGTTGCGCCTCGCGAATGATCTCGGCCGGGTCGAGGTCGCGGGCTCGCCGCGAAGGGCGCAGCCCGGACTGACCGATCGCGCGCGCCGGATCGTCCGCGCGCGGCCCGGTTCGTCGCGCTCGCTTCGCCGCCGCGCGGGCCGCCCATTGCACTGACGACAAAGCCCAGGATGAATTGACGGCGCCGCCGCCGCTGACCGCGCCCGCGACCCATTCGCGCGTCGCCGCGTCGCCGGCCGCGAACAATCCCCGGACGCTGGTTCCGCAATCCTCGTCGACGATCCGGAGCCCGCCGGAGCCGCGCACGGTGCCCTCCGCCGTCAGCGTCACCTCGAAGCGATCCTCGTAGGGATTGATCCCGAGCCGATCGAACACGAGCGGCACGTTGGGAGAAATGCGCGAGAGGTGAGCGCGGATGTCCTCTGGCATGCGATCGAGACGGCAGAACAACGGCCCATTCAGCAGAGCCCGACCGATCGCGCGGGCATTGTCGGGGCCGGAAGGAATGTCCAATTCCTGGCCGTCGACGTCGAAATAGCGCGCGGAGGCGTAGGACATGGTGCGCGTCATCGTCGTGCGGGCGGCCGCGATCGAATAGAAATTGGAGAATTCGAGGCCCGACAATTCCGCGCCGGCCTCGACCGCCATCACATGGCCGTCGCCCGTGTTGTTCTGGCCTCCGAGCAGGCGCGATTTGAAGGCGTAGCCTCCCGTCGCGAGCACGACGGCGCCGCCGCGCACGGTATAGGGCGAATGGCGTTGCCGCCGCTGGCCGCGCGCGCCGGCGATCGAGCCGTCGGCGCGCTGCAACAGCTCCAGCGCCTGACTGTGGTCGAGGATGACGACGCCGAGGTCGACCGCGAGCGCTCGCATCGCCCGCATGTATTCGGGGCCGCGAAGCGCGCGGTACTGGGTCACGCCGCGGTCGTCCTTGGGAAACTCGTAATAGGGCGCCAGGGTCGGCAGCGTGCGCCACGTCAGATCGAGGATGCGCGCCATCCAATCGCGATCGGCGAGTCCGCCCGATGATGCCAGTTTGCGCTCGATCGCCTGCGCGCGAAGATGCGGCTCGGGCGGAATCCACCAATGGCCGGGACCGGCGGGCGCCGTGTCGCCGCTCGTGTCGCATTCCCCTTGTCGGCCAATATGACCGAGGCGCCCTCGCGCGCGGCGGCCAACGCCGCCCAGGTCCCCGAGAGACCGCCGCCGATGACGAGCACTTCGGCGCGAAACGTTTCGCCGTCCGCTTGCGGCGCCCCGCGAGCGGCCGTCATGTGGGCGCGAGCGCCCCGTATTGCCCCTGGCCATAGATGAGGGCGCGCCCGGATCGGACCTGAAGCGCGCGAACCGCGCCGAGCACGATCACATGGCTGTGGCGCTCGATGAACTCCTCGACTTCGCAATCTATCGAAGCCACCGCGTCCTCGAGCGCGAGCGCCCCGGTCGCCAAGCGGCTCCAATTCGACTCGGCGTAACGCGCCGCGCCCTTCACGCCGCCGCGGCCGGCGAAGCGGTCGGCGACGTCGCGATGGCCAGAGGCGAGAACGTTGATGCAGAAATGACCGCGAAGTTGGATGATCGGCAAGGCCGAGGCTTCGCGATTGATGCAGACTATCATGGTCGGAGGCGCCATGGAGAGGGAAACCGCCGAGGTCGCGGTCAAGCCGGTCCTCTCCTCGCCCGCGCCCGCCGTGATCACGCAGACTCCGCCGGCGAGCTGACGCATCGCGTCCTTGAGCGTCGGTTTGCCAATCGAGACAGGATGTTTCACGGCCGCGTTCATCGTGTGCGTCTCCCAGCGTCGGACCAAGGCGACTCACATGATGGCTATCACGCGATATTTCGATTGAATTAATATAATTACTGGACTCAATTCCCTTTGCCAAAGCACGTGAACCGCGTCGAGTTTGCCAGAAACTCTCACTCTCGAGCGGCTGAAGCCATGGATATGCTGGGGCGTGGAGCGATCCAACGGAGGGAGTTGAATTGCGGCGGTTGACCGCGTCGGCTGGCAGGTAAACCACTGGATATTTAATATATAAATATTATAGAAGTCATCAACTGCGATTTGGCGCGAGCGTTCGTGCGTCCGCGCCGTTTCGGCTCGTGGACGGAATCGAAAAAGAGGAAAGGCCGCCGCCTTGAGAAACCGAGACGACACTCACTCCCCAGAGCGCGCCGCCTCGGAGCCGCCTGGACGACGACGCGCATCCCGACGCGAGGTGTTGGCCGGAGCCCTCGGCCTCGCCGCGAGCGGCGCCATAACCGGCGCGAGAGCCGAGGGCCAGGAGGCCGATATTCCGCCCGGCGTCCCGCGTTGGCAGAAAGAACCCGGCGCCGGAGTGATGAGGCCGCCCTATGGGCAGCCGTCGCCGTTCGAAGCCGGCGTCATCCGGCGCGCGCGCAGCGAAGGCCCCCCTTATCCGACCCCGCAGGCCGCCATCAGCCTGACGCCGCTTCAGGATCTGCACGGGATCATCACGCCGAACGGCCTGCATTACGAGCGTCACCACGCGGGCGTCCCCGCGATCGATCCGGCGCTGCATAGATTGGTCATTCACGGGTTGGTCGCCCGACCGATGATCTTCACGATGGCGGAGATCATGCGGTTCCCGCAGGTTTCGCGACTGCATTTTCTCGAATGTTCCGGCAACACACAGAACTGGGCGAAACCCTCGCCCACGCAGACCGTGCAGGACACGCATGGACTGCTCAGTTGCTGCGAGTGGACCGGCGTAGCGTTGAAGACCGTGCTGGAAGCGGTCGGCGTGAAGAGTTCAGCGCGCTGGATGCTCGCGGAGGGCGCGGATGCGGCGGCGATGACCCGCAGCATCCCGGTCGAGAAGGCGTTCGACGACGCCCTCTTGGCCTATGCGCAAAACGGCGAGAGGCTGCGACCCGAACAAGGTTATCCGCTTCGCCTGCTGCTGCCCGGCTTCGAGGGCAACACCAGCGTCAAATGGCTGCGCAGACTGAAATTCGGCGAGACGCCGTGGCAGACGCGCGAGGAGACCTCGAAATATTCCTCGCTCATGCCTGACGGCTCGGCGCGTCAATTCAATTTCGTCATGGAGGCGAAGTCGGTGATCACGTCGCCCTCGGGCGGACAACGGCTGGAGGAGCCTGGTTTTCGCGAAATCTCTGGGCTCGCCTGGTCGGGCCGCGGCAAGATCGCTCGCGTCGAGGTGAGCGAGGATGGCGGGAACAGTTGGACCGACGCGGCGCTACAACAGCCGGTTCTGCCCAAATGCCTCACGCGGTTCCGCCTGCCTTGGCGATGGCAGCGTGAGGCGGCGCAACTCGCCAGCCGCGCCACCGACGAGACTGGCGTCGTGCAACCGACGCATGACGCGCTGCTGAAGGAGCGCGACGCCCGATCTTACTATCACTACAACGCGATACAGAATTGGCGCGTCGGCGTGGATGGAGCCGTGACTCATGCGGGCTAGATTTTGGATCGCCGCGCTTGGGCTCGCCGCCGGCCCCGCCTTCGCCGGAGATGACTTCGGGCTCGGTCATACGGCCTCGCCCGAAGACATCGCGGGATGGAATATCGATATCGCTTCCGACGGAGCGGGTCTGCCGCCCGGTCGGGGCTCCGTCGCGCAGGGCGCCCAGATCTTCGCCGCGAAATGCGCGACTTGTCATGGCGCCCATGGTGAGGGCAAGCCGATGGATGCGCTGGCCGGCGGGGCGGGAACCATCGGGACAGCGAAGCCCGTGAAGACAGTCGGCAGCTATTGGCCTTACGCCACGACCTTGTTTGATTTCATTCGCCGAGCGATGCCTTTCAACGCCCCGCAATCGCTTACCAACGATGAAGTCTACTCCGTATGCGCCTATGTGCTCTGGCTGAACAAGATCGTGCCCGAGGAGATCGTACTCGACGCCGAGACGCTGCCCAAGATCGCCATGCCGAACCGCGACAGATTTGTCAGCAGCTATAAGCCGCGCGAGGGCGCGCAGTGATCGAACCTCGTCACTCATGCCCGATCGGCATGTGTCAAGGGAACCCATATTCGTATATGTTTGCCGGCATGTTCCCCGTCGCTTAGAGAGCTGCCATGCCCGACACCGTCGCAAGCCTTGTCGCCCGCGCCCGAGTTGCCCAGAAAAGTTTTGCCGACGCGGGACAGCAACGAACGGACATGGCGGTCGCCGCGGCCGGTTGGGCGCTGTTGGAGCCAGAACGCAACCGCACTTTGGCGGAGCAGGCGGTGGCCGAGACGGGCCTCGGCAATGTGGCCGACAAGATCGCCAAGAACCACCGCAAAACCTTGGGGCTGCTGCGGGATTTGCAAGGCGCGAAATCGGCGGGGGTCATAAGTGACGATCCGAACTCCGGCATTACCGAAATCGCTCGTCCGGTGGGCGTGGTGGCCGCGATTACCCCATCAACCAATCCAGCGGCGACGCCCGCCAACAACATCATCAACGCCCTCAAGGGGCGCAACGCCATCGTCCTGGCGCCGTCGCCCAAGGGGGCCGGAACCTGCGCCCGGTTGTTGGAATTCATCCATGCGGAATTGGCCAAGGTCGGCCTGCCCGTCGATCTCGCGCAGATGCTGCCCATTCCCGCCAACAAGCGACAGACCGCCGAATTGATGCAACTGGCGGATCTGGTGGTGGCGACCGGATCGCGCGCGAATGTGCGGGCCGCCTACGCCTCCGGTACGCCGTCCCTCGGGGTCGGAGCGGGAAACGTGGCGGTCATCGTCACGCCCGACGCCGACATGGGTTTGGCCGCCGCCCGCATCGCCGCCTCGAAGACATTCGACAACGCCACGAGTTGCTCGTCGGAAAACAGTCTGGTCGTCGTCGGCGACGCTTGGCGGCCCCTGCTGGCCGCTCTGAAAGCCGAGGGCGGCGCGCTGCTGGAGGCAGCGGAGGCGGCGCGGCTGCGGCGGGCGATGTTCCCCGACGGCCGGCTCGCGCCGGAGGCGGTGGGCCGCGATGCGCCAAGCCTCGCTCGGCTGGCTGGACTCGAGCGCGCGGAATTCGCCGAATCCCGCTTCCTCATGATCGAGCAGCGGCCCGATCAGATAGGCCCGGAATATCCCTTTTCCGGCGAGAAACTCTCGCCGGCGCTCGCTCTCTATCGTGTCGGAGATTTGGATCACGCCATTGCCCTGGTGCGGACCCTCTACGATTATCAGGGCAACGGCCATTCGGTGGGCATTCACGGCGGCGGGCCGGCGGACTTGTTGCGCTTGGGTCTGGAACTGCCGGTCTGCCGGGTGATCGCCGACCAGATACATTGCGTCGCCACCGGCGGGGCGTTCGACAATGGCCTGCCGTTCTCGTTGTCTATGGGCTGCGGCACCTGGGGCGGCAACGGCTTTTCCGACAATCTGAACTATCGCCACTTCCTCAACATCACCCGGATCGTCCGGCCAATTCCACCTCGGGAGCCCGCGGTCGAGGACGTTCTGGGCTCTTACTGGAGCGCCTATGGCCGCTGACGTTCGCGCGCTTGTCGAGGCTCGGGCGGCTAGCCAGGCGCACATCCCTTTCGTCATCGAGGCCGACACCGGGCGGGTCCTGACGTTTGAGGAGTTGAGGGCCAGCGCGCTGACCATCGCCCGCGTTTTGGAATCGCATGGCCTGACGGCCGGGGACCGTGTCGGCTTGCTGCTGCCCAACGGCGTCGAGGCCGTCGCCCTGTTCGTCGGGGTGATGGCGGCGGGATGCGTGACGACGCCGATCAGCCTGCTGGCGACGCCCGAACAACTTGCATATGTGCTCGGGCATTCCGGCTGCAAACTGGTTTTCGCCGGACCGCGGCAGGCCGAAATACTAGCGCGAGCCCAGGCCGCTTCGCCGCATCCCGAGAGGGTGAAAATCGTCGAGGCCCCCTTCGCGCTCAGCCAGGGCGATTGGCCGCTGCCTTCGCGCTCAGCCGATGATGACGCCCTGCTGATGTACACCTCCGGTACCACGGGCCGGCCCAAAGGCGTGCGCCTGACCCATGTCAATGTGCTCGCGGGGGCCCGCTTCGTCAGCGAGGCACATGCCCTGGGGCCTGACGACCGCGTGCTGGCGGTGCTGCCGCTCTATCATATCAACGCTCAGATCGTCACCGCGCTGGCGCCGCTTTGGCATGGCGGATCGCTCGTCATGCCGGAGCGTTTCAGCGTCGGCCGTTTTTGGGAACAGGCGGCGGACTTTTCCTGCACTTGGTTGAATGTAGTGCCAACCATGATCGCGTATCTCCTGAACGGTCCCCATCCAGACAGCGATCTGTCGGCGGTGCGGTTCTGCCGTTCCGCCTCCGCCCCGCTCGCGGCGGAACAGCATTTGGCGTTCGAAAGGCGCTTCGGAATCGGCATCATCGAAACCATGGGCCTGACCGAGACCGCGGCTCCGGTCTTCACCAATCCGCTGGCGCGGGAGCGGCGCAAGGTGGGCAGTCCAGGTCAGGCGTTCGGTAGCCGCGCGCGCATCGTCGATCCCGACACCGGAGATCTGCTTGGCGCGGACCGGGAAGGCGAAATCCAGATTAAGGGGGCCAATGTCATGGCCGGTTATCTCGACGACGAAGGCGAAACCGCCAAGGCGTTCACCGCCGATGGCTGGCTGCGCACCGGCGATCTGGGGCGAAGCGACGGCGATGGGTTCTATTTCATCACCGGTCGGCTGAAGGAGCTGATCATAAAGGGCGGCGAGAACATCGCGCCGCGCGAAATCGACGAGGCGCTGTTGCGTCATCCAGCGGTGCTGGAAGCCGCCGCCTACGGGGTTTCTCATCCCTTTTATGGACAGGATGTGGAAGCGGCCGTGGTCCTCAAACCCGGCGTTCAGGTTTCCGGGGAGGACTTGCGCCAGTTCTGTCGAGACTTCGTGGGCGATTTCAAATGCCCCCGCGCTATCTATTTCCTTGCCGAACTGCCCAAGGGGCCCTCCGGCAAGCTGCAGAGGTTGCGGCTTGTTCCGGAGTCAGCGCGAACCGAGGTGCGGATGGCAAGTCCGGGTTCGCGCTGAGCCCTTGCCTCGTTCTCGAATTTCGCGGATGCGAGGCTAAGGTGATGAGCGCCTGAGGCGCGGTCCAGGGGAAACCTTCAGCGCATTTCCAGCTCCGTGCAAAGCACGACACGACGTCGTTATCTCTTGACCGATGAAGGGAATTGACAACCGCCTTTGATCGATTATAAACACCATTTCTATCAATTTACATGTTTTATATAAATCGACAGCGCGTGGCGCCGAGCGGCTACGTCATTGAGTGGGCGTAAATTCTCCACGGCTCCGAAGCCAAGAGAAAGGCGATACATTGAGCACGATCGAGTCCGCCAACGTACTCTGGTTTATTCCCACGCATGGGGATGGGCGTTATCTCGGGACCAGCGTCGGCGGTCGCGCCGTGGATTTTGCTTATCTCAGCCAGATCGCGGAGGCGGCGGACACGCTCGGCTATTACGGCGTGCTGTTGCCGACGGGGAAGAGTTGCGAGGATTCCTGGGTGGTCGCTTCCGCGTTGGCGCCGCGGACGGAGCGTCTACGCTTCCTGGTGGCGGTGCGGCCGGGCCTGCAATCGCCCACGGTCGCGGCGCGGATGACGGCGACGCTCGATCGGGTTTCGCAAGGGCGTTTGATGATCAACGTCGTGACGGGCGGCGATCCCGTCGAGAACCGCGGCGACGGACTGTTCCTCGCGCACAACGATCGCTATGACCTGACGCGCGAGTTCCTCGAAATCTACAACGCGCTGCTGCGCGGCGAGACGGTCAACTACACCGGCAAGCATTTGCAGATCGATGCGGGCAGCCTGCTGTTTCGCCCGTTGCAGGAACCGATGCCGCCGCTCTATTTCGGCGGCTCGTCGGACGCCGGCATAGATGTCGCGGCGCGGCTGGTCGACAAATATTTGACTTGGGGCGAGCCGCCCGCCGATGTCGCCAAGAAGATCGAAGTGGTCAAACGCGCGGCGCAAGCGCGAGGCCGGCGGCTTTCCTTCGGCATTCGCCTGCATGTGATCGTGCGCGAGACCAACGACGAAGCCTGGCGCGCGGCGAACAAGTTGATTGGCCACCTCGACGATTCCACTATCGCGGCCGCGCAGAAGGTGTTCGAGCGGATGGATTCGGTGGGGCAGAGCCGCATGGCGGCGCTTCACGGCGGGCGGCGCGATAGGCTCGAGGTCAGTCCCAATTTGTGGGCGGGCGTGGGCTTGGTGAGAGGCGGAGCGGGCACCGCGCTCGTCGGCGATCCCCAGACCGTCGCCGCGCGGATCAAGGAATATATGGCGATCGGCATCGACAGCTTCATTTTGTCGGGCTACCCGCATCTCGAGGAAGCCTATCGCTTCGCCGAACTCGCGATGCCGCTGTTGCCGCTCAATCACGCGAACAAACGCGTCGAGGTCGCCGCGAATATGGGGCCTTTCGGCGAGACCATCGCCAACATCGCGCGTCCGTCGGAAGCGCGCGCGAGTCAATCTTGAGGCGCGCGCAACGACGCTCACGCGTGGGACAAGAATTGCTCGTTTGTTTGCCTGCCGCGCCGAGGCGATGATCGGCCAACGCCACGGAAAAGCGAACCCGGTCGCGCCTTTCGGGAAGTCCAGGAGTTGATGACATGACGAACATATTGTCCCCCTTCGCCGTCAGCCGGCGCGCGCTGTTGCGAGGACTCGCCGCGCTCGGCGTGGTGGAGGGCCTAGGCGCCGGGGCCGCCATCGCTCAGGCGACGGGCGAGCCCATCACCATCGGCGTCAGCGGCCCGTTGACCGGCCAGAACGCGCAATATGGCGCGCAATGGAAGAAAGGCTTCGACCTCGCTCTGGAAGAGGTCAACAAGGCCGGGATCAAGGGGCGGCCGCTGCAATACGTCTTCGAGGACAGCCAGGCCGATCCGCGCCAGACCGTCGCCATCGCGCAAAAGTTCGTCGACGACCCGAAGATCGTCGTCGAACTGGGCGATTTCTCCAGTACGGCGTCGATGGCGGCCTCGTCGATTTACCAGCGCGCGGGCCTCGTGCAATTCGGCTTCACGAATTCGCATCCCAAATTCACACAGGGCGGCGACTTCATCTGGAGCAATTCGGTCAGTCAGGCCGACGAACAACCGCGTCTCGCCAAATACGCGGCCGATCTCGGCTTCAAGAAGCTCGCGGTGCTTTATCTCAACACCGATTGGGGCCGCGCGAGCCAGAATCTGTTCTCCGAGTCCGCCAAGAGCAACGGCGGGGAGATCGTCGCGTCGGAGGGCTATCAGCCCGACGAGAAGGATTTCCGCTCGACGCTGGTGCGCGTGCGCGACGCGAAACCCGACGCGATCATCCTGATCTCCTACTATGCCGACGGCGCGCTGATCTCGCGCCAGATCCGCTCGGTGGGCCTGACGACGCCGATCGTCGCCAGCGGCTCGGTCTATTCGCCCAAATTCATCGAACTCGCCGGCGACGCCGCCAACGGCGTCTACACGGAGAGCAACTTCTTCCCCGCCGACTCGCGCCCCGAAGTGCAGGCCTTCGTCTCGAAGTTTAAGGCCAAATACAACGAAGAGCCCGACGATTTCAACGCGGTCGCTTATGACACCATCATCCTCATCGCCGCCGTGATCGAGAAATATGGGACCGATCGCACCGCGATCCGCGACGGCCTCGCGGCCATCAAGGACGTGCCGAGCGTGATTTACGGCAAGGCGACCTTCGATCCGCAGACGCGGCGGGTCGCGGGCGCTCGCGCGGTGTATCTGATTGTGAAGGACAACAAGTTCCTCCTCTGGGATGGCAAGAAGCCGGGCGGCGCCTGATCGCGGTCTTCTTCCCGCGCGCGACGCGGGCTTCTCGCCAAAAGCCGGCAGGACCCCTCGACCCGGTCCTGCCGGTCATTTGCTTTTCAGGATAAGGTTCCGCCTTTGAGTTCGTTCATCGACTACACCGTCAACGGCCTCGTCATCGGCAATATTTACGCGCTGCTCGCGGTGGGTCTGGCGCTCATCTTCGGCGTCGCCAATCTGATCAATTTCGCGCACGGCTCCGTCTATACGGTGGGCGCCTATGTCGGCTGGGCGGCGATCACGTTTCTGCATACGCCGTTGCCGGTGACGATGGCGATCGTCTTCGTCGCCTGTGGCATTGTCGGGGTGTTGATCGAACGCATCGGGCTACGGCCGTTGCAGGGCCGCGCGCGCATCGCGCCTTTGCTCGCGACCATCGGCATCAGCTTCGTTCTCGATCAGATCGTGCAACTCGTTGGCTCCCCCAATCCGCGCGCGGTGCCGAGCGATCTGCCCGATTGGCGCCTGACCATCGGCGGCGGATCCATCGGCGCGCTCGATTTGTTGATCGCGGCCGTCGGAATCGTCAGCGCGGGGCTGCTGTTCGCCTTCTTGAGATTCACCAAGCTCGGCTTCGCGGTGCGCGCGACCGCGCAGGACCGTGAGGCCGCGCAGCAGATGGGCGTCGATGTCGACACCGTCAACAGCGCGGTTTTCGCCATCGCCTCGGCGCTCGGGGGCCTCAGTGGCCTGCTGGTCGGCATGTATTACAACCACATCGACCCCGGCATGAGTTTCCAGGCGACGTTGAAGGGCGTCGTCGCGCAGGTGATCGGCGGCGTCGGCAATGTGCCGGGCGCGATTGTCGGCAGTCTCATGCTGGGCTTGATCGAAAGCTATGGCATCGCGCTGTTCGGCACGACCTATCGCAACCTCTTCGCCTTCGTGCTGCTCATCGGCTTCCTGCTGTGGCTCCCCAACGGGCTTTTCGGCGGCCGCTCCGCGCTGGCGACGGAACCGCTCACCGGCAGCTTCATCGCCCCGAGCCGGCCAACCCGCGTGCCAAAATGGGCGATCTTGGCGCTCACAATCGCCGCGTTCGCGTTGCCCCTCGCGGTCGCCGCGCCTTATCTGCTGCAAACCCTCACCAACGCGTGGCTCGCGGCGATGCTCGCCCTCAGCCTGACCTTGATCGCGGGAACCGTCGGACAAATCTCGTTCGGTCAAGCTGGCTTGCTCGCGATCGGCGGCTACGCCTCGGCGCTGCTGGTGATCGACCTGGGCGCGCCGACCTGGATCTCGATCCCGGCCGCCGGTCTCATAACCAGCGCGCTCGGCACGTTGCTGATCTTTCCCGCGTTCCGTTTGCGCGGTCACTACATCGCCATCGCGACGCTCGCGATCGGCGAGATCGTCAGCCTGACGATCCTCAACTGGGAGAGCCTGACCGGCGGCGCAATGGGCATCACGGGCATTCCCTCGATTTCCATCTTCGGGCATGAGATCTATTCCGCCCGCGAGGTCTATTGGCTCTGCCTCGCCGTCGTCGTCGGCCTCGCCTTGTTGCAAACGCGCCTCTTGAGCTCGCATCTGGGGCGCACCTTGCGCGCTGTGCGCGAGGACGAGATCGCGGCGCGCAGCTATGGCGTTCGCATCGATCGCTACAAGGCGGTCGCTTTCGCCTTCGGCGGCTTCGGCGCCGGCGTCAGCGGGGCGATCGCCGCGCATCTCTATTCCTACATCAACCATCAGACATTCGACTCGCAGCTTTCGCTGCTGGCGCTAACGATGGTGATCCTGGGCGGGATGGGCAATGTGCTGGGCGCGGTTCTGGGCGCGGTCGCGCTCGTCGGACTGCCGGAACTGTTTCGCGTGACGGCGGAATATCGCATTCTTATTTACGGCGTCGCGTTGCTGCTGCTGATCCGTTTCCGCCCGCAAGGCCTGTTGGGAGCGGTGTAACCCATGACCCGACTGCTCGAAATCCAGGGCCTGACGCGCCATTTCGGCGGCGTCACCGCTGTCAAGGCGCTCGATCTTCATGTCGAGGAGAGCGAACTCGTCAGCGTGATCGGCCCCAACGGCGCCGGCAAGACGACGACGTTCAACCTCATTAGCGGCGTCGACCGCGCCGACGCGGGTACGGTTCTGTTCGCGGGACGGCCTATCGAGCGACTGCGCGCGGAGGACATCGCCGAACTCGGGCTCGCGCGCACGTTTCAACATGGCCGCGTCTTCGCCAATCTCAGCGTCGAGGACAACGTGCTGATCGGCGCGCATACGCGGCTGCGCGCGGCGCGTTTTCACTGGCCCTTGCTCGGTCCGATCGCGGAACTCGCGCTTGCCCTATGGCGGCCCGCCAGCGTGGTCAGGGAGGAGCGGGCTTTGCGCGAAGAAGTGCACGAAATCCTGACCCTGTTCGGTGATCGCTTGTCGAACCGCGTCGACCAGCCCGCCTACAGCCTCTCCTACGCCAACCGCCGGCGCGTCGAGATCGCGCGGGCGCTGGCGTTGCGGCCGCGCCTGCTGCTGCTGGACGAGCCGACGGCCGGCATGAACCCGACCGAGACCGCAGAGATGCAAGTGCTGATCGCGGCGCTCAAAGCACGCGGCGTGACCATTCTGCTGATCGAGCACAAGCTCGAGATGGTGATGCAGCTTTCCGATCGCGTTTACGTCCTCGACGACGGCGCCAAGATCGCCGAAGGATCGCCGCAAGTCGTGCGCAACGATCCCGCCGTCATCGAGGCCTATCTCGGACACAGCGATCTCGGGCGCGGCGCGACGGCGCCCGTGGAAACTCTGGCGAGTCGGGCATGGGCGTGAGCGATCCTCTGCTTCGGCTCGATGGCGTCAACACGTTCTATGGCGCGGTGCAGGCGCATTTCGATCTCACGCTCGAAGTCGGGCGGGGGCGGATCGTCTCGCTGCTGGGCGGCAACGCGAGCGGCAAATCGACGACGATGAAGGTGATCCTCGGACTGGTGAAACCGCGTTCCGGGACCGTGACTTTCGACGGCGCGCGGATCGACGGCCTCGCCGCGCACAAGATCATCCGCGCTGGCGTCGGCTCGGTGCCGGAAGCGCGGCGCCTGTTTCCCCTGATGACCGTGCGCGAGAATCTGTTGATGGGCGCCTATGCCCGCTCGGATCGCAAGGCCGTTGCCGAGGACCTCGCCAAATGGCTGGAGTTCTTTCCGCGCGTAGCGGAACGTATCGATCAGCGCGCGGGCACGCTGTCGGGCGGCGAACAGCAAATGGTCGCGATGGCGCGCGCGCTGATGGGGCGCCCGAGACTGCTTTGCATGGACGAGCCGACCATGGGCTTGTCGCCGCTCTACGTCGATCGCGTGCTCGAACTCATCGCACGCATCAACGCTCAGGGCATGACCATTTTCATGGTCGAGCAGAACGCCAATCTGGCGCTACAGATCGCGCATGAGGCCTACGTCTTGCGAACCGGAAAGATCGTTCTGCAAGGCTCCGCCGAGGCGCTTCGGCGCGATCCCCGCATTCGCGACGCCTATCTCGGCGGCGCGATGGCGGCCTGAGACGAGGAGACACAAGTGCCTTTCGCCTATCCCCTCAACGACGCCCAGAAGCGCATCGCCGATCTCGGCGACGCCTTGGCGGCGCGCCTCGGCCGCGATCTTCCCGAGCATGATCGCGAATGGTCGTTCGCGCCGGAAAACCTCGAAGCCCTGCACGAGAGCGGCTATCTCAGGCTCGCGTTGCCGCGCGAATATGGCGGCGAGGGCGCTGACGTTTTCGACATGGTGATCGCGCAGGAACGGCTCGGGCGCGGCGATCCGAGCTCCGCGCTCGTGGTCGGCATGATGCTCAACGTGCTCGGACGCCAGCGTGACGACCCCACCTGGCCGCGTGATATCTACGCACAAGTCTGCCGCGAGATCGCGGTGCGCGGCGGCGGCGTCAACACTTGCGCGACGGAAGCGGATCTCGGCAGCGTCTCGCGCGGCGGCGTGCCGGCGGCGACGGCGACCCCGGTCGACGGCGGCTGGCGCATCAACGGCAAGAAGATTTTCGTCACCGGCGCGCGGGGCCTTCGCTATTTCATCACCCTCGTCCGCTTGCCGCCGACCGACCAATCGCCGCATGGCGAGGTGGGCAGCGCCATCGTCGAGGCGAACGCCCCTGGATTGCATTTACGCGACGCTTGGCGGGGCGCGCTGAGTTTGCGCACCGTCGGCAATGACGACGTCACCTACGAAAACGTCTTTGTCCCCGACGCCTGGATCGTCGAGCGCCGGCCGATCGCCTTGCCCGCCGAGCGACAAGCGCCCAAGCCGCCGACGAGCCAGGGCGCGCCGGGGCTCGGCCCCTGGTCGTTGACCATCGCCGCGGTCTATCTCGGGGTCGGCTCGGCGGCTTGCCAGGCCGCCGCGAATTACGCGAACGCGCGCATTCCCTCCGCCTTGGGTAAGCCGATCGCCGAAGCGCCGCATATCCAGCAATGGATCGGCCAGATGGAGATCGGCATCGACGCGGCGCGGGCGCAATTGTTCGAGACCGCGCGTCTCTGGCGCGTGTCCCCCGAACTCCACGACGATCTCGCGGCGCAGATCGCGGCGGCGAAATATCTATGCGTCAACGCCGCCTGCGCGGCGAGCGAGATCGGCCTTCGCGTCGCCGGCGGCTTCAGCCTCACGCCGGACCTCAGCCTGGAGCGGCACTTCCGCGACGCGCGCGCCGGTCTGTTTCAACCGCCGCAAGACGATCTCACCTTGGCGCTGGTCGGCCGCAACGCGCTCGCCGCCGCGCGGGCCGCGTCGACCCACGCAATTGTATCAAGAGAGCAGGCCGCATGAGCCACATCGCCGAAGACGTCATCGACGCCACTTCGGGCGTCACAGAGGGATCGCCATTGGACGCGCTGCGCGCGGCGCGGCCGGAGGTCCGCGCGCGGACTCAATCGTCCTACGCCGCATTGTTTGATTCCGCGGGTTCCGGCGGCCTTCCCGCGCACGAGCGCTTCGCCGTCGCCATGCGTGTCGCGCAATTGCATAAGGCGTCGACGCTCGCGGTTCACTATCGCGACCGTCTCGCGCTCGAGGCGCAAGGCGAGCAGACGGCGGCGGGGGTCACCGCGCGCCTCGCGGCGATCCTGCGGCATGCGGACAAGGTGACGCTGCGTCCCGCGGACGCCACGCGCGCCGATCTGAACGCGTTGGCCGCGCAGGGCCTCGGGGAAGCCGAGATCGTCACGCTGTCGCAGATCATCGCCTTCGTCGCCTACCAGGTTCGCGTGGCGGCCAGCCTCGCCTTGATCGCGGAGTTTGCATGAGCGCGCGCGCTTTCACGACCGACGTGCTGGACTGGGCGGCCTGGATCGCGCCGGTGGACATCCCCGGCGCGAGCGTCGAACAATTGACGGTGCTCGAGGAGAGCGGGCCGCACGCCCGCAATTCACAATATTACCACTTGCTGCTGCACGACGCTCCCGCCTTGCGCGAACGCTCGCTGCTGTTCAACGCGATCATGTATGGGCTCAAGGGGTTGCCGCGGGCCGAGCGTGAACTCGGCGCGACGGTCGAGTCTATTCTCAACGGCTGCGTCTACTGCACGTCGGTTCACGCGCGGTTCTTCGTTCAACTCGCCAAGCGGCCCGACGTGATCGAACGTCTGTTCGCCGAGGGACCCGCCGCTGAATTAGAACCGCGTCTCCGCGCCATCGCCGACTTTTCCGCCAAACTCGCGCGAACGCCGCCCGCGTCGGGGCCCGAAGAGATCCGCGCGCTGCGGAACGTCGGTCTGACCAACGAGGACATCGTTGATCTCGCCAACGCCGTCGCTCTGTTCGCCTGGGCGAATCGGCTCATGCTCACGCTCGGCGAACCCAAGCCGGCCTGACCGCGCCCAGGGGGGGTGAAGTCGCACCCATGGTTTTGGCGGATCACTCTCGAGCCATGTTCGCATTTCAATCTATTTAAACTCTCGATTTAGTTGACGTATCGTCCGGGGCATGGATTTTGTCGTCATGGATCAAGCCCGCGACCATGGTTCGACCGAACCGTCCGCCCCACCTTCCGTTAAGCCTCGAACGAGGACATATCCATGCCGACGCGTGTGCCGCCCGAAACTCTGCCGTCCCTCGACATCCGGCGGTTCGAAACCGACCGCGTTGCGTTTCTCGCCGATCTGCGCGCGGTCGCCCGCGACTACGGCTTTTTCTATCTCACCGGCCATGGAATCGAACCCGCTCTGATCGACGACGTGCTCGCGCTCTCGCGGCGCTTCTTCGCATTGCCGGAAAAGGACAAGCTGGCAGTCGAGATGGTCCACTCGCCGCACTTCCGCGGCTACAATCGCGCCGGCTACGAGCACACCCGCGGCAAGCCGGATTGGCGCGAACAACTCGATGTCGCGGGCGAGCGCGAAGCGCCTATTCTGACGGCGGATTCGCCGCCCTGGGCGCGTCTGCAGGGCCCCAATCAATGGCCCGACGCGTTGCCGGAATTGAAGCCGACCCTGCTGCTCTATCAGTCCGAGGTCACGGCGCTGGCCATTCGCGTGCTGCGCGTCTTCGCGGCGGCCCTTGAGCAGCCGGAGAACGTGTTCGAGGCGATCTACACCCCGCAACCCAATCAACTCATTAAGCTGATCCGATACCCTGGCCGGGCGGCCGACGAGAGCGATCAGGGCGTCGGCGCGCACAAGGATTCCGGCTTCGTCACCATCCTCCTGCAGGACAAGGTCGCGGGCCTGCAGGTCGAGGGAGAGGACGGCTGGATCGACGCGCCGCCCGTATCGGGAACCTTTATCGTCAACATCGGCGAGATCCTCGAGCTTGCGTCGAGCGGCTACTTGCGCGCCAACGTCCATCGCGTGGTGTCGCCGCCGGGCGGCGTCGATCGTCTTTCGGTCGCGTTCTTCCTGGGCGCCAGCCTGGACGCGACCGTGCCGGTTCTGTCTCTGCCGCCGGAACTCGCCGGCCAAGCCCGCGGCCTGACGCAGGATCCACAGAACCCGCTCTTCCGCGAAGTCGGCAAGAACTATCTCAAGGGCCGGCTGCGATCACATCCCGACGTCGCTCGGCGCCATTACGCCGACTTGCTCGATCCCCAGCAAAAACATCCAGAAACCGCCTCGGCCTACTGAACCCGCGCGACAGGAGACTGCGTCATGACGACCGACAACAGACGTTTCGAAACCCTCGCCTTGCATGGGGGCAGCTATCGCGCCGACCCCGCCACGGGCGCGGTCGCGGTGCCGATCTATCTGACCACGTCCTATCAGTTCCACGACACCGCGCACGCCTCGCGACTGTTCGCGTTGGAGGAGATCGGCAACATCTACACCCGCGTCCAGAACCCGACCACGACCGCGTTCGAGGACCGGATCGCGGCGCTGGAAGGCGGATCGGCGGCGCTCGCCGTCGCGTCGGGACAAACGGCGTCGGCTTATTCGGTGCTCAATCTGGCCTCCAGCGGCGACAATATCGTCTCCTCGACCGACCTCTATGGCGGCACCGTGACCTTGTTCTCCCAAACGCTGAAACAATTCGGCGTCGAGGTGCGCTTCGTCGATCCTTCCGACCCCGAGAACTTCCGCCGCGCGACTGATTCCAGGACCAAGGCCTACTACGCCGAGACCCTACCGAATCCGAAGCTGCACGTGTTCCCCATCCGGGAAGTCGCCGACATCGGCCGGTCCTTGGGGGTGCCGTTGATCATCGACAACACGGCTTCGCCCCTTTTCGCGCGGCCGTTCGAGCACGGCGCGGCGATCGTGGTCTATTCGGCGACCAAATATATCGGCGGGCATGGCGCCGCGATCGGCGGCGTCATCATCGACGGCGGCAATTTCCCGTGGGAGGAACACGCCGAACGCTTCCCGCTACTGACCCAACCCGACGACGCCTATCATGGCGCGATCTGGACCGACGCCGCCAAGCCGCTGGGGCCGATCGCTTATGTCTTGCGCGCCCGGGTGAAGTTGCTGCGCGACCTCGGCGCGGCTTTGTCGCCCGCCAATTCCTTCCAGTTGCTGCAGGGCCTGGAGACCTTGCCGCTGCGTCTGCGCCAGCACAACGAGAATGCCCGTCTCGTCGCCGAGTACCTCTCGAAGCGGCCGGAAGTCAGCCACGTCATCTATCCCGGCTTGCAGACCGGCGAACCGCGCCGACGCGCCGACGCCTATTTCAAGGGCGGCTACGGCGGCCTCGTCGGCTTCGAGTTGAAGGGCGGCGTCGAGGCGGGGCGACGTTTCATAGACTCGTTGAAGCTGCTCTATCACGTCGCCAATATCGGCGACGCGCGCTCGCTCGCGATCCATCCGGCCTCGACGACGCACCAACAACTGAGCTCGGCCGAACAACTCGCCGCCGGCGTGACCCCCGGCTACGTGCGCCTCTCCGTCGGCATCGAACACCCCGACGACATCATCGAAGACATCGGCCAAGCCATCGATAATTCCGGCCTGGTCGCCGCCGACGAACCGGCTCGCAAGGCCGCCTGAACCTTCCAACCCAAGGGACTCCCCATGTCTGACAATGTAAAGAATAAAGGCCTGTCTCGCCGTTCCGTGCTCAAGACCGTCGGGGGGCTCGGCGTCGCCGCTTCCGCGGGCGCCCTGGGGACCAAGGTGTTTTCGCCCGCCATCGCCGGGCCGGCGCCGAAGATCCGGCTCGCCTGGACGGAAGTCGCCGCCTGCCACTCGCCTCTCGGCTTCGGCGTCGCCAAGGGCATCTACGCCAAGCACAATCTCGATGTGGAATTGTTCTATCAAGGCGCCAGCGGTCAGACGCTGATTCAGGCGCTGGCCACCGGCAAGGCGGACGCGGGCGCGGGCTTGGTCGGCGATTGGTTGAAGCCGCTCGAGCAGGGCTTCGACGTCAAGCTGTTCGTGGGGTCGCACGGCGGTTGCCAGCGCCTGCTGGCCTCGAAGGCTTCGGGGATCACGGATCTGTCGCAGGTCAAGGGCAAGACGATCGCCACTTATGGCATCGGCGCGCCGCCGCAGGTCGCGTTCCAGGTCACGCTCGCCAAGGCGGGCATCGACCCAGAAACGGACGTCACCTGGAAGGCGGTTCCGTTCGATCTCGTCGGCGAATCCGTCAATCGGGGCGACGCGGATCTGGCCGCGCATCTCGATCCCTGGGCGTGGTCGATCGAGAAGAAGTTCGGCTTCACCAAGATTGCCGACACCCAGACCGGCGTCTACAAGAACCACACCTGCTGCGTGCTCGGCGCCAACGGCCCGTTCCTCAAGGCCAACAAGGACGCGCTGCGTCGTCTCGCCGAGGCGAACATCGAGGTGCACGAATATACCGCCAACCACCCCGACGAAGTGGCGCAATGGTATTTCGACGCGCTGAAGCCGGCCGGTCTCAGCGTCGCCGATCTCACCGAAATCCTGGGCGGCTTGGTCTATCACGATCATCCGATCGGGCAGGCGCTGATCGACCAGATTCGCATCACCTCCGAGGACTTGAAACTCGTCAAGGTTCTCGATCCCACCACCGACCCGAAGGCGTTCGCCGAGCGCATCACGGTCAATTTGCTCGCCTGAGGCTGAATATCATGAGCGAGGCGATCCGCACTCTCGATGGAGGCCGGGCGACGTCAGTCCCGGCGTGGCTGGGGCATGTCTGGGAGGGGTCCTGGAAGCAGGGCCTCTTCGCGGCTTTCACCTGGGCCGCGACGGCCCTGGTGACCGTCGCTCTGCCTGATGTGGTGCCCTGGGGCAGCGCGGGTCTGTTCGCGAAGATCACGGGGGGCGGCGCCATTGTATTCGTGGCGCTCGCCCTCCTGTTTCCGCTGCTGGGGCGCTCAGGCGCGCGCCTCGCCCATTACGGGCCGTGGTTCATCGCGATCGGCGTCTGGCTCGCGCTGTGGGAATTGACGACGGCGAAGTTCGGCTGGCTGCCGAAGCCGTTCTTCTCTCCGCCGCACGGCTTGCTCAACGTCTATGTCACGGATGGGCCGCGCCTGCTCATCTGCATCGGCTACACCTTGCGGTTGTGGGGCCTCGGGTTCCTTGGTGGCATCTCCGTAGGTTATGTCCTCGGCGTCGCGCTCGGTTGGTCGAAGAAGTTCGAATATTGGGGCATGCCGATCCTGAAACTGATTGGTCCGGTGCCGGCGACCGCTTGGATTCCCGTCACATTCTATTTCTTTCCGACCACCTTCATCGCGAGCATCTTCATCGTCGCGTTGGCGTCGGGCATTCCGGTGGCGATCCTGACGGCGTCGGGCGTCGCTTCGATCAACAAGTCCTACTACGACGTCGGCCACGTGTTGGGCGCGAGCGACTGGTATCTCATTCGCAAGATCGCCGTGCCCGGATCGATGCCGCATGTCTTCGTTGGCCTGTTCATGGGCCTCTACTATTCCTTCGCGGTTCTCGTCGTGGCGGAGATGCTCGGCGCGCGATTCGGGCTCGGTTGGTACATTCAGTTCGAGACGGCCTATTCCGGCTACGCCAATGTCTATGCGACGCTGCTGATCATGGCGGTGCTCTGTTCGGGCGTGGTGAGGTTGCTCTTCGTCGGCCGGGATCGGCTCCTCATCTGGCAGAAGGGATTCATCTCGTGAGCGCCCTCGCATCGCGCGAACCCGTCGCGCAACCGAGCCTGTCGCTCGAAATTCGCGACGTCAGCCATCAGTTCGACCTCGGCGGATCGCGTCTGCCGGTGTTGGACGCCGTCACTCTCAATGTCGACGCCGGAGAATTCGTGGCGCTGCTCGGCCCTTCCGGTTGTGGGAAATCGACGCTGCTGCGCTTGATATCGGGATTGGACACGCCGAGCTCCGGCGCCATTCTCGCCGATGGAGAGGCGATCAGACGTCCCGATCCCTCTCGCATTCTCGTCTTCCAGGACCCGACGCTGTTCCCTTGGGCGACAGTGCAGGCCAATGTCGCGACGGGCTTGGAGGCGCGCGGTGTGTTGAGGGCTCAGCGGGGCAGGGTGGACGAGGCGCTCGCGCTGACGGACCTCACCGCCTTCGCCAAGGCCTATCCGCATCAATTGTCGGGCGGCATGGCGCAGCGCGCGGCGCTCGCGCGCGCGCTGGTGAACGATCCCAAGCTGCTGCTGCTCGACGAACCGCTCGGCAAGCTCGACTCGCTGACCCGACTGACGCTTCAGGAGGAATTGGTGAAGCTCTGGCGTCGCCGCGGCTTCACGGCCGTGCTCGTGACCCATGACGTCGAGGAGGCTTTGTTGCTGGCGGGCCGCAT
>Ga0302319_10007546_pt1 | contig 21397 bp, 17 predicted proteins | sample Bog_T0_2_FD_203319 | JGI IMG/M metagenome (GOLD analysis project Ga0302319, IMG submission 203319) | Peat permafrost microbial communities from Stordalen Mire near Abisko, Sweden - Bog_T0_2 | ecosystem: Environmental > Terrestrial > Soil > Wetlands > Peat | place: Sweden: Abisko, Stordalen Mire... | reverse complement strand
AGACCGGACGCAAGTCGAATGCAACTCAACAAGTTGGAAAGGTAAATACATCATTATGGAATCGTCTCCGCGTTCTCAACCATATGCCGACAAGAAACCTGCAATTCGCGCCGAAGAGAAGTTGCTCCTGAGCAGGCGGGATGCTGCTCAGTTGCTCTCCATCAGCCAGCGTGCATTGGATTATCTGATAGCTGCTCAACGCCTGCCGACCAGGAGAATTGGCAAGCGCGTTCTGATTCCGATTGCTGACCTGCGGAGGTACGCTCGTGCCGATCATCCAGAACCGCTTGCGGGGTGAGGTGACCTATGGCAATTTCCGATAGCGGCGCCGTCTATCCGGCCTCAGCACTGCAAGTCTCTGTCTGGTCTGCTCAGAATGGAAGGTGTTGCTCCTTTGGCCGTGCAGACGAAGTGTTTACAATACCACAAGAAAGTTGTAGTATTGTGTTCATGGCACAGTCCCACCGAGAAGCGTCTGCACGGCTCTTCGAGCTGGCCCAGCAACAGCAAGGCTACTTCACCACGAAGCAGGCCAAGGCTGCCGGGTTCGCTGAGAATACCCACCCGTACCATGTGCAGGCAGGCAACTGGATTCGTGAACACCGCGGAATCTACCGGCTCGCCCAGTTTCCGGGGACGGATCGGCCCGACCTTGCGCTCTGGTCGCTCTGGTCAAGCAATCGGAAAGAGCAGGTCGAAGGCGTTTACAGCCATCAGACGGCTATCAGCCTTTTCAACCTGTCAGACCTGAATCCGGCCAAACTACACATGACCGTTCCCAGGAACTTCCGGCGCAATAGCGAGATTCCCGGCATTCTGGTGCTCCACTATGCCGATCTGCCGGCGAGCGACGTGCAGACAGGCCCCGGTTACAAATACACTCGTCCGCTCCGAACGATCCTCGATCTGATCGAGTCCGGCGAGGTTGAGCGAAACTTCATCCGCCAGGCGCTGACGCAGGCTGTTGACCGGGGCATGATAACCCGCCAGCAGATTCGGAACGCGCATCTGACCGAACCAACGCGCAAGGTCATCGAAGCGATATTTCGGCGGGCTGCATAATGGCGACGATCAAAACATACGTGACGGCGGGAGCCTTTCGGGTGGCTCTCGAAGAGCGTCTCAGGCGGAGATCACAGCTGGATGGGATCGACATCAACCGCCTTAGGCGCCAAGTGTCATTCGACCGTTTGTTGGCTCGGCTCTTCCGTGAAGATTCTGTGCCCTGGGCATTGAAGGGCGGCTACGCTCTGGAACTTCGCTTCAAGGCAGCGCGGTCCACAGTGGACATCGACCTGACTCTACAGCGAGTCGTGACAGCAGCAATTGAAGATGTCGATGTAAACCAGGCAGTGCGGGAGATGCTCCAATCTGCTGTCGGTTATATTCTCGGGGATTGGTTCGAGTACACGATCGGGTCAGCCATGATGGACATAACGGCTGCGCCTTACGGCGGGGCGCGTTATCCGGTTGAAGTCCACATGGACGGAAGAATCTTCGCAAGATTCCACCTTGATGTTGGGATCGGCGACGTGCTGATGCAGCCACTCGAAACCGTCGTTACCAACGACTGGCTTGCGTTCGCGGGAATTGAGCGACCGCGAGTGCTGTTGATTTCCCGAGAACAGCAATTTGCCGAAAAGATCCACGCATACACGCTGCCGCGCAATACTCCAAACAGCCGGGTAAAGGATCTCGTGGATTTGGCGCTGCTAATCGGCGGCGAGTTGGACCGGCAGAGGATTCTCGACGCATTGCATCTGACCTTTGAACGGCGTGAAACACATCCATTGCCGACGGCCTTGGATGCGCCGTCACCGGAATGGATGATTCCGTTCCAGACCCTTGCGGAAGAATGTGGGATGCAGCTCGACCTTGCTGCCGCATTTGAAAGGGTGGCGAAGTTCTACCAACAGACATTTCGAGACGAGAACACGCATTGATCTGTGTTGACCGTTTCGAGGCTTTCCGGATCGAGTCGAAAAAAACTCCAAGGGAATCATGGCGCAGTTAGGCTTGCACATCTGACCATCGTGGACCGGACACAGCTCTTGGTATCTGCGCATATTGCATAGAATTGCACGAAGAATCTGGTAGCCAAAAAATAGCCACTCTGTACCGTATTCCGTGCTTCAAAGTGCGGCTCTGTGCAAGGTGGATATGCTGTCTAAGTCGTTTATTATCATTATATTACTGCCGAAGTTGTTGTTTTTATAAAACTCAGGATTTTGGTCATTTTCGGATTAAAAGGGCGTTGCTCTACCAACTGAGCTACGAGCTCTCACAGGGCCGCTACATATAAATTATCACAGAGACGGCTTTGCCGCCGTGTCCGGCTACACACGCGTGTACTCATCCCTGAGCCGCCGCCTTTCACGCCCCGCCCAATCGCTCGATTTAATTCCATCTGTCTTGAAAAAACACCAACGAAATGGGTTAGACTTCTAGCAAGATTCGCAAACAAGGGAGTTCTTATGTTCGATGTGGGTCAGAAAGTAACTGTGATCGCCGACAAAGGCATCGCCTACGATGGCGTCATTCTGGCGCGAGCCACGGGCGACAATGGACCGGGCGCGTATAAGGTTGTCCTGGACGGCAGCGGACCTGAGCAAGTGGGGCAGTGGCATAAGGCGAGCGATGTCTTCGTGCGCGAGAAGGACGACGAGGATGCGCAAGTCTCTTGGGAGGATCTCTCGAAGCGATAGTTCGCGGCGCTTCGATCTATTGCGTCTGCCCTAAACCGCTTCGCATCAGAGGCGGCTGATTTGCCGCCTGTGATATAGTTTCTCGCGGAGAAGAATATGACTCTCGGACAGTTTCTAGGCAAGCAATTTATTGCTGTCATCGAATGGAATGAGCCGGCTGACGGCATTCTTTCCTATCGCTATCCCATGCGCGATCTGGAAATAGAAAACGGCGGCCAGCTTACCGTGAGCGAGTCACAGATGGCCGCCTTCGTCAACGAAGGCAAAATTGCCGATGTCTTCAGCCCCGGCCTGCACACGCTCAACACCCGCAACCTTCCCTTACTCACCGATCTGATGAACTGGGACAAGGCCTTTGAATCTCCTTTCAAGTCCGAGGTCTACTTTTTTTCGACGCGCTTGCAGATTGACCAGAAGTGGGGCACGGCCTCGCCTATCACCATCCGCGACAAGGAGTTCGGCGCGGTCCGGCTGCGCTGTTACGGCATCTACTCCTATCGCGTCGCTGACCCACGCGTTTTCTTCAACCAGATCAGCGGCACGCGCGACCGTTATTTTGCTGCCGACCTCGAAGGACAGTTGCGCAACACTATCGTGGCTCGTATGACGGATATCTTTGCCGGCAGCGACGTCCCATTTCTCGACATAGCCGCCAATCAGGCCCTGCTGTCGTACAAGATTGCCGATGTGATGAAGCCGGCCTTTGCCACGCTCGGCCTTGAACTGAATCAATTTGTCGTCCAGAATGTCTCCCTGCCCGAAGAACTGCAAAAGGTCTTTGACCAGCGCATCGGCATGAACATGGTCGGCGATCTGGGTCGCTATACGCTGTACTCGGCGGCGGAATCGCTGGATCTCTCCGCGGCCAACACCAGCGGCGCGGCCGGCATGGGCATGGGCCTCGGAGCGGGAGCGGCAGTCGCTCAGGTTTTGTCCAACGCGCTCAAGCCTGCGATGATCGCTCCTGGTACGGCAGGGGGCGCAATCCCCTCTCAGCCGCCAACTTCCGCTCCGGTTCTGATTGGCGCTCCGGCCGGCTCTGATTCAGCCGCCTCTGAAGCCACCAAGTTCTGCATCGAGTGCGGAAAACCTATTCCTCAGCGCGCAAAATTCTGCGCAGAATGCGGAAAGCCCCAATGAACTGTCCCTCCTGCGGCGCTCCCATGCGGCTCAAAGCGGACAATGAGAGCTTTCAATGCGACTACTGCCAGAGAGTTGTTCTTGCGGAGAAGAGTGACGACGACGTGCGCGTTCTCAATGAGCCAGCCGGGCAAGACTGTCCGGTTTGCAGCACGCCTCTGGTGCGGGCCGCACTGGCCAAAGTTCCCATTGTTTATTGCACGGGATGCCGGGGAATGTTGATTCCCATGCAGGCGTTGGAAGCGCTGGCTGACGAGTTGCGGACGGGGCAGGGAAGCGAGGTTGTTCCAACTGTCCCCGGCAAGGACGAATTGCAGCGCAAGATCAACTGCCCGCAATGCCATCATGCGATGGACGCCCATTACTACGCCGGTCCAGGCAACGTGGTCATCGACTCCTGCGAGGATTGCTCCCTCATCTGGCTGGATAGCGGCGAACTGATGCGCATTGCTCGCGCTACCGATGTCCCCAGCCCATCGAACTCAGAGTGGGAATAATCTAAAAAATCTCAAGCTTTTTTGCAACGGCTACTGCGCGCGCATCGGCACCACCTGCACGGTGACGTCGCGGATTTCAGCGAGGAAGCGGTTAATCACCGAGCCGCGCAGAAAAACGTCCCATCGCGAGCGGGCCGACTGGCCGAAGACTACGTGAGAGATGCTCTCCTGCTGAGCAAAGCGGATCAGAGCGTCGGCGACGTTCTTGTCGCTGAGCGAGACGACCTTCGCGCCCAGGTCGCGTGCCATGCGCTGGAATTCTTCCAGGCGATGATAGGCCTCGGGGTCGCCGTGGCCTTTGTCATCTTCGGGGCGGCTGACGTAGACGGCGTACCAGTTGCTAGCCAGGCGGCCGGCGATGCGAGCACCCACGCGCAAGAGGCGTTCGGCGCCGGGCCGGGTGCTGAGGCAGACCATGACCTTCTCCGGCATGGGCGCCTGCTCCAGGCCCTGGGTGCGGCGGTACGCTGAGGCCTGGTTTCCAACTTGCTCGGCGGTGGTGCGCAAGGCAAGCTCGCGGAGCATATTCAGGTTGCCCTTGCGAAAGAAGTTGGCCAGCGACTGCTCGACCTTTTCGGAAGCGTAAATCTTGCCCTGGCGGAGGCGGGAGCGCAGTTCGTCCACGGTCACGTCCACGTTCACCACTTCGTTGGCGCGCTTGAGGAAGTTGTCGGGAACAGTCTCGCGGATGATGGTGTTTGCGGAACGATTGACGGCGTCGTTGAGCGTTTCCAGATGCTGGATGTTGACCGCTGTCATGACGTTGATGCCGGCGTCGAGCAGTTCCAGCACATCCTCGTAACGCTTGCGGTTTTTGCTGCCGGGAACATTGGTGTGAGCCAGTTCGTCAACAATGACGGTTTGCGGATGGCGGGTCAGGATGGCGTCCACGTCCATCTCTTTAAGGGTGACGCCGCGATAGGGAATCTCGCGCTGGGGTACGACCTCCAGGTCGCGGACGCGGGCCGCGGTCTCCTCGCGCCCGTGAGTTTCCACCAGGCCAATCACCACATCCATGCCCTGCTGATGCTTCATCCTGTAGGCATCGTTGATCATGTCGTAGGTCTTGCCCACTCCGGGAGCGGCGCCGATGTAGACGCGAAGCCTGGCGGGTTCCTGCTGTCGTTCCAGTTTGATTTCTGCCACGGCTCAGCCCTCCTCGACGGGATAACGGACTTCGTTGACGACCGCCACGGGAAGAGTGAAGCGGAATGTGGATCCGTGCCCCAGGCGGCTTTCGACGGCGATCTGGCCGCCCAACTGCTCGACCAGGCGGCGGACCAGCGAGAGGCCGAGGCCGGAGTTCTTCTCCGAGAAAGAACTCATGCGGTCGAAGATCGCGCCCAGGCGGTCGGCCTCGATGCCTCGCCCGGTATCGCGCACCGTGAATTGCACAGAGTTTTTGATCTCTTCGGCGGCCAGCAGAATCTCTCCCTCGGCAGGCGTGTAGCGAATGGCATTGGAGAGCAGGTTGTCGAGGATGGAGCGCGCCGCGCGCTTGTCAGCCTGGACGAATGAGAGATCGGCGTAGGCCGAAACCTCGATGCGAATGCGCTTCTGAACTGCTTCGTCGCAGAAGCGGTCGCGGGCTTCGTTGAGTAGCTGCGAGGGGCTGAGGCGCTCGAGCGTGAACTGGCGGCGGCCCGCATCCAATTCGGCTACCTCGATCAGGTCGCCCATCAAATCGTCCAGCATCTCGCTCTCGTTGCCGGCCGCGGCCACCAGTTCCGCCTGCAAGGGGAGCAACTCTCCGGCGAATCCCTGGCCCAGGGCATAAAGGCCGCGTCGCAACTGAAGCAGCGGGTCGCGCAGTTTGCGGCTGGCTACGCTGATGAACTGCGTCTTAAAGCGGTCGATGTCCTGCAGCTTGGTTACGTCTTCAAGAGTGGTTACGGTGCCCAGCAGGCGCCCCTCGGAGTCACGCATGGGCGTGGTGCGCAGACGGTAGCTGCGCTCCTGCTTGCCGATGCGCATAGGCAGCAGAGATGCCTCGTCTTCCGTGGCCACGGCTTTCTGCATGGAAACGGCATCGCGGATAGCGCTCAGGATTTTGTCGCCGCCGGGCGCTTTGGCCAGCGCCATGCGGTCCGTGGCGGTTTCGCCCAGCAGCTCGGTCGCCGCCTGATTCACTTTGAGCAGTTGCCCCTTGCCATCGGTCACGATGATGGGCTCAAAGATGGATTGCAGCACGGCGTCGGAGAGTTGATACTCCATCTGGCGATGCCCGGCCTCGGATTCGCGCAGCTCTCCCAGCCGCACGGCGATGCGGTTCAGCTCAGCGGCGATCACGCCGAAGCTGTCGCGGCTGCTCCACTCCACGCGGTGCTTGGGGTTGCCCTGGGCAATGCGGCGGGCATCGCGGGCCAGCATGCGGATGGGCTGTAACACAAGGTAGACGGCAACCACTGCAATTACAGCCGCTGCCGCCACAAACAGGCATGCGAGCTGGAGTTGTCCCGCCGCCGCCAGTGCTTTGTGCGTGACTGCCACCAGCCCGGCAATCAGGCCGACCATGAGTACGCAGCCGAGAATCAGTCGCTGTGTAAGGTTGAGCATGTACCGGTCTCCAACCCGGAAAAGGCAACTGTATCATTTTCGCGGAAACAGCCTCAAAGCGCAAAGTAATAAGATCAGGAAAAATTAGAGCAGGAGACGAAAAATGCCTTCTGTTACTCACGATTCAAAATTTTATGTTGGACATTTCAGTAAGCTTATGTATACTCTTTCCTATGAATCAGTCGCTTCATGCCTCCCGGCATTTCGCTTGTTGTTGCTGTTGCCGCTAGCAACAGTACTTCCGCGCGACTGAAAATCCATTCTGCTTCGGCAATCCTTTGGGCATAGCTGCATGTGTCTCCGCATTTTGCGAGAGATACAATGCTTTCCGTGCTTTGCAGGCGCAGAGGGATGCTTCCGCCGCACGATTTCCTCTCAACCCAAATTTAATCAAGGAGAAAATCATTATGCGCGTCTCTGCATCCATTTTCCATTCGTCAGTGCTCTCAAACCGCTGGACCACGTTCATTCTGCTGTTCGCTCTTTCCTTTGGCCTCCGCGCCGCGCAGGCGCAAAGCCTGGGCTATGAAGGCCCCACGGGCGTCTTCGTCACGCCGCTGGCTTCGGTATCCGCCTCGCCCGCCAAGGGCCTGGGCCAGCCCTCGTTCGCCTTTCACTTCCTGGCCGCCGGCCCGATCGTCGGCGACTTCAGCACCGTCTCGGTCACCGAAGGCTTTGCCAAGCGCTTCGAGTTCGGCTACACCCATGAGATTCACAACGAGGACGGCGGCAGCCAGGCCGCGCTTGGACCGGTCCTTAGTCCGCTGTGGAACTCCGGCATCGACATCGTTCATGCCAAGGTGAACCTCGTTCCCGACGGCTACAACAAGCAGAAGTGGATTCCGGCGATCTCCGTGGGCGGAATCTACCGCTCTGGCGACAAGATCGGCGCCAACATCAACACTCTGGCCAAGAATTTGCTTATAGGTGATGGCATCACTCCCGTTACAGGCAAACAGAAGACCGCCAACGGCGACATCTACGTGGTAGCCACTAAACTCTTCACGCAGGTCAAGAATCTTCCCATCCTGGTGAGCGCCGGCTTGCGCGGCACTGACGCCTCGCTGTGGGGCCTGGGCGGTAACTCTCCCGGATTCGAGGGCAAGGCCTTTGGTTCCGCGGCCTTCGTCATCACGGGCCCCGGCAAGAGCACCATCATCCCGGCCTTCGAAATCGCCGAGCAGCCCCAGCACATCTCCTTGGCCACGCCCACGAAAACCCTGGGATCCTCCAAGGCGGCCACGCTCTTCGATATTCCCACCACCGAGGTTTACGCCGTCCGCATTGTGCCGTTTGCCAAGCGCAAGCTGAACGTCGACGCCGGCGTTCTGCACGCGGGTGGCTACATCGACAACCCGTTGCTGAACGAGGTCATTGCCGACCACTTCAGCGGTCCCACGCCTGCCGGAAAGGTCAACCTGAACGTTCGCGCCCGCGTCGCCTTCGGCATCTCCTACGGCTTCTAAACCAGTGGTCAGTGAACAGTGAACAGTGGTCAGTTGCGCCTAGAATGCACGAGCAAATTCGGTTACCTGAAAATCGCTTGACTTGCAGCAAGAGATGCTAACAATTCATCTGACCACTGACCACTGACCACTGACCACTGACCACTGTTTACGGCACCCGGCAAACGGAGAGGACGCCGTTGTGCCATTGACAGTCCAGGCCGGGCGGTTGAGGGTAGGCAACCAGCACCCAGTTGACGCCAAATTCCGCTTTCAGGCGCTCAAAGTCGGCAAGCTGGAAGCGGGTCCATCCTTTCTGGGCCTGAACCTGCCGCTCCCACACCTCGGCCAGCTCTGGAATCTGCGTTACCACCGCCGTGTCCTTGATGTAATCGGCCAACTGGCTGCGTTCTGCCAGCGCGCGGAAGCTGTGAAAGTCCTCGCCGGGCGCGGCCAGATACTCAGGGTCGAGGGCAAAATAAGCGTCGGTGGGGGTGTTCTGGCGAATCCAAGCGAAGGCCTGCAGCCATGGGTTGGCGGTGGCGCGTCCGGGCAATTCCAGGTGCTCGCTGCCGCTGTACTGCAAAAGTTGCGCGGCGAACATGCCTGCATTGAATACGAGCAAATAGACCGCCCATCTCCAGAGGCTGGCCTTGACCAGGTATTTTCCCAGCAGGCAACCGCCCACCAGCGCCATGAAGACATAGATCAGATGGAGAAAGCGCATCGGCTGCAGGGGCGCAAGCCGGATCAAGGCAGGGAAGCCCAGCATAAGCATCGCTACCGCCAGTTGAAAGACTCCGTAGAGAAAGACAGCTAGCGCAAAGCGCGCCAACAGCGTCTCGCCGCGCTTGCGCGCGAAGCGCCGGAGCAGCCAGAAGAGAACCAGCGGCGCCAACGCCCCCAGCCACTCGTACCATGCCCAGTGATACAGATACAAAGAGGTGCGCGTGCCCAGCGCCTCGCGCCATGCGGGCGTAGGCGGCTCAAAGACCCAGCCCAGGGGAATAAAGACGGTCGCCCCAAACCCGTTTCCGGCCCCGTGCACGGCCATACGACAGCGCCGCAGCCAGAGATGCAACGGTTCCAGCAGCACCATGGCCAGAATGAAGCAAAAGGAAATGCCCAGGGCGCCCATGATGGGATGCAGCAGGAACGCCAGCAATAAGAGCGGGACTGCCTGCCAGTTTTTGCCAGCCAGTATTCGCGAAACCGCCAGCAGAATGAAGGCCGTGGCCACGGCGCGCGGGTGCAGATGCTGATCGACCAGATAGAGCGCGGTTCCGGCCACCGGAAGGGTGAACATGGCGGTGACCATGGCAACGCCGGCCCACTGCGCCCGCACTTCAGGAAAGAGCCTGCGTGCAATCATCCAGCATCCGTAGACGATCAGTGCAATCGATGCAAACTGCCAGAGCAGCTCCGCATCGGCCAGTGGAATTCCGGTCCAGCGAACAAACAGGGAAACCCACGTGTCAAAGAAGCTGGCTTGCATCTGAAGGAGAAAAAAGCTGGAGTTGTGGGGGTAAAGCGCCGGATTCAGTTTGAATTTGACGGCGGTCAGGTAGATGCCGTCGTCTTCAATTCCGGGGTGGTAGCCCATCACGGCCAGGCCGAGCATAGAGAATAACAAAGTCAACAAAAAGTTGACCGGGAGATAGCGCTTCAACCGGATGAACCTCGTATACTTAGACCCAGAATGTCTTCAGAACCAATAGCTCCATCGTACATGCCAGCGGACGGCGCGGCAACGCAAACCCCGCCGGCGGCAGAGTTACAGGCTCGCGTTCAGGAGAGCCTGGCGCTGGTCATTCCCACCCTGCGCGAGGCAGATAATATTGGCGGCCTTCTGGTCCACATTCGTTCTGTGCTCGATCCTCTGGGAATGTCCTATGGAATTCTGGTAGTCGATGACGACAGCCGCGACGGCACCGAGGAGATTGTCTCCGCCATCGCCCAAAAAGATCCGCGCGTGCGCCTGCTGATCCGCAAAGGAGAGCGCGGCTTGTCCGGGGCTGTCCTTTACGGCTGGCGGAACGCGGACGCGTCGATTCTGGGCGTGATGGACGCCGACCTGCAGCATCCGCCGGAACTGCTGCCCAAGTTGATTGCAGCCATTTTAGCCGGCAACGACCTGGCCATCGGCAGCCGCTATACTGCGGGCGGGCAGTTGGGCAAGTGGAATCCCGTCCGGAAGCTGCTCTCCACCGCCGCCGTGTGGGCCACCTGGCCAATCCAGCGTCCCGGCGTTCGCGCTCATGACCCGATGACCGGATTCTTCCTCGTTCGCCGCGAGTGTGTTGACGGAATCGCCTTCCAGCCCGCCGGCTTCAAGCTGCTGTTGGAAATTCTGGTGCGCGCCCGCCTGCGCTCGGTGGCGGAGGTTCCGTTGGCCTTCGGCAGCCGCGCCCAGGGCGCAAGCAAAGCCAACTTCAAAGTGGGCTGGGATTACGCCAAGCTGCTGGCAAGGCTCTATTGGGAGAGATTTGGATTTGGGCGGCAAGGCTGAGGCGGGAGCCGCTTATAGCGCAGGCACCAGCATTCGCAGCAACAGGAACCCGCCCACACCGGCAAAGAACACCAGCGCCATGCGAATTCCCGGCTCGCGGTTGACCTCCGGCACCAGGTCCGTGGCCGCCACGTAAAGCGCGACTCCTGCGGAGATGGGCAATCCGTACAGCACCAGGCGGGGGGCCAGTCCAATCACCAGCACGCCGGCCAATGTGGCTGCCGCCAATGCCACAGCGGAATAAAAAGCCGCTGTCCGGCTGCGTCCGCTGGCCAGCATCACCGAGGCCATGGTGAATCCCTCCGGCGTCTTGTGCAGGAAAATGGCCAAAAAGATAAGCCAGCCCAGCCAGTTGGAGAGCGCAAACCCCGAGCCGATGGCCACGCCGTCAAAGAGCGCGTGAACGCTCAATCCCGCCAGCACTGAGTTTCCGGTCCGATGCGAAATAAACTCGCCGTGGTGCGTCTCTTCGCCATAGTGGAAGTGGGCGTTGATAGTGTGCTCCAGCAGATGCACCACACAGTAGCCGCCCATGATGAGCGCCGGTCCCAGCCAACTGCTCTGGCGAAGGCCCTCCTGTTTCAGGCCTTCGGGAATCATCTCCAGCACGGCCGTGGCCATCAGGAAGCCCGCGCCGAGGGCGACAAAATAGCGCAGATAGCGCTCCACGCCCTTGGCGCGCACTAATACAAAACCGCCGGCCACGTCGGCCAGCGCGGCAATCGCGCCGAGAATGAGAGAAATCCTGAGCATCAAGTTTTACCCGCTGTGCCGGATGTGCATCACATCGCCATCCTGCACCACGTACTCCTTGCCTTCCAGGCGCAGCGTGCCTTTGGCCCGTGCCGCGGCCTCCGAGCCGGCCTCCAGCAGCGCGTCCCAGCGAATAGTCTCGGCGCGAATGAAGTGGTGTTCCAGGTCGGAGTGAATCGCTCCGGCCCCCTGTGGCGCCTTCGAACCAACGGGAATCGTCCAGGCGCGGCACTCGTCCTCGCCGGCGGTGAAGAAGCTGATCAGCCCCAGCAGCTCATAGCTCTTGCGAATCAGCCGTACCAGGCCGCTCTCATGCAGCCCATAGCTTCCCAAAAACTCCGCCGCCTCCTCGTCGTCCATCTCCGCCAACTCGGCCTCCACCTTGCCGCAGATGGCCGTGGCGCCGGCGTTGGGCCGATGCGCGACTTCTTCGAGCTTGAAGCGGCTCACCGCGGCCTCCAGGTCGTCGCCCAGCGTGGTGCTTTCGCCGATGTTCAGCGCGTAGAGAATCGGCTTCTGGGAAAGGAACATGAAGCCCCGGATGAGCTTTTTTTCTTCCGGAGTCATTTCCAGCTCGCGCAGCGGCTGCTCTTTTTCCAGCGACTCTTTCGACCGCAGCAGCAGGGCCTGTTCGCGCTCCAGTTCGCTGGTGCGTCCCTTTTTCAAATCCTTTTCCAGCCGCTCCAGCCGCTTTTCCACCTGGGTCAAGTCGCTGATCATCAGATCGAACTCAACATTTTTTATGTCGCGCAGCGGATCGATGGGGCCGACGTGAGCAATCGACTCATCCTCAAAGGCTCGCAGCACGTGAATCAGCGCGTCAACCTGGCGCAGGCTGGCCAGGAACGCTGTTTCTTTCAGCGCCTCCTGCCCAATGGCCGCCACGTCCACAAATTCCACCGACGCAAAGGTCGTCTTCTTCGGCGAATAGAGCGCCGAGAGCTTGTCCAGCCGCTCGTCCGGTACTTTCGCCACGCCGATATGCTCCTGACGCGAGTGGCCGCGCTCCTCGAGTTTGGCCTTGGTCAGAATTTTGAACAGCGATGTCTTGCCCACCTGCGGCAGGCCGATGATGCCAGTCTTCATACGCGTCTCATATGGTGGGCCTGCAGGGATTCGAACCCCGAACCAAGGGATTATGAGTCCCCTGCTCTAACCGTTGAGCTACAGGCCCTTCAATGACTTACGGCAACAGCCCGCGTGAGTGTAGCGGATACTGTAGCGGGTGGCAGTCGTTTTGGCTCGATTACGGCGAAATCGCCGGACAGTTGCAGTCGCTCGAAAGCCCGCTCCACTGCCTCCGGGGTTGGATGGATATACCGCTGCGAGACCACGATGCTGCTGTGACCGGCAATCCGCATGATGGTGAAGGCGTCCACTCCCGATTCCCCAAGCCTAGTTAGCATTGTATGACGTAGAGAGTGCATCACGAAATCGGCTGAAAAGAGCGGGCGTCGCTTTCCTTCGATCTTGGGAGAGCAAGCGTCCCGATGCAAGTGGTTGATGGACGTTCCAAGGTACGGCTGGCCTTCCCGGTTGGCAAAGACAAAACCGCTTGCCTTGGACTCCAAACGCTCCCGGAGCATAGCAGACGCCCGGTCTGTGAGCGGAATGACCCGGCGGGCGTTCTTGCTCTTGCCTTCCCGGACCCTCAGAAAGCCGAACCGTGCGCCATTGACCGGCGCAAGCGTAATGTCCGCCCATTCCAGATGCAGGGCCTCACCAATGCGCAGCCCGGTTTCCAGCATGAGGATGGCAATATCGTTCAACGGTTGCGGGCAAGCCGCAAGGTAGATTTCCTCTTGCTTCCGGGAGAGAACGAAATCCCGGACCCGCTCACCAGTGAGCAGTCGGATTTTAGGGACGCGCTGAATCTCTCTCCACTCATGGGCAAGCCGTAGCATCCGGCGAAGGGTAGCAAGCTCACGATTGACCGTTGCAGGGCCTACAGAGGCGCGGCGGGCCACTACATAGCCCTCTATGACCCCTTCGTCTATGCGGTCAAGCCTTGCCCCTGCAATGGGCGGGTATTCGAGCAGCCGTGACAGCTTCGCAGCGTAAAACTGGACTGTCTGAGGTTTGTTCTCATGGCGGGCTTCCACATGGGCAATAAACCGCTTTGCCACGTCCGCAAACATGGGCGCGGCCTTCCGCTCTTCGATTCCCACCTCACCCTTCGCCAGCGCGGTACGATGTGCCGCTTCAATCTGGCGGGCCGTGCGCGGGTTCCCCTGTTTTGTGCTTTCTTGGATGTGCTCCCCGTTGAAGAGGAAGTGATACCAGTACACGCTACCACGCTTGAAAATCGACATTGCATTCCCTCACTTGATGTTCTTGTACTTGTGCAGCCAATAGTTTTTTCTGGCCCATTCTCGCCGTCTTTTCTTGTCGGCTTCGTTGAAGCGGTGGAAATGTTCTTTGCAGTTCTCAGAGCAAAACCGCTGGTGTGGGAAGCGCGCAAAAAGCCATTTGCGGCAGTGCTCACATTGCTTTAGGGAATCAATTCGGCCAGCTTGAGCAATCTCCATGACATCAAGAACTAAAAATAATTCATGGTTCTTGTTGTATTGCTCTCCTAGCAATGTCCAGCGTATCTGCAAAAAATGGTGGGGAGTATGTATTTCTCTTTTAGCTGGTGCCGCAAAATCCATGCCTGGCGTTGCGCGATACCGCGCTAAAAGGCGCATGATTGGCCCGTATTTCTTCGTTGTAAACTCTGACAAACCTAGTAGATGCCCCTTGTCATCTCTAGCAAAAAAACGCTCTGGGTTGCTTTCCCATGCTGCTTGGAACGCCTGAAATCGCTTAATTAGCAGCAGTAGCAACCGGGTGTTGTAGCGCCCTTCGTTAGGCTCATCCCGGTAGTAACCATTAAGCGCCTGCGCTACCACTGCGATACGCTCCTCAACAGTGGGCAGACTAGCGGTAAGTTTCTGTACACGGCTTATGCGTTTAGCCATAGCTAGAAAAGTACTACACGATTTTGGCTTAGTCAAGGCATTATTTGCTTAGCGCGGATAGCGCAGAGGAGGAATCCCTTGGAAGCACTGCTATCGGTTGAGGAAGCCGCCCGGAAACTTGGGGGGTTGAGCAAATACACGATTCACGCATGGCTGGCGAAGGGCAAGTTACGCCGGACGAAAGTTGGCAGTCGGACCATGATCCGCGAATCGGAGTTGCAGCGTGTGATTGAGGACGGCGGGAAGTCACCAGCGGCGGGGCGTTGCAAGTGACCGCCGATGCGCCCAAACTCCCGACACTTCGGGAATCGGAGAATGACGTGATACAGAGCAAGGTTAATCGAAAGATTGAGCCGGAATTGTTGGGCATGGCTGAGGCAGAGGCAATGACGTGCCGAAGCCGATGGAGTTGGAGACGCGATTGCTATTCGGGCGCGGTTGCCAGCGTGAAAATCGGGCGGCGTCTGTTCGTTCCAATCGCTGAGGTTCGCCGCGTGATTGCGGAGTGTACCCGGCCACGGCTACGGGATGCGAAGTAATGGCGTCTCCCCAAGTCCGGCTCCCGGACAGGCTCCCGCCAGAGTTGCGCGCCGCCGCTGCCCGTGGTTGGCGTTTGCTGCCTATTCGCTCCAATGACAAGACTCCACTAGTGAGGGCATGGCCACAAGCGGCCACAAGCGAGAGAAACCAGCTTCAGGCATGGGCAGACCAATTCCCTGCTTGTAATTGGGGGGCCGTGACCGGGCCGATTTCCGGCATATTCGTCTTGGACGTGGACGGCAGTCCGGGCAAAGCTGCCTTGAAAGCGTATCAGCAGCAAGGCTGGAAACTGCCTGAGACACTGACCGTGAATACTGGGCGCGGCAGACACCTATATTTCCAGTGGCCGGTAGGACAGACCATCCGCAATTCCGCCGGGAAACTTGCAAATGGTCTGGATATTCGCGGGGAAGGCGGTTATGTGGTCATCCCGCCGTCTACTCACTCCAACGGCAATCGCTATGCGTTTTCAAACCCGGATGCAGCGATAACTGTTGTTCCCGAATGGTTGCTCTCCTTGTTAAGAGAACCCGTACAAGGGCCACGGCTGGTTTCGTCCCAACCCGACGGGGCAATCGCAGAGGGCAAGCGTAATGACAAACTCACCAGTCTTGCCGGGACAATGCGCCGTAAAGGAATGGCTCATGCCGCCATTGAAGCGGCCTTGCTTGAAGAAAACCACCAGCATTGCCAGCCGCCATTGCCGGAAGTTGAGGTGCGGAGAATTGCGGCAAGCATGACGCGGTACGTACCAGTACCGTCCGCAACCAAGCAGGCGCGCCGCCCAAAGCTGGTTTGCCTGTCTGACGTTGAACCAAAGCCCGTGGATTGGCTCTGGGAGCAGTATCTGCCCAAAGGAATGCTTGCGCTGCTTTCTGGTGATCCCGGCAGCGGGAAGACGTATCTATCGCTTGCCATTGCCGCTGCATTGTCGAATGGCCGGACCCCGTACTCCGGGCAAGCCCGTGAGCCGGTAAACACTCTGTATCTCTCCCTGGAGAATTCAGCGGAGCACGTCGTCCGGCCCCGGTTTGACTCTCTCACGGGTGATTGCAGCCGCTTCCAACTGTTACAGGGAAGTATTAGCGGGGAGAATCAGCAGACCGGCACAATTGCGCTGTCTGATACGGACTTGCTTGAGCAGGCGATTATTGAGGCAAAGGCTGGCTTGCTGATAGTAGACCCAATCCAAAGCTACTTGGGCGCGGACGTTGACGCGCATCGCAGCAATGAAACGCGGCCCGTGTTGGACGGTCTGGGGCAGCTTGCCAGCAAGTACAATTGCTGCGTCTTGCTAGTGCGGCATCTTTCAAAGAATTCGGGCGGACGGGCCATTTTTCGCGGTCTGGGCAGCATCGACATAACCGGGGCAGCCCGCACAGAGCTATTGGCGGGGACTGCGCCAAACGAACCCAACAGTCGGGCGCTGGTGCAGTTAAAGAACAATCTTGGCCTTTTTGGGGATTCTCTGGGCTTCACCATTGGGGAAAACGGCTTCGCCTGGACTGGCAAGAGCGAATTGACATCGGGGGATTTGCTTGCTTCCGATTGCGAAACGGAGACGCGCAGCGATATTTCTCTTGCCGCTGAATTCTTGAAAGCTGAATTGGTATCCGGCCCCAAGCTACAAAAAGAATTGGTGGAGCAAAGCGGATTGGGTGAGCGGACAATGCAGAGAGCGGCACGAAAAATCGGCTTGAAGAAGAAGCGGGACGGAGAGCATGGCCCGTGGCTCTGGTGCCTTGGATAACCATACCCGACAATAATCTGCATACCCGTCAACATAGAGAATTGTCACCTATGCGAAAAACTGTCGGGTACGCTTGTTATTTCATAGCCCCGTGGGAATTTTTGCACACGTATTGCGCGCGCGCGTGAGCGTAGCTTTGGCTCCCTTTGCTTTGCGGTGATCCGCGTACCGATTCCAGCACCGGAAGCCGGATTTTAGAGTGAGGTCCGTGCGCGTGTGAGCAGGGTTTTGCGGCAGCCTATAAAAAGGGGCTTTGCTGAACAATTCGCGCACGCGAGGGCCAAGCGACTTTAGGATTCTTTAGAAGCTGGCAACCTTGTGACCAATACGCGCGCGCGAGAGGCAAGCCGAAACTCCTGAGAACACGCAAGAGAACAGGGAGCAATCCGCGCCAGGGGAACAGGATTAGCGGCAGCTAGAAAAGGGGCCGCGCAGCCGCGCCACGATGCCCCAGGATGTGCTGCCGGGTGGTTCCCCTATCCCTTTACCCCAGATGCCCTAGAGCCGATTCTGTCCGCCAATTGGCAATTATTATTTGCGAGGAATGCAGTGCTGACCGGCCTTTGGCGGAATAAATGGACCAGTGCGCGTGTGCGTGGATGTTAGGAAATGTTATGGTTGCGGCGGAATAAAACAACCAGTACGCGCACGCGCACGAGCGTTGCTTAATACAGGCTTGGAAGGGTTTTGCAGAACAAATCGGCATTTCCGTGCGGCTGGTGCTAAAATTCGCTTCGGAGTTCCATATCCCCATTTTTATCAAGTCTCTTGCAGATGAGAGGTCCAAAGACTGCCCTGATTCAAGAAAATGGGGGAAACGAGGAAGACTGCCCGATGGCCTTACACCCCGAATTTCCACGTTCGCCCTATGAGCCGCTCCCCCCCGATGTGCGCTGGTTCCCGGCGGCGGAAAACCTACGCGCAACCTCCTATGACAAGCTCTTGCCGCCCCTGGTGGCAAAGGTCCGCGAGGGCGTCACGGCTTGGCGCGCGTCCGGCTATGCCGGGGCGTCGGCCACATCGCGGGCGCTGCTGACGTGGTGGTTTGAGACCGATCACCAGAAGGAACAGGCGGACGGCACTCAAACGCCCTTCCGCTACTACTATGCACAGCGGGAAGCGGTTGAGTCCGTCATCTGGCTTTATGAGGTGCGCCGCGCCCGCGACAAATACGACCTGTTGCGCTTCGATTCGTCCGGCGAAGTAAAGCTGAATCATTTTGATGAGAGCTGGCCGCGTTTCGTGGTCAAGATGGCAACGGGCGCGGGCAAGACAAAGGTAATCTCGCTCCTCATGGCCTGGAGTTTCTTCCATAAGCTCTACGAATCAGATTCCACGCTGTCCCGAAACTTTCTCCTCATAGCACCCAACATCATCGTCCTGGACCGTCTGCGCACAGACTTTGAAAACCAAAAAATCTTCTTCAGCGATCCCATACTGCCGGAAGCGGGCCACGGCGGCCAAAACTGGCGCGATGATTTCCAGATTGCGGTCCACATTCAGGACGATGTGCGCATCGTCCGGCCCACGGGCAATATCTTTCTAACCAACATTCACCGCGTCTATCTGGGCGACGTGCGCGAGCCGTCCCTTGAAGATGACGATCTGCGCGACTATTTTCTCTCCCCGTTTGGGGATAAGCCGGTTGGCAAGACGACCGACAGCAACACCGATCTGGGCGAGATTGTCCGCGAGATTGACGAACTAGCCGTCTTCAACGATGAAGCCCACCACATCCACGATGACAAGCTGGCATGGTTCAAGTGCATCCAAGACATTCATCATCGGTTGCTGCAAAAAGACCTCAGCCTCACAATTCAGGTAGACGTGACGGCCACGCCACGCCACGATAACGGTGCAATCTTTGTGCAAACCGTCAGCGACTATCCGCTGGTGGAGGCCATTGCGCAAAACGTGGTCAAGCATCCCGTCCTGCCGGATGAGGCCAGCCGCTCCAGGCTCACAGAGCACACCAGTCCGCTGATTACTGAGAAATACGACGATTATTTGCGTTTGGGAATTGAGGAATGGCGCAAGAGCTATGCGGAGCATGAAAAGCTGGGCAAAAAGGCCGTTCTCTTCGTCATGGTGGACGATACCCGGAACTGCGATGAAGTGGGCGAGTATCTGCAAAAGATTTGCCCCGAATTACAGGACGCGGTTTTGGTGATTCACACCAAACAAAATGGCGAAATCTCCGAAGCAGCAAGCGGCAAGAGCGAAGATGAACTGAGGAAACTCCGCAAAGAATCAAACGACATTGACACTTGGGACTCCAAGCACAAGGCCATTGTCTCAGTGCTCATGCTCAAAGAGGGCTGGGATGTGCGCAACGTCACCACCATTGTCGGGCTGCGCGCCTACTCCGCCAAAAGCAATATCCTGCCGGAGCAAACGCTAGGGCGCGGCTTGCGCCGTATGTACTTTGGCAGCGGCCAGCGGGAGACGGTCTCTGTCATGGGTACGCCCGCCTTTATGGAGTTTGTTGAATCCATCCAAAACGAGGGCGTCGATTTAGAGTACGTGCCGATGGGCGGCGCGGCGGGCAGCGAGCGCAAAGACTCGCTCACCGTGGAAGTGGAGAATGACTCCCCGGACAAAGACATTGACGCGCTGGACATTGCCATTCCCAAGCTCTCCAGGCGTTTCAGCCGCGAGTACAAAGATTTGTCGCTGCTTGATCCGGCAGCCTTCGGCAATCCCAAGCTGCCCGTCAAGCCCTTTACGCCGGAAGAGACACGCGAAATTGTCTTCAAGACGATGCTGGAAGGCGAAGTCGATCATACCATTCATTTGGACGGGACAGGGCCAGCGGATTACCGTTCTGTGGTGGCCTACTTTGCCCGCCAACTCCTCAAGGATATGCGTCTGGTGGGCGGCTATGAGCAGCTTTACCCCACTATGCGCGATTTCCTCCGCGATTATCTATTCGTGCGGCCTGTCGATCTTGAAGACGCGGTGATTCTCCGCAACCTATCGGAGCCGGAAACGTGCAAAGTTGTCTTCGATACCTTCCGCGCTGCGATGAACGCGCTTACCATTCAGGAACACGGCACATCGCGCATTGAAGGGCATATCCGCTTGCGCGATACGCGCCCATTCCGTACCGATCCGCGTCGCTATCTTCCGGCCAAGCGTTCTGTCTTCAATTGCATCGTGGGCGAAGCCAACGCGGATGGGCTGGAATTGGAGTTTGCAGCATTTCTTGAGAACACCGCGCCCGATGTGCAATCCTTCGCTAAAAATTACATGGCCGTGGGCTTCAAGATCGATTACGTCAAGGCCAACGGCGAGCTATCCACCTATACGCCGGATTTCATCGTCCGCACCACGGATGGCCGGGTGTGGATTGTTGAGACCAAGGGCCGTGAGGAGTTGGACCTGCCGGAAAAGATGGCCCGCCTTCGCCAATGGTGTGCCGATGCGACAGAGGCCAGCATTCCGCTTCGAGGGCCGCAGTACGGCTTTGTGTATGTGGACCAGGAGAGCTTTGAACGACATAGTCCAAAGTCTTTCGCCGGGCTGGTGAGTGCATTCCGCGAATTCCAGGAGAATTAAAGTGGCGCAAACCGGAAAGAAATCCTACGAACTGAGCGAAGCCGAGCAGCGTGACCTGATGACCCTGATTCAGCAGGGCAAGGCGCTGCCGGAAAAGTATCGCTTTATTCTCTTTGAAGACAAGCGCGAAGTCGAGCTGGTTTGGAACGGCAAAAACCGTGACGTATGTACCACCGTGCTGCCCTTTCAGACCTTGGAGCACGTGGACGAACCGCGCCCTGAAACTCACTCGCAAGGCAGCCTCTTCGACAGCCGGGGCCGCCAGATGCACGGCTGGACCAATAAGCTCATCTGGGGAGACAACAAGCTGATTCTCTCTTCGCTCAAGGCCGGGGCGCTGCGCCAGCAGATTGAAGAGGCGGGCGGCCTCAAGCTCATTTACATCGATCCGCCATTTGACGTGGGCGCGGATTTCAGCATGGACATTGAGATTGGCGGCGAGACATTCCACAAGGAAGCCAACATTCTGGAGCAGATTGCTTATCGGGATACTTGGGGCAAAGGGGCAGATAGTTTTATCAGTATGATCTATGAGCGGCTGATTCTCATGAGAGATTTGATGCATGAGGATGGAAGTATTTATGCACATTCAGATTGGAGAATGTCCCCATATCTTCGTGCAGTTATTGAAGAGATTTTCGGTCATGATAACTACAGGAATGAGATCATTTGGAAGCGCAAGGGTGGAAGTGCGAACCCTCAAAACAACTTCGGCGTAGCAATTGACACAATTCACTTCGCAACCCGTAGTTCTAATGCGGTTTTTAAGAGTCTTTATACACGCGATTCGGATGAGGCAAAAAACTATATTGAAGAACGCTTTCGAAATAAGTTTGATGGTCGCAGGTATATGCTTGCCCCTATCGAAAGAAATGCCGCGCTTGGAATCCGCGAGAATCTGATTTATGAATATAAGGGCTACACGCCTAGATACGGCTGGATGATGGTTAAGCAAAAGCTGGCTGAATTTGATCGACTAAATAA
>Ga0302319_10007545_pt1 | contig 21399 bp, 18 predicted proteins | sample Bog_T0_2_FD_203319 | JGI IMG/M metagenome (GOLD analysis project Ga0302319, IMG submission 203319) | Peat permafrost microbial communities from Stordalen Mire near Abisko, Sweden - Bog_T0_2 | ecosystem: Environmental > Terrestrial > Soil > Wetlands > Peat | place: Sweden: Abisko, Stordalen Mire... | reverse complement strand
GTGACGAAGAGACCACGGCCGCCATGCTCGACATGCGGGTTTGTGAACTTGACGGTGGTGGCGGCAGCGGGGCCGCCATCCGCACATACCAACGCGGTGCCGTTGACGCCACCGGAGCAGACGATGTTCTTATAGGGAAGCACCGATGCGCGTCCCATCACGCTTCCTGATCCGCAGATGCCACCATAGGGGACGGGCGTCGTTACCGTCGTGCTCATGACGGTGGTTGCCTGAATAGCGCCATTATAAGCTGCGGTGCTAAAGCCGCTGAGGAGGATCCAGTGCGGTGTCTGAAGCAGTGTCGCCGTACTAAACGTGCCGACCTTTTTTGAGTCCTTTAGCGGTAATCCGGCACAGCATCCATTCGCTCCGCTGATTTTGGGAAGCGATGGCGCATCGTACGGAACTACATACGGTAACTTGGGGTTTGTTCAAACCCCTTACGGCACGGTGATCCGGCTCCAGCCGTGAAGACGGCACGAATCCAATGGCTTCGTTCAAGTGCAGTTTTTAACACCACGCCGCGCGGCCATTCCCGGTCCGGCTATGGAAAATTGCAGAAGCGACGGCTTACCGCCCAGCCGCCAGAATAGTAAACGAATCCGGGACCATCGACCCGCGCCGCTGACCTGCCGGGGGCGCCCCGAACTCGGCCCCTATCAGCAGCACTCGATCGGTTTTCGAGTCGAGCGTTAACGTCTTAGCGCTCTTCATAGTCGCCAGCGTTTGCTCAACTGTGAAACTAGTTGGACTGTGCTCTTTCACGACGGTTAGCGTTCCGTCGCCTTGCGAGCTGAACGCTTCCATGGTTTTCGGATTGAATACCGCTCCATCGGTGCCCATTCCGATGGGCAGCGTAGTGATGATCTTCCCGCCGTCGGCCTTCAGAATAACCATCGTTTGCGGATTGCGGCAGGTGGCGAACAGGATGCGATTCTTCACATCGAAAGCCAAGCCCGCGCAAGCGCCGCCGCTGCCGGACAACTCCAGCCGATCGGTCACTGTCATCGTTTTCGCATCCACTACGGCGATCTTATCTTTGTCTTCGATGTCTACATACAAGTGGCCGTTGCCGTCGGTAACCGCTTGTTCGGGCGCGCCGCCTAAATCGACGGTGCCTGCTACGGACCCGTCGGCGGCGTTGATCACGGTGGCGTTCGGAGAGCGGTGGCTAAACACCCACACGCGATCGTTGTAAGGATCGTACAGGATGCCGTCGGGGCCGCCCTCCACGTCAATGGTCTTGATCGTTTTCAGCGTGGTTGCGTCCCACATCGCCAGGGGTTTACTGCTGGCGAATCCGTGATTCGATTTGGTGGAAACGGCGACTCCGCGGGCGTTAGTATCGGCAATCTCGCCGAGTGGCGCCAGCGTATCCAGATCGAAGACCGATACACGAGCGGGGGTACCGGGGCGCGGCACGTACAGCTTGCGCCCTGCCGCATCGGCATAGACATAGTCGAAGCCGCCTGCGCCACCCACTTTGGCGGTCTTCAGGATCTTGTAGGAACCTTCCTGGGCGAACCCGCTCACCCCCGCAATCGCGACTGCCAGAATCAAATAACGCATTTGCCTCCTTTAAGGCCAGTACTCAATATTACGTCGTGGCCGTGGCGCCGTCGAGATTTCCGTTTGGGACGTCCCGCGATATAGCAATCCAAAGCCCCGTCTTTCCACGCCCTGAATGAGTTACGATATGAGCTTGTTTAAGCGACTTTTCCTTCCCATCGCCGCGTGGCTCCTCGCCGTCCAGGCGCAGCCCGCGGGCAAGTTTACGTTGACCATCGACAACATCATGCGCGGACCCGGCTTGGTTGGGTATGAGCCATCCGACGTCCGCTGGTCGGGCGACGGGGAGCGCATCTACTTCCAGTGGAAGCAAGCCTCCGATCCACCCAATCACGATCCCGACACCTATATCGTCAACCGGGAAGGTACTGGACTTCGCAAGCTGACGGAGCAGGAATCAAAGCTCGCTCCGCCGTCCGCCGGCGATACCACCAAAGACAAGCGATTGACCGTCTATGCTCGGGAGGGCGATATCTTTGTCTACGACGGCATCACCGGCCAGACTCAGCAGGTCACCAAGACGGCGGACGTGGAGTCGAACCCGCATTTCCTGCGGGATGGAAAGCGCATCTGCTTTACTCGCGCAAACAATCTTTACGTGATGGCGCTCGACACCGGCTCTCTGGAGCAGTTGACGGATATTCGGGCGGCTGGCGCTGCACCCGCCACGGGCGGCCCTCCCGGACGCGGCGGTCCTCGCACTGACTCTGCGGAACCGCAGAAGGGCACCGATAGTCAGGAATTCCTCAAAAAGGAAGAGAAGGACTTACTCGAAGTTGTGAAAGAACATGCCGAGAAACGCGAGGAGGAAGAAGCTAAGAAGAAGCGCGACAACCCTCGCAAGCCTTACACACTGCAAGCCCGCCAGTCGATCGCCTCGCTGCAATTAACACCCGACGGGAAATTCGTCATCGCGAACGTCTCGGAAACCGGCGAAAAGACTAAGAGCACGATTGTTCCCAACTTCGTTACCGAATCGGCTTATACGGAAGACATCTCCTCCCGTAATAAGGTCGGCGACGTTCAGAACCACAACCGGCTCGGCATCTTCAACATTGAAACCGGTGAGGTGAAGTGGGTGGACCCCGATCGGAAGGGCGCGGACGACAAGCCGCGCGAGGTGCAACTGGGGCAGCCCGTGTGGTCCGAAGACGGAACCAAAGCGGTGCTGATGGCGCGCGCCGCCGATAATAAGGATCGGTGGATCCTGGCTCTCGATCCTGTGACGGCGAAGACTCGTGTTATCGTCGATCAGCACGATGACGACTGGGTGGACGGGCCCGGCGCTTTTACCCTCGGATGGATGAAGAGTGACACCGCGGTCTACTTTCAATCGGAGCGCACCGGTTACTCACATCTGTACACGGTGCCCTATGACGGCGGCGAGCCGCGGGCGCTTACTTCCGGGAACTGGGAAGTCACCGGAGTCCAGTTATCTAAGGACAAGTCACACTTCTATCTGACTACCAGCGAGGCCAGTCCCGGCGAACGGCAGTTCTACGAGATGAGCGCCGAAGGCGGCCCCATTACAAGGATTACTACGCAACCGGGCAATCATAACGCGTTCGTTTCGCCCGATGAGCGCTGGATCGCAGACATCTATTCCTACACCAATAAACCACCGGAGCTGTTCGTTCAAGAGAACCGGCCCCAGGCAGTGGAAAAGAAAATTACGAGTTCGCCGGCTCCGGAATTCTTCGAGTATCCCTGGCTGGACGTGCCCATCGTTACGTTTCCGGCCCGCGATGGCGATATGCTGCGGGCGCGGCTTTTCAAGCCCGCCAATTTTCGCAAAGGCGGCCCGGCCGTGGTGTTTGTGCACGGGGCGGGATATCTGCAGAACGTGCATCGCTGGTGGTCCAGCTACTATCACGAATACATGTTCCACCACATTTTGATGGAACGCGGATTCATTGTGATCGACGTCGATTATCGCGGCTCGGCCGGCTATGGGCGCGATTGGCGTACCGGCATTTACGAGCACATGGGCGGCAAAGACCTGGACGATAACGTGGATGCGGCAAAATATCTGGTCACGCAGTATGGCGTGGATCCGAAGAAAATAGGGCTGTATGGTGGAAGCTATGGCGGGTTTATCGCTCTAATGGCGATGTTCACGCAGCCCGATGTGTTTGCCGCCGGAGCCGCGCTGCGTCCGGTGACGGATTGGGCGCACTACAATCATCAGTACACCGCGAACATCCTGAACGTGCCGCAGACTGATCCCGAGGCTTACCGGCGGTCGTCGCCTATTTACTTCGCGAAAGGTTTGAAGGGACAGTTACTGATCTGCCACGGCATGGTGGATACGAATGTGCATTTCCAGGACACTGTGAGACTGGTGCAGAAGTTGATTGAACTGCGCAAAGAGAACTGGGAACTGGCGGTGTATCCGGTGGAGAATCATGGATTCGTCGAGCCTACCAGTTGGGCGGACGAATATAAGCGCATTCTGGCACTGTTCGAGCGTGCTTTGAAGTAGCTGCGCGAGACGAGGCGGACGAGTTCCAGGCTAACGTGCCGCCTTTAGGCTCGCCACGAGTTTGCCGGGCTTGCCGGCCTTTACGAGTTCGCCGCGTCGTGCGGCTTTCATTGCTGCAATTGTCTTAGCGTTCGGTTGGAGCGGCTCGAACGGCAAGGCCTTTTCCGCCGCCACCCGCACCAGCAGCAGGCGAAATGCACCGGACACCGTAAGTCCGATTTTCTTCAACGCCGCGGACGCTTGTCTCTTGGTGCGTTCATCGATGCGTGCGCGAACGACAGATTTGTCAGCCATGGCATTTACGTCCTGAGCTTCATCGTAGCCCAATGCTTCGAAGTACGCCAAGTCTCGACCGGGCTTTGAAGTAAAGAACCGCTGGCGTGCTCATCGGAGAACCAGCTCCAAAAAAAGCGATCCCGGTACAGGATTATGTCGATAAGGTCCGATCTCTTGAAAGCCCAGGGATCTATACAAAGCGATGGCACGCTCCATGCTCGGCATAGTGTCCAGACGTATTCGCTTATATCCGATGCCGCGTGCTTCGGCGATCACCGCTTCGGCCAAGGATCGGCCCAGGCGCAGCGATCGCCCCTCCGGCCGGACATAAAGCCGCTTCATCTCGCAGATCTCAGCATCGATTGGACGCAACGCCACGCAGCCTTGAACCGAGGGTCCCGCACAAGCCAGCAGCAGACAACCGCGGGGCCGGGCATAGTTACCAGGCAGCCCCGCTAGTTCATCCGCGAAATTCTGAAAGCAGAGATCGACACCCAGCGCGGCCGCATACTCTTCAAACAGCTTTCGCACCAAAGGGATCTCTTCCGGCGTGGCTTCGCGGATCGCTGGAAAAAGTAGCATAATCTCAATATGCATCCACTCGCATCCCGCCGATCGTTTATTGGCGCCGCCGGCCTTGGTTCCGCCGCCGGCGTGCTGACTCTGCTCCGCCCGGGCATGGCCGCACCCAAGAGCGACGATCCCGCCGATTTGAAGCTCGGCGTAGCCAGCTATTCCTTCCGGGAATTCCAGCGCCCACTTGCCATCGAGGACACGCTGAAGCTGCGCATCCATTACATCAACATCAAGGATTTTCATCTTCCGCTGACCAGTACCGCCGACGAGATCGCGCGCGCCCGGAAGGAGTTCGACAAGGCCGGCTTAACGATTCTCGGCGGTGGTAACATCTCGTTCCCGAGCACTGACGAGAGCGATATCCACCACAAGTTCGAATACGCCAAACTGGCCGGCATGCCGCTGATCGTGTGCGCTCCCACGTATGAAACGCTCCCCCTAATGGAGAAGTACGTCAAGGAATACGACATTAAAATTGCGATTCATAACCATGGACCGGAAGACAAGAACTTTCCCACGCCGCAGAGCGCCTTGGAGGCGGTGAAGAACATGGACCCGCGGTGCGGCCTCTGTATCGATGTCGGGCACACGGCCCGGACCGGCGTCGATGTGGTGGAATCCGTCCGGTTGGCTGGACCGCGCTTGCTGGACATGCATGTTAAGGATTTGACCGATTTCGGGGCCAAGGAAAGTCAAGTGCCCGTGGGAGACGGCAAAATGCCGATCGTAGGGATCTTCAAGGAACTCAAGAGAATGAATTACCAGGGCGGTGTAATGTTGGAGTACGAGGTGGAAGGCGATAATCCGATGCCCGGCATGCAGAAGAGTTTTTCTTATATGCGCGGGGTTTTGGCGGGGTTGCGAGGCTGAATGGAACGTGAATTCATGGGGCGTCACTATCAGGAAGGGTCGGCTGTCGATCCTTCCTTTGTGACCACCGCTTTTACCCTGGACGGTTTTGAAATCATTCAAAATCACGGTATCGTGCGCGGCATCATCGTCCGCTCGCGGTCGGTTTTCGGGACTTTGGGAGCTAGTCTGCAGACCTTGGTGGGAGGCGACATCACTATGTTCACCGATCTCTGTGAGGAGACCAGGGCCCACGCTTTCGACCGCATGGCGCAGCACGCGTTCGCGATGGGAGCGAATGCGATCGTGGGCGTGCGCTACGACGCCACGGAAATCATGCAAGGGGTGACGGAAGTGCTTTGCTATGGAACCGCGGTTACTGTGAAGAAGATAGAGAAACAGTGACGGCGCCTCATGCCGATGCCGATTTTATCGGTGACACGAGTCCCGAGGCGCTGGCGGTCTTCTACGAGATCCAACGGCGGCGGCCTCCCGAGCAGAAGTTGGCCGATGCCTTCGATCTCAGTCAGGGTCTCTTTGAGTTAGTGAAAACCGGCATACGGACGCGTCACCCGGCGGCGGACGAACGGGAAGTGTTTCTACGGGCAGTGGCCACGCGTTTGCCCCGCGAGTTGATGATCCGGGCATACGGTTGGGATCCCCTGCGGCATGGCTAGCTTGCGCGATGCCGCTCGTTCGCTCATTGAAACCCTCGATACGCTTGGTATCCACTACGCCATCGGTGGCAGCTTCGCCAGTTCGTTTCACGGAATCGCCCGCGCTACACAAGACCTTGACTTTGTTGTGGACCTTCCAACGAACCGCGTGCGGGACTTATACCAGGCCGTGTCGCCGTGCTTCTACGCCGATGAGGACACCATGGTCGATGCGACTCGAAGGGGCCTGTCATTCAATCTGATTCACCTGGATTCGGGCTTTAAGTTCGATTTGTTCGTGGCGCGGCGCCACCCATTAGGCGATGACCAGTTGCGTCACCGAAGGCAAGTGACAACGGCGCTTCTTGGCGGCGATCCGCTCCACGTCAACATGGTCTCCGCCGAAGACATTGTGCTGGCGAAGTTGCTTTGGTATCGGGCGGGGGGCGAGGTGTCGGAGAGGCAATGGAACGATCTTGTGGGCTTGGTTGAGGTGCAAAGGGATATCGCCGATTACGTGTACCTGGAAACTCAGGCCGCCCGGCTTGGTGTGGCCGACTTATTGACGCGCTTGTGGACGGGCTGAAACTCTAGTCGGAGCACAAGCGCCGACATCCTGCGGCGGCGCGGCGTTGGACGCTTCGACCTTCCCTTACACCTACTGACCGCGGACTGACTCCATCTTCTTCAACATCTCCCCGCCCCAATCCGTTTCGCCACCGAAACCAAGCTGCGTTAAGCGCCACGATCCTTTACTATCCAGAATCCAGTTCTGTGGGATGGCGATCTCATCCACCACGCTGTTGACCAGCGCATAAGCGGGCAGTACCGGGAAGGTGAAGCCCTTATCCCGAACGAACGGAGCAACCAGGCCAAGATCCTGGTCGATGTTGAAGGTAAGGATCTGCAAGTCGGCGCGGTCGCGCGTATTTTTATAGAGCTGCTCCAGCTTTGGCAATTCGGCTTGGCAAGGACCGCACCAGGTGGCCCAGACATTCACCAGCACCACTTTTCCCTCGAGATTCTTGAGCCGCCAGGTCTTGCCGGCCAGATCGGCGAGTTCGAAGGCAGGCAAGCTCTTAACTGGCTTCTCCCAACGGCCTTGCGCTAATTGCGGGGCGTCGGCTTGCGGCGGGGTTACGAACAAAGTCCAGGCGATTTCGCTCCCGCCCATTTCTTTCCATAACGATCGGGCGTCTTCTGTCAACGGGTCGTCCAGCCGGCCGTGCCAGAATTCCGGTGGCGCCGGACGCGTGCGCAGAGCTTGCTGATAGAAGGCCAGAGCATCGGGCCGGTGACCTTCCAGAGCGGCAACGCGTGCTTGATTGGCGTACCAGCGATACTCCGCACCCAGCACCTTGGCCGAAGGCTTTACGTCAATCTCCACTCGGTAGGCGGCAATCGCATCGGGCCGTTGCGCGGCTTGGGCTGCTCGCAGGAAGTCGTTAATCAGACTCAAATGCTCTCGCAGATCCGACTCCACAAACAAGCCGCTCTCCGCGCGGTTATCGTCGAGCGCCCGCATCGCTTGCTCCTGCCGGTCCAGTTCCATGGCCTTTTGCATCAGTTCGAGGGCCCGAGCGGGTTGCCAGTGATGGTCGAGCAACACTGAAGCGGCGGTGTCATAGGTACTCGATTCCGGTTTCTGATAAGTCTCCTCCCAGCGCAAGAACTCACCCATCGTGTTGAGCGCGTCAGACTCAGTCAACACGGGATCGTTCGCGGCTGCATAGAACTTCGATGGCTCCATGTAACTCGCTTCCGTAAAGGTGGCGCTCCAGGATTCTCTATGCTTGCGCTCGTCGGCGCTGTAAGCGGTCCAGGCTTTGATGTCCTTTTGATCTTCAGGCTCTTTGACGCTTTTATGCCAGCGGTCGTAAGCGATCTGGAAAGCTTGGGCCGAAGCCGGGAAATCGCGGGTCAGCTTATCTTCCGCCGCGGTCACCTTCGTTTGCTCTGCGCCGCTTTGCTTCAATCCCTCAAGCAGTAAGGCGGCCCATGCCGCGTCTGGTTTAGGATTGGCAGTGGAGAGCCGCTGCAGGTCCTGGACGACTTGTTTGCGAACCGCGTCGTGCTCTTGCGGCGGACGGAGGCGGAACTCGAGCCCCCACAAGGTCTGGTACGAACGTAACACCTCCGGGTCCGTTTCATGGGCCAGGCGCTGGCGCAATGCGACGGCAACCTTGGTTTGCATTTCAGGCGTACCCAGCCTCCCCAGCAGCCATTGAGTTTCGCCGCTCTCGGAAGCGGGACACTGCTCTAAATACGCCGACAGGTTTTCGATAGCCTTGGCCTTGTCCGCCCGCTTGCCGTCCGAGTAGATGGTGGCCAGCATTAACGACGGAGCGGGGAACCGAGGGGTCGCGCGGATCTTCGTCAGGATGGCGATGGCCGCTGGGGTATCGCGGGAGATCAGCGCTTCCGCCAGCAGCGCCTGTGCCAGCGGGTCGTCCGGATGTTCGGCGGCCAAGGTTCGGAAGCGCTGCTGCAACTCCGTAAGTTCCTCCGGCGACTCTCCGCGAGTGTCCTGAATCAGCCGCTGCAACGGCGCGATTTCACGCGGATAGCGTTGCGCCAAGTCTTCCAGCACTGTCTTCCGATAGGAGACCCGATCCTTGTAAGGCATCAGTCCCAGCTTGCGGTACTGCAGCTTCTGGCTTAACTCACTGCGCAGGGCGGGCGGAACCTCGCAGCCGGGCAGACTGAGCGTGGATTGGCCGTACGCACAGGAATACAGCGCGCAAAGAATGAGAGTCGAACGAAGCGCGAGATTAGTCACAGCGCCCTCCTGCCAGGTCCAATTGTACTGCTATTCTGCGAGCTCAGCTCGAAAGCGCCGCGCTTTATCGGGTTGATGCAATGCGTCGTAGATCTCGCCTAAGTCCGTGCGTGCGTTCTTGAGCCAGCCTACCGAAGGATTGGCCTGCTTGCTCAGGATCGTGTAGCCCTGCAGCGAATGCAGTTCCGCCTCGACATATTTCTGTTGCCGCAACAAGGCGCGACCCAGTTTGATGTTGGTTATCCCGACGTTGATATGTTCTGCCGGAAGCGTCTTGGCGTAAGCCTGCAATGCCTCTCGATAGAGTTGCTCAGCGTGGGCGAAGTCCTTCCGTTGCATCGACACACTGGCTAGATTGGAGAGCGCGATCCCGATCAGGTAATGACCATTCGAGTACACCGCGCGGTAGATGGCGAGCATCCGGCTGAAACCGGCTTCCGCCTCGTCCAACTGGTTACGCCCAAGAGCAGTAGAAGCAAGTTCATTCGCCGCTGAGGCCACTTGCCGGCTCACTGGGCCGTAGACGCGCTCCTGAATCTTGAGTGCCTGTTGCAGCAGTGTCACCGCCTCGTCGAAGCGCTTTTCCATCACCAGGGCCCGTCCCAACCCGATCAGGTTATGCGCAGTCTGCGGGTGATTGGGGCCATAGTAGGGCAGGTTGATTTCCAATGCCTGTCGTTGGAACGTCTCGGCTTCGCTAAAGTATCCTAGATCGAACTGCACCGCGCCGAGGTTAATCAGGTCGTCGCCGACCGACGGGTGGCGATTGCCATATAACTGCCGGTGCATGTCCAGTACCCGCCGGAACATGGCATCCGCAATTTTGTAGTGTCCGGCATAGAAATGGGCGCTGGCTAGTTCGTTGAGACTCGACGCCGCATCGGGCGTGATACCGGCAGATGAGTTGCTGCGCACCGGCTCTTCCAGAAGTTGGATGGCGTCAATTGAAGCGCCGCGCTCCTCCAGCGCATGCCCCAGAGCTACCGTGGCCTTCTCCACCGCGGGGCTGTCCGCCGGAGCGTGCCGCCGGGCCATAGCGACGGCCTCGCGCTCTAGCCGTTCGGCTTCCGGCAGCCGCTCCTGATCCAGGCGCAAGAGTCCCAGAGCTACCAAGCTGTCGGCCGATTCGGCGCTGTCTACCCCGAACACTCTACGGCGCTCGTCCAATCCCGATTGCAGCAACGCATCCGCACGCTCAAACTTTCCGAGTTTGTGATAGATGGTTCCCAGGGTCTGATACAGCTCGGCTTGCACCGCGGGTTCGTTCTTGAGTGCCTGGGCATCCAGAACACCGCGATCCAGAAGATCGATCACTCGCAGACTCTCCGCAGGCCCGGCTTCGGCGTCCCCACCCTCAAACAAGTTCAGCATGAACCGCTGGATGCGCTGCGTGCGGTTGGCTTCCGCGAGAGCGGCATTGCGCGCGATGGCCAGCCGCGCGGTGAAGAACGCGACCACGGCGATTATTAGAATGAACACTGCCGCCGCCGCGATAACCCGGCGGCGATTGCGGCGGACGAACTTGCCGGCGCGATAGCCTAACGTGTCAGGCTGAGCTTCTAGCGCCTCCCCGTTCAAGTAGTGATCGACGTCGCGAATCAGCCCTTCGACCGACGCATAACGCCGCTCCGGCGCCTTATGCATCGCCGTGAGACACAGCACGTCGAGATCGGCTACTCCACAAGGCTTGGCGGGCTCCTGCTGAGTAATCATGATTTCGGCCTCGCCAGGAGTCTTGTTCGAGAGATCGAAGGGCAGCCTTTTTGCCAGCAGTTCGTACAGGATGACGCCCAGCGCGTAGACGTCGGTGTAGACCCCAACGCGTTCGCCGCGGATCTGTTCCGGCGCGGCGTAGGCGGGAGTCATCAGCCGCAACCCGGTACGGGTTTGATCGGACCCGGTATCGAAGTTATCTAACTGCTTCGCGATTCCAAAATCCAGCAGCCGAACTCCGCCATCCGCACGAACCAGGATGTTCGAAGGCTTCAGATCGCGATGAATCACCGCATGCAGATGTGCGTGCCGCACCGCCTCGCAGGCATCGCGGAAAATCCTAAGGCGTTCCTCTATTGTTGCGTTGCGGCGGGCGCAGTATTCAGAGAGCGGAACACCTTCGACATACTCCATCGCGAACCAAGGCGTTCCGTCGGGGAGGGTGTCGGCGTCGTAAATCTGCGCAATAGAAGGATGATTCAACTGGGCCAGCGTGCGCTGCTCACTGGCGAACCGTTCGCGCCGGGGAGCGGATAGCCACGCGTCGCGCAGCACCTTGATCGCCACTCGATGGCCAAGATCGTCCCGGTACGCGAGATACACGACGCCCATACCGCCTTCGCCTAGCATTCCCAGGATGCGGTAACGCCCCACTTCCTGGAATCGCGGCGCGGTATCCCGCAACACTCGATCTGCGACTTCAGCCACATTGCTGTCGAGCAAGGACCTTCTGGCGTCTTCATCGAGCATGCCGAGAACATCGCTGAGTAGCGCTTGGTCTTGGCCGCAGGCACTCCTCAGGAAGGACTGTTGCTGTTCCCGGGGCAGATCGGCGGACTCGTGAAACAGGGCCTGCATGCGGCTCCAGCGAGCGCTATCCATAATGGTTAGCGCCTTAGTTCGTGGGCGAGCCATGCCTTGGCGGCGCGCCAGTCTCGAATGATCGTCGCCCGCGAGACGTCCAGCAATTCGGCGATTTCGTCGATCTCCAGCCCGCCGAAGAAGCGGCTCTCCACCAGCATGGCTTGGCGCGGTTCGATGCGGGCAAGATCGGTGAGCGCAGTATCCAGCAGCAGAAGTTCGCGCCGGCAGTCGAGCGGGGCCAGCGCTTCGTCGAAGGTAATCAGCGCCGAGGCTTGGTCGCCGCCACGCTTGTCCGAATTGCGGCGGCGGGCCGCCTCCACTAAGACCTGCCGCATCGCGCGCGCCGCGATCCGCTTGAAATGTAACGGGGAGGTAGTCGTGAACGCGGGCGAGCTCGCCAGCTTGAGCCAAGCTTCATTCACCAGCGCGGTGGGATTCAGCGTGATGCTTCCATCGTGGCGCTTGACCGTAGAGGCCAGACGCCGGAGTTCCTCGTACGTGACGCTGAACAGATAATTCAGATCTCCGCGTTCGGAATGCTCGGCTTGCATGATCCTTTTCGTCACGGGTTTGCGCAATGCCTAGACAGAGAGCGGACCCCACAGCGTAATTTAACCTACGCCCCAGTATTCTACCACCCTGGGCGGGTCTAATTTGGAGGTTTGAACGAGATGAATAATGTCATGCGGAAGACGATTCGAGTGGGCATTCTGGCGAGTTGGGTTCTGGGTTGTCTGGGACCTCTAGCGAGTTCAATGCGGGCGGCAAGCTTTTATAATGTGGCGCCAATATGTTTCACCAAGCCGTTCGGCGGCGCCGATCCGCTGCCCCAGACGATCGCCCTCGCCAGCGCCGATGGCACAAATTTTGCCTTCAGCGGAGTGGCGTCGACGTCTTCCGGCGGCAGTTGGCTGTCAGTTACTGGTCTCTATGGCGGCAATTTGGTCGGCACGACACCGGAGTTTGCGGCGATTGTGGTCCATGCTAACGTGACGCTTGCCGCCGGAACCTATTATGGGCAAGTTGTCTTCACTACTGGCGCGACGTCGCTGACGATTTCTGTCACGCTGACAATTGCCCCCGTCGCCACTCCTTTCTTCGATAATGTTCCAGGCGGATTGAACTTCTCCCTGCCGACGGCCGCCGGCAATCCGCCCTCGCAGACTGTTCAAATTCGAAACGGCGGTACCGGCACACTGCCTTGGACGCTTACGCAGAGCACAGCGGACGGGGGAAGCTGGCTCACTGTGTCCGCGCCTGGTGGCTCCGCGCCCTCCCTCATCACTGTCAGTGTTAATGTTGCGAATCTCCCCAACGCGGCATTGATTGCTGGAACATTCGTGGGACAGTTGCTGTTCCAGACAGGAGGAAGCTCGGTCACGATACCCGTCACGGTGGTGGTGGCTGACAATGTATTGAACCAGATAAACGCGTTGAACTTTACTAAGCCTTACGCCGGCGCTAATCCCCTGCCCCAGGTCCTGAATATTGCTAGCAGCGGCGCCAACATTAACTTCAGCGGCATTGTTTCAACAGCCACAGGAGGCAACTGGCTGTCCGTCACGGGACTGTATGGAGGTAACTTGGCCGGAACCTCGCCTGAGGTGGCCCAGATCGTTGTAAACCCAATAGTCACGCTGGCGGCGGGCACCTACACCGGCCAAGTTGTTTTTAGCTCCGGCGGGCAAGCCATCACAGTCGGCGTTACCTTGACTGTGGGGGCGCCCGGCACCCCCTTCTTCGACAATGTCCAGGGCGCTATGAACTTCTCGTTGCAGACGGCCGTTGGTATCCCGCCTTCGCAAACAGTGCAAATTCGAAATGGCGGATCCGGAGCTCTGACATGGACTTTAGCCAAGAGTACCGCCGACTCCGGCAACTGGCTGAAGGTGTCCGCCACCAGCGGAACCGCGCCCTCACTCGTAACCGTCTCGATAGTCCCACAAAATCTCCCGAATGAGGCATTGATCGCCGGTACTTTCACGGGCGAAATCGTGTTCCTGTCATCCGGAAGCAGTGTCACGATTCCCATTAGTGTTACCGTCGGCGCGAATGTTCTCAGGCAGATCAATGCGCTTAGCTTCACCAAGGTGTTTGGCGGAGCCAATCCTCTGCCACAGGTCTTGCTGCCAGCGAGCACCGGCTCCAATATCAACTTTTCCGGGACGGTTTCCACCGGGACGGGCGGAAGTTGGCTATCCGTATCCGGCTTGTACGGCGGCGGACTGGCAGGAACTGCCCCGGAGCCCGCTCTCGTAAACGTGATTGCGAGTCCTACGTTGGCCGTCGGCACCTACACCGGCCAATTCGTGATCAGTTCGGGCGGACAAGCCGTTACCGTGGGAATAACGCTAAAGGTTGCAGCTGCCACCGATACGTATTTCGACAACATTCAGGGTGGGATGAATTTCACCATGGCCACGGCTGGCGCCGCCCCCGCTAACCAAACGGTACAGATACGGAACGCGGGCACGGGGCTCTTGAATTGGACCTTGACGCCGAGCACCGCGGATGGGGCGAACTGGCTCACCGTATCCAGTTCCGGCGGGACCGCGCCTTCCACCATCAGCGTGGGCGTCATAGTGGATTCACTCCCCGGACTCGGGTTGATCGCCGGCTCGTTTACCGGCGAACTGGTGTTCCAAGCAACCAGCGGCATGGCTACGATTCCTGTGACAGTCGTGGTGGGCACATCTGTCTTTGTTCAGTTGCCGAGCTTGAATTTCTCAAAGCAGGTCGGCGGGGCCAATCCACTGTCCCAAACCATACCGCTGGCTAGCACTGGCAGCAGTATTGAGTTTTCCAGCACGGTGAGTTCCAGCGCGGGCGGTAACTGGTTATCGGTGACGGGACTATACGGCGGCAGTTTGGCCGGAACAACACCCGAAACCCCCAGCGCGGTCATTAGCGCCAGTCCGGCGCTGGCGGCCGGCACCTACACCGGACAGGTTGTCTTCAACGCTGGAAATGAAGCCATGACGATGCCGGTCAACTTTAATGCCGGTTCCGTGCCGGTAGCGCCACCGTTCGGCTCGTTCGACACACCTATTAATAACTCCAATGTCGCCGGCGCAATTGCTGTTACCGGCTGGGCTCTTAGCTACATTGGGGTCACGAACCTGAGCATCTATCGCGAACCTGTTCCAGGTGAGGGCACGGCGTTGATCTTTGTCGGCACGGCCGACTTTGTAGCCGGAGCGCGGCCCGATCTCGCGGGAGCTTATCCCAACTATCCCTACAACGATCGCGGCTGGGGTCTGCAACTCCTGACTAACGAGCTCCCCGGTACGAATGGCCAAATCATTGGGAACGGAACCTACACGCTGCACGCCATCGCCTCGGACACCAACGGTCTGGCTACGGATCTCGGCTCGAAGACGATAACGGTAAACAACGCAGGATCGAACGTGCCCTTCGGGACTCTCGACACGCCGACGCAGGGCGGAATCGCTTCCGGGTCGGCCTACGTTAATTTTGGATGGGCGCTAACTCCCCTTCCGAACCTGATCCCGATCGACGGTAAGACCATCTGGGTTTACATCGATAACGTGGCGAAGGGCCATCCGGCCTATAACTACCCCCGGCCTGATATTGAAGCTTTGTTCCCAGGTTACCTAAACACGGACGGCGCCGTCGGGTACTTCGTGATCGACACTACTCAACTGACGAACGGCTTGCATACTATCTTCTGGGTGGTGACCGATAACGCCGGGAACGCGAATGGCTTGGGCAGCAGATACTTCACGGTCCAGAATTAAATTGCTCTAAAATCTGTCCACCATCCAGGCCTTATAGCTATTGGGATAGCAAACGAACGCGAGACGCTTTCCGTCCGGCGACGGGACACCCCAACTGGGCACACTGATGATTTCATGCGAGAGTACACTCGCTCTCCCGCTGAGGGGCACGGTAACCAGCAGCGGATTACCGTCACCGGAGCTGGACATGAAAAAGCCTTTGCCATCCGGCCACCAGTTGACACTTCTTAATTGCTCGGCGTTGGTGACGGTGATTTCCCGTTTGGGCTCCGATCCTTTGAAGAGCCAGATTCGACTGTCGTTCCCTGTACGGGGGACAACGGCTATAGTCGAACCGTCGGGCGAAAGATCCCAATCGATCTCACTGGGTATCGTTTCCATGGGCCGGAAAGGCCCCTGCTTGCCATGGATGGGATCCAGATAGGAGTATAAGACGTTTCCCCCGAAGCGCTCCTCCATTACACACAACTTGCTTTGCGCCGCGGGACAATGGAAACTCGCGGCGCGCTCCAGTGCCACCACTTCCACGGGAGCGCCTCCCGAGACCCGCATGCGCATAAGGCTGGAACCCTTGACGCGATCGCTTTGATCCCTCTTCGGCGGGAGCGACAAATACAGGATCCAAACTCCGTCCGGAGTCGAAATTGCCTTCACCGCATCCGCCTCGCTCGCGACCAGCCGCGTTGGATCCGGTCCGTCAAAAGGCTGAGAATACGAAGTCCACTGGCCGGAACGGTCCGACTCGAAAAGGACATTGCGGCTGTCCCTGGTCCAACCATGTACATAATCTCCGGCATCGTCAAGAGTTAGCCGGTGGGTGTTGGAGAGGCGGGTGTTTCCCTCGGACAGATCGCCGACGTACACATCGCTTTCAGAGGCACCCTTCAGATAACCGACCTTAGTCCCATCGCTAGTCGCGCTTAAACGGATACTGGCGGTACACTTGATGCGGCGGATGGGATCCCCGAGTGCGCGGCCTGAGCGCGAGTCGGTCTTTTGTTCAAATATACCGTCCGGCTGCGAATAGACGAGCCGTGAGTCTGGCAAGAGCAGGATCGAGCCAGCTTCATGCAGCTTGCGAACAGGTCCAGCAGGATGTCCGGCCTCCAAAGATACCGATTCGAGACTTTGCCATGTATCTCCCAAGTCGCGAAGGAACCAGATGCGGCGGCTGTCGGGAGACCAGGAGATTGAAAACATCTGCTTGCTTCGATAAAGGGAGATTCTTTCGCGCTCCCCGGGGCTCATAATGGAAAGCTCACTACTGTCCGCATTAAAGAACGCAAAGTATTTGCCGTCTGGGGACTCGCGGGCATCGGATACATTGTCGGCAATCTTTTGCGGCTCCCCGTTGCCGAGGATGGAAACTCGCCAGAGCGCCGCAGTTGCGCCGGGCCCGGCATAACCTGTTACGAGAAGCCTGGTTGAGTCTCGCATCCAGGCAAGATGAAACACGCGCAGCCGGTCGAGATTGGGAAGCGTATAGGTAACCCGCTCGGCTAAATTCAGGATCATGACGTGACGCCAGTTCGCGTAGGCCAAGTACTTGCCATCTGGCGACAAGGCGGAATCCACTATCACATCTTCCGTCGAGTTCGACGTAAGTTGCGTTTCCGGAAGCTCCGGAAGGGGGCGTGGGCGGAAGAACACCAGCAAAGTGGCGGAGATTAAGCTGAAAGCGATCCCGGTGACAGAGATAGCCAGCCAATGGCGCGCCCAAAACGTGATTGGCGTTACCACTACTCGGCGGCGTTCGCTCGGCAGTGTTTCTTGGTTAGCCTGATTCGCTTCCACGGGTTCGAAACCAACGTCGGCCGCCGTGGATTCTTGTGAAATACGAACCACTTTCAACTTCCGAACGTCCGAAGCGAACTCGGTTATCCTGGTTTCGCTAAATGATTCTCCAATAAATCGATAGCCTTTCTTAGGAACAGTTTGAATAAATTGGGGTGCCGAAGCATCGTCCTTCAGTACCTGTCTCAGTTTCTTGACAGTCGTGTTCAGCGCGGCGTCGAATTCCAGGAACTGCTTGTCCGGCCAGAGCCTGGCTTGAAGCTCCTCGCGGGTCACCAATTCGCGGGGCCGCTCTAGCAGGATGGCCAGAAGCGTTGCCGGTTGATCCTGAATGGGCAACAATTTGCCATTTTCAAAGAGGCGGTTCGTCGCTAGATCAAACGTAAAGCGTCCGAACCTGATGAGGCGGTCGTGATCTTCGGTTGCGAACGCCATAAGACCGACTTTGAAGTCTATCATAAACGGCGTTTTTTGCGAGGTCAGAAAATGATCATAAATCGATGAATTCCGACTAGATAAGCGTCCGAAATTCCAGGTCAGACGAGCGGATCAGCAGTATTCATCACCGCTCAGAAGGGGTCGCTTGTTGTTCAGCCGCGAATCGCTGCAAGCTGGTACCCGAAAGCGCCAAAAGGAGGCGCGATTCACATGGAAAAACTCCAGAATTTCTTCTCACTCACGGCGATGTCCACACTCGCCCTGGGTCTTTGCCTCGGTTCGCTGCAGGCGCAAGACGTCAAAGAGGCCGCCGTGTCCAGCCTATTTGTGGACAGCACGGCAGCATTGTCTACATCCTCGCAGGCGGCAGTAGCCGTTCCTGGGATAATCTTCAACTTGCCGGCCGAAACGTCGTCCAACAAGTTCGCCATCGTCACCCTCAGCATGCCAAACCTCTACCTCAACGGTACGCCCACTTCAGGATCGTTGGGCGGTCAGGTTAGCGTCGTACTCAGCGGAGTCACAACCCTTGCCACGGCTAACATCAGCAACGATGTGGGCGGAATGGGCGCTGCCGGACGGAAGAGTGTCACGATCCAGGTTAAGATTTCTCTGTTGCCCGGCCTACAGAGCGTCCAGGCTTTCTGGAACGGCGTGCGTGGAGCGACCATCAACACCGATACATACTCGTCCATGTCGGCGATCCTGACCGGGAACTGACCTCTCTGCGGGACTTAACTTGACCAGCCACCAACGAACCCGGTTCCATGAGCCTCAAGGCTCCAGGAACCGGGTTTTTTCGTTTCGGCCTAACGTTGGGAACCGCGCGGGAGTATCATGCAAACATAATGAACGACAAATTGGGCACTCCACGCAGAGACTTCTTGAAATTATCCGGAGCCGCGGCGCTAACCACCTCTCTCTTTACCGGCCGGGTGAAAGGCGCTAACGACAGGATCAGCGCCGGCTTCATCGGCATGGGCAAAATGGGCCGCAGTAACTTGTCGGTCGCGATGAAACAAGAGAACCTGGTTCCGGTGGCGGTGTGCGACGTTTTCCAGCGCAACCTCGACTGGGCCGTGAAAATAGGCAAGGATCAAGCCAAGCCGTTCCGCGATTTTCGCGAAGTGCTGGCCGATAAATCCATCGACGTGATCTGTGTTTCGACCCCAGATCACTGGCACGCCTACATGACCGTCGAAGCCTGCAAAGCCGGTAAGGATGTCTATGTGGAGAAGCCCATCTGCGTGGCCGTGGACGAAGGCGTAAAGATGGTGGCGGCGGCGCGCAAGTACAATCGCGTAGTGCAGGCCGGCACCATGCAGCGCTCGGCAAAACATTTTCAGAAGGCGGTTGAGATCGTGAAGAATGGCGATCTGGGTCAGATCACTTTCGTGCGCACCTGGAATTACGGACTGGAGCCCGAGGAAGGCTATGGCAACCCGCCCGATACCGATCCGCCGTCCACGCTCGATTGGGATATGTGGCTGGGCCCCGCGCCCGATCACGCCTTCAACGCCAACCGCTTCGGAGTGGACCCGAAGGATCGTTATTATTCTACGTTTCGCTGGTTCTGGGATTACGCGGGCGGCATGATGACCGATTGGGGAGTACACTGGCTGGACATTGTACAAATGGCGTTCAAGGAAGAAATGCCTACCGAGATCGGCGCGCAGGGCGGTAAGTTCTATTTTAAAGACAACACTGAGACTCCCGACACCCTGCAAGTGACCTACACCTATCCCAGTGGATTCATCGCAACCTATGAACGGCGCGCCGCTAACGGGCAATCCATGTTCGAGCATGGCGGCGGTATCCTGTTTTGCGGCACCAAAGCGACCATGTTCCTGGATCGCGGCGGCTACAAGGTGGTCCCGGAAAAAATGAAGGGCACGCCGCTGATGGCGGAAGCGGAAGGCAAAGCGGGAGACAGCGGCAATGCCAACCACTGGGCCAATTTCCTGGACTGTGTGAAGACACGCCAGAAGCCAATCAGCGACATTGAAGTCTGTAACCGGTCGACCGCTACCTGCCTGCTGGGAAATGTCGCTTATCGCAGCAAGCTAAAGCTCGATTTCGATCAGGCTTCGTGGACGACGAAACAAACGGATGCCCAACCGCTGCTGCATCGCGAATATCGGAAGCCATGGAAGTTGGAGGTCTAGTTACAGCGTCAATCCAGATCCAATGCAGCCTTCAGTCCTCTATCAACGTCGTTGAGAAGATCTACCGGAAGAGTACCGATGCACCGGTTGAGTTTTGCCCGGTCGAGGGTGGTGACCTGATGACACACGGCAACGCTGGGTTTCGGGAGACCTGCTGCGACGCCTGGAAGTGCAACAACGGTGGGCTCGCGCTTGGCCTGTAGTTTGGACGTAGACAGCGGTATCACTATAATCGACATCCATCCGGATGTTTGGTTCAGGCCGTTGTGAGACACGACCACCACCGGACGACGACCCGCTTGTTCGGACCCGGATCGAGGCATGAGGTCGGCCCAGACACATCTCCGCGTTTCATTTCCGATCCCGATTGGTTTTCAGGATATGCTCAATCCCGGCTGACTCCAACGCGGGATCCAGGTCGAGATCGGTTCCTGCGATTTCCGCCGCGTACGCCGCGATGGCATCATGGCGGGCTCGCCGCCTTTGGTCTTTCACCCAGCACTCAATCGCCTCGCGTGCCAGGGTGGTCGCCGGCACACGGGTCCTTTCCGCCTCCTCTCTGAGCAAGGTGTAGAGCGGTTCTGTTAGCGGTAAATGAAAGTTTTTCACTCTTTAGCTCTGGCCTGCATTATGCCATGATCTTGTGGTACCAGGATGGTGTGGGATATTATTAGCACTGTTCTTCGTTCGGGTTGTCCCTCCCTTCATCTATGGCCGGTTGGTAAGGTTTGTACAATATCAAGCAAAAGCTCACGTGAAGGACCGGCTAAAGGACCGGAAATTCCAGACGCTTGCCAACAAGAGGATGACGGAGATCAATGCAGCCTATCAGGCACTCAAGCAGTAGCCAAGTGCCGGGGAACTCGACATGGCCGATTTTCTGAGCGCTCGCGTCGTTTCGCCACTGACCGACTGTGGCGTCACCAAAGGGACGATGTTCCTGGATCGGGGCGGCTACAAAAAATGAAGGGCACGCCGTTGATGGCGGAAGCGGAAGGCAAAGCGGGAGACAGCGGCAACGCCAACCACTGGGCCAATTTCCTGGACTGTGTGAAGACGCGCCAGAAGCCGATCAGGACATTGAAGTCTGCAACCGGTCGACCGCTACTAGCCTGTTGGGGAATGTCGCTTATCGCAGCAAACTAAAGCTCTATTTCGATCAGGCTTCGTGGACCACGAAACAAGCGGATGCCCAACCGCTGCTGCATTGCGAATATCGGAAGCCTGGACGTTGGAGGTTTGATGCGAAAGCTGGATGAGCTGCAAGTATTGGAGCCTTGCCATGCCGATTGGGACCAGTTTGCGGGCGGCGATAAAGTGCGGTTCTGTTCGACCTGCGGCAAAAATGTTTTGGGTGTGGCTACTTTGGAACGACGGTCCAGGCGACAGGGTATAGGCGACGCTGGTCCTGATCGATGTGGAATTGCCAGTAGCGATCAAAGTCTCCTGAGAGATAGATGGCTCGCAGTTGTACAATGGC
>Ga0302319_10007539_pt1 | contig 21408 bp, 13 predicted proteins | sample Bog_T0_2_FD_203319 | JGI IMG/M metagenome (GOLD analysis project Ga0302319, IMG submission 203319) | Peat permafrost microbial communities from Stordalen Mire near Abisko, Sweden - Bog_T0_2 | ecosystem: Environmental > Terrestrial > Soil > Wetlands > Peat | place: Sweden: Abisko, Stordalen Mire... | reverse complement strand
AGGCTAGGCTCCCGTGACGTTATATTTGAGCATTGTCATGCCAACCCAGATTGGCTCACGATTGCCGTCGACAAAACTAATTTATTATCAATATCTTAGCTAGTCTGAGGGGGTGTGAACGGTTACCCAAACTATTGTTCGGGCCAATAATATAACCCTGCTCACCCATGTTAAAAACGCGCCCGTGGGCAATCTCATGCCGTCTTGGACTAAATTTAAACACAAGATCCAACAATGCTGAAAACCCTGCGCAGTCTTTAGCATTTATATTTGTATCTATCGCTTTCTTTACCAGTTTATATCGCGCCTCAAAGCTGGGCGTTTTGAAATAACGGTCATCGTCGTAGGGTTCTGTATCAACCAAACCGATGTATGCGACCGATATTCCGCCCTCAATTGTCTCCCACATCGTTAGCGAGAGACCCACGGCACAAAAGAGGGCAATAGGGTCGCGGTCGCCCGTTATACGCCTAGGCCTTTGCAGCCACGAATCTGGCGGCACAATTTCGGTCATTGTGATTCTCGACGCTCAAGCTTCGCTTACACGGAACCCGGAATGAACCCGCGAACGATCCATGCGCCAAGCATCAGAAAAAGCAAATACGCAGTCGCGCCGACCAAGGCGAAAATCACGAAACTAGCGCCAGTCCACTCCCACACTTCGACTCGTCGATCTGCAAGCCATGAATTATAGGTTTCACGGCAGAGGTGTCCGAACTGCGGCGCATTTAAAACGAAGGTATCGGGGTTAGCTCCGCAATCTTCCCAGTGAATATCGACCGCTAGATTAGACACACTATCCCATTTCCTGCCATGCACCCAGTATGAGCCAGCAAGCGCAATTACCAATGACACGACAAGTCCAAGGCGCATCCACCCCGCGCGATATTTTCCAAAGCGCTCCTTTTTTCGCACAGGCACTCTCTCAGAAATCGAGACATTTAAGCCATTCCACATGGTGCAGCCATCATGATATATGGAACACGGGCGGGGCGTTGATAAAATTGGGCTTTTCTGTTCCGTAATTCTGTTCCATAATGAAAGTCAGTTTTGCCGTCGAAACCGCACGGCTTTTATGGTATAAAAGGCCATGACCATCACACTTCACCCCGATCAAGAAGCTTGGCTTCAAAGCCGCGTTGCAAGCGGCGACTTCGCTTCGGTCGAAGCGGCGGCGCGTCAGCTTCTCGGCGAACGCATTGCCGAACTCGCCGAGGGCGAGGAGGGCGCGTCCGATGATACGGCATGGATGAAGCCCTATATCGATGAGGGCTTGGCCGCGCTCGACCGTGGCGAGTTTGTTTCCCTTGAAGAACACAAAGCGCACAACGCGGCTTTGCTGGCGTCCCTCAAGGTTTGATGGCGCGGGTTATCGTCTCGACCTCGAGTCAAACCGCGAGGCCGCGATCGACGTCGCGTGGCATGGGAATATTCGGCCGGTTTGTCGCTGTCTCTGCACGGACGCCGAGCCCGTTGGATCGAGTTCGGCGTCGCATGGATCTCGGCTAAGACCCTATTGTGAAGGTCGCCGAACCCTGAGACGAGCCGTCGTCGGTCGTCGAGATTACGAGAGTCGTGGAATTGGTCTGCGTGTGAAGCGAATTGTTTTCGGAGATCGAACTTCCCGGCACTACCGAACCGCTGAACTTCAAGGTCATGTTGACGTGAAGGAACGGATCGAGGCCCGCACAATAAAAATGCAGATACGCGGTATTGGCCGGGCTTGCGCCCTGGAGTTGGTACACGGCCGTTGGGTTCACGCTAAACGAACCCGACTGTGTAATGTTGCCTGCCGTCGAGTGGGCGGCGACTGACGCAGGCCAATTGCCATCCCCTAGATTTTGGCTGCCGACCTTGTCCAATGCGAGGGTATAACCTGTATTGTTGACGATCGTGAAGGTTTCATTGAATAAAGCCATATTTTCACCTTTTCGAAGTGCGACCAAGGGTTTGCTCGTACGACGGCCCGTTCGGAACAATGCAATATCGATTTTGTTCTTCGCTTTTTCAAAAAAGCGAAACACGACAGCCGACGTCGTAGGTTCGCGTCAAGACCTCATCGTGAAGGTCACGTTAAATACTGCACTACATATACGCGTGGGCCTTCCTGACCCTTCCTCGCGTCCTCCTCTCAGTTTGACCGTCTCCATCTCAAGTGGAGACCCAAGTCGACTTTATACGCGCATCGTGTCGATTGCAACTGGGCGCCGTTCCGTTTCGAAGTATATGACGACAATATGACACCCTATCGATACCTTTACCTGCGTGGGATGGGGCGCACGCCGCTGGAGCGAATACTTCAACTCGATCGTGACGACGCTCTAGCGCCGCCTCGAACGTTACCGATCGAGCGCGCGGCGCTTTCCCTGCTCTGCCATCGAATCTGCACTTCCGTACCCCAAACCTTCGACCTGACCACCAGTTCGAGCGGAGAGATCGGGAAATGGCGCCGCTGGCTCCCCATCGCGATGACCCGCCCCAGGGGGGAGCGCGGCCTGAGCTTCCAAACGCGCCAGCGAGCCAGGGCTGGCGACAGGGGCGTTGTCGCCTGCGGCGGCCCTCTGCTTCGGCTTGCGGCGTCGCATCCTTATCGCCTGTGTCGCCGGAGACCTCCGCCACGCGTAGCCGCAAGGGCCAAAGATGGATATCGCGGGGCGGATGCGGGGGACGTGGCGGTGCGGGGGCGCATGCGCTAGGTTAAGAGTTTTCAGGGGTTCCCAACCGCGCTTTCCGTCATGGCCGTGCTTGTCACGGCCATCCACGTCGTCGCGGGATGTCTCGTTCAGATAGATTTCTGCGATGTCCCGACGACAGTGATTTGCTCGCAAATCACGGGGATGCCCGTGACGAGCACGGGCATGATGCAAGGCGCCAAGCTTAACCTAGCGCCAACGCGGTGAGAGGGCGCCAGCTTCATAGCCGCTGGTGTGTGCGGGTTGAACTGTTCCAATCCCAGGCGGCGCGCGACGGGAATTCCCCGACTTCGGTAATAAGCCATGAAATAAACGGCTTTAAGTCGTTTATGGCGCTGGCGTCCATGCAAATGAGGGGATTTCGGAGGCGACGCTCGGGTATCCTCATACATTACGCGCCAATCCGTCTAACAAAGACGACCACCTCATATGGAGGCGTCCTGACGCCTCGTTTGATGTCGGCAATGCGTCAATAGGGTCGTTCAGCCGCTCATGGCTTCGACTCCTGAGCGGTCGTACTAGCGACGGGCCGGATCGACCGAAGTGGGCGGGGAGCCGCCCGTCCGCTGTCCACACCAGCGCGGCAAGAACTGGACGTTCGATTTATGGGCGGGTTTGGCCGGGAACGGAATGGCGGATCTGGAGAGTATAAGACCGGCAGCCCACAGTTCGTTCGACCGTCGGTGGTTTCCAGGTTTCGGCCGAGTCTCAGAATCGTTGGGTGGTTTCGATCGGAATAGGCGGCTGCGTTTGTCGGACTGTGCAACTGCTGGAATGCCAGACCTTACAACCATCTAGCGTCTAATTTTCGCGTTTGATTTTTGCTATTCCTCTAATTCACAGAGACCTTAACCGGATAGTCACCTTCAGGGGCGAAAAACAATTGAGATGGATGAAATTCCGATGGGCCGGAGACGGCTCGATCGGACAGCGGTCGATGGCGATGCCTACGCTGCGTGTCTGATTCTGTTGGGAGGAAGCGAATATGGCTGAGCATAAGCGGACGACCTTGCCGGATGGCGAGTTCTTCATGTTGGATGATCAGCGCAGCGAGTTTGAACTGCTTGCCTGCGACTGGAATCCCGAGATTGATCCGGACTCGGATGAATTTCGTGATTATGTGCCGATGCCTATTCAATATGACGCAAACCCGGATGGATCCTTTGCTATTGGCATGGCGCGCCACCGGCTTATTCGGGAATTGTATCCGAACCGCGCCTTGACAGAGGTTCTGCCGAGATTGTTCGACGATAATCGCGTCCGGCTCGACGACAAATTTATAATCCGGACCGCGTATTTCAGAAGCGGTAAACGCGAGAAACTGGCGCATTTCGACTGGTTGGCCGATTATGCTTGTGAACCCCTCGTCGGGCGCGATGGCGGTTTTACAAGTGTCGGGACCAGTTATTGTCTCGTATCTACCGACTGGAAGGAAACGATCGAACATTTCGAACCTGGCGTGCATCAGTTTTTTCCCTGCGACCTCGTGTTTTCCGACGGCACGGTGCAAGGGCACTTTGTTTTTCGTCCGATGCAAATTCTCGATTTTGTCGACCTGACCGAAAGCGAAGTCGGCAGGGGCGTCAGCAAATTGGACCGCGGCCCGTCCGCGGGACAATATTACATTGTAGGAAACCCCAGGGGGCTGGCAGGCAAAAGGGACGTTCTGCGTGGCCATCATTGGGTGAAACACGATTGGAATTCTCAAGCATTCTTGTCTCGAATTTTGGCGGAACGTCTCATTCATCTACTTCCGAAAAAAAACATCGAGTTGGTCCCGGTCCGCCTCGTCTAACGGACTGCCGAGAAAAGTTACGTTAGCTGGCTTCATGGGCGGCGTTGGCAGCAAGCGTAAGCTCGGGATCCAGAGCGGCCATTTGCCATTTGCCGCTGCACCATGAACGACTGCCTTAGGGAAAACCTGCCGGTTTTCTGAACGACCATATTGGGCTTTACTCGGTCGGCGCGACCGGCCGTGAATGTCGGCTTCCGAGAGCGACAGAAGAGCCGTCCTACGACCGGCTTGGGTCGACAGCAGCCGCAGGCCCTTCGACAATGTAAGTCTGCTTCGGCTCCTCTCTGATCCGGATGTCGCCATTCCGCCCTCGGCCCAAGTACGCCCAATCGGACGGCGGCCGGCGCCAAACACCCTACATGCAGTGGGCGCCTGTCCAATCCCGATAGGTACGATAATGGAGAGGGCCGAAGCATCGGACCGCGCCCAACGAAGAGTGAGGAGGAGTCGATGGAAGTACGTTCTCTTGCCAAAGTGGCGGCATGCGCGATTGAGCGGGCGGCGACGCGGGACAGGCCGAAAGTGTCGGGGGGGGGGGGGCGCGAATGTTGATCGGCGCGGCGCGAGAAGTAAATTTCAGAAAATGATTTCTGATTTCAAGGATTCGTGATATCTTCGGACCTTGTCTCATGAGTAGCTGCGCCAATGCCCGAGACATCCCTGCGGATCAAAAATTCGGAGAAAATCGAATCGGGCTTCGCAGACTTGCAAGACATTGAAATCGCTTGAGACCACCAAAGGAATTTTTGGAAAAGCTTGGCGAAAAAAGCGGCGGATTTGGAAAAGCTTGGCAAAAAACGCGTGGAAATTTGGTCTTGGGAGACTGGCCGCGAGCGTGTTGACTGACGGCCAGACAAACCAACCGCCTCGTTCCGCGGCGCCTATCCCCCCGCACGTCCCTCGAGGCCCCTTCGGCGCGCCTCGGGACGAGGGTCTAATCAGTGCTCCCTCACCCCTCCACGGGCGCCACTACCCCCACCTCCGCCCCCCGCTGCAGCTTCGCCTTCTCCCGTCCATGCTCGGTCTTTCCCCAGTGGAACGGGCGGAGCAGCAGCTCGAACAAACCCACCCAGCTCGCCAGGGATATGAGAATGTAGGAGGCGGGCAGGGTCAGCAGGACGCGCGCCATGCCGGGCATGCGTCGCCGGCGCATGACCAGCACCGTCGGCACCACTTCGGCCTGCACCCCCCAGAGCATCAGGCCGATGGTGACGATGTCGCCATACCAAAGGTTCGCGTAGCCGGGCGCGAAGAACGCCACCGCCATGCGGATGAGCGTGTCCCAGAAGAACAGCGCGCCGAACAAGCCGCCCGAGACGCAGCCGGCGATCAGCGAGAAAGCGCTCAGCGTTCCCCAGGGGCCGAGTTCGCGAAGCAGCCTCCGCGGTTGGCGCGAATGGACGATCAGCACCTGCATCCAACCCTTCTGCCAGCGCACGCGCTGGCGGAACCAATTGCCCCACTCGTGCGCCGCTTCTTCCAGCGTGTCGGAGTCGATGGTGTCGACGCGCATGCCGAGCCGCGCCAGTCGGATGCCGAGGTCGGCGTCCTCGGTGACGTTCCAGGCGTCCCAACCTCCGGCCTCGCGCAAAGCTCGGACGCGGAAATGGTTCGAAGTGCCGCCGAGTCCGATGGGCAGGCGCAGCGCGGCGAGTCCAGGATTGAACAGATCGAACAACACGGCATATTCGACCGCGGTCATCTCGGTGAGCCAGGAATCGGTCCTGTTCTCGATGATGAGACGCGCCTGAATGCAGTCGACGTCGGGGTGGGCGGCGAAATGCGCCGCGGCGAGCTTGAGCTGATCGGGCGCGGGGCGATCCTCGGCGTCGTAGACGACCAGCAGCGTGCCGCGCGCCGCCGCCAGCGCCATGTTGAGCGCGCGTGGCTTGGTTTTGGGCGCGCCCTCGGGGGCGAGAATGACATCGAAGCACGCAGGCAGCCGCAGCGCGGCGAGCGCGGCGAAGGTTTCGGGGTCGTCGCCTTCCACCACCAGTTTGATGTCGAGTTTGGCTCGGGGGTAGTCGAGGGAGTCTAGGGCGCGCACGAGCTGCGCCACGACGGCGCCTTCGCGATAGAGCGGGGCGACGATGGTGTAGTGCGGCAGCTCGGCTTCCTCGATCGGTTCGTTTTCCGGCGTCGCGCCGCGCGCGGCGACCGCCATCGAGCGCAACCAGACGGAGCAGGAAAACACGCCCCAGAACAGCAAAGTGAGCAAGATCTTGAGCGCGGTCGGAGCGGCGGCGCCGATCAGCGCCATGGCCGCCAGGGTCAGAATCAGCAGCAGCGACTGCTGGATCGTCGCGCCCGAAATCGCGGAAAAGGCGGGATCGCGGTCGGTGAGCCGGTATGCGGCCGCCTCGGCCATGGGCGCGGCGAATTGCGCCCGCAGGCAGGCCGCGAGGCGCTGTCGCGAGGCGATGGCGATCGGCAGCCGGCCTCGCGCCGACGTTTCCAATAAGAGCTTCAGCGCCGCGCCTTGAGGCGCGAGGACGGCGCGCAATCCCGCCGGGTTCGGCGCAAGGCGAAAATATCCCGTGGCGACCGCAGCCTCGAAGTCGACGCCCTCTTCCGCCCGCAGGGCGCCGTCGTAATAGGGCGCGCCGATTTCCACGGCCAGCGCCGTATAGAAGGCCTTTTCGGTGATCCAGCCTTCGCCGAGCAGAGCGGCTTTGGGACTGACGTTCAGACGCCGAGCCGTCTCGCCCGCATGCAGAAGCCTTTCCCGATCGACGCCGAAACGTTCGAGAAATGCAATCTCTTCCGGCGCCCTCAGCCGATCGAAATGAATTTCCTCCCCGCCGACCGAGTCGTTAATTTTTTCTCTCGCGCTTCCGGCAAGAGAAACGCGCCTCCCAACAAAATAAATATGCCCCAATATACGACATCCCTTTGGGCATGTCGATGGGGAAATGCTTCCGTTGGGTAAAGCGAGTTGTCGCTACTGGGCGGACGTCTGCAGGGCGAGCGCGTGCAGAATGCCGCCCATGCGGCCCTTCAAGGCCGCATAGACGATCTGGTGCTGCTGCACGCGGCTTTTGCCCTTGAACGCGGCGCTGACGACGCGCGCGGAATAATGTTCGCCATCGCCGGCGAGATCCTCGACCAGGACCGTGGCGTCGGGCAACGCCTCGCGAATCATCGTTTCGATTTCCTGTTTCGCCATCGCCATCGCGCTTACCCCTGAACTCTAGCCGCCTCAGCCTGGGACTTAAGTCCCGCCTGGAGTTTGGCGATCGCATCCGCCGCAGGTTCAGAGCAGGGAATGATCACGCCGCCCACCAGGAACACGTCGCATTTCGCCGGATCGGTCGAACGGATCGCGATCACCTGGTCGGCGCGAACATAGTTGTAGCCGGCCAGCGCTTTGATAGCGACGAGATTCAACATTGGGTTCAGCCTTTCGGACCTTCCATGAATGTGGGAAACCACGATTCAAAAGCCGCCTTGAGCTCGCTGATCGCGAGCGGCTCGGCGCCGGGAAGTTCCAAGGCGGCGCCGATCGTTACGCCCAGCCGTAGCACGGGGATCTTAACCGCTTGCGCTTGCGCCATGAGCTCTGCGGCGATTTCCGCCGGCGCGGCGACGACATATCGCCCCTGATCCTCGCCGAAATAAAAGCCGTGCTCGGAGCCGGAAACGCTTTGCCCGTCGATGCGCGCCCCCACGCCGCCGGCCATCGCCATTTCGGCGAGCGCGATGGCCAGGCCGCCGTCGGAGAGGTCGTGGACGCAATCGAGTCGCCCGGACTGAATCGCGGCGAGCACGAATTCGCCGTTGCGCCGCTCGGCGGCGAGGTCGACCGGCGGCGGCGCCCCCGCTTCCCGGCCTTCGCAGGTCGCCAGCCACGCGCTGCGCCCGAGCCACGAGGGCGCGCCGCCGATTAGCAGGATCGCGTCGCCGTGGCGGCGGAAGGCCGCGCGGGCCGTCCCGGTCACGTCTTTGCACAGGCCGACGCCGCCGATGGCCGGCGTGGGAAGGATGCCCACCCCCATCGTCTCGTTGTAGAGCGAAACGTTGCCGGAAACGATTGGGAAATCCAGGGCGCGCGCCGCGTCGCCGATACCGGCGAGGCAACCGACGAACTGGCCCATCGCATGGGGCTTCTCCGGGTTGCCGAAATTGAGGTTGTCGGTCAGCGCCAACGGCCGCGCGCCGACGGCGACGAGGTTGCGCCAGGCTTCCGCGACCGCCTGCCTGCCGCCCTCGATCGGGTCCGCCTCGCAATAGCGCTCGGTGACGTCGGTGGTGAAGGCGAGCCCCTTCGGCCCGTCGCCGAGGCGCACTAAGGCCGCGTCGCCGCCGGGGCCCGACAGGGTGTTGCCGAGGATCAGCGAGTCATATTGTTCGTAAACCCAGCGCTTGCCGCACAGGTCGGGCGAACCGAGCAGTTTCAGCAGCGCCGCTCTCGTCGACAGACTCGGCCTGATTTCGGCGGTGTCGAGAACCGGGGAGGCCTCCGTCGGGGTCCAGGGGCGATCGTAGAGCGGCGCCTCGTCGCCGAGTTCCTTGATCGGCAGGTCCGCCTTGATCTCACCGCCGTGACGGACGACGAAGCGCAGAGTGTCGGTCGTCTTGCCGATTACAGCGAAGTCGAGGCCCCATTTGATGAAAATGGCGCGCGCGCGGTCGGCCTTGGCCGGGTGAAGCACCATGAGCATGCGCTCCTGACTCTCGGACAGCAGCATTTCATAGGCCGTCATGCCGGTCTCGCGGCACGGCAGAAGATCGAGATCCAGGTCGACGCCGAGATTGCCCTTGGCGCCCATTTCGACCGCCGAGGACGTGAGACCCGCCGCGCCCATGTCCTGGATCGCGATCACCGCGCCCGAGGCCATCAACTCGAGGCAGGCCTCGAGCAGCAGCTTTTCGGCGAACGGATCGCCGACCTGCACGGTCGGGCGCTTCTCCTCGGCGTCCGCCTCGAAGGCGGCGGAAGCCATGCTGGCGCCGTGAATGCCGTCGCGACCGGTCTTCGAGCCGAGATAGACGATCGGGTTGCCGATGCCGGTCGCCGCGGCATAGAAAATTGAATCCGTCCGGGTCACGCCCACCGCCATGGCGTTGACGAGGATGTTGCCGTCGTAGCGCTTGTGGAAGCCGACCGAGCCGCCGACGGTGGGCACGCCGAACGCGTTGCCGTAGCCGCCGATCCCGGCGACGACTCCGCCGACGAGGTGGCGGGTCTTGGGATGGTCCGGCGAGCCGAAGCGCAGCAGATTGAGACAGGCGATCGGCCGCGCGCCCATCGTGAACACATCGCGTAAAATGCCGCCGACGCCGGTCGCCGCGCCCTGATGCGGCTCGATGAACGAGGGGTGGTTGTGGCTCTCCATCTTGAAGACGCAGGCGTCGCCGTCGCCGATATCGATGATTCCGGCGTTTTCGCCGGGCCCCTGAATGACCCAGGGCGCCCGGGTCGGCAGCTTGCGCAGATGCAGCCGCGAGGATTTGTAAGAGCAGTGTTCGTTCCACATCGCCGAGACGATGCCGAGTTCGGTGAAGCTCGGGGCGCGGCCGATCAGCGCCACGAAGCGCGCATATTCCTCGGGCTTGAGCCCGTGCGCGATGGCAAGCGCTTCGTCCACCACGGGTTCTTGATCTGTCACGCCGCTATTCCGCCTTGACTTTGCTTCGTGCTCGCCCGAATAGCGTTGGCAGACGACCGATGCAACGGCGCGCCCTCCATTGCGTGTGCAGGACAGCTGAGATGCAACCCCTGGCATTCAAGCCACACATCCTGAAAAAATTCCGGATATGGGTAAGAAACGGTAAACCGTCGCCGCAATATGGTATGCGCAGAGACAGATTACGGCGAACGAACGGTGCGAACGATATGAAATTCTCATGGCAAGCCGTTGCGCTGCTTTCCCTTCTGGGATTGGGCGCATGTGATCAGGTCGATTCGGCGTCGATGATGTCGCCGGAAACGAAGTTGACGCCGCGCGACAAAAAAATGCTGGCGCTCGCGCCGCCGGAGGAATGGTCGATTCCGCTGCAGCGTCAGCGCATGTCGGATCCGACGGGCGAGCCTCCGGGCACAATCGTCGTCGATACCACCGCCAAGAAGCTTTACTACGTCCTGCCCGGCAAGCAGGCGATCCAATACCCCGTCGCCACCGGCGCCGAATCCTATGGTTGGACGGGCCGCGCGTCGGTCGGCCACATGGCCGAATGGCCGCAGTGGATGCCGACCTATTCGATCATGTCGCGCTGGCCGGAATTCAAGGCCTATCTCGCCCATGGTCCGCTCGCCGGCGCCTACGACAATCCGCTCGGCGCCCGGGCGCTGTATCTCTACCAGGGCAATCGCGACACGCTGTTCCGCATCCACGGCACCAACGAGCCCTCGGAAATCGGTCAGGCGGTCTCGTCGGGCTGCATCCGCATGCGGGATCTCGACGTGATCGACCTTTACTCCCACGTCCGCGTCGGCACGCCGGTGGTCGTAAAGTAAGCCGACCGTTCCAGGAAACTTGCGCGAAAAAGCCTCGGCGGACCTTCGCCGAGGCTTTTTTCTTGCCGTCTCTACGAGAGAAATCCAGCCTTCAAGAGGCGAGCGCGTAGCGCAGCGGCGCCAGGCAGCGCGCGCCGCGCTCGATGGCGTCTTCCAATTCTTCTCCGAGATCTTCTTCGAGAAGGTCGAGTTCGATGGCCACGGCGGCGAGGCCGATTTCCCTGTACATGCGCGACAGGAGCCGGCTGTGGCCTGCGGGCGCTTCGAGGGTCTGGGTGACGGCCGGGGTATCGTTACGCATGACGCTGACACTCTCTCATACAAAAGCGGAGCTCGATCCTCGAGCGGACCGATAAATACAACTTGAAGGATCCCGGTTAATGCCGCTTTAAGGCGGCCGAAGCCGAAGTCCTGTCATCGGCGGAAGGATCTCATGGCTATTCGCGGCGTGCTGTTCGACAAGGACGGAACCTTGATCTCGTTCGAGAGGACTTGGGGCCCGGCGATCGCCGCCGTCATCGTCGCGCTCGCCAAGGGAGATCCGGCCAAACTGGCCGCGCAGGCGGACGTGCTCGAGTTCTCGTTGGCGGAGCAGCGCTTTCTGCCGACCTCGCCGATCATCGCCGGCTCGACCGGTCATTACGGGCCGATTTGGGCGGCGGCGCTGGGGCGCGACGATCACGCCGAATTGAAGCGCGAGATCGATGCGCTGACTGCGGTGGAATCGCTGCGGTCGCTGACCCCGATCGGCGAGCCCAAACGGATCGTGCTCGAGCTGAAGCGCCTGGGTCTCAGCGCCGGCGTGGCGACCAACGATTCGGAGGCCAGCGCGCGCCGCCAGATTGCCGCGCTCGGTCTGCTCGACGAAATGGATTTCATCGCTGGATACGATTCCGGGTTCGGTTCAAAGCCGGAGCCCGGGATGATCCACGCCTACGCGGAAAAACTCGGCGTGGAAACGGGACGCGTCGCCATGATCGGCGATACGCTGCACGATATGGAAGCCGCTCGGGCGGCGGGGGCGCTCGCGATCGCCGTGCTCAGCGGACCGGCGAGCCGCGAGGATCTGGAGGCGCGCGCCGACCACGTCATCGCCGACATTTCGGCGCTGCTCGGGTTGTTGGAGCGGCTGGCCTAGGCAAACGGAGTTCCGCGCCGTCGCGGCGCGTTGTCTCGGCGTCGTTGGCCTGCCGGCTTCTTCAACTCGCCAAGTCCATCCGGTGTTCGACGAGCAGCGGCGCCGGACGCCGCGTCGGCCAGGGAATCATTACGCCGCCTTCGATCAGCGCTTGCGCGCTCTGCGCGGGCGCGGGACGTCCGAACAGATAGCCCTGCAATTGCGGACACCCTTCCAACAGCAGGATCGAGAGTTGGTCCTGAGTTTCGACGCCTTCCGCCGTCGTCTTGATGCCGAGGTTGCGGCAGAGATCGACGATGGCGCGGACGAAGAACACCGCCTCCGGCTTGTTCGTCAGGTCCCCGACGAACGACCGGTCGATCTTGATTCTGTCGAACGGGAATTTCGTCAGGTAGCTCATCGAGGAATAGCCGACGCCAAAATCGTCCATCGCGATGCTGACGCCGAGGGCGCGCAATTGATGCAGGATCGTCAGGTTGCGCTCGTTGCTTTGCAGCAGAACGGACTCCGTGATTTCGATTTCGAGTCGTTCCGGAGCCAGTCCACTGGTGGAAAGCGCTTCCTGGATCACCGGCACGAGGCTCGCGGCGCGGAACTGCGCCGGCGAAACGTTGACCGCGATGCGGATCCGCTCCGGCCAAAGCGCCGCCTGCCGGCAGGCCTCCGCGATCACCCACTCGCCGATGGGAACGATGAGCCCGGTCTCTTCGCTCAGCGCGATGAACTCGACGGGCCCCACCATGCCGCGCGAGGGATGATTCCAACGTAACAGCGCCTCGAACGCATGGACCTCGCCTGAGGCCGCATCGATGACCGGCTGGTAGAACAGCACGAACTGCCGTTCGTCGATCGCGCGCCGCAGGTCGAGCTCCATTTGTCGCCGGCTGTGAATTTGCGCCCCCATATCGGGCTCGAAGAAGTGAAAGGCGCCGCGGCCTTGCGACTTCGATCGATAGAGCGCGAGGTCGGCGTGCTTGAGAAGAACGTCCGCGGAATTGGTCTCCCGGCCAGAGATTTCGATGCCGACGCTGACGCCGATGACGACCTCGTGCTCGCCGATCTGGTAAGGGGCCGCGATCGTCTTCAGGATGCGTCGGGTCAGACGCGCGCAATCGTCCGGGGTCTGGACGTCGACTTGCAGGATGACGAACTCGTCGCCGCCCAGGCGCGCGACGGTGCAACCATGGCGCACGATTCCCCTCAGCCGGTTGGCGACTTCGCGCAGCAGTTCGTCGCCGACATTGTGGCCAAGCGTATCGTTGACCGCCTTGAAGCGGTCGAGATCGAGGAAAAGGATCGCGAAATGTTTGCCGCGCGCCGCGTCCTTCAACGCCGCGGTTATCCGCTCCATCAACAACGAACGATTGGGGAGGCTCGTCAGCGCGTCGTGTTTGGCCAGGAAGGCGATCTTGTCTTCGGCCTGTCGCCGCTCGGTGATGTCCTCGTGCGTGGCGACCCAACCTCCGTCCGGCATCGGCTGGCTCTGGATCGCGATCGTGCGGCCGTCCGAAAGTTCGACGAGCGAGTTATGCGCCGTGCCCGCGTTGGCGACGTCTTCGAGCCATCGCAAATACTCGGCGCCGTCGAATTTGGTGACCCCGACCGTCTGATAGCGAAGTTGGACGATCTCGGCGAGCGTGGCGCCGTGTCGTATCGAGTCCGGCGGCATCCCGTAGACTTCGCAATAACGACGGTTCGATACGACCAGCCTGTGGTCCGCGTCGAAAAAACAGACGCCTTGCGGGATGTGGGAGAGCGCGGTGTCGAGTTGCCGATGCGCGGTTTCCAGCGATTGCTCCGAGGCCTTCAGCCGTCGAAGCTGCCCCGCGAACAGGCGCAACAGTCCCACGACGACGGCTGCCGCGACAATTCCGCCGATCGCCAGCCATTGGGTGTCCCGTTTCCAATCGGCGAGCGATTCGGCTTCGGGGCCCGAAGTCTCGATGACCAGCGGCAGGTTCTTCATGCGCGCCACCGCCGCCACGACGGGCGCGCCATCGACCAGATCGGGCCCGTGATAGGCTGCGGCGCCCGTCGGACCCAGCGGATGCGCGGCGAGCGCGGCAACTTTTTGTCCGGTGCGGTCGACTTCGTGGGGGAACTGAACCCATATGGTTCCGTCGTTCTTCATGACGGTGACGACCCGCTTGGGCGGCATCGCGACCCGATAGAAAGCCTCCAGATCGCCGAGCGTCATCTTCGCCACGACCACGCCGGCGAAAGCGCCGCTCGCGCCGCTCAGGCGGCGCGCGATGTATCCGAACCAGACGCCGGTCGCGGCGTCTCTTTCCGGCGCGCCGACAAAGGCGCTCGCATCCGCGCTGGCGCGGGCGCCAACGAAGAAATCTCGGCCCGAAGCATCAAGCCCGTCTGTCCAGCCATGGGCCGAGGTGCTGGCCAGTCGACCGTCCGCGCCGAGCAGCGTGAGCGCCGCGACGCCCGGCGACCGGATTTGTCGATCCGCGAGGAGCTCCGCCGTCGCGGGATCGCGAAGCTTCGCCTTGATGAGGTCGGAATCCTCAACAACGCCGAGCGTCAGCGCCGCCGACACGTCCATCAGGATCTTGTCCACCGCGCCGAGCTTTTGCGCCGTCTGCGCGGCCATGCCGCGGGTCAAGTTCATCGTTGCGGTTTCGTGCGCGGTGAACGAGGCATCGAGTTCCATCGAGGCGATCATCCAGCCGCCGAGGGCGATCGCGACAATCAACGTGGCCCCGACGAGCACGAAACGGTTGCGCAACCGGGATACGACGGATTTGACGCCGCCGCCGCCAAAACGAGGCTTGCCAAGAGAATTTAGGCCCGCGGCCGGAACTGAAGTGGTCGTCATTGCGCGTGGTCCGCTGCGGATGGGAGGCGTGCCTCGCATCCTTCGCGCTTCGGCGCCGCGCCCGCGCTCCCACTTTGGTGAAAACGCGCGCGTAATGATGCGTTGCTAGGGAAATTCCGGATCGGAACCGGCCTGAGCACACGGCTTCATGCCTTCGGCTCGCGGAAGCAGCCCGCGAGGTCGATGCGTCATGGCGCGAACATGACACCCGGAAATGAAGCGCTCGATAACAAATTGGGTTACATTTACGGGATCGTTGGCCCGATGTGGGACGCGAGCGCGGCGCGCACGCGCATTCCGCCCGGAACACCGCCAGCGAACAGGTACGCGGAGACCCGATCCACCGGCGCGCGCCTGTCTCGAAGTCATCGCCGCCGATCCGGAGGGTGTGTCGCTGATGCTCGCTTCCAGGCCTCGAGGAGGGCTTGCGGCGGTCACGGGCCTGTCGAAGTGGCGAACGGTCAATTCAGCGCTCCGCATCGACGGAGGCGCCAAACGGGTCGGTTACGCGGAGGCTTTTTGAGCGCTCCCGAACGCACGCATTTTATCCGCCAGTTCGTTTGCAGAAAGTTGGCGGGCATCAATGACGCTGAAACGGTTCAAAAACCTAGGCAATACCGCGTCCCTCAGAAGAATTGGGACGACTTCGACCCCCTTGTCTAACGAGCGGCCCAAGGCATAGCCCATCTCCAGTTGCGCCCAATGGAACCCGAGACCCGAGATAAGAGGGCGTAATCAGCAACATGATCACGTCAGAATCCGCTAGGCGCTTTTCGATTTGTTCGGCCCAGTCTTCGCCGGGCGCCACTTTTCGATCCGTCCACACCTCGGCGCCAAATCCCTGTAAGGCGCGCTCGATGGCGTGCGCGCCGACGGCGTCCTCATGCACATAGGAAAGAAAAACATCAGCCATCGTCAGACTCGCTCGATTTGGCCCGAACCGAAAGTTCCCTAAAATAGGACTCGATGTCGTTTATGTTGACTCGCTGCAATCTCTTTATGACCAGCGGAAATCGAGATTCGCTCGTCAGCGCGGAAGACTCTAGGCCGTATACCACGGTTACAATCCTTTTTCTCAGGCTGAGAAACATGCCGATTTCGATCCAAATGTAATTTCGCTGGAGCGAGGCGGGGGGTAAGCAGCACCACGAGTTCGTCGCAGGTTTCAGCGGCGGTAATCATCTTTTCCTCGAAATCATCCCCTGTTGCAATGTTCGCACTATCGAAGAAGCTGGCGGCGCCGATTGCGCGAATGTGTGCGTCGATCTGCTTGGCGACCCACAGATCGACCGAGGCATGCGAAATGAACACTTGGTAACGCGGGCGCATGACCATGTTTTCTTGCCCGCCTCCTCGCGTTGACGCAGTGGATTTCACGCCATCGGCACGTTCAAACTAGCCCAATGGTTATGAAAGGGAAGCCAAAAAGTCTCGCCCACGCCTACTCCGCCGCGGCGGCGATCTCCTTCGGCCGGGGTCGCGGGGGCGCTGGGGCCACTTCGGGCTCCTCGTCGGGCGTCACTTCCCGCTCGTCAATCCTACCGACCAGCTTGCTGAACGCCCACCACGTCAGACGACCGAAATCGTCGAGGATGGTGAAGAAAGCGGGGACGAAGATCAGCGACAGCATCGTCGAGACGACGAGGCCGCCAATCACGGCGATCGCCATCGGAGAGCGGAAGCCGCCGCCGTCGCCAAGGCCGAGCGCGCTGGGTAGCATGCCCGCCGCCATGGCGATCGTCGTCATCACGATCGGACGCGCGCGCTTGCGTCCCGCCTCGACCAACGCCTCGGTGCGCGGCGTTCCGCGCGCGACCTCCTCGACGACGAAATCGACGAGCATGATCGCGTTCTTGGTGACGATGCCCATCAGCATCAGAATGCCGATGACCACAGGCATCGACATCGCCTTGTGGGTAATGAGCAACGCGACGATGGCGCCGCCGATCGACAGCGGCAGCGAGGCGAGAATGGTCACCGGCTGCAGGAAACTGCCGAACAGCAACACGAGCAGGATATAGACCATCATCAGGCCCGCGCCCATCGCCGCGGCGAACGAGGCGAACACCTCGCTCATCACTTCGACGTCGCCGGTCTCACGGATTTCGACCCCGGGCGGCAGATGCCTGGCGGTCGGCAATTGTTTGATCGCGGCGACGGCGTCGCCGAGCGCGGTATCGCCGCGCAAATCGCCTTCGATCGTCACCCGGCGCGAGCGGTCGTAGCGGTTGATCGCCGTCGGGCCGTGGCTGATCGAGAAGTCGGCGACGACCGAGAGCGGCGTCGTCGAACCCGCGCCGGTGGCGACGCGAAGATCCTGCAACAGACCGACGCGCGAACGGGCGGCCCGATCGAGTTCGACCCGGATCGGCACCTGTCGATCGCCGGCGTCGAACTTGGCGAGATTGGCGTCAATGTCGCCGAGCGTCGCCACCCGGATCGTCGACGACAGGGCTTCGGTGGAGACGCCGAGATCGGCGGCGACCTGACGCTTCGGGGTGATGCGCAGTTCGGGCCGGTCGAGTTCGGCGGTCGAGATCGGATTCTCGATGATCGGGATCGCGCGCATCTCGCTGGCGATCTGATTGGCTGTGTCGTTGATGGAACCCATGTCGGGGCCGGCGACGATCAGCGACAGATCGCGCTGGCCGTTGTCCTTCAGGAACCAATAGCGGATGTCCGGGGTATCGGCGAGCATGGCGCCGATCCGGGTCTGAAGTTGCTTCTGCGTGGCGTCGCGCTTCGACTTGTGGACGAAATTGACGACCAGCGTCGCCTTGCGCGGCTCCGCGTCGCCGCCGAGCAGCGTGCCGCCATAGATCAGCGCCGAGCGCACTTCCGGCAGGGCGCGGAGTTGATCGGATATGCCCCGGGTGACGCGATCGGTGTCGTCGAGCTTCGAGCCCGGCGGCAATTCGACCGCGAGCAGCACCCGGCCGACGTCGTCGGCCGGGATGAAGCCCGACGGCAGCAACTTAGTCGACCACAGCGAAACCGCGAAGATCAGCACGCCGATGAACAAAGTGATCCAGCGGTGGCGAACGGAAGCGCGCACCAGCCGCGTATAGCCGCGCATCACCGCGCCGTCGCGGATCTCATGATCCTTGGGCGCGCGCATGAAATAGGCGGCGATGACCGGCGTGATGAAGCGCGCGACCAGTAGTGAAAACAGCACCGCGATCGCCACGGTGAGGCCGAACTGCCGGAAATATTGGCCCGCGATGCCGCCCATAAAACTGACCGGCGAGAAGATCGCCGCGATCGACAGCGAAATCGCGATGACGGCGAGGCCGATTTCGTCGGCGGCCTCCAGCGAGGCGCGATAGGCCGATTTGCCCATGCGCATGTGGCGCACGATGTTCTCGATCTCGACGATCGCGTCGTCGACCAGAATGCCGGTCACCAAGGTGATCGCCAGCAGGCTGACGAGGTTGAGCGAGAAACCGATCGTGTTCATCAACCAGAAGGTCGGGATGATCGACAGCGGCAAGGCCACGGCGGTGACCAGCGTCGCGCGGAGATCGCGCAGGAAGATGAACACGACGATGACGGCGAGCAGCGCGCCTTCGACCAGGGTCTCCATGGTCGAATGATAATTGCCGATCTCGTTGTCGACCTGGGTGTCGACTTTTGTGAACGTCACTTCAGGATGTTCGGCCTGGATCCTGGCGAGACGCGCCTCGACCTTCTGATCGACGGTGACGTCGCTGGCGCCCTTAGCGCGGGTAATGCCGAAGGCGACGATCGGCTCGTCGAACAGCCGCGTGAACGTGCGCGGCTCGGCGGCGCCATCGGTGATGGTTCCGAGTTCGTCGAGGCGAACCTTGCGGCCGCCCGAAAGCGCGATCGGCAGCGCGGCGAGATCGGCGACGCTGCGCGCGCCGGCGAGAGTGCGGATCGCCTGCTCCTGGCCCGAAACTTCGCCGCGACCGCCGCCGAGATCGACGTTGTCGGCGCGCACCTGCTCGTTGACGGCGGCCGCGGTGACGCCGAGCGCCAGCAGCTTGTCGGGATCGAGCGCGACACGAATTTCCCGGTCGACGCCGCCATAGCGCTTGACCTCGCCGACGCCGCGCACGCTCTGCAATTCGCGGGCGACGTGATCGTCGATGAACCAGGAAAGCTGCTCGGTCGACATGCCCGGGGCGGAAGCCGCGTAGGTGACGATCGGCAGGCCTTCGACGTCGATGCGGCTGATCACGGGCTCGTCGATACTGCGCGGCAGATCGGTGCGAATCCTGGCGATCTTGTCCTTGACGTCGTTGAGCGCGCGGTCGATGTCGACCGAGCCGACGTTGAACTGTACGATCGTCGAGGACGAGCCGTCGGCCACTTGCGAGATGATGTGCCAGACGCCGTTGAGGCTGGCCACAGAATCCTCGACCTTCTTCGTGACCTGCGACTCGAGTTCCGAAGGCGCCGCGCCCGATTGGGTGATCAGCACCTGGACGATCGGAATGTCGATGTTCGGGAATCGGGTGATCGACATCGAGCGAAAGCTGACGATTCCGAGGATGGTCAGAACGATGAAGGCGACGACGGCCGGAATCGGTTTCCGGATCGACCAGGCGGAGACGTTGAGACGCATCGGGCCCTCAGCCTCCGCTCACGTTGTCGGGCAAGGGCCGGACCCGATCGCCGGGACGCAAGAAGGCGGCCGCCCGCGCGACGACGGTCTCGCCCTCGGCGAGGCCGTCGCGGATTTCGACGGTCGCGCCCTCGACGATGCCCGCCTCGACCCTGCGCGCCTCGACGCGTCCGTCGCGAACCACCATCAATTCCGCGTTTTCGCCATCGATCTTGAGCGCCGAGGCCGGCGCCGCGACTCCCTGGCGTTCGACGAGATCGACCTCGCCGGAGGCGAAGGCGCCGAGGCGGGCGCCGGTCACGTCGAGCAAGGCTATCCGGACCTTGCCTGTGCGGCTCGCCTTGTCGACTTCCTGATTGACCAGCCGCACCCGGGCGGCGACTTCGCCGGCGACCCCCGGCAGCTTCAGCCGGGCGGCCATGCCGGCGGCGAGCTTGGGCAGCGCCTGCTCGGCGACCTCCGCCTCGAGATCGATCGCGCCGTCCCGGATGATGCGGAACAAAGGTTCTCCCGCCGTCGAGGCGCTGGCGCCGAGCTTGGCCGTCCTGCGGCTGACGATGCCAGACACCGGGGCGACCACGTCGGCGCGCGACAGTCGCACTTGCAATTCCTGACGCTCGGCGTTGCGGCTCTGCCGGTCCGCCTCGTAAACGCTGAGCGCGTTCTCGGCCCCGGCGAGTTGCGCGTTCGAAGTCTTCAACGTCGTTTCGCGCTGTTCGATCTGCGCGACGGACATCACGTTACCGCCGAGCCGCTTGGCGCGGTCGAAATCGTCGCTGGCCTGAGAAACCTGCGCCTGCGATTGCACGATGAGCGATTTCGCCTGGGCGATGGCCGCGTCGGCGCGCGCCGTCGCGGCGTCGTTCTGCGCCAGTTGCGCCTCGAGTTGCGTCTTGTCGAGCCGGGCGAGCACCTGACCGGCCTTGACCAGATCGCCGTCCTCCGCGTCGATCTCGATGATCGAAACGCCGTCGATTCGCGACGAAACCTCCGCTTCCTCGCGCGCGACGAGCGTGCCCGAGACGAACAGCCGGTCGACGAAATGGCGGCTCCTGGCCGTCGCCACCGAAATCGCCGGCGGCTCGACTTCGCGCACGATATCCGCGGCGGTGGCGGCGGCGACGGCCGGCGGTGGGCAGGTCGTGGGAATATGGAAGGCGTTTTTTTCGAGATAGGCGATCGGCGGCGAGCACGGCGCGAACTCGAGACCCGCGCTGAGGCCCAAGCCCAGGATCGCCAACAAAACGATCAAACGGACCGCGGTTCTGCGCATCATTTCGTCTCCATGGCGGAAAGCGGCGTTTCCGGCGTCAGCGCGCCCGAAAACAGGCCCTTCAAAATGGCGATGGCGTAGCTGGCCTCGCGCTCCCGATCAAAATTCTCCTCGACCGCCAGCCGCTTGAACAGGCCGGCGACGAGGGTGAACATCGTCCGGGCGACGAAATCCGGTTGCAAATTCGCCGCGGCGCCGCCCTTCGACTTCGCGGCGCTGAGCAGCGCGCTCAAGCCGTCGAGCGCCGCCGCGTCGAAAGTGCGCGTGATCTCCGCCACCCGCGGATTGCGCCCCGCCTCGGCCCAGATCTCGCAGATCAGCCGGGCCTTTTCGCGCGGCGCATGCACCACGTGCTCGTTCAAGACGGCGGCCAGGGCGTCGACCAGGTCCGAGCGGCTCACCAGCGCCAGGAAATTCGCGGCGCGCTCGTTGTGATCGTGAAGGCAAAGCCCTTCGACCAGGGCCTCCTTGGATGCGAAATAGCGATACAAATTGCCCGCGCTCATTCCGGCTTCCTCCGCCACGTGTTGCATGGTGGCGGCGTGAAAGCCCTGACGCACGAAGGCGCGCTGGGCGGCCTCCACGATGCGGGTGATGCGCTCGGAATCGCCTCGCGACTTCGCGGCGGGGTCGG
>Ga0302319_10007538_pt1 | contig 21411 bp, 20 predicted proteins | sample Bog_T0_2_FD_203319 | JGI IMG/M metagenome (GOLD analysis project Ga0302319, IMG submission 203319) | Peat permafrost microbial communities from Stordalen Mire near Abisko, Sweden - Bog_T0_2 | ecosystem: Environmental > Terrestrial > Soil > Wetlands > Peat | place: Sweden: Abisko, Stordalen Mire... | reverse complement strand
GAGTGGCAGCAGCCACAACGACCCCACCGGGCGCCCGTCGGTGGGACGGGCCAGGGCTGCGGTCGACGGATGCTCCCGGGTGTCGGCGACGACGACGGGGTCGGCCCGGGACCCCGGCAGGCGTCCGGTGGCCGCGGTGTCCTCCCGGGCCGTGGCGGCCAGGGCCACCACGGCCTGCGCGAGGCCCGGGGACGTCCCGGGTAGTTGCTCCCGCCGGCCGTCGAGCACGACGGTGCACCGGGCCTCGGCGTACCGTTCGTCGATCTCGTGGCACAGCCCGGCCAGGATCTCGCCGAGCGGATCGCTGCGCACGATCTGGCGGAGGATGGCCTGGTGGCGGGCCAGCTGGGCCTGCGCCTCGCGCCGTCGGTCCTCGTCGCGGCGCCGCTCGGTGATGTCCTGGCCGAACCCGATGATCCGCTCCAGCGCACCGTCGGCACCGAGCGTGGCCTCGGCGCGGGCGTGGAGCACCCTGATCTCCCCGTCGGGTCTGACGATCCGGCTCTCGTACTCGAACGGCTCACCGGCTTCGAGGCCCTGGACGATCGCCGTCTCGGTCTGGACGCGGTCGTCGGGGTGCCAGACCGATGAGATGAACCGGTCCACGTCGATCGGCCCGTCGGCGGGGTCGATCCCGAAGATCCGGTACATCTCGGCCGACCAGGTCACCGTCTGGCTGCCGGCGCTCCATACCCACGAACCCAGGTGGGCCAACCGCTCGCCGTCGGCCAGGCGGGCCTCGCTGGCTCGTAGCTCCTCCACCAGGTCCGCGGTGCCGTCCCCCATGCCTGCCCCCTGCATTGCGCCAAGTCTCTGCCGTACGGGGTCCACTGTCCAGCGTGTTTCCCCGGTGACGACCGGTCCGTCGCAGCGGCGCCGTGGCCCGCCGCACGGGTGCGGCGCCGGACGGCGTGGTCCGGGCTGCGAAGATGACCTGATGGAGGCGTGGCATTCCCGACGGGCGTGGCAGCTGCTCGAGGCCTTCAATGCCGTGACCTATTTCTCGCCGGAGTGCCGTGAGGGCCCCGAACGTCTCGGACTCCGGGGGTTCTGGATGGGCTACTTCTCCGGCCGGGCCGCGCCGATGGGAGCGGCCCCACCGGCCCTGGTCGAGGCCACGTTCTACAACTTCCATCCGGCCATGGTGCGCCGGGCGCTCCCCAACGCCTGGGCCCGGGCGGCCCCCGAGGACGTGGTGGCGGTCCGCAGCGCCGGGGCCGCGGCCGCCCTGCGGCGGTTGGCACCGGACGTCGAGGAGGCGGCGTCCCGCCTCCTCCCGGTCCTCCGCCGGGTGATCGAGCACGGGAGCGTGGCCGGTCGACCGCTGTTCGCCGCCAACCGGGAGGTGACCACCACCGGTGCCGTCGAGGGTCTGTGGCAGGCGGCCACCACCCTCCGCGAGCACCGGGGAGACGGCCACGTCGCCGTGCTCACCGGCGCCGACCTCGACGGCTGCGAGGTCCACGTCCTGTTCTCGGCCACCGAGCACGTGCCACCCCACGTGCTGCAGGACGCCCGGGGATGGTCGACGTCCGAGTGGGCCGGTGCGGTCGACCGTCTACGGAGCCGGGGCCTCCTGGAGCCGGGCGGGGCGCCCACGCCGGCGGGCCGCCGGCTGCATCGCGACATCGAGCGGCGGACGGACGACCTGGCGCTCGCGCCCTACCGGGTCCTCGACGAGGACGAGTTCGGGGACATGGTGGCCCTCCTCGGTACCGTGGCCCGGGACGTCCACCTCTCGGGAGAGATCCCCTTCCCCAACCCGATCGGACTTCCCGAGCCCGACGGGCGGTGGTAGTCGCCGCGCACCCCGGTCCCCGGTCGACCCGGACCCGGCCCGCCGGGTGTCGGATGGTCCGGCCGGCGGGGCCGGAGGGAGCCAGGTCCAGAAGTTGGCCAGGACCGCCAGCATGAAGACGATCTGGGCCCAGGTGAGATAACCCTGCGGGGTCCCCGTCCACCACAGGGCGCCCAGCGCAGCCAGGACACCGGCGCCCAGGCTCGTGACCCCGGCCGCCGGTGTCCCGGAGGTGTCGAGCCCCAGTCGTCGCGGGCACAACGTGGCCCCGGCGCCCAGCAGCAGGGCCAGAGTGAAGAGCGTGCTGCCGACCACCATGTGCGCCGTACTGGCCAGGGGGCTCCACGAATGCGGGACGGCCACCAGACCCGCCAACACGGCGAGGGTCCGCAGCCACCGGCGCAGCACCGGCTGGCGGACCGGGCCGGAGGTGGCCCACAGGCCCACCGCCACGCTGGCCATGGCGACCGTCACGGGGACGAGCGTCGACAACTGTCCCTGGTAGAAGCACAGGCCGTCGTCGAGGTCGAGGCCGCGCGGGACGAGCAGTCCGCACGTGCCCACGCCCAGCCCGAAGCCGGTGGCCGCCAGGAGGAGCCCCCGCCGGGCGGAGGCGACGGCGGTCACCGTCCCGGCGGTCATCGGCCCCGACCCGTGGCACTCAGCCCGGCCGGCACCCCGGGGGAGACCGGCGGCCGTCGTCGGGCCAACCACGCCGGGTACCCGCCGAGGGCGGTCCGGGCGGCGGAGGTCGGGGCCAGATCAGCGGCCCCGAAGCGGGCCGGCTCGACTTCCGGCTCGAACGTGCCGAAGAGGCGGTCCCAGATGATCAGCGAGCTGCCGAAGTTCCGGTCCAGGTAGTGCGGGTTGGTGCCGTGGTGCACCCGGTGGTTCGACGGCGTCACGAACCACCGGTCGAGCGCGGGGATCCTCCCGACGATCTGGGTGTGGCTGAGGCCACCGATGGCCAGGGCCAGGGCGGTCATGGGCGCGTAGACGCGGAGCGGGACGCCGACCAACGGGGCCCACAGCACCAGCATGGGCTGGTACAGGGCCTCGACCGGTGAGAGGCGGACGGCGGAGACGAAGCTCAGGTCCTCGGCCGAGTGGTGCACCACATGGGCCGCCCACAGGACGGGCACCTTGTGGGTGGCCACGTGCACGCCGTAGTTCACAGCGTCGTCGACCACGAAGAAGCCGATCCAGACCAGCGGATCGGCCGCCGACAGGTGCCAGACGGCGGCACCGGCCAGGATGGTGCCGGCCACGGCGACGAAGGCGATCTCGCCGGCCAGGCCGATGGCGTAACTGAGCAGGCCGACGGTGAGCGAGATCCGACCCTCGCGGCGGTCGAGCGGAACCCCGCGGTGCCGGCGGACCGCGGCCTCGCAGGCCATGAAGGCCACGGCGAAGGCGACGAGGAGCTCGTAGGAGGGGTTCACGGGCACCCCGGGGCGGGACGCCGGACGGACCGCTTCGTGTCGGTTTGCGGGGGTTCGGTGGCCATGTCCCCAACGATGACGGGACGGGGCCACGCGAACTATCGGGGGTTCCCCTCAATTCGGCGTGGGGTGCCCCGGAGTCCCGTCGGGAGGCGGGGTGACCGGGCCGACCGGGCCGATCCGGCCGATCCGGCCGACCCGGTGGTCCGACCCTGTCCGCCGTCGCTCCCGGACGGTGGGCATCCTCGTGGACGCGGTGGGTCCTCGGCGTTGTCAGGCCAGGGCCGACACATGGGCCGTGAACGGGTCCATCAGGAAGTTCGTGCCTTCCTGCCGTTCGTCGACGTCGTACCCACCGGGTAGGAAGAAGGCGTCCCCGGTGGTGCGCAGCTCGGTTCCCCCCGGTGTGTCCCCGAGCTCGACACCGGCCAGGGACACCGAGAAGTGCTCCCCGTCGACGTGCATGTCGAAGGCGTAGATCAGGCGCACCCGGGGTTCGGTCAGGTGGAACCGGGCCGTGACGATGGTCTCGATGCCGCTCACGAACCTGCCGCGGGCCACCTCACGACCTCCGACCTGGAGATCCATGCTCCGCCCGATCCCCGTCCACGCCGGACCGGCGAACCACTTCCGTCGGCGCTCGAGCGCCGTCCATGCCTCATCGACCGTCGCCCGGGGTGCACCGATCAGGCGCGTGGCTTCGACGGTTCCGTGCGTCATGGATCGTTGTGGGCTCATGGTCGTGCTCCTCCGGTCCGGTGGACGCCCTCGACGTAATTCGAGGAGCGGTCGAGCTGGTCCCCGACGGCGTCGTGCCTCCGCGACAGCCAGCGCCCGGCCTCGTCGAGACGTTCCGTCCCGACCCGACAGGTGCGGATCCTGCCGGACGTCGCGGTCGAGACGAGCCCGCTGTCCTCGGGCATCTTCAGGTGCTTGAGGAACGTCGGGAGCCCGATCGGGTACGGCACGGCCAGCTCGGTGACCGAGAGGGCACCGCGTGTGGTGAGCACGTCGATGACGGCGCGACGGGTCGGATCGGCGAGCGCGTGGAACGTACGATCGAGCCCGTCCACATGGTGTGCCATCCAGCGAACCATGGGCGAATCGGCGTCGGGTCGGAGGATGCCGGCGCATCGCCCAGGCACCAGGTGGGCTTCGGCGCACCGCTTGGCGACGTCGGCCGTGGAGGTGGCCCTGTCGGCGTGTCTGCCCGACCGGTGGTCGGTGGTGTGGGGTCAGACAGCGGTGCCGGGCACCAGAGCCTTGACGGCCGACCGGTGGACCTCGAGGATCCCGTCGACCATCGCCGTTCCCTGGGTGGCTTCGTACCAGCTCACGAGGAGGAGCGGTAGCACGACGAGTCGCGCCACCGACGGAAGGAAGGCGAGCACGATCCCCAGCACGCCGAATCCGACGGCGCCGACGATGTAGACGACCCACCAGTGCAAGGCCTTGGTCCGCACCGGGTGGCCGAGGGGGACCATCCCGGTGACCATGCGGTAGGGGAACCAGAAGTTCACGATGGGGATGAGCCAGCCGAGGATCGCCCAGTAGTTGTCGAGGGTCATGGGCATGTGCAGGTTCCTGGCCAACGACGCGGACTTGAACATCCAGATCATCAACCCGATCTCCGCGCCGAGGGCGATCAGGCCGAACAGGTCGAGGAGGAGGATCCCCCCCAGGCCGCCGCCGAACGGGGTCGACGGCGGATTGTTGGGGTTCTGGATGGAGTTCTGCACAGAGCGGAAGAACGAGTGGAAGATGAAGGAGTAGAGGAACGCCACGATCGGCCCGGAGAGTGCGAGTACCCAGATGCCGACCTTGGCCCAGGGAACGAAACGGCGCACACCGTCGAGGTCGTCGGTCGGGGACGGCCCGGGAGGTCCGCTCGGCTGCGTGTACTGCGTGTACAGCGTCCACTGTCGGCCGTCGAACCACCGCAGGAGGCCGGGCTGTGCCGGGTCGGGGTACCAGCCTCCCGGGGTCGGCGGCAGGGAGCCTTGGAAGCCTGGTCCCTGAGGTTGTCCTTGGGGGAACCCTGGGGCTCCCCCGGGTGGAGGTCCGTCGGCCATGAGGTCCAGTGTGCACGATCCCGGGCCTCCGGGCGTGCCACCGCCCGGTCCGAGCCGAGCGGCCCGCCGGTCGTGGAGCGGCCGGCCCGGACGGTGGCGCGGTATGGGACACTCTCCCCGTGGGCATCACCCTGGCCGGACCGCTTCGACGGGTGACGGACCTCGGAACCGTGACGGTGCGTGCCCCGTTGCAGGTACTCGGGGCGCTGGCCGAACCCGTCCGCGCCGATCTCGGCCGCGACGTGCGACGCGCCCTCGGTGTCGCCGCCGAGCCCGCACCGCCGGCCACCGACCCGGAGACCTCGTTCCTGCCGCCGGGCGGCGTGGCCCGTCGGGTGCACGCCGACCTGCCGTCCATGGTCTACGGCGGGCTGAGCGCCCTGCTCCTCCAGTCGCTCCACCCACTGGCCATGGCCGGGGTGGCCGACCACTCGAACTACGCGGTGGACCCCGAGGGCAGGCTCCGGCGGACCGCCGAGTTCGTGGGGACGACCACCTACGGGACGGTCGACGAAGCCCGACGGGCCATCGCCCGGGTGCGGCGGGTGCACCGTCGGGTCCGGGGTACCGCACCCGACGGCCGCGCCTACTCCGCCGACGACCCCGACCTGGTGACCTGGGTCCATGTCGCCGAGGTGTCGAGCTTCCTCCACTCGGCGCAGCGGTTCGGTCCCCACCGGTTCACCCCGGCGGAGTGCGACGCCTATTACCTCGAGGTGTCGGTCCTGGCCCGCGAGCTCGGCGCCGGACCGGTGCCGACCAGCGTGGAGGAGGTGAAGGCCTACTTCCGTCGGATGCGGCCCGGGCTCGGTGCCGGTCCCCAGGCTCTCGCCGCCCGGGACTTCCTGCTGCGGGGCGCGGCCCGCCGGCCCGAGGAACGGCTCCTCTACGCCGTGGTCATCGGCGCCGCGGTGAGCCTGCTGCCCCGCTGGGCCCGTTCGGAGCTGGGCATCCCCCATCCGCCGCTGGTCGACGCCGCCGCCGCCGTCCCGGCCGCCCGGATGATGGCCGCCGGGCTGCGGTGGGCGGCCGTGCCGGCGACGGCCGTGGCGGTTCCCGTTCCGCACTGACGCGGCGCGGTCTCCCGTGGCGGGGATCCGGTCCCTGGTCCGGCCCACCGTCCGAGGACGAGCCGCCGGCGCGACCGGTCGGGCCACGGGTATTCGGCCGTCGATGCCGGGCGGACGACCGTGATCGGACCGGTGCGTCCGGCTGGGAGGAGTCGTGGGGCCCTCCCGTGCATACCCCACGTCAGGAGGATGTCCGGTTCGGCAGCCCGTCCGGTGACCACCGGTTGCCGGGATCGGCCACCGGATTCCGGGATTCCGTGGTCCGGCCGTCGTCCGCCCGGTGCCGGAGGTCAGGACCGGGTGGCGGGCCCGGTTCCGCCCTTCCGGGCCGGGGCGGCGAACAGCCGGGCCGTCCCGGCCAGTCGGCCCTCGAAGTCGTGCTCGGTGTCGAGCAGCTCGGCCGCCCAGGCCATCACGATGACCAGGCGGAGCAGATCGGTCCGCCCGGCCGCCCGGGCGGCGTCGTAGGCGGTCCGCAGGACGTCGTCCAGGGTAGGGTCGTGGGCGTCGGGCGGGCCCGGGTCGGGGCCCGACCCGTCGAGGGAGGCGGCGAAGGTGCCGTACCAGTGGAGGCTCGAGGCGTAGGCGTCCCGGAGGACGGCCCCGGCCACGGCCACCGGCTCGACGCCTCCGTCGGCGGGGGTGGCGGCCAGATCGGGGAGCGAGCCCAGGGTGAAGGCGGCCAGGCGGATGCGGTTGGCCCCGGTCACCAGGGCGGCCACCGGCTCCACCGGGACCGTCTTGGTGCCGCGCTCGGAGAGGAACTGGCGGTAGGCGTCGTCCAGGCGGTGGTAGGCGTCGTCCGAGGCCCGGTGGGAGGGATCCAGGTCGACCGGGTGGCCGGGCGTGGTGAGATGGGCCACGGCGTCGGAGAGGTAGGCGGCGTTGGCGACGAAGGCCTCGGCCACGGCCCGGCGCAGGGCGGCCGTCGCTCCCCGGGGCCAGAACAGCAGGCCGACCACCAGGCTGGCGGCGCAGCCCAGCAGGACGTCCTCGATCCGGGTGAGGCCCACCTTCCAGCCGGTGGGCTGGAGGATGTTGAAGACCACCACCACGGTGACCGTGAAGCCGGCCTGGCCGGCGGTGAACGAGATCATGGCCGGAGCCACCCCGGAGAGGAAGACGGCGAAGGGCAGCACCACCCACAGGTAGGGAGTGTGGCCCCCGATGGCCACCATGACGGCCACCCCGGCCACGAACCCGATCACGGTGCCGAGCAGGGCCCGGGCGGCCGTGGCGCCGGTGGCCAGGGCGTTGGTCCGGAGCACCGAGAGGGTGCCGAGCACCACCCAGAAGCCGTGTTCCACATCGGTGACCTCCACCACGGCGACGGCCAGGGCCAGACCCATGGCGGCCCGGAGGGAATTGCGGAACCACACCGACCGGGCCGTCAGGTGGGAGGTCAGGCGGCCGAGGGCCAGGCGGGGCGGGGGCTCCTCCACCGGGCCGACCCGACGTCCAACAGCCGGTGGACGGCCCGAAGCCTCCAGGGCGGCGTCCGTGACGATCTCGGTGGCGATCCCGAGGACCCGGGCCCGGAAGCTGGTGTCGAGGGGGTCGTCGCTGCCCGGCTCTCCCGGTCGGTCGATCCGGTCGGGTGCGGCCAGGCCGGCCAGCTCATCTGTCAGCTCGGCGGCCACCCGGCGGTCGACGTCCTCGGCCGCCCGGCGGACCTGGTCGGCGGCGGCCCCGTCGTCCTCGTCGTACCCGTCGTCGCTGATCAGGCGGGCGCTGGCGTCCAGGGCGGCGGCTGAGGCCCGGAGCAGGCCCCGGATGGCGCCGGGGTCCCGGGCCGCCGCCGGGTCGCCCACCAGTACGGCGTTTCCGGCGGCCCAGGTGACCCGGCTCACCAGGCGGGTGAGGGACACGGCGGTTCCGACGGCGCTCACCGGCGGGTAGGGGGTGGCGTGGAAGGTCGAGCGGAGCGCGTCGAGGTCCCGGTCCATCCGTTCGGACTCGGTGGTCGCATCCCTGCCGTCCGCTCGTGCCTCGGCCACCCTGGCCACCGACCCGACGGCTGCCGAGGCGAGCCGCCGGAGGTCGTTCCGCCACCGGGGGGGCCAGACGACGAGGCAAGCCGGTACCGAGAGGGCGGCGGCGATGGCCCACCCGCCGAGCCGGGGCCCGATGGCCGAGGGAGGGACCACCACGGCCACGGGGAGGACGAAGGTGAGGAGGGCCGAGGTCGACGCCGCGGCGATCCGGGGCGAGAGGATCCCCACGAAGAGCACCACGAACCCGACCACGCCCATGGTGGCCACGGCCACCCAGCGGTAGGGGGAGACGGCGGTGCCCAGGGCGATGAGGGCCGATCCGACAACGACGAGGACGCCGTAGGAGCGCAGTCGGGTCCGGAACGTCCCCCGGAAGTCGACGAACAGGCAGAGGGCGAAGGCCCCGAACACGGCGAACAGGGCCACCTGCTGGTCGGGGAAGAGGGCGAAGCCCAGTCCGAAGGCGGCCGGGATGACCACGGCGGACCGGACGGAGCGCTTGATGGTGAGGAGGCCGGGGTCGTGGCGGTGGAGCCAGCCGGGAGCGGCCGGTGGTGGAGTCGCCTCGGTGGTGTGGGAAGGTGTCGGTGCCATCTGTGGAGTGCGGGTCGGACCGGGACGCCCATCGCCACGGACCGCGAGCGGAACGGACGCCCCGGAGGACGTTCGCTCGCCGGTTCGATGGTAGGCGGACCAGGGGCACTTGCCGGGTACTCCCGGTGTGCAGGCGGCAGGCCCGCACGTTCCGCCACCCGAGTCGCGGTGCTCCGTCGACCTCTACTGCGAGGCGCAGCAATTGCCGCGACCGCCGAGGCGCGTCACCGTTCCGGGAGGACCCACATGAAGACGCCGCTCCGGACAGTGGTGGCCCTGACGGCGGCGCTCGGGACGGGGACCGTCCTCCAGGCGCCGGCTCCGGGGGCGGGAGCGGAGACGGGGACGGTCACCCAATTCACCGCCGGGTTCACCCCCCCGGGGGGACCCGGGCCCGACGGCAACCCGAGGATCGCCGGCGGGCAGATCGACCAGATCGGCCGCATGGAGGACGATCCCCAACCCCTGGTCCTGGGCCTCACGATGTCCTCCCCGGGGCTCGCCACCGTGCAGTCGGGGCCACCACCACGACCGATCTCACCGTCACCAACGGCGGGCAGCCCGCCTTCGACGGGACCGCGGCAGCCCCCCGTGCGTCGGTGGTCGACGACCTCTTGGCCGGGGAGCCTTTCGTGGCCACCCTCCTGGCGTCGACCCGGCTCACCGTGTGGCCGAGCGGGGCCGCGCCCCAGCCGTCCGACCTCACCTCGGTGGCCGGGGCGGTGGTGTCGAACCTGGTGGTGGCGACCCTCGGTCCGGGGAGCACCGTCGAGCTGCAGAGCTCCTCGGCGATCATGGGCACCGTGGACGGGGTGGACGGGGTGGACGGGGTGGACGGCTGGTACCGGTCGGCGGGCCCGGCGGCCCGGTCGGCCGCGGCTCGACCGTCCGCCCGGCTCGGGCCCGGTGCGCCGGCCGTTCATTGACGCACGTCAGTGACGCGCGTTAGTGTACTTCCCGATGGGGGCCGTGGTGGACGTCGACCGGGGGGCGGGACCGAGGGTGGGCGACCGCCGCGCCGCGCAACGCGAGGCCACGCGGGCGCGGCTCTTCGAGGAGACGGTGGCGGAATTCCGCCGGCGCGGCTTCGCCGACACCGAGATCGCCGTGGTGGCCGAACGGGTCGGGGTGTCCCGGGGCGCCTTCTACGCGCACTTCAGCGGGAAGGACGCCGTCCTCCGCGAGATGCTCATCGCCGAGGAGCGGCTCATCGCCGAGACCGCCCGTGCGGCGACCGGACCCGGGGCGTCGCTCGGCGCGCTCCTCACCGCCGTCGTCGACACGGTGCTGACCGCGGAACAGCGCCTCGGACGCCGCCTCGTCCGTGACCTGTGCGCCGCTCAATTCCGGCCGGAGTTCGCTCAGCTCCTCGCCGTCAATGACCACCCGCTGGGTCTGATGCTGGTTGAACAGATCGCATCCTGTGCGCCGGAGGTGGATCCAGTGGACGTGACCATGGTGTTCCTGACAGGCCTGTTCGGACTGCTGGCCACTGACGAAGGAACGATGCCCGATCGCCGTCGGCGGCTTGACTTCTTGATCCGACAACTCGCGGGAACGGCTGAACTCCCGGTCCAGCCCGCACAAGGGGGGGAATGATGGAGACGGTCCAGACCGTTGCGGTGCCGCGGCCACCGGTGGTTGCGTCCACGCCGATCGTGGGTCCGGTACGCCCGTTCCTCGGCGACGTCCTGCCGTTCCTCGCGGCCACCCGGGCGAGGTACGGGGACGCCTTCCGGCTCCGGATGTTCCACCTGGAGCTGACCTGCCTCTGCGGGCCGGACGCCATCGCCCTGCTTCAGCGCGACGGCGGCCTGCGCACGAGCACCTCCATGCACGTGCTCAACGAGGAGATGGACAGCCGTCTTCCGAGCATGATCGACGGCCCGAACCGCCAGACCATCCGCAAGGCCCATCACCAATTCATGAACCACAGTCTCGAGTCGACCCGCCGGGACGAGATCCAGGCCTGGCTCGACGACCACACCCGCAGGTGGGCGCCGGGGACCCGGATCGACGTGCTCAGCGAGGCCCAGACGCAGACCGTCGACATCCTGTCTCGCCTCTTGAACGGGGAGCCGTTCCCGTTCAACCGGCGGGAGCTGGCCCTGGTGGTCCACACCATGATCTGGGCCACCTTCGGGCACGCCCCTCGTCTGGTACTCCGCAATCCCGCCTACCGGTCCGCCCAGCGGCGCATGCGGGCCCACCTCCTCGATCTGGTGGCCGCGATCCGCCAGGATCCCGGGCGGGTGGCGTCGACCCTGGTGGGCCACTACCTCGACTTCCCGCCGCCCCCGGAGCTGGGCGAGTGGACGGACCGGGACCTGGTCTCCGTCCCCTACGGCGCCTACCTGGCCGGCTTCGACACGGTGGCGTCGGCCGCCTCGTTCCTCCTCTACCGCCTGCTGACCAACCCCGGTGCGTTGGCCCGGGTCCGGGAGGAGCACGGTGCGCTCTCCGATGACTCCTCGGGTCCGGTGGACCCGGCGGCGCAGAAGTACCTGCGGGCCGCATTTCTCGAGACGGTCCGGCTGAACCCACCGGGATCAGCGGTGCTCCGCTACGCCAATGACGACTTCGAGTTCGCGGGCTGCTCGATCCGCAAGGACGAGGAGCTCCTCGTGGTGATCGCCAGCGACCATCTCGACGAGCGGTACTTCCCCGATCCGACGACCTTCGAGCCCACCCGGTTCCTCGGCGAAGGGGCCGCCGAGCTGAAGCGCCACGTGCTCCCGTTCGGCAGCGGGATCCACCGGTGCACCGGCGCGGCGCTGGGCGAGCTGATCGCCGTGGAGATGGTGTCGAACTGGGTCAACCGGTTCGACCTCCGGGTCGAGCCGGGGTGGCGGGGAGTGCGTGCCACGGCGAGGCCGTACACGCAGCCGAGCGGGTTGCGAGTGCGGGTGGTGGGGCGGCGAATCGGCAACCCTCCGTTGTGGAACGAGGTGCCTAGCCGAGTTGGGAACCGGCCGGCATCGGTGGATTGAGGGGTGATCCCATGACTGGCGGACGGGTGGTCCCATGACGGTGGCGGAAATCGCCATCAGGTGGTCCTGGTACCGCCGGTTCACAATGCACGTCCATCCGCTCCGGCGAAAGCCTGGCCGACATCGGCGTGGTGCCTTCGATCGGGACCGTCGGGGACTCGTTCGATAACGCCCTCGCCGAGGCGGTCAACGCCCTCACCAAGACCGAGCTCATCCGAGGCCCCGGGCAGGGCCCCTGGCACACCGTCGAGGACGTTGAGCTCGCCATCCTCGGGTGGGTCCACTGGCGCAACAACGAACGGCTGCACGGCGATCTCGACGACGGGCCGCCGGTCGAGTTCGAGGCGGCCTGCGCTGCCCAACAGACCGACCAGGAGCTGGTTGGAATTCATATACCCGAGCCACCATCAGACCCAGGGCGAATCAGAAGGCATACGGCCGTCGGAATGTCTCCGAGAGTGGGAACGCCATGTTGAAGGGCCAGTTCATCAACATCGACGCGAAGTACTTCGAGGTCCTAGGAATGGCTAAGGTCAGCATCATGCTGGCGTTCGGATTCGCCGGGTACAACGCCGAGGTGACCCGCAGGGAGGAGGTGCGGGCCATGTGGGTCGCGAAGCTGGGGGTCCGAGCAGCCGAGCGGGCAGCGGCCGGTCTGGCGCCGAAGCGGGCGAACAAGGGAAGTCGCCAGGGGACTCGGGTCGGTGCCGTCAAGCGGTACCGGGACAAGAAGGAGCGCCTGGTGGTCAGTAAGACCGAAGAGAAGCGGAGGGCTGCTCAGCGCAAGGCGCACGCGATTCGTCCGGTCTCGCCGCCGCCGGAGACCCGGGCGCAGCGTGCCCCCAATACCCAGAGGGCGATGGGAAGGCAGCGAGGTATGACTGCCGCCAAGGTACCGCCTGACGACTAATTCGTTCCTGGAACCGATGCTTCGCGTGAACCTGGCCTTCGGGCCAGGTTCGTCGCGTCCGGGCAAAGGTTAGATCTGGTTGAGGCGGTGGTGATCAGCCATTCTCGGAAGAAATGCCTGATCGGGACCTAGAATTTTCCCACCGGCAACGCCGAAGTCCTGCCAGTGGCGGGTCTAACTCGGCTTTCGCGCTGCGCCAGCGCGAGCTTTCGCGTGGGTCCCGTGGAGCGGGCGACGGGAATCGAACCCGCGTTCTCAGCTTGGGAAGCGATCCGAAGCCTTCCAGTGGGTAGGCCACTTCGGGAGAACATCCAGTTCAGCGACCGATTCGGTGTCCGCCGGTTACCGTGATGAGCCACCAAGTTCCGGGAATCTGTGGTCTGTCTGTGGTCCGACCGGGGTCAGGCTGAACGTCCCCATCGTGGTTGAATCGGTCGTCGCCATGGAGAACCCGGCATCCCTCCGGCGTGATGCACACTTGGTGGATGCGCGTCCTCCATGCAGCTTGGCTCACATCGAGCGCCCGTCTTGCCCTCTGGGCCGAGGACGACGGCCGGCCGCGAACGGCACCACCGCGCCGGGGCAGGCCACCGAAGCAACCGCGACCGGTGGCGCACCCCTTCGCCCTGGAGGCCGACGGCATTCGCCTCGCCGTCGGCGAGATCGGGGGAGCCGCCGCGGATGACCTCGTGGTCAAGGCGGACGAGATCGACCTCCGCCTCCTCCTTCCCGACATCGCGGGTGGCCCGATGGGATCTCCATGGCTGGAGGACCGGTCCCCGTCCACGGTTGCCGCTTCCACTACCCGATCATCGACCACGGAGCGAATCTGGACGGCACCGGGGATCGCTCTCGAGCCTTCCGACGCGGCGCGCCTCGTCATGGGGCTCTCCGTCGCGTGTCCCGCTGGCGCCCCGGCCGTCGGGCAGGCGGAGATCGCCCTGGCATCAGATCTACGGTTGGCCGAGCGTGCCGCCCAGATGGTCCTGGAACTGATCACACGCGGCCGGATCGCCCCGACCCTGGAGGCCCATCCCGATGGATGGGCAGCCCGTTGGCGCCCGGTACTCGACAGGCACGACGCAGGGCGGATCAGGGCCCTCGCGTGGAGCGTCCCGCTGTCATTCATAGCCGCGGGCACGGAGGGTGGGAAGGGCGAAGGTGCCCAGTCCGATCAGATCCGGGAAGGACCGGACGAGGTACTCCGGTCGTACATGTGGAGTGTCACCGACGGTCTCGCCCGCCGGTTCATCGCTGACGGACCGCCCGCCAAGCCGAACCGTACTCGGGGGCGCCGCCCATCGATTCCGAGTGTCGTTGGCCCGTGGTTGACGGCCCTCGTTTCACCGGACGGCGCGGTCGAAGCCGACGGAGACGGTCTCGCCCGGCTCTCGGAGGCCCTTGACGAATGGCACGACACGGAGAACTCGGAGGCGGACGCGTTGCGCACCTGCTTCCGGATAGTTCCGCCGAGCGAGGAGGCCGGCGAAGGATCCATAGACGCCGAGGACCTTCCCGGAGGTCAGGTCCGCCGTCCGGAGTGGGCCGCTCCCGCACTCGCGTGGCGGATCGAGTTCGCGCTGCAGGCGGTCGACGACCCGAGCCTGTTCGTCCCTGCCGAGGCGGTGTGGTCGGACGGTCCCGAGCTCGCGGCCCTTGAACGCTATGCGCCGCATCCCGACGAACAGCTCCTCCGGGGTCTGGGTCGAGCGGCCCGGCTCGTTCCCTCGCTGAGCTCGGTCTTGGCGTCCGCCACACCCAGTGTGCAGGAGACGGGTTCCGCCGGCGTTCTCGAGTTCCTGCGCGAAGGTGCGCCGATCCTCGAGCAGGCCGGCTTCGGGGTGCTCGCACCACCCTGGTGGCGTTCGTCGGGCGCACGGCTGAGCCTCCGGCTCAGGGCGCGCACCAAGTCGAAGGGCGGGGCGAGTACGGCGATCGGGCTTGACGGCATCTGTGACGTCCGCTGGGAGGCGGCACTCGGCGACGACCGGCTGGGAATCGGTGAACTCCGGGAGCTGGCACGCCTCAAGCAACCGCTGGTGAGGGTCCGAGGCCAATGGGTCGAGTTGCGCGAGGAGGACATCGCCGCGGCGATCGCCGCCGTGGGGAGGAAGGGAGCGGGCGCCGACACGATGTCCGCCGGGGAGGTCCTGCGCACGGCGATCGGGATCGCACCGACGACCGGAGACCTCCCCGTCTCCGGGGTGGAGGCGGACGGATGGCTCGGTGACCTGCTCGCCGGCGCCGAGGACCGTCACCTGGAGCCACGTCCCACCCCCGACGGCTTCGTCGGGCAGCTCCGGCCGTACCAGGAGCGCGGGTTCGCGTGGTTGGATTTCCTCGGTGAGCTCGGTCTCGGGGCCTGCCTCGCCGACGACATGGGCCTCGGGAAGACGGCCCAGCTCCTCGCCCTCTTGGTCGACGAGCGCAATCGGAACGGCACTGCTGCAGTCCGTCAGGGTCGCAAGTCGACGGGAAGGAGATCTCAGTCTGCGGTACCCCCCGCACCAGGGCCCACGCTCGTCGTCTGTCCGATGTCGCTCGTCGGCAACTGGCAACGCGAGGCCGCCCGCTTCGCACCCGGGCTATCCGTGTACGTCCACCACGGACCGGAGCGGGCCACCGGCAAGCTGTTCACCCGGGGTGCTGCGAAGGCAGACATCGTCCTCACGACGTACGGTCTCGCGGCACGCGACGAGAAGCTCCTGGCGACCGTGCCGTGGCGTCGTATGGTCCTCGACGAGGCGCAACAGATCAAGAACAGCGCAGCCCGGACGACCCAGAGCGTGCGGGCGGTCCCGGCCGAGCGACGGATCGCCATGACCGGTACACCGGTGGAGAACCGCCTGTCCGAGCTCTGGTCGATCATGCAGTTCCTGAACCCGGGCATGCTGGGCTCCGAGAAGGGATTCCGCGAGCGGTTCGCCACCCCGATCGAGCGGGACGGCGACGATGAGGCTGCGGAGCGCCTCCGGCGGATCACCGCACCGTTCGTGCTGCGCCGACTGAAGACGGACCGTTCGGTCATCGCCGACCTGCCCGACAAGCTCGAGATGAAGGAGTTCTGCACGCTGACCCGCGAGCAGGCGAGCCTCTATCAGGCCGTCGTCGACGACATGCTCGCCAGGATCGAGGAGGCGGACGGCATGGAACGCCGCGGCCTGGTCCTCGCCACGATGGTGAAGTTGAAGCAGGTGTGCAACCATCCGGCGCACTTCCTGGGCGACGGCTCCACGCTCCCGGGGCGGTCGGGAAAATTGACCCGACTCGTCGAGGTCCTGGAAGAGGCGGTGGAGGAGGGTGACCGCGCGCTCGTGTTCACCCAGTTCACCGAGATGGGCACGATGCTCGAACGTCACCTCCGGCGTCACCTGGGTTGCGATGTGCTGTGGCTCCATGGAGGGGTCCCGAAGAAGAAACGCGATGCGATGGTCGAGACGTTCCAGACCGACGGTGGCCCACCGGTGTTCCTGCTGTCGTTGAAGGCGGGCGGCACTGGCCTGAACCTGACGGCCGCGACCCACGTCGTCCACTTCGACCGCTGGTGGAACCCTGCCGTGGAGAACCAGGCCACCGACCGGGCCTTCCGGATAGGCCAGAAGCGCAATGTCCAGGTCCGGAAATTCATCTGCGGCGGTACGCTCGAGGAGCGCATCGACGAGATGATCGAGCGGAAACGCGAGCTCGCCGAGCGCATCGTCGGAAGTGGAGAGGGCTGGATCACGGAGATGTCGACCGCCCAGCTCCGGGAGGTCATCGCCCTCTCGGCCGACGCCGTGGGGGAGGACTGATGCCGGCCCGTCGACCCGGGCGGCGCAGTGAGGGATGGTGGCCGCCTCCGTCCGTACCGATCGCCGTGGAGGGAGGCCTCCAGGCGAGGAGTCAACGCGGGAGGATCGGTGATACCTGGTGGTCACAGCGGTTCCTCGCCGTGCTCGAGTCGTTCGGTCTCGGGAGCCGCCTGCAACGCGGCAAGCGGTATGCACGGGCCGGCCAGGTGCTGTCGATGGACATCGGGCCCGGTCAGGTGACGGCGTCGGTCCAGGGCTCCCGGGCCCGGCCGTACCGGGTCTTCATCGAGACAGGCGTGCTGGACGACACGGAGTGGGACGCGGCCGAACGGGCGATGGCGTCGAGCGCCTCCTTCGTCGCCCCCCTCCTGGCCGGTGACATGCCCGAGGACATCGAGGACGCGTTCTCCGGCGCCTCGGTCACACTCTTTCCCTCAGTGGCCGAAGGTCTCGACACGGCGTGCTCGTGCCCGGACTCGGAGAACCCGTGCAAGCACATCGCCGCCGTCTATTTCCTACTGGCGGAGGCCTTCGATCGCGACCCGTTCCTCATCTTCACCTGGCGCGGCAGGAGCAAGGAAGAGCTGCTCGCCGGCCTGCGAGCGAGACGACGGGGCACGGAGCCGACCGGTGACGAGGAGGCGCCCAGATCAGCGGACGACCACGGCGGACGCGCCGCCCGGCTGTTCGGATGGCCGATGCGGGAGTCGGACGCGGACACGGCGGGTGAGCCGTCGGGACCGGAGGAGCTGTGGGGAAGGCCGGACGAACTGGCGGCGATCGAGATCCGTCCCCGGCTGGCGGTCGCTCCCGATCTGCTCCTTCGTCAACTCGACCCGTCTGCACTCGGAGAAGACGCGGCACGGATCATCGACGGGCTCCGTCCCCTGTACGAGGCGATGACGGCGGGAGCCGCGACCCTGGCGCTGGGGGAACCCGCGTCGTAGGGATGGGCCCCTTGGACCCGGCACGATGAGTCCGTCCGGCACCTCGGGCGCGAAGATGTGTGCGGCCAGCGGGTGTCGCAGATCGCCGACCTGGGAACATCGCGGGTCGTCCCTCCGCCGCGACGTGGGGAGTGCCGGCCTCCCGGTGGTCTGCGGCGGCACGGGGGTCTTCCGTAGATCGTCCGACTCCTCTCGCGATCTCCCCTGGTCACGGTGCCGGCGCGACGGCGGACGTCGATGCATGAAGATTGCAGGCGAACGTCGACATGCTACGATTATCGACATACGTCGTCAGAGTCGACCTGTCGACGAACATCGACAAGGTGAGCCATGCACATCAGTTCGGCACAAGACGTCGCAGCGACCATCCGGGGACGTCGCCAGGAGCTCGGCCTGAGCCAGGGACAACTGGCCGCCACTGCGGGCGTCTCCCGGGACTGGGTCAACCAGATCGAAGCCGGCAAGCCCTCCGCCGAGTTCGGCCTTGTCCTACGGGTCCTCGACGTCCTCGAATTGCGGCTCGACCTCGTTCCGCTGACCCAGCACACCGGACCGGCTGGCGGGCGTCCAGTCGACCTGGACGACCTCTTGGACGACTACCGCCACCGATGACGGACTCGCTGCTCGTCATTCTCGACGACACCGTTGCCGGTGCCGTCGTCCGTCTCCAGGGGGGTCGGCTCCAATTCGACTACGACGACCAGTACCAGTACCAGTACCGGGTCCGGGCTGGGGCGACTCCCTTGTCCCTCTCGATGCCCATCCAGGTCCGGTCGCACGCGGACGGCGTCGTCACCCCGTGGCTCCGGAACCTCCTGCCCGACAGCAGCGCCGTCGTGGAGCGATGGGCGCGTCAGTTCCAGGTCTCGGCATCGTCCCCGTTCTCGCTCCTCGCCACGCAGATCGGCGAGGACTGCGCAGGTGCGGTTCGGTTCGCGCCGTCGGAGGAGATCGACCGGGTGCTGGCACGCTCCGGCGATGTCACATGGCTCACCGAGGACGACGTCGCCCGGCGCCTTCGCGACCTGCGAAATGACGCTACGTCCTGGTTGGGTGAGTCCTTCACGGGCCAGTTCAGCCTGGCCGGGGCCCAGGCGAAGACGGCACTGCTGGTCCAGGATGGTCGGTGGGGCGTCCCGTCCGGATCGATCCCGACCACGCACATCCTCAAGCCCGCAGTTGCCGGATTCGACGATCACGATCTCAACGAGCACCTCTGCCTCGATGCCGCCCGCCGGGTGGGGCTCGTTGCCGTCCGAACCGCCGTCACCCGTTTCGGCGACGAGTCAGCGGTCGTCGTCGAACGCTACGACCGTCTGCGTCGGGGAGAGCAGATCGTTCGGGTCCACCAGGAGGACCTCTGTCAGGCCCTCGGTGTGCCGCCGTCCCGGAAGTACCAGAACGAGGGTGGACCGGGACCGGCGGATATCGCCAAGCTCCTGCGCCGGGCCATGCCGCCCCGCATCGCCGACGTCGCGGTCCAACGTTTCGTCGACGCGCTCGTTTGGAATTGGATCATCGCCGGCACCGACGCCCACGCCAAGAACTACTCCTTGCTCCTCGCTGACGACCAGGTCCGCCTGGCACCCATGTACGACGTCGCCTCAGCGCTGCCGTACGACGTCCACGAACGGAAGCTCATGCTCGCCATGAAGGTCGGTGGGGACTACCGCGTCGTCGCCAGCCGGAACCCTTGGCCCGATGTGGCCCGTGAGTTCGGCCTCGATGGCGACGAACTCGTGACGCGCGTCGTGGAGTTGGCCACGCTCGCCCCTGGGGCGTTCGCCGAAGCGGCCACGGCGGCAGAAGTGGTCGAGCTGCACCGCCCGTTGCCGGCGCGTCTGACCGATCTCGTCGCGGATCGGGCTGAGCGGTGTCTCGGACTGATGGGAGCATCCCGCGCCACTTCCGGGTCGTAGAGGCCAAGTGGCCGGAGGTCACGGTATCGGCGGGCGGATCGGGCCGTCGGGAAACGTCGCAGCACAGGTGGGCCACCAGGGGCCTCGTGTGCACCGTCTCCCCGATGACGGGTCAGGCGCCGACGGACCTCCCTGGCCGCCTTCCGGCCCTCAGGCTGACCCCCACGGGATCCGGGGCGGTCCGGGCACCCGGGGATCCAGCGCGCCCTAGCGGCCGATCCGTGTCGCCGTGACCCCCGCTCACCACCGCAATCGCCGGACGTCACAGCCGATGGGCATACTGGCGACTCGTTTCGATGGAGTTCTGTCGTTGCGAAGGGGTCAGTTCTGTCGTTGACCCCTGGAGCGGACGACGGGAATCGAACCCGCGTGTCCAGCTTGGGAAATCGTCTGTCACTGGGTGACGACCCTGGTCGAAGGCACAAGACCGTGGTCAACGGCAAACACGCGGACCACGAGTGACCGCCAGGCTCCACCCTGTTCCGACGTCTCGTGGTCGATCCGTGGTCTACCGGAGGTCCGCTGTCCAGATCCACCTTGGTGGATCCGAGTGGCAGACGTCAGCGCTCGTAGACCTCGCGCCGATGTGCCATTCGCAGGACCAGCACGAGGAGCTCGCCATCGTGGATCTCGTAGATCACGCGATAGTCGCCGGTTCGGACCCTCCACTCTCCGGCACCGCCTACGAGGCGGGTAGCGGCAGGAGGACGAGGATTTTCCGCGAGCAGTTCGATCACCGCTTGGACACGACGTCTGACGCTGGGGTCGAACTTTCGAAGCTGGCGTGCCGCCGCCGGGGAAAGCGTGACGGAGTACGTCACGTCAGACCGAGGTCGGCCCTGACTTGATCCCAGGGAATTGGCTCTATGCCGGTAGCCTGCATTTCTGCACGTGCCGCTTCGGCGGCTCTGATGTCGGCCATGTCCTCCGCCAGCTCGAGAACGCCCTCGAGGTCATCGGCGTCGATCACCGCGGCGACCCGTTGTCCTCGTCGAGTCAGGAAGACCGGCTCGTGCTCGGTCCGCACCTGGTCGATGATGGCAGCCAGTTGCTTACGTGCCTCGGTGATGTTGATCGACTCGGTCGTACTCATGTACAGAGTGTACAGGAAATCTAGCTGCTGTACAGAGTCATCGATCTTGGGAATCTTCCGTAGTGCATGGGAGGCGTGAACACCAGGCGCAGGACGCGGCCAACGTGGACAGACAGGTACTCGACCGATCGTTCAGCAACCGGGAGGCCGAGTTCGATTGCCGGCATGGACGTCATTGCGGCGCCTCCCCCTGTCGACGGTGCAGACTTACCGGATGCCCGATCAGCGTTCGGCCCACCTTCGCCTGCTGCCCGACGTCGGCGTTCCGGCGAAACCTGTACGACGCTCCAAGCAGACAGCGGTCGCCCCGGAGATCATCGAGATCGTCGCCCGTGCACCGGTGACCCTGCGTTTCGCACGGCTAGCCGAGTTCTACGGAGCCGGTCGGAAACTGACGGCGAAGGGGTACCCGACGCTCGCCGACGCCCGCCAGCTGGTGGAACTGCTCGAACTGACCGACCGGTTCGACGAGCGGTACGGGAACCGGGTGTATCGCACGACGTCGGCCGGGGACCTCCCGGATCTCATGTTCACGGTCCGCTGGGCTCTGAAGGCCGGTGTCGTGCGGAAGGACCGGGGCCGGCTGGTGGCCACGGCGTCGTGGGCGAAGTACGACACGCTCCGCCGTTTCGAACGGTCCAGTGGAGCCCTTCTGGCGTTGGGTCCGCTCGGTATCAGGTTCTCGGACTCGTGGCCGTTCTCCCGACAGCTGGCCGGGCTCGTCGACGAGACGGTGCCCACGCTCCTCGCTGCCCTCGAGCTCGGGCCGGTCGACTTCGAGGACTCCGTGG
>Ga0302319_10007536_pt1 | contig 21413 bp, 19 predicted proteins | sample Bog_T0_2_FD_203319 | JGI IMG/M metagenome (GOLD analysis project Ga0302319, IMG submission 203319) | Peat permafrost microbial communities from Stordalen Mire near Abisko, Sweden - Bog_T0_2 | ecosystem: Environmental > Terrestrial > Soil > Wetlands > Peat | place: Sweden: Abisko, Stordalen Mire... | reverse complement strand
CACCGGGATTTTGGCCTTCAGAATGCCCCCGGTCGCTGTGGAAGGCACGGAAATCGGAAAACCTCCGCCATTCGACCGGATTCTTGAATGAAAATCGAAAGAAGTTGCTCAGTGTTCCCCCCGTTCCGTATTCGTTTTGAACCTGTCCCTTATTGTATCCAAGCACAGGATCCGATCATCAAGGGGGGAAATGCGTTGCACTTCCCCACCCTTGAATATCGGCACCTTGTCGAGGCGGCTTAGCCCCGATTGAGCCCCCGTTAGTTATACAATCTGCTGATGGCGAAGGAGGATGCTCCGGCCATTTTCCACAAAAACACCCCTCTTTTCCTCCGGTCTGAGTGCCGCGTGGTTGACCGCGGCAATGAAGGGTGCCGTGGACGGCCAGGGACCGTAATCCGTGCCGAAGAGGATCCGGTCGGAGCCGAACACCTTGGCAGCCAAGGCGATTCCCCTTGGTCCGCGCCCGCTGGCCCCTGTGTCCAGATAGATCCTGCGGAGCTTCTTCCGCGGATCCGGCAGGCCGGAGCGCTCGGCCGCGAGTTCGATTTGTTCGGACACAAAGGAGATGGAACCGCCGATCATGGTGAGCTGGACGGTGACATCCGGGTAGGGATCAAGGAAATCGGTCAAGGCGAGCGTGATCGCGCCCGTGGCGAGGTGCGCGCTCGTCAGGAGGGTGGCCCGCGCATAGGCGGCGTCGCCTTCCTGGTTCGGGGGAGCCCCGTTTGGCGAGGAATAGTCGGCAAGCCCAAACCATGCGTTTGCGGGCCCCACCTCCGGCTGCTGCCTGGGAACCGTCGCTGCGGCCGGGCCCCGGTGAATGTAAATGTGGCTCCGGTTCTTTTGGGCGACCCGGAATACAGGGGCAAGGGAGCGGGCCGACTCGAGGCTCACAAACGCATCGAGAGGAAGGGTCGCCCCGATCAGCCCGAGATCCTTGTGCGCCCGGTCGAGTTCCTCGGCGGCCCAATCCGGCCGGGCCGTGGGAAGCGTGGCCAGCGCGGAGAAACGATCGGGATGGCTCCGGACCAACTCCGCCAGGCCGTCATTCTGGGACCGCCAGAATGGGCGGGCGTCCTCCGCGGACAGGGACCCGTCGTACGCGGGGCCGACGAACGAGAGGATCTGCCGGCGAATGCCGACGGAGTCCAGGTGGCGGAGGCGCAGGTCGACGTCGAACCAGATGGGATCCTGGGCGCGGGGCGACACGCCGTCCTTGGTCAGCGGGTACCGCTTTCCGTCGGCCCGCGTGACCAGTCCCGGGGCCGTCTTGCGCCTGCCGAGGAGGTCGGCCACCCCCGGGGCGATCCAATGGGTGTGCCAGTCGACGATGGCGCGGCCGCGCGCCTCGGGAGGGGATTCCGGCACCGCCGGATCGGCGGCCTGGCTCCCGGCCGCCCTCAGGGTGGCCGGGACGATTCCGGTGGCAAGCGCCGCGCCGCCGAGGGCCGCGGCGCGCAGGAAGTCGCGTCGTGTATTCATGGGATCAGAGCCGAACGGTGAATCTCAGCTGGATGGACAGGGGCTGAAGCGGAAGATTTCCCGCGAAGTCCCTCTGGCTCGTGAGGTTCTGGAGATCCAGGCTCACCTTCCAATGGGGCCGGTTGTAGTAGAGCGTCAGGTTGCCCTCATACTTTCCGGGCAGGTAGTTGAACGTGCCGGGCCCGGTGTAGTTGTAGATCGACCAGCTGTGCGCGGTTACCGAGGGACTCAGGCCAAACCCCGACTCTAGCTGATAGTTTGCGAACAGGGTGAAGTTCTGGTGCGGAACTTCCGGGATCAGGTAGTCGGCTATGGGCAGTGTCACCCCTGGCTGGAAGACCGTCGCGTTGTCGGCGACGATCGATTCGGTGGCCACGGCGACATTGAGGTAGTTTGCCGAGATGTAGGAGTAGTTGGCCCCGATCGACAGCGCCTTGGTCGGCCGGTACCTGAGGCTCGTCTCGAAGCCGCGGTACAGGGCCCGCCCCAGCACTGCGTTTCCCGATACGGTTGCGATGCTCTGGTCGCGGGTCTGGTGGTAGTAGTCCGCGGTACAGAAGAGGGTGTTCGGGATGATCTCCGTCTTCGCGCCCTCCTCGAACAGCTCGCTCACGCTGTGGTACGCCTTCGCCGACAGGTCGTTGACTCCGGACGCCCATGTCGGTGATCCGGTCGTCATGCCGTTGCGCGCCTGGACGTAATCGTACGTGTCGTAAAACGTCACCCGGGAAACCGGCTTATAGCTCAGGCTCGTCTCCACGCTCGGGATGAGGGCGGAGATGTGGTCCACGACGTCGGCCGCGACGGACGTGGGATCGGTCGGGTCGACCAGCGGGTCGGCAAGCTTGGTGAAGACTCCCGTCAGCCGGCCGCCGAGGTCGTAGATCCAGTGCTGGCCGATCGCAAAGCTGTGCTCGGAATAGAGGCCGTAGTTCTGCGTCCAGGTGTGGTTCGTGGTCGTGCTCAGCCCGCTCGCGCCGCCGCCCGGCGTCACCGAGTAGCCGGCATCGTACGGGTTCGGCACGCTGGGATTCGGGATGGCGATCGGCCCGTACAGGGGCGACACGACGTTGCGGTTGGCGTACGCCAGGGGATACACCGTCGTTCCGAACAGGTAGTTGCGGGTGATGTCCGCGGGGTTGCCGGTGAGGTCGAACTGGTCGCCGCCCGCCGTATAGGCGGAGGGATCGGTGTCCTTGTAGTTCAGGACCTGCTCGAAGCGGAAGGAGGCTCCTGTATTGCTGTCGTGCGCAATATCCAGCCCGAAGAGCCTGAACTCCCCCTTCTTCCGGAATTCCAATCGGTCCTCGACAAGGTTGTCGTTGATCCAGTTGTAGGTGCCGCCGTTCGTCGCCGAGTCGTTGAAGAAGAACTCGTAGTAGGTGTTGTTCTGGATCGAGGCGTCCGCGGAGATGTCCTTGGTCTCCCTGAGCTGGGTCTGAAACTCCTTCGTGATCAGGGGGTCGTTCTGGCTGTTCGTCAGGCCTTGGTAGGGCTTGACCTGGACCGGTGCCGAGTTCGGCCCGAGCACCCATCCCACCACGGTCCCATAGGCCGTGGCTGAGGGAGTGTAAGCCTTGCCGGGCTCATAGGTGGTATAGGCGTTGTTGAACTTTGCCCCCGGAACAAAGGCCCCGTTCACGATGGCCCCCGGTGTGCGGGTGATGAAGGTCCCCTTGAGCCCGCTGAAACCGTTGTTGTAGACGGGCGAGTAGTACGTGGTCCCTACCTTGATGATCGGGGTCGGGGCGCCCGACAGGTAGGTGCCGGAATCGATGAGCGACTGGGTGACCCTGTTGTAGCCCCCGGGAAGATTGTACGTGTAGTAGGAATAGTCCGCGTTCCAGTCGACCACGACGCCGCTCTTCGGGTGCCAGTTCAGCGCGGCATAGAGGTCCTGGTACCGGTCGTAGGCGTACTGGTAGTACGAACTGGAGTTCTCCTCCTCGAGGCTTACGCGGTACGCAAGGTCGCCGTTCACCGGGCCCCCCGTGTCGACCTGCTCGTTGGACACCTGATGGTAGCCGGCGCCGCCCGACACCCACTGCCCCAAGGTGACGTTGATGGTCGTGTGCTGCCCGTCGGTGTAGGGCTCCTTGGTCTGGAAGTCGACATAGCCGGATGTCCTGGCCGAGGGGCCGAAGATGACGGAGGCCGGCCCGGCCACGACGTCCGCGGACTCGTAGGCGTTGATGTCGAAGGGATGCTCGTTGCTCTGGCGCGCCATGGTCTCGATGCCATCCTGATACACGTCCGAGAGGGCGCCGCGGATGGTCGGCGAACCGTAGTTGGTGATCGCGCCCGTGTTGGCGGTGATCGAGGGCGAGTACTTCTCGAAGTCGTTGTAGCTTTGGAGCACGTCATTCTGAAGCTGGGCCGGGGTGACTTCCGACAGGCTCCGGGGAACGTCCTGGAACGCGGTGTCGAGACCGCCGACGGCCTCCGTCGGCTGGGTCGGCAGGATGCTCGACTGGTCGGCCGTGTCCTCAATGACCGTCTTTTCGAGTTCGACGGGGCTGGTTGGGCTCGTCGGCGCGGCGGGCGGCACGGGACTCTGGGCCGCGGAACCCGCGGGCGCGCCAGGCGGCGGGGCGGGATCCCCGGCAAGGCCGTGGGAGGTCAGGGCCACGAACGCGGCGAAGGCTGCGAGCGCGACCGGAATACGGTGCGGGAGGATCTTGGTGTTCATAGTCATGGCTGAAAGTCTCATGTCCCCGCGCCCGAGGTGCCGGGGTTGTCCTGCGGCTTGGTCTGGCTGCCGGAGCCGTTGGCCGCCGCGGTCGATGCCTGGTACCGCTTGGCCAGGTCGTTGTACTTCGCGACCAAGCCCTCGTACCTTGCCGCCAGGTCGTTGTATAGGGTGACGGTCGCATTGGCCCTCTTGGCGGTGTCGGAGGCGGTGTCGACAAGCCGCTTTCGCTGCTCGAGGAGAGTCCGGATGTCGGCATCGCGGCCCGCGAGGGCCTCCTTGAAGGCCGAGAGTGAGCGCCTCAGGCCCTCGGTCTCCCTTGCGGACTCGCCGGACGCCTTCTCCAGCGTGAAGAGGCTCGCCCGCTGCTTGCGAATCTGCGCGTCGGCGTCGTCGGACTTGGCCTTTAAGCCCGCAACAACCGACTTGAAGTCCCCGAGGTCCTCGTTGGCCCTCGCCAGGGCCTCCTTTTGCACGGCATACCGCTCGTCGGCCTTGCGCACATCCAGGCGCAGCCTGACGATCTCGGCGTCGGCCCGGCTCTCCGCGGCCCACTGGTAGAGGACGAGGCCCCCGACCAGCACGATCAGCACGATGTTGAGCCTGTTGAGGACCTTTTCCATGGCGCTTCAGGGCTCGGAGGCCGGCTTGGTCTCGAAGGCCACGGCCTGGATTCCCGCGGCCCGGACGCGGTCGAGGACGGTGACCATGGAGCCGTGGCGCGCGTTCGCGTCGCCCGAGATCAGGACCCGCAGGTTCGGGGTGAGCGCCCGCCGCCGCACGAGCTCCGACTGGAGCTCGTTGCGCCCGACCGGCCGCTTGTCGATGTAGATCCCGCCCGCGGAGTCGACGGAGATGGAGGTCGTGTTCGGCTTGTTCTCGGGATCCCCTGTCTGGGCGACGGGAAGGTTCACCCGGACGCTCTTCGCGCTGGCGAGGTTCAGGCTCACGAGCATGAACGAGGCCAGCAGGAAGAACATGATGTCGATCAGCGGTATGATCTCGATCCGGGCCCGCTTGCGTCCGCCGTTTGCGCTTCTTTGCATGGGAAGTCCTCCGCCTTCGTCACTCTTCCGTGGATACGGCGGAGAGGACGCCGCTCCTCGCGTTGCGGCGGGCCTTCTCGACCACGAGTCGGACGTTGCCGATCACGGTCTCGAGCTCGTTGCGGAGCTCATCGGCGCGGCTGCCGAAGGCGTTGAAGGGGATGAGGGTGGTGATCGCTATCCCAAGTCCGAAGGCGGTCGCGATCAGGGCCTCGCCTATGCCGCCGCTCACCTTGGAGGCGGCCAGCTCCTGGTCCCCTCCCACGAAGTGGAAGGAGCGCATGATTCCCGTCACGGTCCCGAGGAGGCCCAGGAGGGGCGCCAGCGTGATCGCCGTGTCCAGCACGTCGAGGAACCTCCGGCCGAGCTTGGTTTCCTCGGCCAGCGTCACCTGCATCGCGACCACGATGTCGATCTCGGAGTGCTCCAGCCCGTGCGCGACCACCCGGATGCGCGGGTCGGAGGAGCCGTGGGCGAGCTGGATGGCGCCGGCCTGGTCGCCGTGCGCCAGCGCAAGGTAGATCCGGTTCAACCGCTTTGTGTCCCGGTTACGCCGCTCCCTCGACCACCACACGGTGCGCTCGATGATGATCGCGAGCGTGACCAGCGACAGGCCGAAGAGCGGCCACATGAGGACGCCCCCGTGCAGGAAGGTGTCCACGAGGATATTGCCCAGCGGGAGGCGGAGCGGAATGTCAGTGAAGTTCATATTCATAGGCTTTGAAGTAGTAGCCCGCCTTGCCGGTGAAGCGGCTTTCGCGGGTCTTCTGGAGGGCGTCGCGGTCGAGCGAATAGTGGCCTGAGCTCCTGAGCACCCGGGCCCCGAGGATCTCCCCGGTGGGGTTGGTCCTGAATTCCACCAGGACCGTGCCGGTGTGATGGTGGAGCTTGGCGTCGGCCGGATAGGAGGGAGGCGGCGAGAGGAGCTGCCCCCCGGCGCCCGGCCCGTCCACAGAAAGGGGCTCATCGGGAAGGGGCGCCTGTCGGCCGCCGGAGGCGTCGCCGATGGAATTCACGAGTACGACAGGGCCTGTCGCCAGGACGGCAAAGTCGACCTTGACGGTGGCCGGTATCGCGGCGATCGCCGCCACCGGATCCAGGGACGGCAGGTCCGGCTCGGGCGGAGGAGCCTCCTGAAGGATCTCGCGCGGGGCCTTGGGAGGAGGAGGAGGAGGAGGTGCCTCAAGCGCCACGTTTTCAATCACCCTGACGACCGGGGGGGCGGCGGGCAGCGGGCGCGGACGCGGAAGTTCCGCCGGAAGTCCCCTGCCGAGGAAACCGACCAGCAGGAGGTGCGCGCCGGCGGAGGTCGTGAGCACGGCGGCCAGGATCCTTGCAACGCTATGATCTCCGGCCTGTCGCGCGGATTCCGCCCCACGAGCGGCTCCCGGCCCGGTTGGACGACTGGACGGAGCGCGGTCGGTGGCAGCGGGAAAGTCTTGAAGAAGGGAATTCATCTACGACGAAGTCAGGTTGTGGTCTGGAGCAAACGGCTAACGCGAACTGCGCACTGCTCCAGTTGACTGGTCGTCGTGGATTTCGATCTAAGCGCCGCCTTGATGGGAAGGCGCCGAAGTCGGGTCAAGTCTATTTATTTAATATAGATTAAATCAGTAGCGTTTACTTATACGATGTTTGAGGCCTCTAATAACCGTATTTCCTAAACTTTATAGGCGACCACATAAATCATAATATGCTTTTATCCAATTAGTAATGCACATATTTTTTGCGGAGTTGGCACTTGACAGCCCTGACAATCGCTTGACATCCATACTATTTTAGTTGGGTATCGAAAATCGAATCGCCTCACTGGCGAACAAGCCCTGCGAATCAGCCGACGCCCACCGCTACCGCGACGGTTTCGAGCGCCTTAAGATCGAAATCATCCATGAATTCACGCCGCGATTTTATCCGAAACACCGCGCTCGGCCTTGCCGCAGCAGCGACCCTCCCGGCCCTACGGGCCGACGATCCAAAGCCTGTTCCTTCCGCAAAACCCGGTCCCCTGTCGATCCCGGTCGACTGGCACAGCCATGTGATCACGCCCGGCGAGCTCAAGTTCCTGGCGGGCCGCACCAAGGCTCCCCGCGTGACCTTTGGCCCGGACGGCCAGGCCCTCTTCGAGAACGTGACCACCGTCTCCAGCGCCGTCCACGGGGCCTCGAAGACGGCGCCCTCCGACATTGCGACCCGGATCAAGCATCTGGACGCCGCAGGCGTCCAGCGCCAGCTGCTCAGCTATACCGTCGCCATCGGTTACGACGCCACCATTCCCACCGAGGAGCTGAGGGTATTTTACCGCGGCCTCAACGACGAGCTCGCCGAAATCCTCCGCCAGCACCCGGGCCGTTTCCTCGGAGTGGCGGCACTTCCCTCCGGGGACCCGGTCTGGGCCGCGCAGGAACTCGCCCGCGCGCACCAGGAACTTGGCTTCATCGGCGCCGCGGTGCCTCTCAACGCCTACACTTCACTCGAGAGCGCCCGGACGCAGGCTCCCCTCTTTGCAGCCGCCCAGAAATTCGGGAGCCATGTGTTTGTGCACCGGGCGCCCGCAAGCCCAACCCTGCCCGGTCAGCCTCCGCTGATTCTGCCCACCGATACAAAGTCGGTCCGGTGGGGAGTCGTCAGCAACACCCACCTCATCAACGGCGCGATCACGCTCGGCCTCACCGATTTCCTGGACCCGTATCCCGACGTCACGGTGCAGGTCATCATGCTCGGCGGCTACCTGCCGTACACGATCGACTCGATCATCGCCTCGGCGGGACGCGCCGGCGGAGTTAAGGACCCTCTCGCCCGCCTGCGGCGCATCTACCTTGAACCCGGGCCCTACTCCGCAAGCAACCCGGACTGGGTCGCCCTGGCCGCGTCCAAGATTGGGGCCGACCGGATACTTTTCGGCACCGACTACGGCGTGGGAGGCGGGACGTCGACCGACCGGCTCGCACCGTCCGTGGCCGCCCTGGACAAGGTGCTCGATACGGACGCCCGCCAGAAGATCTACGTGGACAACTCCCGGCGCCTGCTCAAGGCCCGCGGCCTCGCCTGAGCCGGATTTTTCCAACCTGCTTAACCCCTGGACAACACAACATCATGAGCGAAAACATCGCGACGACAGGCACACCCTCCACTGGAGGCGACGCAACACAACCACAGCACCCTGCCTGGCATGAGCTGTGGCGAAAAGAGGATTGGTGGGCGGTCTGGCTCGGCCTCGGACTGGTCGTTGCCGGCTACGCCCTGTTCTCCGCCGGGTCCAGCCTGGCTTGGATAGCGGTGGCTCCTGCAAAATGGACGACGTTCTCCCAACTCACCGCACAACTTTCCGCCGCTGCGCCACGCTACGCCGCACTGCTCGGCCTCTTCCTTGTGGTCTTCACCGTCGCCGCATCCTTCATCGGCTACAAGGCAAAGAGCTTCATTCCGGCGTTCATCCTGGTGTTCCTGGTCTCGGTTGCGATCTATGCCGCCGGAAGCTGGGCGCAGGCCCAACGCTACAACCTTGAGCCTCCGCTGGTGGCTCTCGTGCTCGGCCTGCTCGTCTCGAATCTCCTGCCCCTCCCCGAGTGGCTGAACTCGGGCCTGAGGGTCGAGTTTTTCATCAAGACGGGAATAGTCCTGCTGGGTGCAGGGCTGCCCTTCACCCTGATCGTCTGGGCCGGCCCGGTCGCGATCCTGCAGGCGTCCATCGTCTCGATTGCCACGTTCCTGGTCATTTATTTCGTGGGGCGCCGCCTCGGGCTTGAGCGTCCGCTTGCCGCAACACTCGGCGCCGGAGGCGCCGTCTGCGGAGTCTCCGCCGCCATCGCCGTGGGCGGGGCGGTGAGGGCCAAGAAGGAGGATCCCCCCATCGCGATCACACTGGTGATCCTCTGGGCGATCGTGCTGATCTTCGTGCTGCCCTTCGTGTCCCGGGCCCTGCTTCTGCCGGCTGGGGTCGGAGGAGCCTGGATTGGGACTTCGGAGTTTGCGGACGCCGCCGGCCTTGCCGCGGCGCAGACGTACGGAGGGATAGCCTCCCACACGGCGGGGATCTCCGGGACCGCCGACCAGGCCCTGATACCCTACACGCTGATCAAGGTCGTGGGCAGGGACGTCTGGATCGGCATCTGGGCGTTTGTGCTCGCATTCATTTCCATCACCCGGTGGGAAGTTTCCACGACAGGCCGCAAGGCCAATGCCGGCCAGATCTGGTGGCGCTTCCCCAAGTTCGTGCTGGGATTCATTGCGGCTTCGCTCGTGATCACCCTGGTCGTCCGCGGCTTCACCTTCGCCGACTACAACAAACTGGTGAAGCCGGGCCTGGTGGCGCCGCTCATCTCCCTTCGTACGTGGGCGTTCACGTTTGCGTTCCTCAGCATCGGCCTGACCACGCGCCTTCGCGGCCTCGCCAGCGCGGGACGAAAGCCCTTCGTCGCCTTCACGTCCGGCGTGATCGTCAATGTGGTGCTTGGATATGTCCTGTCCGCAGTGGTCTTCCGGGACTATTGGGCGAACCTGACCCACTGAGCCGGCCTGCATGCAACCAACCTCCAACCCAGGTGTGACCGGACGCTGCGGAGCGTGCGCGCACTTCACGAATGACCCTGACTCCCTCGAGAAGGCCTTCCCTGGGCTTCGCTCGATGGGGTCGGGGTTCTCCTCGGTGCGGGCGTCCGACGGTATCTGCGGCCTTTGGAATCGTTATCTTCCGGCCTGGGACGGCTGCGAGAAGTTCCATGCGGCCGGGAGTTCCGAGGCCGCGATCATCTCCAGAAAGACCCTTCCTTGAGCCTTTTCGCCCGCAAAGTCCGACGCTTCGCCTGGCCCCTACGGGACCGCGAGGCATCCCGTTGGGCCTGCGGGCGCATGTCTTGACCGTGCAAACAACACCAAACTCCCATCCATGATCCATTCTGAATACAGCTTCGTCGACGCCCTGGCAGGCGGAGTCCTCATAGGCCTGGGAAGCCTCCTGGCCTTTGTGACCTCGGGAGTAATACCGGGGATTTCCGGGCTCTTTAGCCGAATCCTGCGACCGTGGACTGCCGGGAGCGCCTGGCGCCTTGTCTTCTTTGTGGGCCTTCTGGCGGGCGCCGGCCTTCTCTTCCTCACCGTCGATTCGGCTTCGGCGTACCGGCCCGGGAGCTCCTTGGCCGGCGTCGCCGTCGCGGGGCTGCTCGTCGGCTTTGGAACGCGGCTCGGCGGCGGCTGCACGAGCGGCCATGGAGTCTGCGGCATCGGGCTTGGTTCACGAACGTCCCTTGTGGCAACGGTTCTCTTCATGGCTTCCGGCATCGCAACCGTGTGGCTCTTCCGCGAGCTCAACATCCCTCTCCTCAAATGAAGACAAAATGGCCCCTGCTGTTCGCCGCCGGAGTTTTGTTTGGCGCCGGCCTGGCCTTGTCCGGGATGACCAATCCGGGCCGGGTCATTGGATTTCTCGACATAACCGGGCACTGGGATCCCTCCCTCGCCTTTGTCATGGGGGGTGCGCTGACCACGTTTGCCGTAGGCACCGCCGTGTGGCGGAAGGGCCGCGGCGCAAAGGGATTGTTCGATGACGTGCTTCCCACGAGGGACACGGTGGGAACCATCGACCGCCGGATTGTCATTGGGTCGCTGATATTCGGCATCGGCTGGGGGATCAGCGGTTTTTGCCCCGGTCCCGCGATCGCCAATCTTGCCGCCCTTCGCCCGGGAGCGCTGGCCTTTGTGCCCGCCATGGCCGTCGGCGCGCTCCTGGCGCGGGTCTGGTTCGGGGCCGATCAGGACTAGCAGGGTGTTGACTGGGTCGGACAGCTGCCAGAACAGGCCGCACCACCAAAGGAATAAAAAGCCTTGCTTAATCTATATCATTTTAATGTACATTAAATAGGTATCATCCAGTTCACCTGGAAGCCGCAGCCGGATTGCCTCCGGCCTGCGTCGAGTACCCGACGATGACCGGACCACTGGAATCGGCAGGCAAGGCTACCGAATTCACCATGAGTCTCACCGGATCACCACGCACAACCATGAATCATCGTCTCTCTCAATTGGCCGCTTCCGCCATCCTCCTTGCCGCCCTACCGGGCGTGCGGGCTTCAACCAACGGGGACAATCTCCTCGGAATTGGAACCGTCTCCCGCTCGCTCGGGGGCAACGGGACAGCCGACCCGCAGGATGCCCTGGGCGCCATCTCCGGCAACCCCGCCGGGCTCAGCTTCCTGCCCGGAGACTTGGCCTCCGACTCTGAACTCACCGTGACCTTCTTCGTGCCGCACGTTTCCGCCAGCGTGGGCTCGGCCTCGGCCGACAGCAGGGCGAGAACCTACGTGATCCCGTCGATCGGCGTGGCGGGCCCCCTCGGCGACAAAGGCAGCCCCTGGGAGTACGGTTTCGGCATCTACGGTCTCGCCGGGCTCGGCGTGAACTACAACAACTCGGCCCTTTCCGGCAACCTCGGCCCAACACCATATCCCCTGGTCGCGGGCGGATACACCCAGTTCCAGGCGCTCGAGGTCGCGCCCTCCGTGGCCTACAAGGTTTCGGAACAGTGGTCCCTCGGCACTTCGTTCGACCTGGACTACGGCCAGCTGAGCCTCGGAGGCCCCACGAAGAGCGGGCTCGGGGTGGGCGTGCAGCCGGGCGTGGTTTTCAGGCCGTCTGACGAAGTGTCCCTCGGGGTGAGCTACATTTCAGCCAAGCCCATCACCTACAAGGGAGTCGTCGACTTCTCCGGCAACGGGACCCTCGACAACCTCGAGCTTGAGGCCCCGCAGCAACTCGCCTTCGGAGCTGCATTCAAGATCCCCTCGAGCAGCCTGCTTCTGGTGACCGATGCGCGGTGGGTGAACTGGGGAGACGCAACGGGGTACAAGGATTTTGGCTGGCAGAACGTGTGGGTCTACGGCGCCGGCCTGCAATTCGACGCCATCCCGAAGAAGCTGGTCCTGCGGGCCGGGTACACCTTCGGGGGCAACCCCGTGAAGACGGAAAACGGTTTCAACGGCACCGGCGCGCCGGCCAACGTCACTGCGGTCCAGGGCAACTACGTCAACAACTACTATTACCAGACGTTTCGCGTCGTCGGGTTCCCGGCCGTGGTGGAGAACCACGTGAGCCTCGGCCTGAGCTACGCCTTCGACAAGCAGTCTTCCCTTGAGCTCGGCTACACCCGCTCCTTCAGCAAGACCATCTCGGAGCAGGGGTTGAACCTCCTGGGCTCCTCGACGACGATCTCGTCGAGCCTGAGCGAGGATAGTTACGAGGTGGGTTACCGGTATCGGTTCTGAGCCCATGGCCGACGCAGCGGGTTCGTCCTTTCCAGCCATCGCCCCCGGACTCGTGGGCGCAATCGGCAACACGCCCCTGATACGCCTGCGGCGCCTTTCCGAGGCGACCGGCTCCGAGATCCTCGGAAAGGCCGAGTTCATGAACCCGGGCGGGTCCGTCAAGGACAGGGCCGCCCTTGCGCTCATTGAGGACGCCGAGCGGTCCGGGGCTCTGCGGCCCGGCGGCGTCATTGTCGAGGGGACCGCCGGCAACACCGGGATCGGCCTCGCGCTGGTCGGGCTGGCCAAGGGATACAGCAGCGTCTTCATCGTCCCTGACAACTTCAGCCACGAGAAGACCGATCTCCTCAAGACGCTTCGCGCAGAGGTCCGGCGCGTGCCTCCGAAGCCGTACAAGGACCCAGAGAACTACCAGCATATCGCCCGTCGTACCGCTGAATCCATTCCCGGAGGATGGTGGGCCAACCAGTTCGACAACACCGCCAACCTGGACGGACATTACCGCACAACCGGTCCCGAGATCTGGGATCAGACGCAGGGCCGGGTCACTGGGTTTGTAGCCTCGATCGGTTCCGGCGGCACTCTCGCGGGCGTCAGCCGCTTCCTCAAGGAACGCAACAAGGCGGTCCGAACCGTCTGCGCCGACCCGCTCGGTGCGGCAATGTGGTCCTGGTTCAAGAACGGAAATACGGACACCGACGATGGCGATTCCCACGCGGAAGGCATAGGACAGGGCCGCGTCACAAAGAACGTAGCCGCGGCGCTCGTGGACGACGCCTACCGGATCCCCGATCCGGTTGCGGTCGAGCTCGTCTATCACCTTCTGCGCCACGAAGGCCTGTATCTGGGACTTTCATCCGCCATCAACGTGGCCGGGGCGGTGAGGCTCGCGCGCGAACGGGGGCCGGGACAGGTGATCGTGACCGTGCTTTGCGATGGAGGAGCCCGCTACGCGTCCAAGCTCTTCAACCCCATCTGGCTCAAGGAGCAGAATCTGTCGCCGCGCTCCACCGGCCTCGAATTCCTCGAACAACTGTAACTCACCTTCAAACCACGCCAGACCCATGCCCACCCAAACCGTGCCACACGTCCAACTCAGCCTGTCCGCGGCCGCCGCGCGCAATCTCGCCAATGCCACCGTAACGGTTCCGCAAAAGGGGCGCATCACCCCTCGCTGGCTCCTCCGGCTCCTCCCCTACCTGAACGTCGATAATAGCGGCAACCAATAGCAGAGACCGGCTCATGCCAGTTGCGCTACAAAAAGTAAAAAACACCAAGCCAAGCTTCTCGGCGCAGCGGCTGTCGGGCTTGCGCCTTACCATCCGAACGCTTCAACTCAAACTCCCGCCCCTGGAAGAGCTGTCTGCGGGCAACCAGAGTTCCCGAGCACGCATTCAAGGCAGCCCGGTTCATCTCGAGGGCCAATAAGGGACAGGTTCAAAACGGGGGTACGATGAGGTCCCTTGCCACAATAGTCCGCATGCGAACGCCGCGGATCAAGGTGCCTGCCGAGGAGGGAGAGGCCACGTAGCCTTTTCTGTTAGGTTCTCTTTGAGGGGCAGCGTCATCCCGGAAATGTCGATCCGGATAAACGGGGAAATTATCGGCAAACCCCGTCGAATGACCCGGAAACCCGGGGATTGGGGAAACAAAGCTTTGTTTCCCAATTTACGGAGACACCCCACCCCTTACGCTGCGCGCAACGATTCTTTCGGCCGCCGGGGTTGCTATTATCGGAAGTGACTCGCATCCCGTCCCCACACCATTAACGTTCATCTGTCCCATTGGAAACTCTCCTTCGAGCACATCCGCAGCCTGAGGCCATCCGACGCCGCGAAGCGGGCGTGGTTTACACCAAACCATGGACGGTCGAGGTAATCCTTGACCTCGCCGGCTACACCGCGGACAAGCCTCTCGCACGCCTGGTTGCACTTGAGCCGTCTGCGGGAGATGGGGCGTTTCTGTGCGGGATGGCGCGCCGCTTGGTTGAATCGTGCAGACGCCACCGGATTCCCCTGGTTGAGGCACAGGAAGCGCTTCGCGCCTACGAGATCGATGCAGTTGCGGTCGCTTCCGCTTCCGCGGCTATTCATGCCGAGCTCGTTCGCCTGGGAGTGGACAAGAAAACAGCCGCATCACTGGCGAAGGCTTGGATTCGGGAGGAGGACTTTTTGGAAGCCTCCCTCGGCTTTCCAGTCGCCGACTTCGTTATCGGAAACCCGCCATACATCCGGTTGGAGGAGATACCGGCGAAGAAGGCCGACTTGTACCGCAACGCCTACAACACCATGCGGGGCAGAGCGGACATTTACGTCGCCTTCTTCCAGGCCGCCCTCTCGCAGTTACGTCCGGGCGGAGTTTGCGCGTACATCTGTGCCGATCGTTGGCTCCTTAACGACTATGGGCGTGGTCTGCGCACGTTCATAACCAATGGCTATTCCGTCCGTTACATCGTCGAAACCCACGATGTGGACGCCTTCGAGGCGGAAGTCTCAGCCTATCCGGCAATCACCGTGATTTCACACGAGAAGCAAGGGTCCGTTGTCGTTGCCAAAGCGCTTCCCGGCATTGAAAACGCGGAAACCGACTACGTCATATCCCATTTGAAAGCAGCGCGTTCCAACTCCGTGCTGCGAGCCGCAAGATTCAAGGAATGGTTCAAGGGAGATGAACCCTGGCCGTGCTCGTCGCCCGAAACGCTGGCGATTCTCAAGGATCTGGAGCGGAGATACCCGCTCCTTGAGTCTGAGGAAACCGGCACCGTGGTCGGGATCGGCGTCGCCACTGGTGCCGATTCCGCGTTCGTCACCCAGAAGCGCCCGGATATTGAGGAGGACCGGATCTTGCCGTTGGCGATGGCTTTCGATCTGAAGAGCGGCAAGGTCGACTGGTCCGGGCATTATTTGGTGAACCCGTGGAACGAGACGGGACTAATCGATTTGGACGACTACCCGCGCTTAGCTCGATGTCTCGAACCTTCCCGGAAGCAACTTGAGGACCGCCACACCGCGAAGGGCCGTCCCGAATCGTTCCACCGCACGATCGACCGCGTGAACCTGAGCCTGCTCACACAGCGCAAGCTTTATATCGCCGACATCCGCGACCGGCTCACTCCTTGCATAGATGAAGGAACGACCTATCCGCACCACAATGTTTACTGGATAACCTCTCGGTCGTGGGACCTCCGTGTTCTTGGGGCGCTCCTTATGTCGGAGGTCGGGGAATTCTTCATTCGGTGCTACGGCGTTCGGATGCGGGGAGGTTACTTCCGTTTTCAAGCCCAGTACCTCAGGCGGATTCGCGTGCCGAGACCGGAGGCAATTTCAAAAAGCATTGCCGCAAGGTTGGTTCGAGCGTTTGATGCCAACGACGTCTCATTGGCCAGCGACGCTGCGCTCGAACTCTATGGCATCCGAACCCTTCCGCGCCCCCATTGATATTGACCGCCGCTTTGGGGCCGCTGTCCAGAGCTATTGGAATACCCGGTCCAAGCAGCAGAGGAATCAGAAGGGCCGGGGCGGAGCGGTTGATGCAGGATTGCGGTCGGCGGTGACGGGCGGCGCCCAAATGGCCAAATTGGAGGACCTGATCTCGGATATTCTGTGCGAAGCTGGAATGCTGCGCCAACACATCCGAACCCGGGTCGCATTGGAACTGCCGGGCTACTTCCGACCGGAAAAGAAATGGGACCTGGTCATCGTAGCGGATGGTCAGTTGATCGCGGCGATGGAATTGAAGAGCCAAGCAGGCCCATCATTCGGGAATAATTTCAACAATCGAACAGAGGAAGCTATCGGCAGCGCGACCGACATCTGGACCGCGTACCGCGAGGGGCGGATGGGAAAGCGAGAAGGGTTTCGTCCTTTGCTCGGCTACTTTTTCCTGCTGCAAGACTGCCCGGAAGTTCACCGCCCAGTCTCGAACAAGGAGACCCATTTCCCGACCGACCCTGCCTTCAAGGGTGCGTCGTATTGCAAGCGGTACGAACTCTTGTGCAAACGCCTTGTCCAGGAGCGGCTTTACGACGTGTCATGCCTTACGCTTTCGACAAAAGCCAGAGTCTCCAGTGTGAAGCATCCCGCGCCCGATCTCTCCTTTGAACTGTTCGCGGCTGCGATCAAATCTCAGGTCGCGAAGTGGCTTGCTTTGATGAAGGCTGCCAAGGGTGGCTGATAGGCTTCCGGGCGATCATCAAAGGCAGAGCAGCCCTGGTGAGCGGATCATGGTCAACCGCGGCCTCCGGCCAGGATTGCCCCGGGACACAGTCCCGAAATCGATTGCGACGGTTGCGATAAATGCGAAGCAGGCGGCTGGGAGAATTCGCGGCCATTGGGTCGCCGACGGCTTCTGAAGCTTGCTTCTTAAGCCTTCACAGATGTCTTGGCCAGCTCGTGCGCGAACCGGCTAACAACGAACGGGCCGACCGGTGCTGAAATGTGAGGGGAAGGCTCCCAGAAAGCTGCCGTGAACTGCTGGGAAATGGCGGGAAGTTGGAGGGGCAAACCTTGGCCGTGACTGCCCGGGAGAACCGGCGTTGGTCGGCTTGGGTCAATCCATTGCCGGTGTCTTCAAGTGCGCCGGAATAGTGCGACGTGTCTACCGCCTTCTTGCACCGGTCGAGCGACCGAACGAGAACGGAAAGCAGGGTCGGTGCTTGCTCGGTCGCCGGCATAGCCGTCGGCGCTGAAACATTATCCTTGGGATAAGGGGTGGGGTGTCGTGCATAAAATGGGAAACAAGGCTTTGTTTCCACGACCTCCACGCGGATGCGGGCCGACCGGCCGCATTTGCGATATGGTCGTGGTGGGAAGGCGCGACTCCTGATCAATTATTTCAGACTGACGTAGCCGATGCGCCTCCGTTGGTTGGCAAGCCGGGCTGATGCGTTTTCTTCAGGATATATAGCGGGATGAACTGAAGCATCCCGACCACGCACAAGCAGTACAGAGCTGCGCGATAGGGCGGCTCCAAAAAGAGCATCATCAAGCCGCTCATATCCGCCAAAATGAGTCCTACCAGGAAGAGGAAAAAAGCGGGGATCGTGGACCCCATCCGAGGCAGCACGAGCCAGCGTATGCCGGTAGCGATTGCCAGCGGCAATACGACGAAGGCCACCCGCCCGCCAAACTCAGATGCCCCACTGTTGGAAAGGTGGATGCCGAGGAGCAACGGCAGCACGACCAGATGGGTGGTGAGCACCGCCCAGGTCAGCCACCAGACGACTTTCTTCGCCATTGAATGTCCCTTATCACTCACGGTGTGCCGCCGTTCCCATCGACCACTAACCATCTGCTCGGATAGTCCATCAAATTTATCCCGCACCGGCAGCCATACTCGGAACAGCAGCCATCCTCCGACCCCGATCTTCACCAACTCGCCAATCCCTCCGAGCAGCAACCCAAGCGGGGGAAGACCGATGTGCATGGCATTCCAAATGGCACCGGCCAAAACGCCCAGCAGCATCAACACCCATAGCACCGTCACCATCCACCATCCGTAGCCTTTCCTTTTCAGGCAGGCATAAGCGGAAACCCCGCAGTAGGCCGCTGCGACCAAAGATGCCGTCCGGTTCAAGAGAACGGACTGTCCCGTTGGCCCCAGGCTGCTCAGCACGTTGGCTCCCGTAATTGCAGCTAACGTCGCAAATGCGGCTAAAACACAGAGCACGAAAATAACGACTTTCAATGCGGGATGGGTCTTCATTCGAGAAGCAGTCAAGGTTGCACTTTCAGGGGGGGCGCCTCATCCACCTGACGGTAGAACCATAGTTGATGGATTGACGCTGGCGCAAGAGCTGATCGGCCAATTCGGCTTCTTCATTGCCCCAACCATCCGGCGATTGGCTAAGGTCTCCATACCACCAAATCCATAAGGACGTAATATCCCTACATACCTTGGATCCGAAGAAGACTCCCTCGAGAGATTCGACTCCGCGCTGGAAATATTGGAGCCATCTGGGGCCGGCGGCTGCGCATGCGGCGTGCCATAACGTTGAATTTGAGGCGCCGAAAATAGGAGAACGTGACCCCCTCCACGCTCTCCCTATTTTGACGTTCTGCGATGTGCGATACTGCGCGCATGACAGCACGACTCGCAGCCATTTTGATCACCGAGGAATTTGCATTTCTCGTGCGGTACTTTCCGCAAGTTGTCCGGCGGTGTATCCGGCAGCGCCGGATCAAGGCTCACAGACGACCGGCCCTACCCACCGCCCTAACCTCGTCCGCGAGGTGTGTCTTGATGCCCGGTCATCGGCACCCGGCTTTCGCGGATTTCAAGCTTGGAAGCGACTGACGGGCTGCCCCCGGCAATCATGATTACGCCAGAAGATTTACGCGCAAATCCGCCGACGTTGATGAACGAGCGCGAGGTCGCGGTGTTCCTCGGTATTTGCCCGCGCTCGGTGCGGAATTTCACAGCCCGCGGCCTGATTCCGGTGATTCGATTGGGCCGCCGCAGGTTATTTCGGCGCGATGCCGTTATGGCGGCCCTGGCGAAGTTGGAGGTCGCCGGGAGGTGTTGAAGCCGGTCCTATGAGGACATCACGGCTGAATCGCGAAATACGCTTCGGCGTCCTTCTTGCGAGCCAGCGAGCGGTAGCTATCGAAAAGCACCTGGTCGCCGGCTCGATGGCCGAGCATCGCCGCAGTCTTCGCGGCGTCGGAGTGCAATGCGTAGTGGTACGAGCCAAAGCTGTGCCGCATCGCGTTGGTGCGTTTCTCGCCCCAATCGGGGAAGCCGGCCTCTTTTACGAATTCCGCCCAGCGCGCGTTGAATTTGCCCGGAGCGATGCGGCCTGAACGATTGGGGACGGTACGGAGCCATGCAACGCAGTTGGGCATCAGCTCCAGCACGCGCAAACGGCGTTTCTTCGCGATTTGCGGGCCGATGGTGATGATACCCTCGTCGAGATCGATGGCACTCCAATCGAGCTTGGTGATCTCGCTCGTCCGGATTCCGGCGAAGAGCCCGAGGGCGACGGTCGCCAGCAGACGACCATTTTGTTCGGTCTGGGCGGCGTTGATCAGCTTCTTCGCCTCTTGCATCGTGAGAATGCTGGGCGCCTTCCAGTCGATCTTCGGCGTACTGATTGCGGCGGCCGGATTCTCCGACGCGCGATAGCCCTTGGAAATCGCCCAATTGAAAAAGGTGCGGACAGTGATGAGGTAGTTTTTTTTCGAGCGCGCCGAAAGGCCGGCGACGCTCTTGCCGGAGATGCCACGCAGGTCGCGCAGCCATTCCTCGATCTCGGTGCGGGTGAGTTCGGCTACGCCCCGCTCGCCGAACCTTTGCTCGAAAATGGCGAGGCGATTGCGCAAGTCGCGTACGGATCGGTCGCGCAGGTTCTCCGATTCCTTTTGCGCCAGCAGCTTCCCGACTGCTTCCGTGACCGCAAGCGTCCCTGCGGGCGGCTGGTGCTGCTTTCTAGCCAGCGTCGCTGCCTCCTTGAGGGTCAGCCCGGTCCCGTTGAGGACAGCCAAGGCGGCGAGCGCATCCTCGCGCTCTGGCGGAGAAAGCAGGAAATGCTTCTGCCCGTCGCGATTGATGCCGCCATGCTGGTCCTTAGCCCAGGTTTCGGCGGCGTCGAGCGCCGAAAACTGTTTGAACCGCCGCTCACCCGCGAGGCGCCGCGGAATCGTGACGCGATACGAGAGGCCGCCATCGCGGCCCGAAAACCGGTTGATAATTTCGCGAATGCGAATGCCGGAGCCGGCCGGAAACTCCCAGCGGCGCAGTTTGTTTTTTCCAGTCTGTGCCATTCGCTTCCGTCTTTTGCCGGAAGCTGCTCTCAATGTCACCCTTTTTGAGAGGAATTGGAGAGGAGTTTTATAACTCGTTGATAAAGTGGTGGAGGTGGCGGGAGTTGAACCCGCGTGCCCCTGTCCTTCACACGCCGCGTCTACCTGTGTACCGCCGTATTAATCTCGCTGGAGCTACGCGACGACGTGCGCTCAGTCCCCAGCCAACCCCCGGATTTGAAGGTACGACGCGCGAACCGCGAGTAGCTTCGCGCGCTATGCCTGCTGTCGTCGTTGGCTTCGGCTAGCAGGTGTCGCCGGGCCAACGTGGCCGCACTTAGGCGGCCATGGGCATTGCTTCGATGTTGCCTATTATTTGTTTTGAAGGGGATTTAACGAGAGACCTTCGCTCTCGACAGGCAGCGGCGCACTCGAAACAAGGGTCGAATCCGGAACACCCCCATAAAGTCATGGGTGCCTGGTTGGACACTGGTGCGCGCAAATCAAGGAACGTGAGGGGCCAACCTAGGCTCCTGCGGACGGAAAGCAAGGCTGGGGGAGCGCAGGTTGTGGCATGCTTTGAGGGGCAGACAAGAATGCTGCGGGATGTCCCGCCTGCATTCGAGGGCGAGTGTTCGCCACAAGGCGCGGGAACGGTGGATCAGAGTCGATCTGCGGCCGACCCGCTTAACGACACGAATTGGGTCCCTTGATTGCCGAATGATTTCAGCCCGGCTGGATCCCAAGCGGACGGGTTGCGCTACTGTCGTCCGGTCGCTGAGCCAAAGGTCCACCGTTCCCGGGCGAACACTCGCCTCGCATGCGGGCAGGCCACCGACGAAGCCCGAACTCCTCCGATCTGCCTCTAACAGGGTGTTGAAAAACTACGATGGCCGGCGCAACAAACTCTTTTGGTCGCGAGCAAGGCGGGGCTGCCGGTGCAATGCTCAGCGAGCCTTGCCCGGCAGCCACAACGCTGCTCCCGACCAAAAGAGTTGTTGCCCTTCGGGTTGCGCCAGAATGCGCTCCCGCGGCGTTGTGTTGGGAGGGGATAGCCTCTGCGAGGATTGCGCACTCGGCCGCCCGCAGGGCGCCCACCGAGTGCGTCCATGCGGACTCGGCTTCGCCTCGCCATCTTCGCGCTGGCGCGCTGCATCCCCCTCCCAACCCGCCTTGCGGAGAGCGCATTCTGTTCGCA